>Ga0268283_1000227_pt1 | contig 47983 bp, 46 predicted proteins | sample saktaG_13_FD_190140 | JGI IMG/M metagenome (GOLD analysis project Ga0268283, IMG submission 190140) | Saline water microbial communities from Sakinaw Lake, British Columbia, Canada - sak_2013_06_06_36m | ecosystem: Environmental > Aquatic > Non-marine Saline and Alkaline > Saline ...
CTTTTTCTTGCTCCACGGTCAGCTCTTCAATTGCTGCCGCTCCAATGGGAACGGATGGAATTCCGGTGCTTAACCCGGTTTCTTGCGATAATGCCACTTTTCAAACACCCGACATCAAAAACCAGTGCAAAAAAGGCGATGCCTCACCAGAGTTGATGAATATAATCTCTTGTATGTATAACCAGCTTAAAAATGATTACAAAGCGCTAGTGATTAATTCTATTTCTGATAATAATGGCGGAGCGACTTGTTATAAGGATCACCCGGACTGGCAACAATGCACCAAGGATCCCCAATCAAATTGTTGCTATCATGCTAAAAATTCTTGCCATTATGGAGGCACGGCTTGCGCCGGAGCCTCTCACGCGATCGATATCTCAAAGGGTCCGGCTAGTGAAGCCGAAGTCCGTGCAGTTGTTTCTGCGTGCAAAGCAAAGATGCTCATAGAAGGAACGCACTATCATATTAGTTTTCCTGCTAATTGTGGCTGCGATACCGGATTAAACTTCGAATAAAAATTGAAATTCGGAGCTCAGCTCCGAATTTCCTCACCTCTATGCCTATTAGTAAAAAAATCTTTTTTATCTCTCTTTCTCTTTTTTGCATCGCGCTCTTGTTTTTTGGTATCTATAATTTAGCTTTCAAGAAACCAGCTCCGCCTACTCCGGTAACGGAACAAAAAGCTCCCGCCATTATCGCGCCAGTCGTTCCGCCAAAAGTCAGCGCCGAGCCGATTGTTGCCATCTCAGACGAAGCTGTGCTTGCGCCAACGCTTACCGGAGACGCTACCGCCCTTAAGTATTACGCCAAAAATAGCGGGCGAGTCTATCAGATTGACTTTGATGGCAACAGCAAAAGAACACTTTCAGACAAAGAATTGATTGGCCTTAGTGCCGCGCTTTGGTCACCGGACAAAAACAAGGTAATCACAAAAATCACCAGTGCTGGCGTGACTAAATTTTCCTACTACAACTATCTTGAATTAAAAAATACGACTCTTGGCACTAACGTCGAGGAAGCCACTTGGCAAACAGGCGGTAATCGTATTTTATATAAATACTCTGATCCTAAAATCAAAAAAAGAACCCTTAACACTTCCGACCCCGATGGAGCTAACTGGAAAAAGCTGACCGAATTTGCTGTTCCCAGCGTTTTTGCCCAAGTTCCCCAAAGCGGATTGGTTTCTTTTTGGAATAAACCGGATGCTTTTTTTGAAACCACCCTCAAGACTATTCCCTTAATTGGAGGAGAAGAAAAAGTTCTCCTGAAAGGCCTTTTTGGCGCGGATTATCTTTGGAATAATAATGGAACAATGGCTCTTGTTAGTCACACTGACACCAAGGGTGGAACAAAAATTCAACTTTCCCTCATTAATTCCAATGGGGGGGAATTGCGAAATCTCAACCTGCCCTCGCTTGTCTCCAAATGTGTTTGGCTGAAAGACAACAAAACGGTTTATTGCGCTATGCCTGGAGAAATTCCTCTTTCCGCCATCATACCCAATGACTATGACCAAGAAAAATTTCACACCGCCGATACTTTTTGGAAAATCAATACTGCCACCGGAGAAAAAAGTCGTATCATCGATCTGAATAAAATCACCGGAAAATATGATGCCAATAATCTTTTTCTTGATACCACTGAAAGTTTTTTATTTTTCACCAATCGAATCGATGGAAAATTGTATCGCATAACACTCTAAAAATTCCAGCGCTTACCTTCCTCTTTAGGCACTAAGAGCCCGTTGCAACGGGCTCTTAGTGCCTATGATATAGCTTCCCGTAGCCTAAAGCAAAACAAACAAAAGCCAAAACACAACGGCCAAATCATTTTTGAAATAAGTCGTATCAACCAGTCCATGAAGTAGAATATAAATCATAATCCCCAGCGCGATAAATTTGAGCTGGGAATTTTTTTGTGACTGAAAAATTCCTCTAAACCAAAATCCAATCAAAGCAAAAAATCCTGCTAAACCAAAAACCCCTCCATAAAGCCAAAAGGCGAGGTATAAATTATGCGGATGGGGAACTGCCCATTCCAAATATGGTGGGAAATATCTTTGATATTCCAAATATTTCTCCTGAAAATTACCCATCCCGATTCCCCAAAACCAATTATCTTGAAGTATTTTTTCAGCTGATTGCCAAATCATTACGCGCGATGAAAAAGATGACCGACTGTGCAACCCGACTAAATCAGTAAGTTTATTTTTTTCTATTTGTGAAAAGAATAAAATAAACAAAAGAAATGCTCCCACCAGGCTTTTTTTCCAATCCACTTTTTTCTCAAGTGCAAAAATAAGTCCCAAAGAGCCAAAAATGGCCAACCAGCTAGCATAAGAATAGGTCAGATATAACGCCCAAAAGATAACCGCCCCAGAAATAATAACCAATCCTCTTTTTTTTGCTTCCGCCTCAAGAAATAATCCATAGCCGATAAAAATTGCCGGCGCTAAACACATCGCCAAGTAATTAGGCGAGTTAAAAAAACCTTGCAACCGCGAATCATAGGTCAGGCTACCAAAAACATAATATCCGAGAGCACTAAACGCAACAAGAAATGCACCGCCATAATAAGCCAGGAAAATATTTTTACGTTTTTCTTTTGTAATTACGTTTCCGGCAATCAAGGAAAATAAGCCGGGCAACAAAAACCAACTCTTTGCTATCCCAAAACTTACCGCGTAATTTTTATTCATAAAAATAGAACCCAGTAATCCCAAAAAAATCAATCCCACGGAAAAAATAATCGCTTTATATTTTTCAAAAAATACTTTATATTCAAATTTTTCTCGATAAAATATCAACCAACCGATAGCACAAACTACAACCAAACCATCCAGTCCATTCATCGGAACGCCAAAAAAATTAAACTGCAAAAGATACACCGGTAAAGCAAAAACGGTTAAATAAATTAAATTTTCAAGCTTAATTATTTTTTTCATTTGAATTCGTTACTCGACTAAAACTGGCAATAATTAAAAATAATGGTAACACTAACGGAGAATAAAGAGCTGTCTCCACCAAGGAGTGCCCGCAAAAAATCACCACGCTAAGCATAGCGCAAAAAGATAACCCGTCCTTTGATTTTTTCAAAAGAGCAAAAAGCACAGCACCCAAAAATCCCAACCACAAAAGAAAGCTAGCTAGACCGGTTTCCGCCGCAATATCCAAATAATTGCTATGGGCATAAATCGGATCGCGATAATTAGCTGTCGCACTAACTTCCAGTGCGTAATTGCCAATCCCTACCCCAAGAAAGGGATGCTTTGAAATAATTTCCAGTGCCTTTCCCCAAGTTTCAAGCCTGCCCTGGTTAGAACCTTCTTTCCAATTAAAACTGGAAAAAAATCTTTCTGAAATTGGACCAGGAATAAAAAGGAGGCTACCAAGAAAAATAGTGAAAATAATAATTTTTACTTTATATTTTTTTTCCAGCTTAGTTATTAATACTAAAAACGCCACGCCGGCACCAATAAAAAGACCCAAATATCCTCCGCGAGAAAAGGTCAACAAATCAGCGACAAGAAGCACAAAAAAAACTCCCAAATAAAATCTCCTCTTTAGCTTTAAAAACAGCCCCAGGGCAAATGGTAAAAGCATCCCCAAGAAAAAGGACAACATATGCGGATCGGGGCATGTCGCAATTGAACGCAGATACGTAGACCCTGAAATATTCACCAACCAACTGGGATTTTTAAGTACGGCTTCCGTCACATTTTGCCCCAAAAATAACGGGGAGACGTAATTCGCCCAAAACCGATATGTCGCATCAAGACCAAAAATAAATTGAAAGGCGAATTGCCCTATGCCAAGCAGTGCCACAAAAAAGCCACCCCAAACCAAGCATTTAATCACTTTTAGCCTCTTCTCTTTCGTATCAATCAAAGCTGTTCCAACAAAATAAAGTGGAAAAATGGAAAATAAAAACAATAATTTTCTCATTGACCAGTCACTGTTTTTTGAAACAATCATAGATAAAGTGTTCAGGAAAAGGAAACCTATCAGAAAAAAAGTCGCCCTGCTGTGTTGTAAAAAAAGCTTTTTCGTCTTGAGACTTTCTGCCAGCCACCCCAAAAACAGCACCAGAATAAAAACCCGCGCACTCGCCAAATCCACTCCCGCACTTGGACTAAGCGCAATCTGAAAGGGCAGATATAGACAGAAAATTAGAAGCAGTTTGAATAGCATTTCCTTTTTTTAAAAACTAAAAAATCTCAATATCTTCAGCAGTTTGGATTGAAAAAAACCAAAATGTTTTCTAAAATAATAGTCCTGTGATTGATAGTAGCTTTTCTTTTGACTCTCTTTGAGAGAAAAACTTTTTCCACCATGATGCAAAATGGAAAACTGAGGAAAATAAACTACTTTTTTGCCTAAGTTACGGGCTCGCTTACAAAAATCCACGTCTTCAAAATACAAAAAAAATCGCTCATCAAATCCGCCTAGCTGAAAAAAAAGCTCTTGCCTAATAAACAAAGCCGTTCCCGCCACCCACGAAACTTCACTCGTTTTTTGACTATACCAATATTTTTTGTCCCAAGAAAGTTTTAAATTATTTTTTAAGATACTCCAAAGATTCACATCTGATCCTGCGCTCCATTTTTGCACCTTTCCATTTGGCGCAATTAACCGAGAACCTAAAACGCCCAAAATTGGATTATCCCTAAACTGCTTAAGTATTAAAGAGATATTATCAGAAACAATCTCCGCGTCTGGATTGAGAAAAAAAAGAATTTCTCCTTTCATTTCCTTCGCCCCCAAGTTGTTCGCACCGCCAAAACCATTATTTCTGGAATTCTGGATAATTCTCACCTCGGGAAATATAGCCTCTAGGCCAACAACGTCTTCCTGAAGATCATTATTTATAATAATTATCTCGAAGGATACGCGAGAAGAAATTTTTGCATAAATAGAAGCCAAGCATTTTTCCAAATACATCCGACTCTGATAATTAACAATAATAATTGAAAGATTTGTTCTCATTATTTACTTTTCAGATTTAGGCATTTTTGAGTAACTTCTAATTTTTTAGCTCTTTTTTTAGGCTAAACCAAAATCCCGATAGGCCTTCCGCACAGCCAAACACATTCCGGTTTGTTTTTTTCGCACATCCTTCCAATTTTTCATCCTGCGCAAAAGCAAATAGATAAAAACCCAGGGTTTGAGATATTTGGGTGTATTTTTTTGAAAAAAAAGCAACCCGGAAAATACCAACCAATAAACCTTTTTTTCTTTTTGTTCTTCGCTTCTTTCAAAGTGGCGAATATGCGCATTCGCCACAATCGAAAGATCAAAACCGGCTTTTTTTGTCCTAAGGCTAAAATCTACGTCTTCCCAATAAAGAAAAAAATCCTCATCCAAAAGACCGACTTTTCTGAAAACCTCCGCGCGCACCAACATTGCACAACCAGAAATAAAATCGGAAGAAAAAAAATCATTTTTCAGCTTCTCCTTAATGTGCACGGTCTTCATTCGCAACCAATCAATTTTCCCGCCAGAAAACCAGATGTTCTCACTCTGCCCGAAAAAAACCAAGGGGCTAAGCACCCCCGCTCTTTTGTGGATATTGGCATGCGCGAGTAGCTTTGCCAGAAAATCCCTCTCTACTTCAGTATCATTATTAAGTAAGAGCACGAAATCGGCCATTCTTTCCAAGGAATACCTTATTCCTATATTATTACCAACCGAAAACCCCAAATTTTGCTCGTTTTTAATAAACGTCGCTCGTGGAAAATTAAGCCTCGCCAGCTCAAGCGATCCATCTTTCGAATTATTATCCACCACCACCACTTCAAAATTGGGATAATTCACACAAAAAAGACTCCCCAGGCACCTTTTTAAACAATCTTTGCCATTATAATTCAAAACGATGATATTAATTTTCGGATAAAGGTTTTTCATATTCCATTATTCCCTTCTTACTGATTATGTTAGTTATCTCTGAGGCTTCCACCGCCTGAAATAACCACAAGGCTAATCCATAGAAACAAACACTGCCCAGTCCTAGCAGATAAAAATTATATGCACGAAAAACAAACAGGAACCCCGCCATCAAAACTCCGGAAAGCAAAATTCTACTGATTTTTTCCATTTTGGGAAAATAGTGCAAACGGCTAAAAACCAAATAGCCGGCAACAATAGCCACAAAAAATTCCGTGATGAAAGAAATCGTGGCAGCGGCGATATAGGAAAAAAGTGGAATAAAAATCAAATTGGCCGTAACATTAAATAGCGCAGCGACTGACAAAACAAGCATTAATTTTTTTTGTAAGTTTCCTGCGATCAAGATCGCATTAAAAAAATTGCTAAAAAATATTGCGGCTAGCGCAAAAATAAGGATACGCAAAACTAACGCCGATTCAGAAAATCCCGCACCACCAATAAGCAAAATCAGTTCGTCGGAAAGAAAAAGCGTTCCCACGACAAGTGGTACCACCAAAAGAACAAAAACCTTGAAGGTTTTATTGGAGATTTCAAAAAATCGCGCCTTATCAACAAAAATATATTGGGAAATAATTGGGAAAATAAGCCCGACAATCATTGCAGGGAAAAAAGAAATGTTTTCCAAAACCTTATACGCCACGTTATAAATACCCACGTCGGCATTGCTTTTAATAAAAGAAAGGAGGATCGTATCTGCCTTGAAATAAACAAAAACGACGATCGCCATTATGCCAATCGGGTAGGACTCTGAAAGAAATCGCCTCCAATAAACAAAGTCAAAGCGAAAACCTAATTTAATATATTTCTTCGACCAAAAGTACACGAGCACGAAACTGACTATCATATTAAACAACAGCGATGTGATGATCCAAGAAAAACTCAAGTGCAATTTCACAGCCAAAATTATAACAGCTAACTGCACGACTTTGCCTAAAAGTTCTGAAACAGCCACCCGATCCATTGCGAGGTTTTTCTGAAACACACCATTTAGGATCTGATAGCCGGAAGAAAAAACAAAAGAAGCGGCAATAATTACAACCCCGTATTTTACTTCCTGCGAATAGGGTAATAATAAAATCAAAAAGAAAGAGAGCGCAAAAATAAACAGCGACGAAATCACCCGCATCGAAAAAGCATTACCCATAATCTCATCCTCTTTTGCTCCGAAACGCGAAATTTCTCTCGTAGAAAACTGATACAAACCGAGATCGGAGACGGCCGAAAAAAAAGAAAGAAAGGCTAGCACAGTCGCATAGTCACCAAAACCCTCCTTGCCTAAATAGCGGGTAATAAAACCAATTGACGCCAGCGCAAGCGCCGTGGAAAGTATCTTGGAAACACTGCTTATCAGCACATTATAGGCTATTTTTCTGGCAATAACCATAAAAAAATAAATTTAAAATTTTTGCTTCAAGCTTATCCTTTGAGGACAAATTGAACGTCATTGCTCCAATGGTCTGATCACGATTCGACGCGACTCTCCTTCGCCGATACTTTCTGTTTTAATTTGATCATTTTTTGAAAGCTCCATATGCACAATTCTTCTTTCGTAAGCCGTCATTGGACGCATAATGATTTCCCGCCTCTCACTAATAACTTCTTGGGCCAAATTTTTTGCCAATCGAACCACGGAATCATTTTTTTCCTGTCGATAAAAATTAACATCCAGAATAAAATTAATTGGGCTGTCAATCCGTTTTCTGATTATAACTCGCGCAATATGTTGCAACGCCTGCAAATTCAAACCATATTGACCGATTAAAAAATTTGACTCCTCTGTTTTAATATTGCAAACAATCACAGCTGTCTCAGCCTCTTCAATTTTTTTTGCCTCGACTATTACGGAAAAACCCATCCGAGAGACCAACTCAGACACAATTGCGACAATTTCACGCTCTACTTTTTCCTCTTCCATATTATTTAATTTGCCTGCTTTTTCCGCTTAGTTTAAATTTAAAAACCGCTGGGCGAAAGACGAGAAACAGGTTTATTTAAACTTTTAATTATCTATAAATTACTTCTGTCCATTTGTTTGCAGTTTCTTTTTTTCCAAATATTCCTGTTGAGCAATCATAAACAGTGTCGATACCAACCAATACAGTGCGAGCCCCGCTGGAAATTTAATCCCAATAAAAAGGGTCATAATTGGAGCAAGATAGAGCATTTGCTTGGTCATGATTTGAGCAAAATCAGGATTCTTGTCGTCTTTCTTGCCACTCTTATCCTCTTTTTCTGCCTTAGCCTTAGTTGCCATCAACATTTTTGTTTGAACATATTGCGCCCCGGCAGCCATAATCACCAAGATAATGTGCGCGATATTGCCTGCGCTGAAATTCTTAAAATCCACAATACTGGAAAGATCAATAATCCCTAAGAAGAGATGGTTGATTTGACCGGGGTTATGCATAAAAGCATATAAATCCTCTCCCCTTACTAGTAGTTTGTTTTGAGAAATATTAAAAAGTACCCGATAAATAGCAATTAAAAACACTAATTGGAAAATCATTGGTAGACAACCCGAGAAAGGATTGGCCTTGTTTTCCTTGTAAAATTCCATGAGCACCCGGCTCTGCTTTTCCTTGTCATTTTTATACTTATCTTGAATTTCTTTTATTTTAGGCTGCAATTCCTGCATTTTCTTTTGTGATTCAATTTGCTTGCGACTCAGAGGAATAAGGATAAATTTGATTATTACGGTAACAAGAATAATTGCAACCCCAAAATCGTGCATTGGCACGATATTGTAGATAAAAATCAAGAGGTTATAGATAGGTTGATAAACAAGCTCATCAAATAGAAACGTCATTTTATTTTTTTGCTTTAATTAGGCTGTTTTTTATTAAAATTTGTCTGATTTCTTGCTCGGGACTAACTTTTTCTTTTTCCTTCCAATTTTTCCCCACAATTACCAGTAAATCCTGTCCGCTCTCAATTTCGCTTAAATTTTGCTGGAAAAAGGCTCTGATTTGACGTTTTATTCGATTTCGCACAACTGCCTTGGGAGAGAATTTAAGCCCAACAGACACCCCGCATCGCACGAGCCCTAGCTTATTTTCCTTTACACGCAAAATCAGCCCACCACCAGAAAAAAGCCTTCCATAACGACAAATCGCCCCAAAATCAGCATCCTTTCTAATTCGATTCTTTTCGGGTAGCATCTTTAATTCTTAAAATTTAAACGGTTGTCAGCTTTACCCGCCCCTTTCTTCTTCTGGCTTTCAACACATTCCGACCTGAGGTGGTACTATTTCTTTCAATGAAGCCATGATTTCTTTTTCTTTTGATGCTTTTAGGCTTATATGTAGTGCTCATATTTTTAACCAAGAACTTGCGTGTTTGCCAAAAAAACTTCTTTTTCAGCAAAGAACCGAGTCCTTAATAACATTTAAACTGCTTATAACCAACCAATTAAAAGCTTATCAATTATTTAACTAAAAGTCAATTGAACGGCTTTTTAGGGAAAACAGGGAAGAGCTGACTTCTGTTCATCGGCAATAAATCTGCACCATATCACCTAGTCTCGGAATATAAAGTCTTAAGGTGGGTCTGGCCCAAATTAAGTTTAATTCTTGCTTTTTATAGTTTTCTGTATTAGCCTTGAATTATCCTCACACCTTATCAACAAGTTCCCCACTTTTCCCGCTACTAACTCTTTTTTTCTTATGCTATAATTTTTTTAAAGAGCTCCTGGGGAAACTGCTTAAAAAATAAAACTATTATTCAACACTACTCACTCTTCCCAAGACGGCTTCCTTAATTTTTTATACTCAAGAAAATGCTTAACGAGGAACTTTGGCAAACAGCCCTAAGTGAAATAGAGCTTTTTATTTCTAAGGCTAATTTTATCACCTGGTTTAAGAATACGGAGATTATTTCCAATATTGATGGCCTCGTCATTCTTAGTGTTCCTAATGGTTTTGCTAAAGAATGGTTAGAAAATAAATATAACGCCTATATCCTGAAAGCGCTTCGTAATATCCAACCGGAAATTAAAGCTATTTCTTGTATAATTGCCACGCCAAAGGAAACTCGTCCACTAACGCGACGGGAGCCGACGGTTGACGCAATTGTTGCTCCACAAAATTACACCCAGAAAAATCCCGAAAAAAAGGTTTTTACTCTAAACCTAGAAAACAATCTCAACCCCAAATACACTTTTGAAAATTTTGTTGTTGGTGGAAATAACGAACTTGCTCATGCCGCCTGCGTGGCTGTCTCTCAAAATTTGGGTAAAATTTACAACCCTCTTTTTATTTACGGTGGGGTAGGTTTAGGGAAAACCCACCTAATCCAATCAATTGGCAATGAAATTTTGCGCAAAGACGCTTCTTTTCAGGTAAAATACATCACCTCGGAGCGATTCACCTCAAATCTAATTGATGCGCTACAAAACCAAAAAATAAATGAATTTAAAGCCTATTATCAAAAAATTGACATTCTTATTATCGACGATATTCAATTTATTTCCGGTAAAGAAAAAACCCAGGAGGAATTTTTTCATATCTTTAATTTTCTTTATCAACTCAATAAACAAATCGTTCTTAGTAGCGATCGCCCCCCTAAGGCGATTCAAATTCTCGAAGAAAGATTGCGCTCGCGCTTTGAAGGTGGAATGATTGCGGATGTTTCCCAACCCGACTTGGAAACAAGACTAGCTATCTTACAAAAAAAGGTGGCCAATGAAAACCTGGAAATTAGCCAGGATGCGCTGAATTATATCGCCACAAATATTAAAAATAATATCCGCGAACTAGAGGGCGCTCTTAATAGAATTATCGTTTCCGCTCAACTCACCAAAAAAGAAATCACACTTGCTTTTACTATAAGCCAATTAGCCGAGTTAATTTCTAGTGGCAAAAAGAAAGGCATCACCCACAAGCAAATCCTAAAAACAATTTCCTCTTTTTATGACCTTTCCCCGGAAGAATTGATTCAAAAAAACCGCAAAAAAGAGCTTGTTCGCCCCAGGCAAATAGCAATGTATCTTATGCGCGAAGAATTGGATTTTTCCTACCCAGGCATTGGAGAAAAACTAGGAGGAAGAGATCATACCACCGCCATCCATGCATATGAAAAAATTTCCAAAAACCTCCTAAAAGATGAGAAACTAAAAGAAGAACTCGCTCAAATTAAAGAACAACTCTATAAACTAAACTAGCCGACAGCTTCCAAATTAAGTTTAAATGGGTACATATTGTGGATAACTTGTTTCAAACCAAACTCAAACCCACCCCCAAAACAACCCCCAACCTGTTTATTGACTTAATATAAAAAACTAAAACCTATTTAACACTAAAAACAACCCCTTAATATCCCCCGATAAAAAAGTATTTTATCCACACCTTATCCTATGTTGTTATTTGTTTTTAAAGCCCTAATTAACACTTATCCCCAGAAAAAAGAAAACTAATAGTAATAATAAATCTTTTTATAATTAATAAATAAAAATACTAACCATATGAAATTAATTTGCACCCAAGCTAATTTTAAAAAAGCCATCACTAATTCAGAGAGAATTGTTTCTCGACAAAACACCCTGCCAATTTTAAATAATATTTTTCTAGAAGCGGGTAAGGGTTATTTGAAAATAGTAGCGACTAACCTAGAGATTGGAATTGAGGTTAAAATTGGAGCAAAAGTGGAAAAAGAAGGAAAAATAACCATTCCCGCAAAACTTTTAAGTAGTTTTTCCACCAACCTTTCTGAAGGGGAGAATATGGATATTGAGGCAATAGAACAAGGCTTGAAAATAAAAAACGGAACCACAAAAGCCATAATAAAGGGTTTTTCTGCGGAAGATTTTCCATTAATCCCACAAAAAAACACAGAATTTATTTTAAAGCTTGGAGTTACTGGGTTAAGGGATATTCTTTCTAAACTTCTTATTTCTGTTGCGCACAATGAAGCGAGACAAGAGCTTATGGGAGTAAATATTATTTTTGAAGAAAAAGAGTTATTTTTTGCCTCTACGGATGGTTTTCGGCTGTCAGAGTGTATTTTTAAAATAGGAGAAATTGAGATAAATAGGGATAATTATGGTGAATTTAGGGAAAAAACAAAAAACATTATCATACCAATAAACACACTTATAGAGCTAAACCGAATTATTTCCAATAATCTTGAGGATGGAGTTGTAAAAATATTTGTCGAAGAGGGTCAGATTTTTTTTGAAATAGGAGAAATAAAACTAGTTTCACGATTAATTAATGGAAAATATCCTGAATATAAGCATATTATGCCCGAGAGTTATAAAACAATAATTATTGGAGAAAAAAAGGTGTTACAAAATGCGTTAAAGATTGCTGGTGTTTTTGTAAACAATAAATCTAACGAAGTGATTTTAAAAATTGACACAGGGGAGAATAAAATTCTAATTGACACTAAGAGCGCTGAAGCAGGAGAAAACTCCACTCAAATCAATTTTAAAACGCAAGGAGAGTCTCAGGAGATTGTTTTTAACTTGAAATATTTAATGGAAGGGATTAATGTGGTGGCGACAAGCGAAGTGGCTTTGTTAGCTAATAGTGATTCTTCTCCTGTGGCAATTCGAGAGGTAAAAGAAGGAGTAAAGACGGTTTTAGAGGATTTTACGTATATTATCATGCCGATAAAAAATTAAGTTATCTTTTAGGGTTTAATTAAAATGAAAGCGCTTGCTGATATTTTATTTCACAGAAAAATTCAAAAAAAACAAGCCATTGATGATAAGACTGTTTTTTTTGTGTTTAAAAAAGTGATCGAGGCGGAATTTGGCCAAATTGGGAAACAAAAATTCACTCCGGATTATTTCGCGCGCAAGATTTTATTTGTCAAAGCGCAAAACTCCGCCTGGTCAGCTGAGCTATGGACCAATAAAGCACGGATTATCGCAAAAATCAACACCGAGCTTGGAGAGGCGGGCGTGGAAAATATTAAGTTGAAATAAAAAGAATTAATTGAAATTAAAAAACAGTCCCATTGTTACATCGGGACTGTTTTTAATTGAAAAAAACAGAAACCATCAAGGCGTTTCGGTAATATTAGTATTTACATTGAGGTTTTTTGAGTCTGAGTTGCCTTGGTCGTCAGTGACTTCAGCTTTTATTTCTAAGCTTGAGTGATATTTATCATTTGGAACCGTATAGCTGGCGCTGAAAGATTCATTGTCATCAGAGGCAATTTGGTTGCCATTGACGCTAATAGTGGCCTTCTTGACACCATAGGGGGCAGATAGTTTGATAGAAATAGAAAAGGATTTTGTTGTGATAGGATCTCCGCCGGAAGCGGAAAGATTTTCGATATTAATTTTATAACGGGAAAAATCCTTTTCCTTGCACTCATCCTTTGGCGCGTTGTCGGTGGAATAACCCTGATCTTTCAACCAGTTTTTTATGCCTTTTTCCCAGCTTTCAAATTGTGGATCATTTTTTGGGTCACTCGGCGCATCTCCCCGCACATCATCCTTATTGATGTAATAGAGAATACTATGGGCATCAGAAAATTTTTTCTTTTTTGCTTTACCATTCGGGCAAGCATCATTTGCGAGGCAATATTCATCATCTTTGCCGGGAATTTCACAAACCCTTAGCTCTTTTTTCATTTCCAGTTTTCCATCAAGAATGTCTTTACCCGTTTCTTCCTTTTCATATTTGGGAAAATCTTCTTTAGGGGTGTTTTTAAGTGCGGAGTCCATAAAACTGCGCCAGATTGGAGCGGCAACAAAAATTCCGTCAGCGCCTTGTTTCATAATAGAATGATCATTATTGCCCGTCCAAACACCAACCGCAAGAGATGGCGTGTAACCTATTGTCCAACCATCGCGCCATTCATTGGTGGTGCCGGTTTTTGCAGCTACGGAACGATCTGTGAAGCTCAAGGGGTTTTTATCACCAAAAACAGGAGCGCGCAGTTCATTGGTGGAGAGAATATAATCAATCATGGCGACATATTTTTCTTCCAACACCTTTTCTCCTTGGTCATCGGAATACTTTTCCAGTACATTAGCCTTATTATCCTCGATGCGCAAAATAGCTGTTTTGTTGTGGCGAATTCCGCCTGTGGCAAAAGTGGAAAATGCATTAACATGATCAATCAGTTTTACTTCACCGCCACCAAGCACAAGCGATAGACCATAGCGATCTGGTTCATTGAGAGTTGTAATTCCCATCTTCTTAGCTGTGGCGACAGAATCTTTCACACCGGCCAAGTAGAGGGTTTTCACAGCCGGGACATTGAGGGATCTCGCGAGCGCATCTTTCATTTGCAAAAGACCAGAGTTTTTTCCATCATAATTTTTTGGGTCATAGATTTTTCCTTCATCAGTGCTGAAATTAGTGTCAGCGTCCCAGATGTTGGTTTCTGGTGTGAAGCCCTTTTCAAAAGCAGTGAGATAAACATAGGGCTTAAAAGATGATCCAGGTTGAAGAAGTGAGTTGGCGACATTGACATTTGGCTCAAAAACACAATTTTTACCCGGAATACAATTAACTGGCTCGCTTGTGGCGAAATAATCTTTACTGCCAACCATAGCGAGAATTTGTCCGGTTTTGGGATCCATCGCGACCAATCCGGCGTTAGCTGCGTCATAGGTCTTAGTATTTTTCTCAGCTCCATCTCTCACGGCTTTTTCGGCGATTTGTTGTTTGTCCCAATCGAGCGTGGTATAGACCTTGAGACCACCTTGTTCCACTGCGCTATCTCCGTATTTTTGTTGCAAATAATCTTTAATATACATCACAAAATGCGGTGCGGCAAAAATATTTTTTTGTGGCTGCAATTTTGTGAGAGTTAGGGTTTCAATTGCCGCATTAGCCTGTTCTTCTGTGATGTAGCCTAGACGCGCCATGGTTTTGAGGGCGTAGTTCTTTCTGCCGATGAGCGCGTCAGTGTGCGATCCGTAGGGTGAATAGTAGGCCGTCGCCTGAGGCAAGGCGGAGATGAGTGCGGCTTCATCAAGCGTTAGTTCGCGTGCCGGTTTACCAAAAAAAGTCTGTGCCGCCGCTTCGACACCATAAGCATTAGAACCATAGGGAATTTCATTGAGGTACATCGCTAAAATTTCATCTTTGGAGAATTTGGTTTCCACTTCTAAAGAAAGGATAACTTCTTTGATTTTTCGCACCAAAGTTTTTTCATTGGTGAGTAGTGAATTTTTGACAAATTGCTGGGTGATGGTTGATCCCCCTTGGGCTTTTCCGAAATTGACAATGTCTTTTAGGATAGAGCGAAGGATGGAGGTCAGTTTTATGCCGTGGTGACTATAGAAGTCTTGATCCTCGAGGCTGATAGTGGCATATTTCAAAGTGTCAGGCATTTCCGCGTAGGAGATCTGAGTTCTTTTTTCTTCCCCGTGGACTTCATAGAGCAAATGTTCGCCTGTGCGGTCATAGATCTTAGTTGATTCGGCAATGAAGCGATTGTTTATTTTTCCCGGGTCAGGCAGATCTTTGGAAAAATAGGCAAAAACGCTAATTACAACCAAGAGACCAGCTCCCGCGACGATGCCAAAAAGTTTGAAAATTAATTTCCAATTCCATTTCCGTTTCCACCAGTGCCGACTATGGGAACTGAAAGTAGGGGGATGTTTGGGCGAAAAAATATTTTGCATATGATAAAATTAGACTTTTTAAGTCGCTTATAGTTTAGTCTAAATTGGAGGAAATATCAAGCAGAGTTTTGCGAGCTCAAAAAGCAATGGGAATGAAGTTTATTCCCGCCCAAAGCATAACCTTTTCGAATTCTTTTAAGTAAGATTCGTCCAAGGATCCTTTCGGAAAATATAAGTAGCAATTTTTATAAAAATTATTTTCGTCGGTATCCGAAAAAAACAAAACAGGCGCGATTTTTTTTAAGGCTTTTTCTGTGAGCACTTCTTCAACTAATGTTGTTTCATTTAAGCCGGGCTTTCCGGGTCTTACGCCAGTTTTTATTTTATACAGAGGTAAGCCGATTCTTGATTTTCCTATGTAGGGATGAGAATCTCTTCCGTGAGAAAAGAAAAGTGCGTTATTTTCTTTCCCGTAATCGAAAAGTAGCTTTTCCGCCCAATAACTGATTGGCGCTTTGTGGTTGATTGTTTTGTCAAAGTTTCTGTTGAAAGCCCTGTAGGCCATATATAATCCCTTGTTTTTAAAACAAAAAAGCCAGGCAAAGATCAATTTATTTTGAAAGTAAATAAACATAAATTCATAAGCATTGAAATTTAGTTTTTTTTCAATGTCAGCGGCGATAGTTTCTTTGGAAAGGGTAAAGTTTTCCTTACTGACAACTTCTTGAAAATAAAGCGGGAGAAATAAGCGCTGCAATTTTTCTTTATTCGCTGTAGTGATTTCTACTTTAAAATTTTCTTTTAGAAAATTTTCTTTTTGTATGATTTCCCTATAAACAGATGGATAAAAATTTTCCACAATAGCTATCTTAGATTCTTTTCTCCAAATAATTTTATTGTCAATGCTAAAAGTTGGCATATTTCTTTTAAGACAGATTGCTTTTTTGGGTCGTATTTAATTTTAAAATAAAAGTTATTATATCCTTGATGACGTTTCTGGATTTTCCGAAAGTTGGATTGTAGTGAATATAGAGATCAGGTTTTCCGTTTATTTCCAGAATTCCAAATGTTTGAGTCGTGGGATTTCTTGTTATATCTTCACAGATTATATCAATGCCTGCCAAATAATCACCCACCGCGTCAGAAGCTTTGGCGCAGATAGAAATAATTTCCTTATTAACGGAAGCCGTAACATCACGAGTTTCTCCGCCCTCGGCAAGCGACGAGCTTTTTTTAATAGAGGCAATTTCTCCGGCATTTAAAACATGTTCAAGAGAAAATCCCTGTTCTTTTAGAATTTTTTCCAGCGTTTTGTCGATTGGAGTTTTTCGGTGGGTATGTTTTTGTTTTTCTGCGATAAGTTGCGCAATTGTTGATTTTCCGTCGCCAAAAACTCTCGGAGGAATCATTTCCAATGCGCCAATAACCTTATCATCCAACATAAGAACACGGTATTCCTTGCCAAAAATCATTTCTTGAGCAATCAGAGAGCTAAAATTAACAATCTCGGTTTTTATTACAGTCTCCGCTTCTGCCAATGTTTTTATATAGGGAAAAATTCCTTGGCTATTGGAGCCGGAAGAATCCTTGATGATTATTGGAAACTGCATGTCAACCAATTTACTGGCAACGTCTTTTAGTATAAATTTTTTTCTGAAAAAAAAGATTGTTGTGGGTGTCGGCAAAAAACGGCGCCTAAGCAGAGTATAGGTCAGATCTTTATGTTTTGTTGCTCCGGCGATGCTAATAAAATTTTTGGCAATTCTGAATTTTCTTGTGATAAGAAACGCCTTGCCATGCACATGAATATAATAGCAACCTCGCTCGGGGATAACTTCCTCAAAGGTTCCTCCCATTTCTTCGACAACTTTTTTTATCAGTGGCGGATTTTTTATCATTTATTTAGTTATATCAATTAAAAATTTACGCAGATTTTTATTCCCAATAATAATCGAATATTTGAGATGTACCCGATTTATAAGGGTAACCTTTGTTGGCATAATCCATCCGTGCATATTGATTGTAATTTTTATCGTGGGTCTGTAGGTCGTGCCATGGGAAGAGTGAACAATGACTGTAGTGGCAATATCCGGGATATCTTTATATATATTCCATCTTTCAGTTCTGCTAAGCTTTTCCAGGTCTTCATAGCGATGGGTAATTTTTTCATAAGCTTCGACTGTTTTTTCAAAGCCAAGCTCTCTTGCCAGTTCTGTGCTAATGGAAGTATATCCGGCGCCTGTGTCAATCTTCGCTTCTACTTCAATTTCTTTGCCATCTTTGCCAATCAGTTTCACTTTCTCCACTGTGCCGATGACTTTTTTTCCAGAAATTTCTTCCACCTCTTCTTCAATTTCTCCACCAAAAAGATCCATACCGACACGGATGCCTTTTTTGACGGTTTTAATTTTAATCCCGGCAGCTTTTTTCAGTCGCCACTTTAGTCCGTCCAGATTGGCTACTTGAATGGCCAATCCTGGTCGAGCATTGAGTTCCAAGATAACTGGCCCACGCTCCTTATCAATTGCCACATCCACTCCCAGAAAGCCTAGATTGGAAATTTCTTGCGAACGCACAGCTAAATTTAAGATATCCATCCAGTAGGGGATTTTTATTCCGGAAAGCAAGAGTCTTGTGCCGGGGAGATATTCGATAATTTTTTGCTTGCCTAAAACAGCGGTTGTGGTGACTCCGGAAGCCAGGTCAATTCCCACTCCAATCGCGCCCTGAGCAAGATTAGCTTTTCCGTGCGAGTCTTTGGTGGGAAGTCGGAGCATTGCCATGATGGGCATTTTGTTGAAAACAATGATGCGGATGTCAGGGATGCCTTTGTAGGCATAGGGTTTGAAAAGTTTCAAAAGCTTCAAGCGTTCCTCAAAAAAAGCAATATCAGGAATGCCAGAAAGAGAATAGGATCCATCCAAAATATTACGGGTGTGATTTTTCAAATCATCAATCGTGATGATTGATCCATCGGCTTTTATCCAAGTATCGGTGCGATTTTTTTTGCGACCATAGACAACCACAATACCTTCACCGCCGAATCCGCGATTAGGTTTCAAAACAAAGCTATCAGGCAATGCCTGCCAATCAAAACTATCCAAATCTTCCAGCGTTTTGATTTGGGAAATAAGAGCGGGAACGGCAATATCATTTTTCTTGAGAATCCTCTTACTGAGCAGTTTATTGTCAGCAAGGCGCTTCGCATTGGTGCGGTTGCAAGGACGGATATATTCCAAATTGCGGGAATTCATTCCGAGGATTCCACGACTTTTTTTGATAAATTCAAACATAAATCTGATCAAGAGGTTGGACCCGGAGCACCTAAAAGGTCCGACCTCAAAAGTGCTTAGCTTCTTTTAATAATCTCACCAAAGCGCAGATATTCGCTCAGGCGCAAGCCTGTCCATTTGCCGATGATAATATTAATCGGAATGGTGAAAAGAATTGTCCAGGGATAAGTAGCGATAAAATGGATAAGTAATTCCCAGCTAGCTAGATAAAATCCCAAAATAGAAATTATTAGCGTCTCTAGGGCAAGAAGAAAGGCTGCGCGGTCACCTTTTTCAATTTGGACGGCAATAAATTTTTCCACCAAAGTGATCATGATAAGAATGGGAAAGATGGAAACCGAGGCTAGGCCGGTTCTTTTCAGGCTCCCACCGATTGCTAGCATCACAAGGATAGAGAGAGCGACAACAGTAAGCATGATTGCCACGCGAGGAAGATAAAGCAAGCGAAATGATTTAAGCGCGACTCTCATCAGCATTCCGATAAGAATGATGATTATGAAAATTGCAATACCATATTTAATGCCATTGGTTGCAAGAAAAGCAAAGGTAACAAGCAGTGGCGTATAGATACCAAACGCTTTGATTCCAATCACTTGGCGCAGAAATGCGATGAGTGTGGCGATGATTGGAAGCATGAGGATTAGCTTGATTGTTTCAAAAGGCACTCCTTCGCTTAGAAAGAAAGACAAAATCGGGCTGATGTTGAAATTAATTTCGTTCATATTTTTCTTCGATACGACGTAGCTTTTAGCGAAGTCGATTTAAATTAATTATGGCACGGCTGTTGGCGTGACACACAGCGATGGCTAGTGCGTCAGCCACATCATCGGGCTTGGGGATACAATTTAGGTGTAAAACATTTTTGATCATTTGTTGCATTTGCTTTTTTTCTGCTCGGCCATAGCCGGTGAGGGCTTGCTTGACTTGGAGTGGAGTGTAACTAAACACCTTAACATTATTTTGGCTTAGTGTCAAGAGAATTGCCCCGCGCGATTGAGCGACCTGAATGATGGTCTTTTGGTTTTTGAAGAAAAAGAGGCTTTCAATGGCGGATTCCTGTGGTTTATGTTTTTTGATAATCCTTACTAGATCGTCAGAAACCTCCAAAATTCGCTCAGCATCGCTATTATTTTTGGATGTGCTAATGTGTCCATAGGCCAAAGGCAGGAGTTTATCGCCCCTAAGTTCAATAATTGCCCAGCCAGTGGTGGCTGTACCGGGGTCAATGCCGAGGATTTTCATAGTCTACGAATTACGAATTAATACCTGCCTACCGGACAGGCAGGCGAATATACGAATTTTTTGAAATATCCTCCTTTCCCTTGGGGAGAGCCTGCCTGCCGGTAGGCAGGGATGTCCGAAGGACAGGTGAGGGAAAAGGGCGTTGTTAAGAAGAAAAAGCTAAATGAATAACGCTGGTTGATTATTGAAAGGTTTCTCCCTTATCCCCGCCGCGGCGGGGCCACCTTCTCCCTAATGGAGAAGGGGATATATTGGTTTACGCTAAGTTATTATAAATTTCACTCACATCGTCATGGTCGTCCAGAAGTTCCATGAGATTTTCGTATGTTTCGCGAGTTTTCGCGTCAACCGTAATAGTTGTTTTGGGCAGATAAATCAGGCCCGAATCAAGTATTTTAAGATTAACTTTCACAATATTTTCCCGTACTCTAGCAAAGTCTTTCTGATCAGTGATTATATTTAAAACCCCTTCTTCTGGGATTGTATCTTTGGCGCCAGCTTCAATGGCGAGCATTTCCAACTCATCCGCATCTTTACTTTCGAGATCAATGCTGATACTGCCAACTTGCTCAAAATTCCACATCGCCGAGCCTTTTTCGCCTAGTTTTGAATTATTTTTTGTGAGAATGGTTTTCACTTCCGATACAGTGCGGTTTTTATTATCTGTGGTGCAGGAGATGAGTAGCATCAATTCTCCTGGACCGACGGCTTCATAGAGCACTTCTTCAATCAGTGCTCCTTTGATTTCACCAGTTCCGCGCTTAATTGCCCGTTCAATGTTTTCTTTGGGCATATTCATCTCCCGCGCTCGGTCCACCGCCATACGCAACTGAAAGTTTGATTCAATTTTTCCGCCACCATCGCGCGCTGCAATAGTAACAAGCTTTCCATATTTAGTGAAAATTTTCCCGCGTTTTGCATCATTAACGCCTTTTCTTTGTTTTATTCCCGCCCAATGTGAGTGTCCGGACATAAATTCATGAAGCATGCTTGTCTGCCGACTTGTCTGCCGAAGTTTTAACGAAGACAGAAGCTTTAGTATAGACAGGAAACATACCGAAACTATTTTTATAGTTTAAGCTTAGCATCTTAGGGGGATAAATTCAAGGAAATCCTTAATTCAAAACATCAAAATAAATTCATTCAACTTAGCATTGATTTTTTTCCAAAGTTGATCAGCGGATTTTGGCGGGGTGATTTTGGTGGAGCTAAATTTAACAGTGGAAATTCCCAAAACTCGGCCTTGATTTTTTGTGAGAAATTTTTCGGGGTTTATATTTGATTTGGCAAAAAGTAAAACTATTTGTGTTTTTTGTTTTTCTTGCCAAGCCGGATTTTTGGTGGATTTTCCCAAATCGGACAAATCAAAATCGGCCTTCTCCGGTTCTTCGATTTTAACTTCCGGCACAGTGTCAGTCGGTTTAATTTCCACATTTTCCGTTGTTTTTAATTCTGTGGCAGATTGTTTTTCTTCTGCATCTTTCTGTGACAAGATCCATTGCCAAGCATTACCCTCTTTTTGATACAGCTCATCTTCGGAAATCGAATCATTTTTGCGATCGTATTTAATTTTATCCGCGACCTTTCCATCGGGATAGCGCAATTCAAGCTTGGCTTGTTTGTTTCCCAGAGAAAAGGCGCAAAGTTCGCGTGTTAGTTTTTTGCTTTCGCCGGCTTTCAAGATAAAATCCTTTTTGATTGGGTGGTTGGCTAATTTTTTCCAACCAGTAGCGACGCTCCAATTTTTGAGGTTAACTTTTTTCTTAGTATTGTTTAAAATTTCCAGCCACTCTTCTGCACTATCAATTCCTGCGGGATTAGGGGAAAGTGAAATAATTTGCACCTTGGCTTTGCCGAATTTTTCCACCTTGACCGTGAAGCTTAGTAAGTTTTCTTTTCCGTCCCCAGTAAGCTTAAGTGTTGCGTCATAGGTTCCGGATTTTTCATATTTATGGCGAGTTTTTTTGAGGTAACTCTTGTGACCATCACCAAAATTCCAGGTGAATTTCTTGGCCTTTTTGTCCGCATCAACTTCAAAATTGGCATAAACATTAGTATAGATTTTTTTGTCCTTTTTAATTTTTCCCGAGAGTAGTTTGTTAAATTCATTTTTTGCGCCCTTAGTAATTTTGCTCGTCCATTGCCAGGCTGATCCGTCAAAAGCATAAGCGTAGTCGTATTTGGGTTTTTCATAATTCACCGAATCGATTGGATTTTCTTTTGCGCCATCTTTGGCGATTAAAAAAGCGGTATCGGGCGAAGTGTTATTCAGCTCAAAATTTCCTTCCAAAATAAAAAGCTCTTTCGGAGCAATAGTTTTTTCCGGGAAAGACACTTTGTGATTTTTTTCATCTTCAATGCGCATTCCGAAAAGATTGATAATTTCACTGGAAATATTAACTACCTCCACAAATTCTTTGCCGGAATTTTGAGTTTTTGGCGCAGGCAGAATCTCGTTGATTTTTAGTTCTCCAATGTAATCATTGTCTTTCGGCGGATTTTCTTTTTGACACGAAGTAATCTCAGTTGTTTCGATAAAAGAGGAATTATTTGGAGAATAATTTTGCTTAATTGAAAAAGTATTATCCAAAGATCTTCTTAGTGCTTCTGATTTTTTGGGATTGCTAGGATAGGTTAGGGTATTTTCGAAAGGATTTTGGTTTTCTCCCCACGTAACAGAGTCTATCTGTTTCTCATCTTTGTCAAAAAGAGCAATACTGTAATCGTCGGACAGATAATATGTTTTTGTTGTGTAGTCAGGAATTCCTAGCGTATTGTCTTTTGTATTTTCCCAAAGAAAATAACCCTTGGCGGGGATGGATTTTTTCAATGTTCCAATTGAAGTTGCCGTAGTGCCGGTTTTTGTTTTTTTCATTATCTTCCAGTCGGATAAGTCAATATCTTTGCAGGTGGTATTATATAGTTCTATGAAATCATCATTTGGAGATGCCCCACTTGTCTGAATGGTGCGAATAATAATAGGATGGCTGTCTTCAGCAAAAGATATTTTCCCAAAACAAAAACAAGTTGCGACTAGCACTAATAAAAATATAAACAAACCTATTTTTGTTTTTATATTTTCATTTTTCACTCCTCGACTTGCTAATTAAAAAAGTTTAAAACTAATTCAATTCCTCATGAATTTCCTTGCGAATGACCGCACCGAGGTCATGCGCCTCTTTTTTCTCGTAGGTTTTTTGTAGGTTCATAATCAAGTCTTTAATAGCATAGGGATCGGGAACATGTTTGAAAATGAAGCGTTCTTTTTCGGCGGCCGTTTGGACATAGAGATTGCCATAATTGAGAAAAGTGGGAATGATGCCCAAGACTTCCACGGTAATGTCTTGGATATTTTCCAATTCCAATTCGCTAATGCCACGAGAGAAAAGACCTTTTTGCTCGATGTTGACTATTCGTTCGTTGGTGACAATCCAAACATCAAAATAATAATCGATCCAGATGATAAAAAAGAACAGCCAGATAAAAATGAAAAAAATATTTTCCACGAAAAGAAATAATCCCGTACCCAGATTTCCGTTAAAAGCAGACAGGATAGGAGAGGAGAAAGCGAGTGTGCCAAAAAGCAAAAGAAGCATCACAAGGATGATAAAAAATTGACTCAGAATGTCGAACCAATGGCGATGTACGACTAATAAAATTTGTTCTCCTTCTTTTTGTCCCTTGAAATGATATTGATTGAATCTTTGCATATTAAATTAGAAAGCATTTAAATTATTAGGAAGTAGATTGATGCCGATTGTTTTCCAGTCGACAGAAAAAAACAAAGCTAGATTGGAGATCAAGAGAAAAGCCGAAACAACGAGAAAAACCAAAAGCATAATCCGACTAAAATATGGGTTGATTGAATATTTAATCAGATGATAGGCGACAAAAAAGGAAAGCAATATGTAACTGAAAATAAAGAGTGCGTATAGACCATAAACAATAGCAATCATAGTGTTTCTTATAAATTTTTTTAAATTAACTTAGCAGGAAATTTTATACCTAAATGTTCATAAGCTGCTTCGGTGGCGACTCTTCCTCTCGGCGTGCGGGTGAGAAAGCCGATTTGCAAAAGATAGGGTTCATAGACATCTTCAATGGTTTTAATTTCTTCTGAAGTAGCTGCGGCAACAGTGGAAAGTCCGACCGGACCGCCACCGAATTTTTCGATAATGGTGCGCAAAATGTGTTTGTCAGCCGGTTCGAGCCCCAACTCATCGACGTCAATCATCTCTAGCGCTTCTCTAGCCCTCACGCTATCAATTGTAGGATAATTTTTGATTTGGGAAAAATCGCGCACGCGTTTCAAGAGGCGGTTGGCCACACGTGGTGTGCAGCGAGCGCATTTGGCAATTTCAGTGAGGCCGTCATCTTCCATTGGAACAGCTAAAATTTTTCCCGAACGCCGAAGGATGCGCTCAATCTCGCCAGTTTCATAGAATTCCAAACGATGAATGGCGCCAAAGCGATTGCGCAATGGATTGGAAAGCGAACCAAGTTTTGTCGTCGCGCCGATCAGGGTAAATTTTGGCAAATCAAGTTGAATGGTGCGAGCGGAAGGACCCTTGCCAATCACAATATCCAATTTAAAATCTTCCATCGCCGGATAAAGCACTTCTTCGATTGATTTGTTCAAGCGATGAATTTCGTCGATAAAAAGGATGTCGCCATCTTGCAGGTTGGTTAGGATCGAGCCAAAATCACCCACCCGTTCAATTGCCGGGCCGGAAGTGGTCTTGATGCTCACGCCCAGTTCTTTGGCAATGATGTTGGCCAGTGTCGTTTTTCCCAAACCTGCTGGGCCATAAAGCAAAACATGCTCGATCTGTTCCTTGCGTTTTTTGGCGGCCTGAATCAAAATATCAAGATTTTTCTTGACTTTTTCCTGCCCGACATACTCCGAAAAGCTTTGTGGGCGCAGGGTGTTGTCCAGGTTAATGTCTTCAATTTGCTCAGAGCTAGTCGTTATCATTTGGTTAAAAAGGTGTTAAATTGGGGCTTAAATAGGCAAAAAACAGTGGTTAGGAAACAAGAAACTATTAGCAAGAAACAAGATACAAAAACCAAACAAAAATCAAATTACAAATATCAAAATTCGAATTCTGGGTTTATTTGGGATTTGTAGCTTTGAATTTTGGAATTTGTTTGTATCTTGTGTCTTGGTTTTTGTTTCTTGCCTGTATTATACACCTATTTGACAAAACTCCCAAGGTGTGCTACATTGGGAAGTCAGTGCTTTTTATATTTTTATTATTTTGGCATTGGCAAGCAGTAAATTGCAGGCAATTGGTGGCTTCTATCTTTTGTCATCAATATGGGGAACTTTTTTCAAGATATGGGTAAAATGGTTAGCTTGCTCCTTGAGCAAACTGGCTGCGTTATTCCTCGATTTTGTTTCTTTTCTTGGGCTCCTAGTTCGAGATTTTTGCCTGCAGATTATTGACCGTGATTTTTAGGATTAAAGGATTGGCATGATTTCATGCGGAAGAAGGATAGTTTTTTGAAAAAAGGAAAAGGAGAAAAGTAGATGAAAAAAATCATAAGAAACTTTGGGGATATCTTCAATAAATATCCTCGAAATGTCAGGGGATTGATTCTGGATGGTCTGAAAAAATATTCCAGATTCAAAAAAAATAAAGCCCGCATGGGCTTGTTCATGGAAGCGGCAGGATTTACCGTGGATGGTGATGTAAAAAAAGATACTGGTTATGGCGAAATATACAGCGGGAACATTGAGATTTTCTCCTGTACATGTATTGCCGAAGAATTCTTCCCTGTGTCGGTTATGATGATTGACATCATCCTGAATACTGTCAAAGTTAGCATTTCATCAGACTGGAGAAATTTCCATGAAGATGTAGAATAGGAAATATCTCTGACAAAAAAGGCGTGGATTCGAGGAGTCCCGCCTTTTTTAATTGTCTAAACCACTGACCGTGCCTCGCCGGCAGGCGGGTTAGCACTGATTTTCCTGATTACACGTGATTAAAAAAAATAAGTGTCATCCTGAGCGGAATAAATTTTCGATAGAAAATTTGTGCAGTCGAAGGATCTACTCACAATAACCTCAAGTTTTGAAAATATAAATAAAGCTTTGGATAACGCAATGCAGATCCTTCGACTCCGCTACGCTCCGCTCAGGATGACAAAATTTTATTTAGTCAAAATTCAGTGAAATCAGTATAATCAAGTGTTAATCAGTGGTTCAGATTTCCGTCACTCGCTCCACTTCTTCCAGCGTCGTCTCCCCCTCCAAAACCTTCAAAATTCCATCCTGGGGCATGGTGATCATTCCTTCATCCATCGCTTTTTGATTGAGCTCGGATGTAACCGCGCCGTGCATGACGGCTTCTTGGATTTCACGGGAGAATGTAAATATTTCACTAATCGTTGTGCGTCCTTTGTAGCCAATATGGTTGCATTTGTCGCAGCCGTTTGGTTTCGCAATTTCTGTGATGGCGGGAATTTCCACTCCCGCTTTTGGGCTGATTGTTTTCAAAACCGCTTCTATTTTTTGTTTTTCTTCTTCAGTCGGAGCGACTTTTGTTTTGCATTCACACAGTGTGCGCACAAGTCGTTGAGCGATGAATGCGTTCACGCCGGAAACGATGTCTTCCGGTTTGACGCCCATATTAAGCATTCTGGCGACGGCGCCGGAAGCATTGTTGGTGTGAAGAGTGGAAAGGACGAGATGACCCGTGAGGGCGGCTTGGACGGCGATTTGGGCCGTTTCGTTGTCGCGGATTTCTCCGATCATCATAATGTCCGGGTTTTGCCGGAGAAGTGCTCGCAGAGCCGTGGAGAAAGTGTAGCCGTCTTTTTCACTGACCGGAGTTTGCAAAATGCCTTCCATTTGATATTCAATTGGATCTTCGACAGTGATGATTTTAATTTCCGGATTTTTAATCATATTTAAAATGGCATACAGTGTGGTGGTTTTTCCACTACCGGTTGGTCCAGTATTAAGTACAACGCCATTAGGCTTGGAAACTTCGTGTTTGATTTTTTCCAGATTTTGTTTTCGAATTCCCAGCTTGTCCAAATCGAGCGCAACGGATGATTTGCTCAGAAGTCGCATTACAACCGTTTCCCCGAACCCGCCCAAAATAATGGAAACGCGAATGTCAACCGATTTTTCTTTGAGCTCGGTGAGTTCGTCATCAAAAGTAATACTGAAACGGCTATCAATCACGCCTTGACGGGCTTCAGTTTTCACGCCACTGAGCAACTTAACTTGCCCTAAAAAGGTGGTATATTCGGTGAGAGGGAGAGAAGCGATTGTTTGAAGGATTCCATCAATGCGGAAACGGATTTTGACACTGTCTTTTTCCGGTTCAATGTGAACATCGCCCACACCCAGGATTTGCGCGGCAGAAAAAATAATCTTAATTGCGTCACTAATTTTCGTTTCGGCGAGCAGGGATTGCATCTTGGAAAAATCATTTACGTTAGCTCTAGTTTTATCAAAAAATTCTTTTTTAATTGACAAAGTGCTACCGAGTGTTTGGGCCATCAGTTTTTCATAAATTCCTTCCAAAAATTCTCCCTGTCCAGTTACTTTTTTTACTTCATCAATTGAAGTGACTCCTGTCACAGCCTTAAGGATTCCATCCTGAAGCATTGTGACCATCCCTTCTTCCAAAACCGCCATCGTAATTTCCGTTTCTCCGGCGAGGTCAAGAATCATTTTTTCAGTTTCTGCACTAATGGTCAGTACTTCAAAGATGCCCATCCGACCCTTATATCCGGTATTACCACATTTAAGACAACCCTTGGGACGATAAAGCTGGTCGATATTTTTGGGAATTTCCACTTTGGCGCACGGGGAAATGATAGAGAGAATTTTTTTGATTGAATCGACCGTTTCTTTGGCGGGAACATAGGCTTCTTTGCAATCACAAAGTTTTCGCACCAAGCGTTGTCCGATAATGGCGTTGACGGCTGGTGCGATAAAAGAAGGTTTCACACCCATTTCGATGAGCCTTGGAACAGAAGCGATAGCACTGTTGGTGTGAAAAGTGGAAAGAACGAGATGTCCAGTGAGAGCCGAGTTAACGGCAATATCAGCCGTTTCATCATCACGGATTTCACCGACCAAGATGATATCAGGATCTTGACGAACAATTGCGCGAAGTCCATTGGCAAAAGTATAGCCACGAGCTTTTTCAATTTGGGTTTGAGAAACACCTTTCAATTGATACTCAATTGGGTCTTCAATCGTGATAATTTTTTTGTCGGGAGTGTTTAACTTGCTGATAATGGCGTAAAGCGTCGTAGTTTTTCCGCTACCAGTTGGTCCGGTGGTGAGAATCATTCCATTGGGTGCTTCAATTTGTTTTTGCACCATTTCATAGGCCAAACCTTGAAGACCCAGCTCTTCAATATTGACATTAATCGAATCGGGGTCTAGTAGGCGCATCACGATTGATTCGCCATAACTGCCGGGAATGGAAGATGCGCGAATGGCAATTTTTTTATTAGCCAGGTTCACCTCAAAAGTTCCATCTTGGGCCATATCAGCCAGGTTAAGTTTCATGCCGGACATCATCTTAATTCTGGTGGCAATTCTTTTGTGGATGTTGAGTGGGAAAAAAGCCACATCCTGCAAAACGCCATCGATCCGATAGCGCAGACGAAAATCTTTTTCTTCCGGTTCAATGTGCACATCTGATGCGCCTAACGTATAGGCGCCAGCCATAATTGTATTCATCACGTCAGTGATGGGCATTTCCTTGATTCGTTCTTTGAGTTCGAGTAAATTTTTGAGTGCCGTTTCGAAATCAGTGAGTTCTTTATCACCGATAGTTAAATTTAGTTGATCAAGAATTTCCGTAAAAACAATTTTTTTGTATTTATCCAAAACACGCTCGAAGTTATAGGGGGAAATGACAAAGATCTTTGTTTTGAAGCCGTTTTTTTCGGAAAAATTTTTCAAAAACTCTTTTGTGTCTTCTTTGGTCGGGTCAATGGAAACGATAGTCGCTAATTTGGATTTTTTTTGGATAACGGCTAGGCCTAATTTTCGCGCATCATTTTCTTCAATCAATTTCAAGCTGTCAATAGAAACCGGCACAATGTTGGTGTCGATATAGGGAAGTTCGAGGGATGCTGCAAATTGGGCGGTTTTTTCTTCTTCTGATTGCTGTTGCAACTTGGCAACTAGTTTACTGGAGACAGCCTTTGTTTCCTCCTCCGTGCTGACTGTTTTTTTTGTAATTTTTATCATAATTTTTTGTTTAAATTGATGTCATCCTCGCCCCCGCCTCCGCGAGGATAAACTCCGGCGGGGATCCAGGTTCCACTAGCTATAAATTTAAGAAAACGAATTATAACTTTTCTAGTTTTATATTTCAGTCAGTTTGAATTTTGATAATCTATCTTTTTTATATCTTACACTTGAGGTGCCTGGATTCCCGCCTTCGCGGGAATGACACAGCAGCTCCATTCTAACATAAAAACATAAAAATAAAAAAACAGCCTTATGTGCATAGCAGGAACGGGTTTGAAACCCGTTTCGTATAGTTTACTAAACTATAGATTTAGGCAGGGTATTATAAATTTTAATCAGCGAAAAGATTAAGCTGGTAAACTAAGAGGAGCGGGTTACAAACCCGCTCCTGCATGCTTATTCGTACATTCGTATAAATTCGTAATTCGTAGAAACTACAAGCTCTCAATCTTCCCCTGAATAGTCTTCGCCGCCAAAAGCAAATCACTGCCATTGATTTTTATTTCCAATGTATCGTTACTGGCAACTGCTCCAAAAAGCAACGCAATTTTTTGCAAGAGTTCATTGTTGACAGTCTTTAAAACCGCGAGAGTGCTGCTAGGTGTGTCATTAAAAAGAATCATAAAAATCTGACCGTCGCTATAATTTTCTTGCAGCTTTTCTAAAATAACTGGCAAGCTTTCCGGCGTTGTTCGGCTTTGGACAAAATCATCCAGACTCAAGTTAGCCCAAACGAGCTTGCTTTTTTCTTCCCAGTTGAGCTTACTCATCACGCGCCCCAAAAGTTTCAAAATGGAAAGCGGTTGGGTTTTATAGAGCCAGCGGATGATGCCTTGCTGGTCAGCTCCGCGGTCCATCAAATCGGCCGCGGCAGAGAGCGCTTTTGGTGTGGTATTTTTCTTTTGGAAGTTTCCTGTGGCGCCGATAATGCCAACCATAAGACAGGTGGCAATATTTTTATCAAAACTAGTCACGTCAATATTTTCCAAAACAGGTTTTATAATTTCCGCGCAAGAGGAGGCAGTGATATCAACTAAATTGATCTGGCCAAAATTTTCATTATTACTGCGGTGGTCAATATTAATCACCGGTACCTCGAAAAAAAGATCAGAATTGTTGAGATAAATTTGCCCTAAGCTTTCCAAGTCCGGACTGTCCAAAACGACAATTAGGTCATATTTAAATTTGGCGAGGATGAAAGAAAAATCTCTTGGGTCGATGGAGCCTTTCTCCGGGGTGAGATAGACATTAAAAGCGTCGCCAATCGTTTCTTGACGTAGTCCCGTGATTTTGTTGCGGCTAGTGTCGAAAGACAAAACAAATTCACGAGCGCCAGAGATTTCCGCAGCGATGTTTTTTGGGCGAGGGAGAAAATTGAATTTCTGTTCGTCTAATTTTTTACCAGAAACGATCGTGGCGGGAATATTTCGATTTTCCAAAAAAAACGCCAGGGCGAAAGCACTGCCGATGGCGTCAAAACCGGGATTTTCGGGGATGAAAATGAGAACATCTTTCGCTTCAGTGATAAACTTTTGAAATTGTTCTTGGGGAATGAGGCTCATGGGTAAAATAGAGTTTAAGGTTTTTTAGTCGCTACTGTCACAAGGCAGTATTTCAAGGTAGCAAGGATTTTCGTGGGTGTCAAATGGGGGTGGGTTTGGGATTTTTTTGTTTCAGGATATGAAAAATAGTTGTCATTCTGAGCGCAGCGCAGCGGAGTCGAAGAATCTGCTACAAGCTATCATTAGTGTTGCTATGAGTTGTAAAAACTGCGATTATCGAAAGCAGATCCTTCGGCTTCGCTCAGGATGACATAAATTTGCAAATTAAAAGGAGCCCCGCCTAGGCGGGGCTCCTGTGAAGACTTGAACCAATAAGGTTTTATTTTTTTTCGTATGCTTTTTCGTGAGCTATTTTTCTATATTCTTCAGCTTTTTCATTATTTCCAAGCGCTTCGTAGATAGATGCAATTTTCCAAAAGTCAGTTTTATATTCATATGCAGCAAGTTTTCCTTTCGCATAATCTTCAACTGCCTTTTCAAGATCATCTTTTAATTTAGCGGTGGATTCCTTTAGTTTTAAAACAGCCTCTGTGTCATTTTTTTTCTCACCAATAATAATTAAATCTTCCGCATGTTTCAAATAGTCTTTCCACGTTTTGAGAAATGGAGTTTGAACATCGCCATCGCTTTGGATAAATTTTTGTAATAACTCGCGGTCTTCATTGGCAGCTTCGATGTGAGAATCAACATATTCGGCAAAATCTTTATCGCTCATTGGCATTTCTACCCAAAGCTCAGGATCACTTCTCCATTGTTTATCTTCAAGCAATTGCGGTTTTTCTGCTGGTGATTTCGGAACTCCTTCTGGATTGAACATATTTTTTTGCTGGCAATTTCTTGCCAAAATTATTGATTAAATACTAGCCTTTTAATTATACTAAAATAAGCGAAAAATCACAATTTCTCAATTTCCTCCAAAAGCGCATTGGGGATATTAATTTCCTTCTTGCATGTACTCCGTAACGATCATAATTATCTTTTGTACATTTTCGTTACAAGATTTGAAGCTAATTTTATCTAAAATTTCATTGCCGTATTTTCTTATTAAATCGCTGATGAGCGCATGAATAAACGATTGTGTTGCAGCGTCAATACGACTAAAATCCAAAACAATATCTTTACCACTTTCAACAGTAGGTATAATTTCTTTTAGCCTAATGTCTCTGGCGACATCTTTATTTTCTGCAAATGAGCCAACCCTTTCGAATAGTTTAATAGTTTTCATATAAATTTAGGTTTTTTATATCGAGCCTTTCTCCGCTCTTTCACAGTCTTAGAATAAACATTCCTAATTAAGTCTAATAATTCCGAAAATGCTTTCGTTTCATTTAGAGAAATATCAACACCAACGACAGTCCCATTCCATATGGGTAAATTAACTGATGCAGAATGCCTATCCCGGAATGGGTCTGCAAATAGTTTATCAGGACCACTCTTTAGTAGTTTAAATATTGCATCTCCGCTATAAATCATAAAAAAATCACGATTTACTTTGGCTATGGCTTTAATGAAAAATAATCCTGCACCGGCATTGTATTCCGTGCCCCCTTCTTTTTTTGTTGTTCCTGTGATTCCCGGAATTAGAGCGAGACGTAGGGCATCTAAATGGTTCAGAGCATAATGAGATTGGTTTATGGTTTTTTTAATTCCCAGGCCAGTATCAACAATGCCGATAGCGATCCTGTTGCTTTTTTTATAATACTGAGCGGATACGATTGCCCCTGTCTGCGATCCAGCATGTTCTATAACATTTCTTACTAGTTCACTGACAACATATCGAATCGGATCAACTTGGTTTGGTTGAAGATGAAGGAGGGGGATCATCTCTTCAATGAAGCGCGATAGTTCTTGTGAATTTTTTATTTGTGTCAGGGGAATGAATCGACCAGCTGGCTCATGTTCTGCTATATTTATTCCAGATTCAATACCTAAAAACTTAAATAACCCCATTCTTTGCAAATAGTGAGCTGATTTTGCAGTTAGGGTGTCGCAGGCTATATTTTTAGGGTTCACTGATAGTCCGAGTGCCGCAACCATGGATAAAACCACCGGGTGGACAACAATCCATTTTGAATTTGCGGTAATTTCCAGCTTGTCTTTTTCGGAAAAATCAATATTTTTCAAAAAAGGGTCAATATTTCCAATGAAGGTACTATTTGGTAGATAAAGTTTCATATATGCTTTTTACGCCTTAATTCTACCGGGATTGTGATAACTTGTCAAATTACCGGGATTCCCGGTAAAATTGAGTAAAATTACACGATACTCACAATTTATCAATCTCCTCCAAAAGCGCACTAAGAATATCTTTCTCTTTCACAGATTTGATTACCTTGCCTTTGGCAAAGATCGCACCCATGCCTTTGCCACCAGCCACACCGATATCGGCTTCACGGGCTTCGCCGGGGCCGTTGACCACGCAACCCATCACGGCGATGTGGATATCTTTGTCAATATTTTTCACGGCTACCTCGACTTTTTCGGCGAGGTCAATGAGGGCAATCTGGGTTCGTCCGCAAGTTGGACAACTCGTCACTGTTACGCCTTTTTTTCGGAGCTTCAGGGATTTCAAAATTTCCCAAGCCACTTTCATTTCTTCGATTGGGTCAGCGGTGAGCGAAACGCGGAGTGTTGCGCCGATGCCTTCATAGAGAAGAATTCCCAGACCAATCGAAGACATGATTGTTCCGCGGAAAATCGTGCCAGCTTCGGTCACGCCAATATGCAATGGATAATCCACTTTCTTGGCTAGCAAGCGATACGCCTCAACCGTTCTTTTGATGTCTGAAGCTTTCAGTGAAACTAAAATATCTTTAAATTTATATTTTTCCAAAATTCTAATGTGGCGCATCGCTGATTCGACCATTCCCTCGGCCGTGACCTTGTCTTTATATTTTTTCAAAATGTCTTTTTCCAAAGACCCGCCATTGATTCCAATGCGAATTGGAATTTTATTTTTCTTGCACGCATTCAAAACCGCTTTTATCTTATCTTCCGAACCAATATTGCCCGGATTAATGCGTACCTTATCAATCCCTTGCGCGATTACTTCTAGGGCTAATTTATGATCAAAATGAATATCCGCCACAAGAGGAATGTGAATTTGTTTTTTGATTTTTCCCACAGCTTTTGCCGCTTCCATATCAAGAATCGCCACGCGCACAATTTCGCAACCGGCTTTTTCCAGTTTCAAGATTTGCGCAACAGTCGCTTTGACATTGCGTGTGTCAGTATTACACATCGATTGCACGCGCACCGGATTATTTCCACCTAGCTTGTATGGTCCGACTTTGACGACGCGGGATTGGTATTTTTGCATAAAAGTAAACTTAATTGCTTGGCTTAATCTTACTATAAAAGAGCTTTATGTAAAAGTGTGATGAGTTATTGCCAAACAAAAATCTTTATGCTAGTTTTTTAGCTAGCACATAACATATACACCAAAAGGGAGGTTGACTATGAACTGGATAAAGAATGTAAAAAAGGTTTATGATGGGTGCACCGGGTGTGAATATTATCGTATCACCTACGGCAATGGAGTTAAAAATGAAATTTCTACTGTAGGAAAATCTAAGAGTTTGATTGTTCTTATGGAAGAATTAGTTCTTTCCACAAGCAGCCAAAACAGCTAAGATGATCCTATCTTAGTCCCACAGACGGTCCAGCGAGGCCGTCTTCATTTTGGCCAAAAAGCACAAGCTCTTCCTTTTTTCCCAAAATCCGCTAAGCTTGAATTATATGCAAACTGAATTTATTACCGAAAAAATTAGCCAAACGAAAAAGTTGGGAAAATTGCTTGCTCAGGAACTTTCTGGCGGGGAAGTGATTTGTCTTTTTGGCGAGCTGGGGGCGGGAAAAACTACTTTTACCCAAGGGCTTTTAGAGGGTCTTGGCGCGGAAAAACCGTACACTAGCCCGACTTTTGTCGTGATGAAGGAATATGAACGAAAAATGACAAAATCCAAATTTCCAATGACAAATAAAATCCAGAATATCTATCATTTTGATGCTTATCGGGTTGAGGCAGGGGATGTAATGAACCTGGGCTGGGAGGAAATTACTGCGAATTCGAGCAATATTTGTATCATTGAGTGGGCGGATAAGCTGGCGGAAATCATCCCAGCGCGGGCGATTTGGATTGGATTTGAGTGGTTGGAGGTCAAACGGAGGAAAATTACTTTACGGCAAAGACGAGGTTAAGACGAGGCAGTGCCTCGTCTCTACGAGCAAAAATACCAAAAACTTGCTAAAATCCGAAAAGCGTGCTAAAAATACCTAAGTGTCTCAGCACCATAATTTATCAATAATTTAGAAAAAAGTCTATGCCAATCAAAAAAGCAGCGAAGAAATATATGCGGGTGACCGAAAGGAAGACCGAGAAAAACCGTAAAATTAAAGGTGCCTTTCGCAGCGCAATGAAATATACCAAGGAAGCCATTGTCAAGGCTGATGGAGAAAAAGCGACAGAATATCTCAAAAAATCAATCAAGGCTCTTGATAAGGCAGTTGAAAAAAATGTGCTTCACAAAAATACAGCTGCTCGAAGAAAGTCACGCTTGAATAAAGCGGTGAAAGCGCTTGTACTCAAAAAATAGTTTTTCTTATTTTGCAATAAAAAATCATCCCTATTTTTGGAATGGTTTTTTCTTTTTTGTCATTCCCGCGCAGGCGGGAATCTCGTCTCAAATTTATATTAAAATACGAATTGTTATGGTTAGGATTCGTTTTGATTAATTCTTAACTAATCCATCTCGTTTTCTTTTGGTTGGTAAACTATATAGCTCGCGGTTTTTATTAAGTTTTTCCACTGGATTCCCGCCTCCGCGGGAATGACACATGGCGCTGAGTATTTCTTGGAAAGATTCCAAGTAGCGGCGATGAAGAATTTGCAATCTATAATTCAACAATAAACTTATCTAGCGACAACTTTATATCCGCCTGACCGGTTTTTATTTTTGCGTCGAGCGTGCCGAGTTTTTTGTGAATGGCGATCAATTTTTTTTCGCCGAAGTTTCTGGCTTGGCTTATGCTTTTTTTGACGACATAGGGATGAAGTTTTGCTATTTTAGAAATTTCGAATTCACCAAAAATGCCACTTTCCAAAAGCGATGCAATGCGCAGGAGATTTCGGAATTGATAGACGAACATGGAAAAAAGATAGAATGGATCTTCGCCACGGTCGAGGTGACGATGGAACAATTCCAAGGCTTTTGGCTTTCTGTTGGCCGACATTGCCTCGATTGTTTCGAAAATATTATTATCCAAATTAGCCTTAACTAACAGATCAACCGCTGTATCACTGATCAAATTCGCCCCAGAAAAACTGATCAGTTTTTCAATTTCATTGGTTAGCAGAGCCGTGTCATTACCAATATAGGTAATTAGTTTTTCCAAAGCGGAGCTTGAGATTGATGTTTCAGGTGAAGATATTTTTATTCTTGCAAGGATCCATTGGCTCAGTTTTGGTCCGATTAGTTTTTCAAAATTTTGTTTTTTGGCATGCTCCAAAAGAAATTTAAACAGTGCGTTATTTTTTCGCGGAATACTTTGTTCCCAAAAAATTATTACCGCATCAACGTCGGTTTTTATTTTTTCAATATTATCTTTGAGAAATTTTAGGATTTTGGTCTGTTCTTCGGTCGGAGTTTCCGCGATGATATTTTTAGCAATGAATAATTTTTTTGACGAAAATAAGCCGGAGGCGGAAAGAGCCACATGCATTTTTTCTAAAACTTCATTTTTAGAATCAGTCGCATCAAACAAAGACAAACCCGCACCGGATTTGTCATTTTGAGAAAACTTATTTTTTATCTCCCGCATTTTTTCGGCAGAGCGGAAATTATCTTCGCCGTAGAAAAAAATAATCATTTGATTTTTGAAAAAAGGATAATCGGAACGAATCTTGCTCGGCGCGACTCTTTTGGGCTAGCTTGTGGGGACCCATTTTAGGGCTTGTCCCGGTTCAAGGATTTCCACCCAGATTTGTCCCGGAACGAACTCGACTTCTTGTCCACTTTCGTCGTAGAAAAATAATTTACTATCCAGCTTGGATTTATCTTTTTTCCAGGTGCCCTTTGTTTCTTTGCCGTTCATATAGAAAAAAGCTTCTCCGGAATCCTTGCTGTCATACCAGGGGTCACCAATTTGGACGTTATTGTAGCGGTCAGAGATACTCTCCACGCCGGTTTTCTTTATTTCCTCAACATTTTTCCAAGGATCCTGCAAGCCTTTGCCAACATAGTCCGTGGAAGCGGATATTTGCTCGGATTCAGCCATCAAAACAACCACATTCTTAGGAGCGACCCTTTGCTTATTATTTCTGTCTGTATCAGGCGCTTCATCCCAAACGCGTAACCAAGTGTTGGTTTCTTTGTCATAGTCATATTCGACGTCATAGGGATTAGCAAAAGCGACACGCAGATGACCGCCAGAGGGTCTTTCTTCTTTTGGCGCTTCTTCTTTGTGCGGATAACCGGCAAAATTAGTTTCTGTGCGAAAACCTAAATCAGTCAATGCCTGCAAGACCTTTTCCTTTTTAACGTGTCCAGAATCTTCCTTGCGCATCTTGGGGTCATTTTTCCAATCCCAGCGATCACAATATTTTCCTGAATAAACTAAACAATCAATATCATCGATAATATTATTTTTCAAAAGATCTAGGGCAAAATGGGATCCCCCCCAGTGAATAAAAACCGAATCCAATCCTTTAGCAAGAGCGATATAATCATGACGTGCACTTCTGATAGCGCCAATTTCTTTGGGCAAATTGCAAAGATAGACACCCATCAGGCGCGTGACGGAGGAGGTATAGGCGGGCATTTCCACCACAAGATCTGCCTCAGAAAAACCAGCAGCCGGTCTGGCAAAAACATCAGATGGTTGCATAACAGCGACTGGGCGCTTGTTCCAGTTTTCACAAGTCAAGCCTGAAATTGGACTGACATTGCTGGTATTCATTGGTCCGGTATGAGCGGGTTTTTTTGCACCGAGGTCGATCTGTTTTTTTGCCGGCTGGTTTTTATTTTGAAAAAATAAAAAAGCTCCTCCTGCGACAAGGGCGATTATAACGATAGCAATAATGATTTTTGACTTATTTTCCATCAAGGTTAAATTTTTAAAAGTTATGTTTTTAGTATATAACAAAAAGCCAAACTTGACAAAATTCAGCCAAGTGTTGTAGCAGCCTTATAAATGAATTAATTTTTAGATCAACCACGCGTGTCAATAGGAATTTACGGAATCATTCTTGATCAAGCTTATTTTTTATAAAAGCGATTTTTATGCTAAGATATAGCTAATAAAAAATAATCTAATTGTTATGAAAAAAACTATATTTATTCTGGCTGTGCTATCTTTTGTGTTTTTCTCAAATGATACTTTTGCTCGGACGAATGTTACGGGCTGGTATATTAAAGATTTTCAGTCTGAGATTGTGGTCAATAAGGATTCGACGCTACTTATCATGGAAAAAATCACCGCTGATTGTGGTAATGCTTCTGGCAAGCACGGAATTTTTCGCATCTTGCCAACAGTTCTGCGGACAACTGGAAAAACAATTTCCATGCCGATTGAACTCGTGAGCATCACGGACTTTAGCGGCAAAAAGTTGCAATATTCCACGCAAACGGACTATACAAACAAAACACTAACCTGGAAAATTGGTGACCCGAATGTGACAGTGACCGGCGAGAATGATTATTTGATTACCTACAAAGTTAAAAATGTTATTAATTTCGATAATCCAAAGTTTGATGAGCTGTATTGGAATCTGAATGGTAATTTTTGGGACTTAGAAGCGGATAATTTTTCTGGGAAGATAATTTTTCCCAAAGAAGTGACAAAAAATAATGCCCAAGTTGATTATTATATCGGTGCACTAAATAGCAAAGGCAAGGAGGGTGCTAGCTATGAGTGGGTGGCAGATAATATTTTGCAGTTTAAAGCTGATAAAACTTTACTGGTCGGCGAGGGGATTACGGCCTCCATAACATTCCCGAAAAATATTTTTATGCCCTATGCGCCAACTTTCACTGAAAAATATGCACTCTATCTATGGCTAATTATCCCACTTATAGCATTCATTGTAAGTTTTAAGTTTTGGGAAAAATATGGCAAAGACCCGGCTTCCAAAAAAACCATCATTGCTGAATTTGATATTCCAGAAAAACTTTCTCCACTTGAGCTTGGCACTCTCTATACTAATGGAAACTTAAAAACGGAATTTATCACTGCGGCGATTGTGAACCTCGCGGTCAAGAAATTAATTCAAATTGAAGAGGTGGAAAAAACTGGATTTCTGAGTTTTGGCAAAGATTACAAATTAATAGTGATTAACAAAGATAAATCGATAGAACTTTCAGTTGCTGAGCAATCCCTCTATGAGGCGATTTTCGAGGGGAAGGAAGAAGTTCTGTTTTCCCTCGCTCAAAAATGAGTTTTATAAAAGTTTGCCTGAGATTAAAAAAGTGACACTGGAAAGCTTGGAAAAGAAGCGACTGATTGAAAAATCAGGACGGACTTTTCAAGTAATTTTTCTGGTTGCCGGATTTGTTTTGGCTTTTCTAACATTCATCCTCGCGTCTCTTTCATTGCTTAGTCTGCCAGCGATGCTGCTTGCGACGCTAATCGTTTTTATTTTTGCAATTTTTATGCCCAAAAGAACACCCGCTGGCGCGGAAGTCTATTGGAAAACCCAAGGTTTTAAGCTTTACATGGAAACAGCAGAAAAGTATCGTGAGCAATTCAATGAAAAAGAGAATATTTTCGAAAAACTTTTACCCTATGCCATTATGTTTGGGATGACGAAACTGTGGATCAAAAAAATGAAAGAAATTTATGGCGAGGACTATTTCAGTTCCTATCACCCGATGTGGTTTGTCGGTGGCAACTTAGCATCTTTCGATGCGGACAGCTTTACAGAGCATATCGACAGTCTTTCGTCGGCGATGGCCGCCAATGTTTCTTCCGGATCCGGTTCTGGTGGTGGGGGATTTTCCGGCGGAGGTGGCGGTGGCGGAGGTGGTGGGGGATGGTAGAAAAAAACATTCCTCCTCGCCCTCCGGGAGAGCCTGCCTGCCGGTAGGCAGGGATGTCACGAGCACGTGACAGGTGAGGGTTCTCACCAATGCAATAAGCGCTATCCACTAAAATCAAGCCTCAAAATTTTCGAGAGCACCCTCATCCGCCCTTCGGGCACCCTGCCTACCGGCAGGCAGGCTTCTCCCGAGGGGCGAAGGGGATATAAACAAATAATTATGAAACCAGGAAAATACCAACACTACAAAGGCAAATATTATGAAGTTTTAGGCGTGGCGCGTCATAGTGAAACATTTGATGAACTGGTCGTTTATCGCGCGCTATTTACTAGTCCAGAATTTGGTAAAAATGCCCTGTGGGTTCGGCCAAAGAAAATGTTCTTGGAAGACGTTGTGGTTGATGGCAAGAAAGTTCCGCGGTTTAAATTTGTTGGATAAAAATAAAAACGTAGAGACGAGGCACTGCCTCGTCTTTTTGCATGCAAAAGCGGACAGTCCGCTATTCCGAATATAATTCAAATAAATACAAAGTCATCCCCGCTATAATTATTGGCGGACTGTCCGCTTGAATAATAGTTACTTCTGACACCCCGCACAATAAAACACACTCCTTTGCGCCATTTTTTTGCGCAAAATTTTTCCGCCGCATTTTTGGGGACAAGGCAATTTATCTCGACGATAAACTTTGAGCATTTCTTGAAAATGTCCCGGCGCGCCATCAGAATCCCGATAATCGCTGTCGGATGTTCCGCGCATTTTGATGGCCAGTTTTAGAATTTTCTTGGTCGCGAGATATGTTTTTTTACGCTCAGCTTTTTCGAGACTTTCGTTTTTGCGTTCCGGCAAAACTCTGGCGGAATATAATATTTCACTGCGATAAATGTTACCGATGCCCGAGATTATGCTTTGATCAAGCAGAAAAATACCGATTAGCATCTTGGGTTTGGTGTCGAGTAATTCATTAAATTTAGCTAGTGTAAATTTTTCACTCATCGCATCGATCCCGATCTTTTTTTCTGCCAAATATTTTTCAATCTGCGTAGTTTCCAAAAGACGCATCGTCGCAAACTTTCGCAAATCAGAAAATTCCAGCGTTCTATTTTTGGAAAGATGCCAAATATGGTGAATATATTGATTAACTTTGTCTTTAAAATAATTTGTATTTTCTTCCGCTTGTTTCTTGTTTCTTGTTTCTTGCCTGCCTGCCGGAGCTTTAGCATAGGCAGGCTTCTTAACGAGAAGATGTCCCGTCATCCTCAAATGAATATGGATTGATTTCCCATCAGAAAGATGTAGAAAAATATTCTTCCCTACCCGTTGGGCATTGAGGATCTTTTTGTTTTTCATTTCCCGCTGAAACTGCAAAAGCGTCGCGCCTTTGATGGCTGAGGGAAAATCCGACCAAAATTTCAAAATGGTCGCGCCTTTAATTTTTTGGTTTAAGTCGGAAATGATTGTTTCGACTTCTGGTAGTTCGGGCATAAATTTAGTTTTAAAGTTTAAATAATCTCTCCCGGAATTAAGTATCACATAGTTTTATGCAAACTCAAAAGGCTTTCATAGATTTCTTTACTTTCAATGATTAGGCCAAATTTTTCTTTGGATGAAACAGCGGCAACTTTGTTTTTTCCATAAAGATTGAGGGAAATTGATAATTTAAACAAATTAGGATCTATCAGTTTCGAACGGTGTAGTCGTGCGGAGTTCGTCTTGGTTAATTCCCGAAAGTGTTCATTGTTCGGTTGGAGACAATCAACCCAAATCTTTTTCTTAATTCGCGTGGCGGTGAAAACTTCATTCATCCAATTATTGTCAAATTCTCCTTGCCAGACCTCTGAAAACCAAGCATAAAATTTTTCATTCGAGCTGTCTAGTACATCGCGAAGCACTTCTTTGATTCCTTCCTCACCTTCAAAAAAGCGGATAACTGGCTTGGTGTCGATTAAATTGGTAATTGAGAGCAATTCCGGCATCATTCGATTGACCGCTTCCATCTTCTCCGCCAGCCTGTGTTTTATCTTTTGCGGACTCTCGGCATAGTAGAAAGCCTTATTTTTCCGTTTAGATTGGCTAATCAGGCCTTTTTTACCCAAAGATTCCATGGCCAAATAGACCGTAGTCCTTTTGACGCCGGATTTTTTGGAAATCCGCTCAACGCTGGTTTCTCCTAGTTCTAGTGTGGCCAAATAGACCTTAGCCTCATTGGCACTGAGATCTAGATTTTCCAAGTCATGAGAAAGCATAAATTTGCACTAATTATTTATTTTGTCATTAAAAATGACAACAAATATAGTATATCATAGTGGCTATAATAAAGCAAGTTTTGATGATAATGTAAAAAGCTATCCATAATCTATGGACAATTTGACGATTTTCTGGTACACTTTGAAGTCAAGTTGAGAGAGGGCTCTTAATGAGACAAAATTGAACCTTTATAAAAAAATTGAGAGGTCACATGAAAGTTTCTTGCTTTGGGGCATCGGCTCTCACTGAGCCGGCGTACGCGTCTATGGTTAGCGTTGGGCAGTTACTTGCCCGTCGCGGAGTAGAAGTGCTTACTGGCGCCTTCGGTGGAGCGATGGAAGCTCCGGCCAAAGGCGCTTCCATGGAAGGTGGAATGTCTACGGGATATACGCTCGCTGGCATGCCCGGCAATCCATATCTTTCCCAGTTGCTGGATTGTCAAATTGTCTATGGCGCCGGTCTTCCAAAAGAAATCCAGTTTGGAACTCGGCTGGGACATCTCCTCTTGGCTGATGCATTTATTTTCGCAGCCGAGGGCGGGATTGGGACAATCGTCGAGTTTGCGGCCATTTGTAATTTCAACGGCCGTGGCTGGAAACCGCAAAAACGAGTTGCTATCCTTGATCCAAAAGGGTCATGGAAGGCGGCGCTGGATTCTTTTGTGGTGCTTGGTTTCCTAACCTCGCCGGCGAAGGATTGCATAAAGCTCTTTGCCACTGCCGAGGAAGCAGTGGAGTGGATTTGTGAAGGGTGATGTGTAAATCCAGAGTTCTTTGTTTTAGGGTTTTGGGGCGAACATGCATAGTATTTGCATCGTTCGCCTCCTTCTCCTAAGTTTCAAAATGATTTTGAGGCTTGAGATGAAGGAAAATATATTTAATAGTAATAAACTAAATGCTTTTATATATTCAATAAGAAGGCTATAATATAATAAATTTAAAGCAAACAAGATGAAAAAAGAGGACAATTTTTATGATGTCGGAATGGCTGATGTTCCCTTGATTGAATATGTCAATATTTTTTTAGGAAATTTGGTTTGGATGAAGCGAGGGATTGACAAAGAAATCGCAACCTATGATCTTGTGGTGCGGGAATTCCCGCAGAAATGGAACTTCTACGCTTTTGATGGATTGGAGAGATTGGTCAGTGGACTGTTAAATTATAAATTTGATGACGAATCAATTGCTATTTTGAAAGCATTGAATTTTATTGATTCGAAAGAGGCAGAATATTTTTATCGGAATTTCAAATTTTCCGGGGATGTTTGGTCTCTCAAAAACGGAACGATATTTTTTCCTGGCGAGCCGATTGTGAGAATAACGGCGCCAGTTGCTGAGGCGAATATGTTAACCGCGTTTATGCTAAATGCAGTGGGCTATTCAACGAGACTTTTGACTAAATGTGTGAGGATTAATTTGGCAACTGGCAAGAGCAAATCATCTGCCAGCGGGAGTGGTGCGGTGCGCTTGGCGAGTATGGAGCACGCAATGTATTCACTGCGGGCTTGCAAGATTCTTGGTCAGCCGATTGTTTGCCCAATTTTTTACAAAAAATTTCCTGAATATTTGGATGATAAAAGAAAAGTAATTATCAATGTCAATCATGCGGTGATTAAGTCTTTTGAGAGTGAGGTGGTGGCCTATCAATATATTCTTTCGGAATTGACCGATAGGATGGATATGATTTCAGTGATGATTGACACCTATGACACTGAAAAAGGGCTCGACCTATTCATCGCGGAAATCAAAAAAAGACCAAAACTTGATCTCAAAAAATTGGCAGTCACGATTGATAGTGGGGATATCCAGGAACTTGCTTTTTATGTCAGAAAGATGCTCGATGAGAATGGCCTTTCGGAGATAACAATTCAGGCCCTGAGCAATCTCGATGAGTATAAAATTAAAAAAATGGTTGACGCGGATACGCCAGTCGATTTCTATATCGCGGCGACGGAAGTTTTAAATATTACCGATAATCCAAAATTTGAAGCAGTCTACAAGATGGCCGAATTGCGTCGTGGAGATGGCACGATTGAGCAAAAAGCCAAATTAACAGAAGGGAAGGAAAGCTTTCCTGGAAGAAAACAAGTTTTTCGCATATACGAAAATGGCAAAATGGCATACGACATTATTGGTCTGGAAAATGAAAAACTAGGAACGCCACTTTTGCACAAATATATTGACCAAGGCGAACAGGTTTTGGCGTTGCCTAGCCTAGAGGAGATAAGCGCAAATCTCAAAAAGGAGTTAATTGCATTGCCAGAAAAATATAAAGCAATTGATAGGTCGGAGAAGTATTTTGTTATGCTAAGTGCGGAGTTGAAAGATTTATTAAAGGAAGTGAAAAAGAAACACGCCGAGTAGTTAATGCACATTAAAAAGGAGGAAGATATTTCATGAAGAAAATGAAGATTCTCATCGTTGATGACAAGCTGGAAAACATCAATGCGGCAAAAGTTGCTGTGGCAAAGATAGGCCTTTCAAATGCCACATACGCCTCTAGCGCCAAAGAAGCAATGGAGATGATTGTGACAACCTATGAAATCAACAAAGCTTTTTTCAATCTCGTGATTAGCGATCTTGAGATGGAAGAAAAAGAAAGCGGGATGAGAGTTATGATTAAGAGCTCTGAGTATTTGGCGCTTACATTTATCGTAACGGAACGAGATGGAGAGGGACATGGAATGAATACGAGAATCGAACCTATTAGGGGATCGATTCGTGGTAAAAAAAATAATCCTACAGTTTGGCAAGAAATTTTTCAAATAATTGAAAAAGCTTGCACAGAAGAGCCCTATAAACAAATCCTTGAATCGCTGCAAGGCTACCAAAAATTCGTCACCAGGCCGTCTAGCGAAATTGGCAAACTGGTATTGACCGATTATGGCGGGTACTTCGAACGCTATTAGAATCTACGAAGAGCACAATCTTTAAAAGGGAATTGTTTATTACAACAATTCCCTTTTTTCTATGTTCGAAGAAGCTATCTTCAGCTGTCTACAAATTGTAGACAGTTGAAGATATTTATAGCTGGCAAAACAAAAGGACCAGGTTACAAACCTGCTCCTGCAATGTGGTGACATATTGTCACCAGTTTAAATTATTAGCCAATTTTTTTAGTGATGCGCTATTGTTAGCAGTTTTGTTAACAATTTTGTATCATTCAAAAATTATTTCTTCGCAATCTTCCAAAGCAAGTCAAAATAGGTCAGATAGGACTGACGAAAATCTTCGTTTTTGATTTCGATGCAAAACATATCCTCACCACTGCCTGTGCCATAGGAATTGAGGGTGATAGAATCGTGCCAGATGTCAAAAGAAGTCGGGGACGAATAGCCTTCCGGCAAAAAGCGATATTCCGAGTTGGCGCGTTTTACGAGCCTCGCTTCTTTAGCGCTGATGTTGCCAAAAATCAGTCTTGTTTTGATATTTTTTTTCGTGCGGATGCGGTTGCTTCTTTCAAATACACCGGATTTGAGCATTATTTCTTTAAATTTCATTGCCGCGCCAGTGACCACCAGATACTCAGAATTCTCTGGCATCAGATCATCTTTGCGCATAATCAGTTCGCGATAAGCTTTCGCGCCTTCATAGATTCTGATTTCTTGGCCTTTTTGTTGGCCAGTCAGTTTGGAGTTTATTTCTTCAATTAGACTAGAGGCGACAATTTCTTGCTGTTTAATATTGTCCAAAATATTTTGCGGATTGGCAATGCGAAAAACCAGCCGGTTATTCTTGGTGGTCTTGAGGATCATTTTTTTATTTTCCAATCCCTCTAAGGCGTCATAGCCTACTTGCCGATGCATTCCCAGCTTTTTGATCAGTGGCCCCACCGTATTTTCACCCAATTCCAAAAGCGCATTATATATCTTGATTTCATTTGGCGTGAGCCCCAGTTGTTTTAGTTCGTTTTCCATAAAAAGTTATAGTTTATTTTAAATTTCCCAGGGATAAATCCAGCCCTTTTTTTGTGCGTATCCATCAAGACCGATTATTTGATATTCGCTAAGTTTATAATTTTCCAAAAAATAATTTATTGCCGACAAGCTGACTTTATTAAAATTGAGTTTAACTTCAATGGGAATAATTTCATTTTTAGCGGTAATAATAAAATCAATTTCTTTTTTGTCTTTCGTTCGCCAATAATAAACTTTATCTCGGCCATATTTTTTCACGAGCTCGCTGAAAATACTGGTTTCAAAAACATTACCGATTATCTCTTTTTGCAAGCTCTTGAGCCAAAGCACTTGCATTAATCCGGAATCATAGAAAAAAACTTTGGGCATTTTGGAAAGTTCACCGCGAATATTTTTATTATATGGCCTAACCAATTTAATAATGTATGTTTGCTCAAGAATAAATAAATATTTTTCAATTGTCACTGCCGACAGCTTGCAAGTGTTGGCCAATTCTTTGGCATTAATCAATTGGCCGCTTTGCGATGCTAAAACTTCTAATAATTTATTAAAACTTTCAATATTATCAATATTGGCCAGCTCTTTAATATCTTTTCTGATATAGGTATCGATGATTTGTTGCAAGCGTTTTTCTTTTAATTCAATATTGGAAATCAATGCCACTTTTGGGTAGCCACCAAATAAAACAAACTCTTTGTATAGGGACTTTAGCTCAGCTTGTTTTAGCTCCGTTGTTTTTTCGCTTGGAGTGTAGTGATATTTTTTGAACATCAAATATTCCTCAAAGGATAAGTTGAAAATTTCAAAATTGATCGTCCGACCGACAAGTGAATCCTTGAATTTGCTTTTTATTTCAAAACTGGAAGAACCGGACACGATTAATTTGATGTTTTTGTGGTGATCGGCAATTAGTTTCAAAAATTCTGATGGGTTTTCCAAGTATTGAATTTCGTCGATAAAAACAAATGTTTTTTTGTGCTCTTGCGGAAAATGGCCTTCTTCTTTCAGATGGGTGATAAACTCAGAAACGCCCAAGTCAAGCATTTTTTTATACCTTGAGTCTTCCAGATCTATATAGTAGACAGTTTCTTTCTTATCTTTCAGATAATTTTCCAGCCACAGTAAAATATGTGTCTTGCCAACCTGCCGTGCGCCGTGCAAAACGATTATTTCTTCTAAATCAATGAATTTTAGCAGTTCATCAACAATTTTCCTTTTATAGAGCATATAATTTGGTAGTTTAATAATTACTGACTATAGTATATATCAAACTAAAACATAAGTCAAGTTATATTAAAGTTTGATAAAAACAAAACTAGAGTCACCTCACACTAACCATCTCCTTAGTAAGGAGAGGGGACAAAATGCGAAAGAAAGCCCTTCTCCTTACTAAGGAGAAGGTGGCCGTAGGCCGGATGAGGTGGATTTGTTCGTATATTCATACAAATTCGCCTGCCTGTCCGGTAGGCAGGTAATTCGTAGAGACCCTACGCAAAATGTCCACTATTGATTACTGTCAATCTCAAACTGACCAAATCCCCAAAATCCCTTATCCTAGCTTAATTATACATCAGTTTTAAACTTATGTCAATATTGTCGCAAGATTACTGTTGACAATAATTGATTTATCTGCTAAGCTTTGGAGTCAAGTTGAGAGATGGCTCTCGAGGAGGCGAAAATTGAACCTTTAAAAAATGGAGGGTCGTTATGAAAGTAACATGTTTTGGCGCGTCGGCTCTGTTAGAGCCGGCTTATGCGGCAATGGTTAGCGTTGGGCAACTCTTAGCCCGACGCGGCGTAGAAATTTTAACCGGTGCCTTCGGCGGAGCAATGGAAGCTCCGGCGAAAGGCGCCTCGCTGGAAGGCGGGGTGTCAATTGGGTACACATTTTTGGGTATCCCTGGCAATGACTTCCTTTCTCTGGAAGTCGACTGCCGGTTGATTGAAGGGACACCTCTTCGGCCGGAACTCCAATTCGGAGTTCGCCT
>Ga0268283_1000229_pt1:0-2500 | contig 47845 bp, 35 predicted proteins | sample saktaG_13_FD_190140 | JGI IMG/M metagenome (GOLD analysis project Ga0268283, IMG submission 190140) | Saline water microbial communities from Sakinaw Lake, British Columbia, Canada - sak_2013_06_06_36m | ecosystem: Environmental > Aquatic > Non-marine Saline and Alkaline > Saline ...
ACAGCGTGGCCATCGTTACGCCATTCGTGCAGGTCGGAACTTACCCGACAAGGAATTTCGCTCGATTATCTCTTATCCGTTTCCGGAAAAGTCGGACTTTATCTTGAGTTTCCTCTATTCATCTGCGCCGCGATCTCACGAATTTCTTCGATTCCTTCAGCGGTAAGATGAACACCCGTTTCCATCAATTGAACAACATGACGGAATTTTATGAAGTCCACATTTTTCTTGGTCTTCAACGAGTGCTTCATGAAAAATGGAACGATGTGCTCGATCAAATCTTTTTGCCCTCGTACTCGATAGGCCATTCGGTCGCCATGGTTTACTCGAACCACACCGCATCCGAAGAATGCCTTTAGTGCATGAAGGACTTGCACATCGCGCTTGTGTTGCACAACGGTGAATTCTGCTAATACCTGAAATCCAGCAGTCATTTCTCCGTGGGGATTGATACCCACATAAAAACAACCTTCACCGTCCACAAAGCCTGTAATCCATTGAGCATCAAGCTTCACGGGATACTCCCGAACGTAAAGTCTCTGAGGGTTCCTGGGGCATTCCAGGTCTTCCCTGCGGATTGTCCCCATGTCTGTAGGATTTTTACTGCCGCCTCTCGCGACGAGTACCTAACAGTTTTGGAGGAGTTTCCCGCATATGGTCCAGTTTTACTAAGGCTAGCGATGTATTAACCTTAGGACCGTTCTTTGTGTTACACCTCAAAAAACAGGTGCGATTTAACCATTGACTGATTAAACCCTCTATGTCGCCATAGAGATCGGACTATATCATCTGTTATTAGAACGAGCGGCTTCCGGTAATTGTTCTAATTCCAGCCTGGCGTGTAGTCTCTGAGGATTCTTTTGACACAACGTATGTAGAATTTCTTCATCTGTGTATTTGCGCCGCATGGCGCCCCCATCGTTCATTTCTTTTCTTATCGCTAGGATCTTTTTAATACCCTCTGCTCGAAGATGTTCGCCCTCATCAATCAACTCGTAAAGTTGCTTGAACTTTGAGAAATCACGCTTCTTCTTCGCAGACAAAAACCCGAACTTATTAAAAAAAGGAATAACGTTTTCCTTGATGGCAGTGAAGTTATTCACTTCAAAGTACCAAACCCCGTCTTCCCTTGATCTCAAGGTCCCACAACTCAAGTGCTTCTTAAAAAGCGCAAGAATCACTTCATCTTTCTGTGAGACATTAAAACAAAGAGAAACTTTCCAAGGTATCGTATAATCTTGCCGTTTCCGAAAAGAGACATTGAAACTTCCCTCTCCATCTGTAAAGCCGGCAAGGTAATATCCTACCTCATCTGGAATGTTTGTTACATTGAGCGTCATATCAATAGCCTTTCCTGCTGATTGTCCGCACCTCTCAGATTGTCACTGTCGATCCACATCGACGAGTACTGGAGGATACCCCGGAGTTTCCAGCAAATAGCCAAGTTTATTTACGTAACTACAACAGTTTATAGTTACGGCCGCCGTTTACCGGGGCTTCGATCAAGAGCTTCACCTTGCGGTTAACCCCATCAATTAACCTTCCGGCACCGGGCAGGCGTCACACCCTATACGTCCACTTACGTGTTCGCAGAGTGCTGTGTTTTTAGTAAACAGTCGCAGCCACCTGGTCACTGCAACCTCCCTCCGCTCCGGGTGTCTCACCCTTCACGTACCGGAGGCACACCTTCTCCCGAAGTTACGGTGCTATTTTGCCTAGTTCCTTCACCCGAGTTCTCTCAAGCGCCTTAGGATTCTCTCCCAGCCCACCTGTGTCGGTTTTCGGTACGGTTCTATTTTACCTGAAGCTTAGAGGCTTTTCCTGGAAGCAGGGCATTAACCACTTCGTCCTTGCGGACTCGTCATCACGCCTCAGGATTAACCCCCCGGATTTACCTAAGGGATCTCCCTACACGCTTAAACCGGAACTACCAATCTCCGGATGGCCTAGCCTTCTTCGTCCCCCCATCGCAGTAAAATAAAGTACAGGAATATTAACCTGTTTCCCATCGACTACGCCTTACGGCCTCGCCTTAGGAGCCGACTCACCCTGCGCCGATTAACGTTGCGCGAGGAAACCTTGGGCTTACGGCGTCCGGGTTTTTCTCCCGGATTATCGCTACTCATGTCAGCATTCGCGCTTCCGATACCTCCAGCCTGCCTTACAGCAGACCTTCGCAGGCGTACGGAACGCTCCCCTACCATATGTTATTCACATATCCGCAGCTTCGGTGCATGGCTTAAGCCCCGTTACATTTTCCGCGCAGGCCGACTCGACCAGTGAGCTATTACGCTTTCTTTAAAGGATGGCTGCTTCTAAGCCAACCTCCTGGCTGTCTATGCCTTCCCACATCGTTTCCCACTGAGCCATGACTTTGGGACCTTAGCTGGCGGTCTGGGTTGTTTCCCTCTTCACGACGAACGTTAGCACCCGCCGTGTGTCTCCCGTGCTGCCATTTCCCGGTATTCGGAGTTTGCAACGGTTTGGTAAGTCGCAATGA
>Ga0268283_1000229_pt1:7500-47845 | contig 47845 bp, 35 predicted proteins | sample saktaG_13_FD_190140 | JGI IMG/M metagenome (GOLD analysis project Ga0268283, IMG submission 190140) | Saline water microbial communities from Sakinaw Lake, British Columbia, Canada - sak_2013_06_06_36m | ecosystem: Environmental > Aquatic > Non-marine Saline and Alkaline > Saline ...
GACATGTCTTCAGATTTGCAAACTCGTCTACTTCGGGTATTAGCAGAAGGTGAATTTTATCGAGTAGGTGGACAAGTTCCGGTAAGAGTCGACGTCCGAATCATTGCCGCCACCCACCAAGATTTGGAAAAACGAGTATCAACGGGTGCTTTTCGAGAAGACTTGTTTCATCGGTTGAATGTGATCCGGATTCACATTCCCCCTCTTCGGTCTCGACCAGAAGATATCCCAGAATTGACTCGTCATTTTTTGGCCACCACAGCCCGCGAACTAAAAGTGGCAGTGAAAACCCCAACTCCAGAGACAGACTTAGTCCTACAAAAACTAGATTGGCCAGGCAATGTGCGCCAACTAGAAAATACCTGCCGCTGGTTAACAGTTATGGCTTCTGGTCAAGAGATTTTTCCAGAGGATTTACCTCAAGAATTGCGCACGCGGACTATCACTCCCCCTTCAATAGAAACGTGGGAGGTCATTTTGCGACATTGGGCCGAACAACGTCTCCGAGAAGGAATCGAAAATCTTTTAGAAGAAGCACTTCCAATATTTGAGAAAGTGATGATCGAGGCGGCCATGTCCCAATCCGGGGGGCACCGTCAGGAGGCAGCCCGTTTATTAGGTTGGGGGCGAAATACCCTTTCCCGAAAAATTAAAGAATTGGGTCTAGGGGATGTAGAAGAGTGATCTAACATGCCAATACAACGAATAATAAGAGATCTTGCTCTCGACTACTCAAGTCGACTTCTTTCCGCAATAGACCTGCGAACGAAAGAAATGCTTTCAGATGATGTCTCTCACTATTTGATATACAGAGTCCTGGGCATTTCATATTCGGAAGGGCAAAAAATTGACCTTTATCAAAATAAAGGACGATTTTTGTATAAGTACGCTGGGTCATTTCTTGAACAAGCAACCAAAAAATGTTTTGAGTGCACATTTCCAGACTCAGGAAATGTCAGAATTCCAAACACCAGAGGTCAAAGACCGAAAACATTTGAAATTGATTGTTTGGTGGGAAATGATGCTCTGGAAATAAAGTGGAAGGATGCAACCACCGATGGCGACCATATCACAAAAGAACATACCAGAATTAAAGTGATAGCAGACGCGGGCTATATTCCAATTCGCATCATGTTTTATTATCCAAATCGACAACAAGCAATTTGTATTCAACAAACGCTAAAAACTCTATACAAAGGAATTGGCGGATACTATTATTATGGTGACGGCGCGTGGGCATATGTGCTTGAAAAAACTGGTGTAAACTTAAAAGCAATTTTGGAAAAAATCGCAAACGAACGAATACCACAAGAGGTTCATATCTAAATGAAAGAAATATACCAAGGCGATTGCCTAGAAATCATGAAAAAATTACAGGATAGCTCTGTTGATATGATTTATCTCGACCCACCGTTTTTTACGAACAGAAGGCATAGCCTAAGTTCCAGAGATAGACGCTCTCACTACAGCTTTGATGACCTATGGGAATGTCATAAAATATATGCTGAGTTTATGCGGATCCGCCTAATAGAGGCAAAACGCCTTCTAAAAGATACTGGAAGTATATTTATACACTGCGACAAAAGTGCCAACCACATTATTAGGCTTATTGGAGAAGATATTTTTGGAGAATCAAATTTCCTTTCTGAAATTATTTGGTCATATAAACGATGGTCAAATTCTTCAAACAAACTAACTCCGAATCATCAAAATATATTGTTCTTCTCTAAAACAGAAAAATATACATTTAATAAAATATACACCGAGTATTCGGCAACAACAAATGTTGATCAGATTTTGCAAAAAAGATCACGAGATGTTTATGGAAAAACAATTTATGCAAGAGAAACTGACGGAAGAATAATTTCTTCTGGCGAAAAAAAAGGGGTTCCACTATCGGATGTATGGGAAATTCCTTTTTTGAACCCAAAAGCAAAAGAACGAACTGGTTACCCCACACAAAAACCTATATTGCTACTTGATAAAATTATTGAAATATCAACCAATGAAGGTGATGTAATTCTTGACCCATTTTGTGGCAGTGGCACCACGTTAGTGGCTGCAAAAATAAAAAGAAGACGATTTATTGGTATAGACATTTTACAGGAAGCTGTTGATCTAACGAAATCACGCCTTGAAACTTTAGTAAAAACTGAGTCGGCACTGTTAAACAAAGGTCGATCTTCGTATACAAATGTTGATGAAAAATCATTGAAAATTTTATCTGGTCTCGATATTTTACCTGTCCAGCGCAATACAGGTATGGATGCAATTCTTAAGAAGCATTATCTGTCTAAGCCCGTACCAATTAGGATTCAGCGCGAACATGAAACCATTTTTGAGGCGGCTACAAAACTATCAGGGGCCGCAAAAAAGAAAGGTGCTAGGATTGCATTCCTTGTTGCAATCAATCAAACACAGGATTTGCTCGATTTTGGATTTGAGAACTGCATTATTAGAATAATTAAATCTCCTGCGCTTGAGATAAATTTTATTATTGATGCAGGAATAAATAGGATAGAGTAAAGCGATAGCTAAATCAATATAAAACAGTCAAGCTGTGCTCATAAAATCTTAGAATTTTTTAGAGTAATAGCTATTTTGTGTCAATATAACAATGATCTTTGCTTAATTTTGACATATTCTCCATTCAACATGAGATATTAGAAAATAAACCTATGAAAATTGCACGATTCCGCCAATTTCTCCTAGCAGCCTCCCTCATTTCCGAGGTTTCTTTTGGACTTGAGCAAATTACCATCAGTGCTCCTGGGCCTAGAAACCTCTCTTATCTTCCCATCGATCTCATTCCAAGGATTGGTGCAGATCGAGAAGAAGATGCACACCTTAGGATCTTGCACGTGGGTGGTGGTGCAGTGGCTCTCGAAGACCTTGCCTCTGGAAACGCTGAGTTCGCCTCGGCAGGTGTTCCAGCTACGCTGTCTTTTCACATTGGCCAAGGGAATATTGTACTGATTGCAGCGGTAGACGATGCTCCCATGTTTGTTCTAATGGTACGTTCTGATCTTAAAAACCAGGTGAAACGGATTGCAGATTTAAAAGGTAAAATCGTCGGGGTTAATACCAGTACTTCCAAAAGCAAAACGACTTCGCAGCAGTTGCTCGAACTACTCTTGGCCTCGGAAGGAGTGTCTCCTGAAGAAGTGCGGATCATATCTGCAGGACAAAATTGGATTACCCAATCTTCTTTAATTTTGTCAGATTCCGTAGATGCCTTGCTTGGAGATGAGCCATTTGCTTCTCGTCTCCGCTCGGAAGAAAAGGTTTTCTTTCTTGCTAACCTCTCCGAAACGGAGACCATGAAAAATATCCCGGGAGTTCATTTTTTACACGCAGCACTGGAAACGCGATCGGAAGTGATCCAAGAGACTCCCAAAAAAGTGGAAAAAATGGTGCGCATGTTACAAAAGAGCCTCGCTTGGATCCATGCTCATACCCCAGAAGAGTTAATAACTGTCCTAGAAATTCAGGACCCAGAAGAGCGAAAAGCGTTGGTGTCTTGCCTTAAAAAATACCCGAATGCCTTTAGCAAAGATGGCTCCTTTTCGACGGAACAGCTAAAGCAGACGGATTTGTTTTTCGGTGCTGGTAGGAGCTTTCCTACCAAAGTGCCCACTGCGGAAAGTATTACGGATCCACGTTGGGCAGGGTTTCACCCATGAAGGTTTTATCATTACCCTGTTTGGTATTCTGTTTGGTACTCACACCCGCAAGTGCAGCGGATTTAGAGACCATTGTGGTCAGTGCTCCGGGTCCTCTTAGTTTTGGTTACCTTCCGATTGACTTGATTCCAAAAATCGGACTAGACCGACAAAACGGTGTGCGAGTTCGCGTTGTATACACCGGTAGTAGTCCAGTCTCCCTCGATCAGCTCTTGAATCAAAATGTAGAGTTTGCAGCTGCTGGTGCCCCTGCGGCGATGTCTCTGCGTAGCAACGGCGGAGATGTGGTACTCATCGCAGCCATCGGCAAAGTAGCCACTTTCTCGTTGATGGTCAGAAGTGGCTTGCAAGACAAGATCAAAAGCGTGGCCGATCTCAAGGGAAGAAGCATCGGAGTGCACAGCGGCACACCACAGAGTAAGTCCGTTTCACAACAACTACTGGAGTTACTTCTCGCTTCCGAAGGCATCACACCAGAGATGGTCAGGATCGTACCCGCCAATCAAAGTTGGAGAGTGCAATACTTCTCGATTTTTTCTGGTGAAATTGATGCGCTCATGGGAGCAGAACCATTTTCTTCTCGTTTTCTTTCAGAAAAACATGTGTTTTCTTTAGTAGATCTCGGAGATCCGAAGATGGCGCAAAAAATAAAAGGTACTGGTTTTTTATATGCTAGTCTAGCCACTCAAAATTGGATTTTGGCAGAATCTCCTAAAAAGGTGGCTAAAATGGTGAAAATCTTGAAAAATAGCTTGGCGTGGATTGCTAGTCATACCCCAGAACAATTTGTTTCCGCATTGGGTATTTCAGATCCAAGGGAGTCTTCTTCTCTGCTAGTTGCCCTGAAAAAATACCCCAATGCTTTTGTTCAGGATGGGAGCTTTTCCACTGTTCAAATCCAAGAGACGAATACTTTTTTTCATGCGGGTTTCACAGGGAAACCTTCTGAGAATCAGTTACTCCTTGAAAATATGATCGACGACTGGTGGGTGGGGACACGTCCGTAGGAGTTTTTCTATGTTTTTTGCATTTCAGAATATTCTAGGAGTTTATAAAATCAAAAATAAATATTTTGTTTTTGTAAACTCAACTGCGTAAGTCCTATGCGTAATACCTGCCAATGAAAAAATTTCCTTCCATTGTTAAACAAGCAATATCTCGCGTGGCCATCAGCATGATATTTTTTGCCATGCTGGTCATTTTTTCCACTGCCATTTTTTATCAACGGCTATTAATGGAGAATTCTCAAGACCACGCTGAACAAATTTCTTCCTTCTACAAAACCAGAATCTCCCAAATCAACGAAGAATGGGAGACGTGGGTACGTGATTTTAGGTCGGGTATTGAATTTTCTCACGTATTAGAAAATCCAGAAACACGCCAAGAAAAAATCAATGCTTACCTAAGTTTCCAGGAAATGGATCAACATTTTCACTATTTTTTTCTTCAAACCAAAGGAGGAAGTATCGTTTTTGATTTTGGAAATAGTCTTCCTGAAAAAGATCTCACTACCGAAGAAGACTATTATTCGAATGCAGAAGGTGGTTTACATAAAATTTTCAGAGGATCGATCTGGCTCGGAAATGATCAAGGCATGGGAAAATTCACCCTATTCTTTTGTATTGATAATAAGGTTTTACACAAAATTAGAATTCCAGATACTACTTTGACTTTATTTTACAAAGGAAAACCGATCTCGAGTTCCGGTGGTCAATCAGTGATCGATCGTTTAGAAAAAGGAATCACTTTAGCAGGAAAGGAATCCATTGATATACCGTGGGATACCAATCAAAAATTTATTCAACTTCATTTGGAATACCAAGCCACAGAAATTATTTCAACTTCAAAACTAATCTTTTTAATGATCTTGGTTATTTTTTTCGGATGTATCATTCTGTGGTTTACACTCGGTTGGTGGTTATTGCAACAAAGCATAAGAATCACAGAATTAGGAAATGCGGTATTAGAGTTTTCCAATACTCATAAAATAACTGATGTACTCAATCATTTTCTAATACGTGCACAAGGAAAACACACGGATGAAATTTCGGAAGTAGCCAAAATTATTCGTTCGGTTGCATACGAGACTATCTCTAATGGAGAAGAACTTTCAAAATATCGAAACCACCTGCAACATTTGGTAAAAGAGCGCACTGCTGAATTAAATCTCGTTCGAGAACGTTTACAACAAAGGGAAGCATTTTCTAACAGTTTATTTGATACTGCACCTACTGGTCTTTTATTGATCAACTCCAACTGTAAGATTGAACGTGTCAATTTTGCAGCGGAAAAAATTTTTGGACATTCACGGCAAACCCTACGTTGGCTCGCAATCGAACAACTCATTGCACCGAGTAGTCTACCTCAGTATCAGAAAATTAGTGTTCAATACTTTTCCAAAACAGTGCCAAGTAATGTGGAGGGCATCACTGATTTTCGTGGATTGCGTGAAAACGGAGAGGATTTTCCAATGGAAGTAGCCCTCAATCCGATGTTTTTTGATCAAAAACGCTATTTGGTAATTTCGGTAACCGATTCTAGCGCACGCGAAAAAACAGAAAAGGCAATTCGAAAGTTAAGTGCCAAAAATCAGTTGTTATTAAATTCTGTCAATGAAGGAATCTGTGGATTAGACATGGATGGACACATTTCCTTTATCAACCCTGCAGGAGCTCGGTTACTAGGTTGGAAACTGGAAGACTTGATCGGAGAAGAGTATCACGATTTGTGCCATTACGCTCACTCGGACGGCACTCTTTACCCAAGTGAGGAATGCCCCATTCATTCTCAAATTGGTAGGAGTAGTACGTTACACATTGATTCAGAAACACTCTGGAAGTGTGATGGCACTCCCCTCCTTGTGGAGATCACGACCACGCCCATTTTTGAGGACAGCATGGTTTCTGGTAAGGTAATGATTTTCCGAGATATTACTGAAATTCGTGCCGCCAAAATTGCAGAACACGCCAATGCCGCAAAAAGTGTATTTTTGGCCAACATGAGCCATGAAATTCGCACCCCCATGAATACCATCATTGGCATGGGACACCTGCTAGCACAAACTAGGCTCGATGCACGGCAACGCGATCAAATGAAAAAGATCCAAGCCGCGGCCCAATTACTCTTGGGCATTATTGACGATATTTTAGATTTCTCAAAAATTGAAGCAGGTAGACTTGAATTAGAGCACATTCCTTTTGACCTAGATGACGTTATGGAAAAGGTATCTGCCATTATTTTATTGCGTGCAGAAGAGAAAGGATTAGAGGTATTGTTTGATATTCCACTTTCAGTACCCCACTCGCTTTTTGGCGATGCTTTACGCCTAGAACAGATTTTAGTTAATTTGGGAACAAATGCGGTTAAGTTTTCTAAAACGGGAGACATTGTTTATCGGATTCGAGAGATTGAACACATTGGGAATACCACAAAATTAGAGTTTTCGGTCCAAGATCGCGGGATTGGCATGACGAAAGAACAAATTGGAAAGCTCTTTCAAGCCTTTAGCCAAGCAGATATTTCTACCACGCGACATTACGGTGGCACTGGACTTGGGCTTGCCATCAGCAAGCGATTGGTCGAAAAAATGGGTGGGCAGATCCACGTACAGAGTGTACCAGGCCAAGGAAGTTGTTTTTCTTTTTTTGCAATCTTCGAAAAATCTTCAGAACCCACTCGGCAATCTAAAATTCAATCAAAACGAGGTATACAAGGTATCCGGGTGTTAGGTGCCCTACAAGGTTTTCGTGTACTGGTGGTCGATGATAATCCAGATGCACAGACCATCCTAAAAAACATGGTAGAGGATTTCTCCTTCTCTGCGGACACGGTAGGTTCCGGAGAAAAAGCACTTAGCCTTTTGGAAGAGGCGTACTCAGGAGGAAAAGCCTATGACATGGTGTTGCTAGATTGGAAAATGCCAGAAATGGATGGTTTGGAGGTTGCGAGGCGGATCCAAGCACATCGACAACTCGATCCAGCACCCGTCATAGTCATGATGACGGCCTTCGGGTGGCACGAGGTCGTAGAACAAGCGCGAGCTGTTGGGATTGAAGGATTTTTAGTCAAACCGGTGACTCCCTCCATTTTGTTTAACACCTTAATTGACCTATTTGGTGGGGGAAGTAGCCAACAAGAAATAGAACAAACTCCAGATACTCAAAATCTTCAAAAGAGCTTGTATGGAATGCACGTTTTGGTAGTCGATGACCACGAGCTAAATTGGCAGGTAGCAGAAGGCATCTTGAGCAAGGTGGGGGTGGTTTCAGAACGGGCAGAAAATGGTCAAGAGGCGGTTCGCAAGTTATTACACGATAAAAATCGATATGACTTGGTGCTGATGGATCTTCAAATGCCTATCATGGACGGGTACGAGGCCACTCGGATTTTGCGCCAACACTTCAAAATGGAACAACTACCAATCGTGGCCATGACGGCTCATGCTCTCCAATCGGAAAAAAATCGCTGTTTTGGGTTGGGGATGAACGACTATTTGACAAAACCCGTTGACGTGAAAGGTCTATACGCTCTGTTAGCAAAGTTCCGATCTATAATGCCTATTGAAAGGGTAGATTTGATTCCTGATGTGCCTCAGATAAGTCTTGCTTCCCAAAAAAGTCCCACGCGTGGTCTTTTGCCAGAATCTTTGCCAGGGATCGATGTAGCACAAGGGTTGGAACGCCTAGATGGCAATGAATCACTGCTAGCACAGTTAATCGTGTCTTTCAATAAAAACCACGTGGGAGTAGAAGCCACTCTAAGAGAACTGCTAAACGTAGGTAAAATCGAAGAGGTTAAAAGGTTTTTACATCGATTCAAAGGAGCAGCAGGCACCATTTCGGCACGTACCCTACGCGAGCTGACTATCATTTGTGAAAAAGAGCTCGAAGAGACTGGGGCCATCGGAGAAGCCCGGCTGCGACGCCTAGAAGAAAAGTTGAATAACGTACGAGAAGCGGGAGAGCGTGTAGTAGAGCGGTTAGCTGAGCTTGAATGCCAAGCCGATAAGAAACCAGAAGATTCTGGGCCTCCAGCTGCTCTTCCAGAAGGTTGGGGTATAGAGCTCAAAGCGGGACTGTCCACAGGTGATTTTAAGATGTGTGATCTATTCCTTGAGTTGGCACCGCAACTAGGCGGGCGCGGAGCAGACGAGGAAGTCAAAAAATTAGGGGAAGCGTTAGAGCAATTTGATTTTGGAAATGCCCTTGATACCCTAGAAGAGATCTTCAAAATTTTAGAGGTATCCCAAAAATGACACCTAAATTCACAGTATTGGCAGTCGATGACGAACCCAATAATCTTACTACTTTGGGAAGAATCCTCAGTAGTGCTGGCTACCGTGTTTTGGTGGCCCCTAATGGGGAAGCTGCCCTGCGATTGGCAATCTCCCAAAAACCAGACTTGATCCTCTTGGACGTAATGATGCCGGGTTTAGATGGATACGAGGTCTGTGCAAAACTAAAAACAGGGGAAGATACAAAAGAGATTCCTATCATCTTCGTTACTTCTATGTCAGACCCAGACTACGAAACCCAAGGTTTTAAGACAGGAGGCGTGGATTACGTTGTAAAACCAGTCAATTCAGTCATTCTCTTGGCGCGTGTAAACACACATTTAGAACTAAAAAACAAAACGGATCTCCTTCGTTCATTAGCAACATTGGATGGTTTAACGGGTATCCACAATCGTCGCAAACTCGACGAATTTTTAGAACAAGAGTGGTGGCGGTGCATTCGGGGGGGGTCTGGTCCACTTTCCCTAATCATGTTGGATATAGACTATTTCAAAAACTACAATGATCATTATGGGCATTTGGAAGGAGATCGGTGCCTGCGACTCGTGGCTAAGTCTCTTCAAGATTCACTAGAACGTACGACAGACTTTGTGGCTAGGTACGGAGGAGAGGAGTTTTGTTGCGTTATGCCTGTCACTGCTCAATCAGGTGCCATTCATATGGCAGAAAAGATCAAAGCAAGCATCGCGGATCAGGCTATTCCTCATGCAAAATCTACAGTTTCCCCAATTTTGACAGTAAGCATGGGCATAGCCACCATCTTTCCGTCTTCTTCCCTTGTACCTACTGATTTGATTATGGTTGCGGATTGTCAGTTATACCAAGCCAAACAGGAGGGCCGGAATCGATTTTGTTCGGTTGGTCCAGAACACTTTACCCAAACCCAAGGTACACCATGACCGAACCCACAGCAAGTGACCTCATTTACCAAGCTTTAAAACAGTTAAATGCTACTGAGCAACGCCTGTCCTATGCGTTAGAGGCCACTTTGGAAGGTTTGTGGGATTGGGATGTTCCTACCAGTACTTTATACATTACCCCAAGATTTGAAGAAATGCTGGGTTTTTCCCCAGGTTCTTTGCCGAAGAGTCCTTCAGCTCTGCTTGATCGGTTACACCCAGAAGAGCGAAAACAAGTCGGGGTAGAGTATCAAAACTTGGTAGAAGGTAAGAAAGAACGACTTGAAATAACGCATCGATTACGAACTTTTGGGGATAATTGGATTTGGGTGTTGTCCCGGGCAAAAGTGGTAGACCAAATTTGGAATGTAGAATCGCCAGGAGGCAGTTCTGCTTCTCGAATCGTCGGTACTCTTTTGGACATTAGTACGAAAGTAGCTGCCGACTACAATATACTTCTTTCGCATGCTACTTTAGAACACATGTCTGATGGTTTAGCCATTTTGAAACCCGACGAAACGATTTACAGCGTCAACTCTGCTTTTATACAATCTAGTGGATACACAACCGAACAACTAGTGGGAAAACGTATTTCTCTACTGAAATCTAGTAGACATTCTTCTGAGTTTTTTGAAGAAATGCGCAAGTCATTGCAAGACACAGGACACTGGAAAGGCGAAGTTTGGAATCGACGTGCCACTGGCGAATGTTTCCTAGAATGGCTCAACGTTACGGTGCTTAGGTATCCTAATGGTGATATCCGCCACTATGTGTGCATCTATTCTGACCTAAGTAGTCAAGAACATGTTAAAACACGTCTCCACGATTTGGCCTACTACGATACGTTGACTCAGTTGGCCAACTCTGCAATGTTTCAAGATCGATTGGCTAACGCCATTATTAATGCAAAGGCTGAAAAACGCAGGTTAGCTATTGTTTTAATTGATCTAAGCCGATTTGCAATGGTGAATGAGACTCTTGGGTACCAAACGGGTGACCGGTTATTAGTCGCCGTAGCAGAACGTCTTAAAAATTCAGTAGGGGATGGCTACACAGTCGCTAGAGTTTGGGGAGACCAGTTTGCAATCATTGTTCCATCTTATGTTTTGGAAATTACTTCTGCCGCTACCATTGCAAAAAAAATCATTGCTCTCCTCAGCACAACCCCTTTTGAGGTGACAGGTCAATGCATATCCATTACTGCTTGCATTGGGATTAGCGTTTATCCAGAAAGTGGAGAAGATACGGACAGTGTACTAGGCAATGCAAATTTAGCTCTGACTCAAGCTAAAACGGTAGAACCGGGCAACTTTGTAATTGCGTCTCCGTCTCTTCGAAAGGGTGCTCACAAGTGGTTTCAAATCGCAACTGATTTGAAGTTGGCCATTGGTCGAGGAGAATTCAGGATCCACTTTCAACCCTTTATAAGCTTTAAGGATAAGACTTTATCTGGCGCAGAGGTGCTAGTGCGCTGGCAACCCCCCAACGTAGATTTAATACCACCGGGACATTTCTTGCCAGTGGCCGAAGAACTTGGCATGATTGCGTCGATCGATGCTTGGGTGTTGCGTGCTGCTTGTCAACAAGTCATGAAATGGCAGGAAATGGGATTTGTGTTGCCTAGGATTGCTGTCAACTTATCTGGTGCTATCATTCGGCATGCTAATTTAGCGGCTTCTGTCCAAGAGGTGTTAGAGGAAACCAAGCTAGAAGCAGAACGCTTGGAATTGGAGGTCTCTGAAGGATTTATCATGGCGCGCACGGAGAAAACCGTTCCCACATTAGAAAGCCTCCGGGACATGGGTATCTCATTGGCCATAGACGATTTTGGCACTGGCTACTCTTCTCTAAGCTACTTAAAACGGCTTCCCCTGAATCATCTCAAAATCGATCAATCTTTTGTGCGTGATTTACCAAAAAACAGTCATGATACCTCTATTACCCGCGCAATCATTGCCCTTGGGAAAAATCTTGATCTCAGAATCATTGCAGAAGGCATTGAAGAACGCGAGCATTGGGAATTTTTGGAAAAAGAGGGTTGCGACGAAGGACAAGGATACTTTTTAGGTCGCCCAATGGCACCTGAACAATTTTTGAAATGGGTAGAAGAGCATGATCCAAACTATTTGTCTGGTGGGTCAGTAACAATTAAAATCTAAAATAGGAGAGTCTATGTTTCGTTCTGCAGCGTTGTTTGTTTTGTTAAGTGCTTCTGTGTTGGCAGCTGAAAAGGCACCTGGCCCTGAAGCTATTCTTGAGAGCAGCATCCAGGGTTTGCTTGCGCAAACTACAAAGAGTACGGATTCACAAGCCTTACTCACTTTTTTAGAAGAACAGGTGGCAGTGCTTTTTGATTTCTCGTACATGTCTCAATTAGTAGCGGGGCCACTTTGGAGGAATGTAAACGAAGAGAACAAAAAACGTTTTGAAGCTGAGTTCAAGAAGACCTTTTTGGTGTCCTTGGCTCGTCAAGTTACCCAGCTTGGCACCCCCAACATCCGCATGTATCCAATACGTCCTGGGACGAGCCCTAATGAAGTCACCGTGAGCGTTAGTCTTCAATCGGCAGGCGGCCCCCCGACTCTGGTCGATTTCAGGCTTTACCGTGCCGACGTCGATTGGAAAGTCTTTGATGTGGTAGCCAATGGCAATAGCGCAGTGCTTTACTATCGCCAATGGTATGCCGAACGCGGATTCCGTTAACGTGTAGCGGGCGCGGCGGGGACTGGATTTCCGCCGCGTGCATTCTGGAAAAATCGAAAAAAGGGTGCGTCCGAGGACAAGATCAAGATGTCTTTATTGTCTCGAAAGGCAGTCCGATAAGCCGCGAGACTCCGATAAAAACTAAAAAACTCTGGATTCCGTCCGTAGGCAGCAGCATAAGTGTTGGTAGCCACGGCATCTCCCTCTCCACGGATTTGTTCCGCATCTCGGAAAGCCTCTGCTAACGTGACTTCACGTTGGCGGTCTGCATCTGCTCGAATTCTTTCGGCAGCTTCTGCGCCACGAGAGCGGAGATCTTTGGCCACTCGCTCTCGTTCGGCTTCCATTCTTCGATAGACCGAAGTACTCACTTCACGAGGCAAGTCGATACGCTTAATTCGGACATCTACTACGTCAATTCCAAATCCTTGTGCTACTTTATTCGCTTCCGTAGAAAGTAGTGCCATGATCTGGGTACGTTCTCCAGAAACTACATTTTGGATAGTCCGTTTTCCAAACTCCCCTCGAAGGCCATCTTTAATGACTTGTAGCAAGCGGACGTTGGTCGCTGTTTCATCTCCTCCTACCGAGGTATAGTAACGTTGCACGTCACGGATTCGCCACTTGACGAAAGAGTCTACGAGGACGTTCTTTTTTTCACTGGTCAAATACCGCTCCGGCTCGGCATCTAAGCTCAAGATGCGCCCATCAAAGTAGTACACATGGTTGATAAGGGGCAACTTAAAATAGAGACCCGGGGTGGTAATTACCCGCTGGACTTCACCAAATTGCATTACTAAAGCACGTTGCCACTGTTGAACGGTAAACATGGAGAAGAACAAACCGCCGCCGACCAGTACTACCACTGCCACCAAGAAATTCATTGCCTTGTGCATTAGCGTTCTCCGCGGCTACGGTCGTGTCTAGCTCGGCCAGGATCATTAGAACTGGATGTGACCTGCAATTCGGGACCAGAAGTGAGAGCAGGGTCTAAACGCGTGGCGCGGTGACTTCCGATCAACTGATCTAACGGGAGATAGAGCAGTTGATTAGATTGGTTGCCTACCAAGACCTTGGTTCCGTTGGCAAGGATCTCTTCCATGCTAGATAGATACAAGCGTTCGCGAGTAACTTCCGGTGCCTTTTCATACTGTTCTAACACCTTAACAAATCGATTGGCTTCTCCTTCCGCACTTGCCACTACCCTAGATCGATAGCCATTGGCTTCTTCGAGTTGTCTAGCAGCAGCCCCGCGAGCTTTAGGCAAAATATCGTTCGAATAGGCTTCGGCTTCACTTTTGAGCCTTTGTTCGTCTTCACGTGCTTTTACGGCGTCTGCAAAAGCGGCCTGTACCTCTTCGGGAGGTTGAGCATCTTGCATGTTGACACTGGTAACATCAATACCGGATTCATAACGATCTAAAGTGTCTTGGATAAGGTGCCGTGCCCGATCGACAATTTCCCCTCGACCTTCTGTGAGCACGAAATCCATTTTGCTCTTTCCGATCACTTCGCGTACTGCACTTTCCGTGACTTGTTGGAGAGTCAGTGCAGGTTCCTTGAGGTTATAAAGAAAATCCTTGGCTTCCTTAACGCGATATTGCACAGCAAATTTAATATCGATGATGTTTTCATCTTGCGTCAACATAAGAGATTCCGCAGGGACGGAACCCATGGGAGGATGTGCACCGCCACCACCCCGGTAGCCAACCTCAATATTTCGTATTTGTTCGGTATTGACGATCTGAACGGATTCGAAAGGGTAAGGCCAGTGCCAACGCAGGCCAGGGAAAGTCGTTATTTCATAACTCCCAAAACGCAACACAACGCCACGCTCTGCTTGGTCTACGATGTAGATACCAGTGGTTATCCAAACCACTCCAACCAATCCCAAAAGCAAGACCCACTTTCCTGAGAGCCACTCACCCTTACCGGGGCCTCCCAGTTTTTGAAAGAATTTCCCGATTTTTTGTAGCAGCTCGTCCAGATCGGGCGGACCAGAAGAATTGTTTCGTCCACTCCAGGGGTCACGTCCTTGGGAGCCATCCGGTTCGTTCCAAGCCATTCTAATCTCCGAAGGTTACTGAATTTTATATTTTTTTAGGAGCAAAAGCGTCTGGTCTACTAGGTTAGGATCCGTGCTTTCAATCCATTGTGCATCTGGTTCTGCTCGCATCCAAGTCAGTTGCCTACGTGCTAACTGGCGGGTGGCTGCCACAGCTTTTGCTCGCATTGTTGGAAAATCCACGGCACCGGACAAATATTCACAAACTTGACGGTATCCCACTGCTCGCATGGCAGGCAATTGAGAACTAAGCTTTTTATTGTACAGGATCTCCACTTCTCTGACCAAACCCATGTCTAACATTTCTGCGAAACGGGTTTCGATGCACTGATGAAGCAATGAGCGATCTACAGGTGCTAGTGCTAACTTAACAACTTGATAAGGAAAGGGAATGGTCTCTGTGGTTTTAAATAGCTCCGTGGGTGTTTTTCCGGTTTGTTCTGCAATTTCAAGCGCACGTTGTATCCGTTGCGGGTCGTTTGGGTGGACCCGTTTTGCCAGAACAGGGTCAATGGTGCTGAGGCGATCATGTAATGCAGCCCAACCTAGTTGACGGGCTTCCTCTGCCAATCGTGCACGTATTGTCTGGTTTGCTTCTGGCAACACCGTCAGGCCATGTTCTAAGACGCGAAAGTAGAGCATAGTACCGCCGACTAGCAATGGAATCCGAGCAGATGCCGTGATCTCTTCCATGGCCTGAAGCGCGTCTATTCGAAACTGTGCTGCGGAGTAGGGCTCTTGTGGATCTCGAATATCAATCAATCGATGTGGAGCTACTGCTTGGGTCTCAGGACTTGGTTTGGCGCAACCAATCTCCAAGCCACGATACACCATGCTGGAATCGACACTAATTATTTCACAAGGTAAATGCTTTACCAATTCGACCGCAAGTTGGGTTTTTCCGGAAGCGGTGGGTCCAAAAAGGAAAATAGCGGGTGGGGGCATGTTTGATTTTAGGAAGCTGGTATTATTGTCTGCTGGCATCTTAGAGATTACAACTGTTTTTTGATCCGTGGAACTTAAATTGATCCGAATCACTATTTTTCTAGCCTTGATCGCAGGAAATACCGCATCTGCAGGAACCCTACTGCACCTGCAGGATGGTTCGCCCATTTTTATCGACGAAGTGAGCCACGCAGTTTTTTTGCCTGGCAAAGAAAAACGCCCCCTCTGGGACGGAGTACACCGATTAGACAACGGGCAGGCCATTAGCGTGAGCGGAGGCGTGCTAATACAACAATTTTCAATAGACCAACGTATGTCGTCTCCCGTCACCGCTTGCAAGGCTTTGGTACGAGAGGTTTGTGGCGCGGAAGCTCATTGTGAGGACACCCCGGCGTGTCGTTCCGCAAAACAACTATTAGAAATGGAACAAACACAGTTAGGCAGTAATGCTTGTGCGGAAGCGCGATCAGAGGCTATTTATTTCGCGCCTTGTACCGAGTAGAGATCAGGAGATCCCAAAGGACGAGTCTTAAAACGACGGTGTACCCACAAATATTGTTCTGGAGCACTTCGGACCCAACTTTCTAGTAGGAGATTCAATCTAGCGGCGTCTTGGGTCGCTTCGGTTGGGAAATCTTCTAAAGCAGGAAAGATTTTGATGTGGTATTTGCCTTCCGGGGTTCGGATAGGCCAGTAAGGAACCACGGCAGCCCCAGTAGCCTTCGCTAATCGGCTCGTGGTCGAGAGTGTGGCCGCCAGTTGACCAAAAAAAGGCACAAATACGGAATGCCCGCCGCCTTGGTCTTGGTCTGTGGCGTACCAAATGGCCGATCTTGCCTTTAGGCTTCGAACCATCCCGCGGATATCATTAAGCGCAATGAGTTTCGGGCTGCGTTTTAGGCGAGCGCGCAACATGGCAGCATTGGCTAAGGGGTTACGCAACGGTCGATACATTGCTTCAAAAGGTAGTCGAATGGCCAATAAGTGCCCTGAAATCTCGAGGGTAGTCGAGTGCCCAGTAAGGAAGATCACACCTTTTCCCTTCGATAACGCATCCCAAAAATGAGATTCTCCTTCAATGTGTGCCAGAGGGTTTAGCTCTTCATCCTTTAGCCACCAGCTCATGGCCATTTCAATCATGCCCATGCCCAAAGAGGCAAAGTGGCGATTTGCAAGTTGATCTCTTTCTACGGTATTCAATTCAGGAAAACAAAGTTTTAGATTAATTTCTACTGTGCGCCGTCGGCTAGATACCCACTGCCCCAAGCGTGTGCCTATTGCAGCACCAAGAGAGAGTTGCCAATCGTGTGGCAAGGTAGCGATTGTTCTGGAAATGCCCATACCTAGCCAAGTAGGCCAGTGGCGCGGGCTGAGGAAGTGTGAAAAGGTCAAATCTGGAGGAATAGGCATCGTGGAGGCGTTTTTTGTGGTACCCTAAAACGAATCTTGATTCTCTCAGTATACCCATGGCCGAAACGACTGTCCTATCTCCTGAAATGCGGGTACCGTTCCCTGCTTCGCGCAAGGTCTATCTTGTGGGTAGTCGCCCAGACATGCGGGTACCAATACGTGAAATCTCTTTAACTGATACACCCACTAAATGTGGATCTAGGCAGAATGCCCCGGTGTTGGTGTATGACACTTCGGGGCCCTACACAGATCCCGAAGTTTCCGTGAATCTTGCCAGTGGGTTGGCTCCGCTGCGGGCTACTTGGATCTCGTCGCGTGGGGATACCGAAGAATCAAATCGCTTGGTAGCTCCTGGGTTTCCAAATCCTCTCCGTCCTCGTCGTGCTCGCCTAGGAAACAACGTCACCCAAATGCACTATGCGCGGCGAGGCTTGGTTACTCCCGAAATGGAATTTGCTGCCCTTCGGGAGAACATGGATCCGGAGTTTGTCCGTTCCGAGATCGCTCGTGGGCGTGCAGTCCTTCCAGTAAACATCAATCACCCAGAATCCGAACCAATGGTCATCGGTCGGAATTTTTTGGTCAAAATCAATGCCAACATTGGCAATTCGGCTCTAGGCTCTTCGATTGCGGAAGAAGTAGAAAAAATGGTGTGGGCAATCCGTTGGGGAGCTGACACTGTGATGGATCTTTCGACAGGGAAGAACATCCACGAGACCCGTGAATGGATCCTGAGAAATTCTCCCGTGCCCATCGGCACAGTGCCTATCTACCAAGCATTAGAAAAGGTGGAAGGCCAAGTTGAGGATCTTTCTTGGGAAATTTACCGAGACGCCCTTATTGAACAAGCCGAACAGGGCGTAGATTACTTTACGATCCACGCGGGTATTCGCCTTGCTTATATTCCATTGACCACTAAACGTTTGACTGGCATTGTCTCCCGTGGGGGTGCCATCTTAGCTAAGTGGTGCCTAGCCCACCAAAAAGAAAATTTTTTATACACTCATTTCGAAGAGATTTGCGAGATCATGCGCACCTACGATGTGGCGTTTTCTTTAGGAGATGGCTTGCGGCCGGGCTCGATTGCAGACGCTAACGATGCTGCGCAGTTCGCAGAACTGGAGACGTTGGGAGAATTGACAAAATTAGCTTGGAAACAAGATGTTCAGGTCATGATTGAGGGCCCAGGACATGTGCCAATGAACCTGATCCAAGAAAACATGACGCGCCAGTTATCACTGTGTGGCGAAGCACCGTTTTATACCTTGGGCCCGGTGGTGATTGATATTTCCCCTGGACACGATCATCTAACCTCAGCTATTGGGGCAGCCATGATTGGTTGGTTTGGAACAGCCCTTTTGTGCTATGTAACCCCAAAGGAGCATCTGGGTCTACCGGATCGACACGACGTCAAAGAAGGGATCATTGCCTACAAAGCGGCAGCCCATGCCGCTGACCTCGCCAAAGGGCATCCAGGAGCACAAATTCGGGATAACGCCCTCTCAAAGGCACGTTTTGAGTTTCGTTGGGAGGATCAGTTCAATTTAGGACTAGACCCTGATCGTGCCCGTGCTTACCATGATGAGACCTTGCCAAAGGAATCCTCAAAATTGGCGCACTTTTGCTCAATGTGTGGCCCAAGGTTTTGCTCAATGCAATTAAGCCAAGAAGTACGAGATCTGCCTGCCGAAAAAGTAAATGGGTAATGGTTAGTAGGCGATCCCCAACACAACCAGTATAGGAGCATGTCGTGGTTGGATTTACAACTTCAGAACAGATTCCATTTGGTACCGATAACTTTGCGGAAAATCCAGAGCCCCGTTGTCCATGTTTGTTATTGCTAGATCGATCTTCTTCAATGGCAGGAGCACCGATCCGTGAATTGAACGCTGGATTATCGATGTTTCGAGAGGAGCTCTTGACGGATTCACTGGCAATGAAACGAGTAGAAATAGCCATCGTATCCTTCGGCCCCGTGCGAATTGAAACTGACTTTTGCACTGCTTCTGGTTTTGCACCTCCCACTCTCGATGCTGGTGGCGATACCCCAATGGGAGAAGCGATCCAACAAGGTCTTGCTCTTTTACAGCAGAGGAAAGAAGTTTATAAAAGCAGTGGGATTTTGTCGTACCGGCCTTGGGTGTTTTTAATCACTGATGGTGCGCCCACGGATTCTTGGCAGGGGGCTGCTCAGTTAGTACATGATGGAGAAAATCAGAAATCGTTTGCATTCTTTGCCGTCGGAGTTCAAAGCGCGAGAATGGATGTGCTTAGTCAAATCGCGGTTCGCACGCCTCTAAAACTCCAAGGCTTCAAATTCCGAGAAATGTTTTTGTGGTTGTCTCGTTCCATGCGCTCGGTATCCCAGTCTACCCCTGGCATGGCAGTCCCCTTAACATCCCCTATTGGTTGGGCAGAAGTCTAACGGGAGTCCCCTAAGTGAGTTGGCGGGTTGTCTACGCATCGGTCGTGGGGAGTTCGCACGACGCAAGGGGAGAACCTTGCCAAGATAGTTGTGTTGCGTCGGTTTGGCAAGCTCAGAATGGAACCGAATATCTAGTAATACTGGTTTCGGATGGTGCCGGAAGTGCACGACTCGGAAAAGAGGGTGCCGAGCTTGCCTGTAAAGAAGGGCAAAGAATCTTATTAGAAACTCTAGAAACACTGGAGGGAAGGACGCTCAGCCAAGAAGACATCGTACAAATCATCAAAACGCTAAGAGTAATTTTTGAAAATCATGTTGCCTCAGTGGTCGCTTCAACTCCTGTTTCTTTACGAGATTATGCCTGTACTTTGCTTGGCGCGGTGGTCTCTCCCGAAAAGGCTTCATTTTTCCAAATCGGAGACGGTGGCATTGTCCTGTCTCAAGATGGTGTCCTAGCACCGGTTTTTTGGCCAGAGATCGCCGAATATGCCAATGAAACTAATTTTTTAACAGATAGCAACGTACTAGAACATGTGCATTGTTCTACTTACGAAACTAGAATAGAGGAATTGTCTCTCTTTTCTGATGGTTTACAAAGATTGGCCTTGGTATATGAAAGCCATTCTGCCCATGCGCCATTCTTCTTACCTATGTTTTCTACAATGAGGCAAACGGCAGAAGAATCTCTTTCTACGTTAAGCGAACAACTTTCTGCCTTTTTGAGCAGTACTCGGGTAAACGAGCGCACGGACGACGATAAAACGCTTGTGCTTGCCGTGTGGCAGGACGCACCATCAGAAGTGGTGGCTTCTCTATGAACGCTACGCTCAGTTACGCGCTTGTCTTACAACCAGTAGACCCGCTGGCTTGCGTCAACACCTCTGATCTGCGCCACACTTTGCAAACGTTGGGACTCATAAAGAGTACTTCAGAAGCAAGTGATCTTCCCGAGTGGCACGCTGTGGGTTCAAATTTTTTAGAACACGTTACCTTGTTAGGATGTTCTCCTATCGTGTATCAAATCATAGGAGAAAACAATACGGCTCCTTTTCGGATTCACTTGCCTTTCCCTCTGAAAAGTCCAATCTGGTATGTACCAGAGAAGAAAGTATCTTTACGCTGCCCCAAGTGCCATGCTCAAGATTTTGAGTGGCGCGCTGACGTCCCAAAGTGGGTACTAGATCCTCTAGGAAGTCGTAGGACATGCGCACACTGTGCCAAAGCATTTTCCTTGCATCAATGGCGATTGCGAGAGGAAATCGGTTTTGGAAGAAGTTTTTTAGAATTTTGGGGAATACACCCCGGAGAGGCAGTGCCAGGGGACACCCTACTTGAGGCTCTTTTGGGATTAAGCGGTGGTGATTGGCGTTGGTTTTACAAATCTCAAACCTAGGCAACCCAGACCTTTAGCGCATCCTCGTTTTCACCACGATGCAGGCCACCCCACGGGATTTTAGTTTGTCACACCAAGCGTTCGCTCGCTTTACCTCTTGGGTAGGTCCCAGTCGCAATCGAAATAGTTCCCCCGACTCTGTTAGGCTAATGGTTAGTCTTTGATTTTTAACTATGTCCGCGTGCCGTTTGGCAAAAAACTTTTTATACTCTCTAGTTTGCGCTAAGTTCTTGGTCGCAATAACCTGCACCTGCCAGCCTATGGGTCGTTTGAAGCGTTTTTTCTTGACTACTACGCATTCTCCACCGCGTTCTTGAAGTTTTTTACACAAATTTTGTGCCATTCCTTCTTCTAGCATGGGTTTTAAGAGAATATTAAATTTCATGGCTGCTCTATCCATGCTCATGAAAAATTTTTGATCTCGTACTAAATCTCCGTAAGTAGCCAGAAAGGATCTCCGATACTCCCGCATCTGTGCAAGATCCATTCCTTCTCGAATGTGAATTTGCCAAAAAAACTGGTTATCTCCCGTGGAACTTGTTTCCTTTGGGTCAGTCCTTGCTAAGATATCTTCGGTTGCATCACAGTTTTCCTGCGAGCTTTCAGAATCCAAGCTAACAGACGAAGAAGGAGAAAGGGTCTGGGTCGGTTCAGGAGTGTTGACAGAAGACGGAATAGGCTCACGTAATGGCTGTTCGGTTGGCGCAATAAATGGGTTAGGTTGATCCTGCACAGGATTTACATTTTTCCGAACAGGAAGTTCCGAATAGTCAGAAGGTTTCGGCAACAGGTGAGTAGCCATTGGCAACTGTGAAGACCAGTCCGAACCGTGATTGGGCGGATGTAGAGGGCGTAAGAGTTCTAAAGGTTCCTCCGCGAGAAGGACATGCGAACACAAGAGAATCAAGAGTAACGAAATTTTTTTCAAATCTTTTTTCCGTTGGCGGTTCTAAACTACTTAGGAGGTATGGCTACTACACAATTCACCACTAATCCCTTTGATTGTGCTTCAGTCCTACAGATTTGTAAGGAGTTCCTATTGTTCCCAATTAGTTGGGTGCCAAAGACCAACTCACGATAGGACACCTCATCAGACCGCAAAAGAAAGGTACTCCCTGCGTTCCAGTATTGCTCTGGCCCAATCAACCAGGCTGCCATCTCGAATCGCAACGTCGAAGGCATTAGGGAAAAAAAGACCGCAATTAATAAAAGAACTAAAAAACCACCAAACAATGTGAACGGAACGATAGGCCAAGCACTTTTTGAAGAAACAGGTTGTGAAAGTGTTTGTAAACCTGGTGCCACGGACTGAGGAGGTAAAATATTGCCTTCAGTAGTCACCGATAGGAGGGGCAGCGGGTGTGCAGAGACTCTAGGAATCGATTGGTGCGTAAGTTCTAGTAATTGTTCCAATACTTGACATTCTGGGTGGAGCTTTACTTCTTCTGGATCATACAAAAGGCAAGAAGGGTCTAGGAGCCAAGCTTGAATCCGCTTCTCCATCGTCTCCTTTGCAGAATAGGTCATACCCTTCCGGGATTGTTCTCTACTGGGAAGACGATGTACGGTAGTGGAAGACAACCTTTGTAGTAACCCACTACGTTGCGCAGGCAAGAAAAGCGGAGCAGGCTGATTTTTCTCCGCAGCGTCAAACAAATCCAACAGAGAAGCAGCCAACTCTAGGTAGGCAATACTCACCGGGTCGTGTGGTGCATACACCAATACGGGCTTTCCGTGTTGGCTCGCTTCCCGAATTTTCTCACTCCAAGGGATTTCTTTCGATAAAGTAACAGAACCATAGCCTTGCAAAAGGACTGTTTTTAGATCCTCTTGTGTGCACTGTGTGGCAAATAGGTACACCCCGCGCAGTGGTTGACGCATGCCTCCGCGCAAACGTTGAATAGCCGTAAGAAGTGACGGAATCCCTGGTAGAGCTTGAATCGAAACGGGTACTAATATCCAATGAGCAGCCACCAAGACGTTTAAGGTAATAAGGCCTAAATTGGAAGGGCAGTTAATCAAGACAATATCAAAACAAAGCGGCAACGCACGCAAGGTCTCTAGTCCTTGCGCAAGACGAGTCCTACTGTCTCCCACGGTCGATAGTCTGCGCTCAATACCTCCAAGGCTATCCTCCGCCGGAAGCAAATACAGATCTGGAATCTCAGTAGCCGCAATCATTTCCCTAGTGATGATGGCTTCTGTTAACAGTCGCGCGGCTCCCCCCTGACCGTGCCACCCTAAAATGAAAGACGCGCCACTGCTTCCCCTTGGGTCCAAGTCAACCACCAATACTCGATTTCCCGAAGCGGCGAACGCCACAGCCAAATTCACTACTGTAGTGGTCTTCCCAGTGCCGTCTAGGGCACTAACCACAGCAATGATCTCCGGATTTGGTCTAGTGTCTAAGACGTCCTGGCTCATTGAAAAGGGCTACTTAGGTCTTGGGTTTCAAATTGACAAGGCTTTCCAAACCTTGGCGTCTTCCTAACTTTTGGTCAGAAGGCGCTGGTGAAGATGCCCATTCTAGCGGCGTTTCACTCTCTGGCCTTTGGGCAGGCGGCCTCGGCGTTGCAACGGGTTTATGAATAAACTCCGGGTGCTCGCTTCGGTCTGCATGTCCAGTAGGCTTCATTCGGTGCGACTGGCGGTTTAGTAAAGACTCGCGAGGCGGAGGGCGCCACATGAAGTCTTCTGGATGTTTCGATGCCTCGAGAGAATTTTTCCCTATGAGACTTACCAAATCCTGTGAGGGAGAAAACGAATAAGAAGGCTCAGGCCAAGGTATTTCTCTTTCAGAAGTAAAACTTTCTGCTTCTAGTACCACCGTGCCTTTGTGTCCACGGGGCCAAAGCCAACGAGCCCATAAGCCAATCAAGATAGAAGCTGCCAGAGCCCCTAATAGCCACCAAAGGTCCATATACTAGAGTCTTTTTTTAAGTTCAGTTTCCGAGGAATATTTTGACCAGACTTTTTTTCTCAGATCAGAATACCACTCTTCCAAGGCCAAACGCGCTTGCGCCATTTCGTGCCACTTTTGAATGGTTGGGTACCCAACCTCTGCCAAAGATTCTACACCAGTGTTCCAATTCCCACTCCGTATTGATTCTACCGAGTGATGCACCCTGTTTTCTAGTTGTTCTATTTGGTACTTCGCTTCGCAAGCCTTCCTAGACCAACTCCACCAAGGGTTCCAACGGTTGGTTGCCTCTTGCATCAACCGTTGGTTTTGCACGTCACTGTAGAGCTGTTCTAGTTTTGCCGACAACACGGGACGCCCCGGAATCTCGTAAGAAGGCCCAGAAGCCAACGCCGGTAACTCTGGCAGATCTGCCCACATGATTCGAAGGGCTGCCAACTCTGAGCGGAAATCCGCACCCTCGGCCAATCGCAATCCAAGCTCGTCTACTACCATGATCTTCCATAGGGCGGCACGTTGTTGTTCTTGGTGCCTAGAAACCTCCTCGAAGATCTGATTCACGCGTTGGTTAGACTGTGCCTGCGAAGCCTGCAAGGTTTGCAATAGCGTCTCGGATTGTTTTCTTAGTTGTTCATTGATTTTAAGTGCAGAAGATTCTGAAGATTTTGAAATGGTTTCTAAAGACTGCTTAATGCTTCCCAACCATCCAAAGTTGGGATCCATCGCGAAAAGAATCACCACACCCAATAGAGGCAAAAGGAATTGCCCTGCCATTCCAATACTAAAATACTTTTCTACTCTTTTTCCTAAACTTTTTTGGGAAGATTCGACATGACCAGTCAAGACCTCTATCTTTTGATCAAACGTTTTTGCGAACTCCTGAGAAGATCTCAAATGTTGCGTGATCTCTGCTGAGCGTCTTGCAAGGTCTTCTTGCGCAAAGGTAATTCCCTCCATTAAATCGGTTGCCTGCTTATCTAATTGCTCGGCAATCCAAACCTTGGAGGCTTCGACAGTCTTCGCCATTTCCTTGGCATGTTGCGTCATCTGTGCAGACAACTGCGGGGGTAGCAGCAACTCAAAAGATTTCAGGGTAGAAGTTACTTTGACGAGCCACTGATAATCTTCCGGAACCAATCGACCCAAGAGGGGGTCACGGTTCAGGATCATCTGCCAACGTTCTTCTGCGGGCATCTCGATGAGAGATTCTAAGATCTCTCTGCTCTCTAGGGTAGATGCCTCCTGCCCACTGGCAATAAGCTGACCCAAATGTTCCTTCCAGGGCATGAGTTTGTTCCTAAACCGGTTTCATTTTAATATTTGACCCCACCCACTAATCCCCTCCCCCTGTCAAGAAAGGGAGAGAAAAGATTAAAGACTTTTTCCCTTTTTCAATCTTTTCGCGTTTCCACTTGTTTCCCCTCGCCCTTTAGGAAGAGGGGCTAGGGGTGAGGTCGCCTTTTAGGAATTAGTGGGTGAGGTCATCTTAATCTTTCTTGAAAGTCATTCCTAGCAAAAGCATTCTCCCAAGGACACCACCTGCCAAGGCCATGAGTAAAATCCGCTTCCACTTCCACGCTGAATCGAAACCCCCACTCGATCCCATGAGCACTCCGTAGACAGTAGACCCAACAACAATCCGCAGTACACGGGAGTGCTTCCAGTCCATTTTGGTATTGCTAACTTGCCAAAGACTCTATCGATTGTTGGAACTTCATGAGCCAAGAGGCATAATCGCCTACCGCGCGTCTGGCAGCCAAAATGCCAAGCCCTGTCTTTTTAGCTACTGTCTTAGCATCCATAGAAACCACTCGACCCGGAGGCAGTTTTAACCGCTCAAAATCAGTCCAAGCCTCGCTAAAACATGCTTCTAGCATGACAACATACAATCCACGATCTCGCATGCCTGCAATAGTGGAAAACTCTGGTGTCGAAGCATACGCATCAAAGTTTCCCACGGCTTTGTTCAACACTAAGATCTTGCGACTAGAGGGGAACACCTGCTCAGAAGCCTGAAGAGTTTGGATGCCACCCGCCACTGCCAATGGATCTGCAGTAATCGGGACATAAATATCCATGGTGGTTTCGTTTTCTTGCAAAAGCTCTTCGAGGTCAGACTTCTTAGCCCAACTGAGCAGGGCACGATCCATGTTGGCACCTAAATCTACACCCGTGTCATTCTCAATCATTTCGGATGCGAGCTGATCCCAATAGCTGTAAGCCAAAGCGGGGTTAGCTCGCAATTCTTCCGCGTCCGCACCAATCCTCAAGGAAAGGACATTATCGGTTCCCATGAACTCTGCCAGCTTTGCTTTATCATCTATATCAATCAAGCGCAGCGGACGACCAATCGCTTCATAGTGCCAGGCAAGCATCATCATCAAGACTGATTTACCAACTCCACCCTTCCCATTCATTACCCAAATCGTGTGTGGCATAGATACCCCAAAATATGTTGATAATACCCGTATTAGTACTGATTACCGCGTCATTTTACTCTAAAGATCCTGTACACAAACCCCTATTCTTTCTCTCCTGTGTCCACGGGTGAGATTGTCTCGGCTTCACCATCGCGCCGACGCCTTCGTCCACCACGTCTCCCACGCCTGATCATTTTACGGTCGACCGAGGACGGCGAAGATCCTGCTTCTGGTGAATCTTGTGCCATAGGATCTTGAGCCTCTTCTTCCATTGGGAGAATTTCAGATCCAGATTGGTCGACTTCTTCCCTAAGTAAGATAAACGACTCCTCTGGTGCAGAAACCTCTTGCAGGGGTAGCACCTCTTCCACTCGAGTAACAACTACTAACGGTGCATTTGCTTCGGGTTCTACTCGGGTCGACTCTCCTCGGAGCAATCTTCCTTCTGGTCGATCTACTCGCGTGGATTCTGGTTCAGTGGGTCGTGCCTCTGTTTTTTCGAAACGGTTTTGGCGCGGGGGGCGTATCTCCCGAGGAGGTCGCCGATCTCCAGCGTTTCGATTCGGTGATCCAAAACGCCGTGGGTCCCTTGGCGGGGTAGGACGTACTTCCCTAGGAGAAGAACCTGCTGGCATTGAGATCGTAAAAACAGGAGGTACTGCTACTGGAATCCCTGCAGGAACGGGCTGCGTAGGAGGCCAAAGCATCGACCACACTTTTTGAATCCAACTGACACGGGGAGTCGAAGAAATCTCAGAAACACTGTCTTCCTTGGTAGATTCTTCTGGATGGGTCGTCGGAGGAGGCCCTAGTCGTACCGCTGGCTCTTCTCCTGCAGGCCGATTGGGAGAGATGGTAGGCTGTAACTCGGCTGGTTTCTCGATTGCTATTGTCATCTGATAGCTAGGCCGAACTTCCTCAGGAGTCTCTTCAGTATGTAACCGCTCAATTAAATACTGCGGAGTCTCCAATTCCGGATTAGGTGTCACCACGACTTGGACACCACTTCTTAACTCAATAGCAGACAAGACTTGTCTTTTTTCATTCAAGAGGAAAGTAGCCACACTCACAGGGGCTTGGATCAGTACTCGACTGATCTTTTCTTTGAGTGCGTCTTCTTCCAAGACTCGCAAAATGGATAACGCTAAAGATTCCACTCCTCGAATGACACCTTGCCCATTGCAGCGCGGGCACACCACTTGGCTAGATTCCCCCAACGAAGGCCTAAGACGTTGGCGGGACATTTCTAGTAGTCCAAAACGCGAGATCCTCCCTACTTGCACTCTGGCACGATCAAGTTTAAGTGAGTCCTTAAGTCGATTTTCGACTTCGCGTTGGTTTTTTGTGGGTGTCATATCGATAAAATCGATGACAATTAGCCCACCAATGTCCCTCAAGCGTAACTGACGAGTGATCTCTTCTGCTGCCTCAAGGTTGGTATTAAAAGCGGTTTCTTCAATGTCTCCACCTTTTGTGGCGCGCCCAGAATTGATGTCGACAGAAACCAGGGCCTCGGTGTGATCGATAACAATCGCGCCTCCTGAAGGCAATCGTACTTCCCTCTGGAAAGCAGTGGCAATCTGGCTTTCAATTTGAAACCGTGAAAACAAAGGAACCGAGTCTTCGTACAGCTTTACCTTGTGAAGGCTTGCGGGCATGACTTGCCGCATGAACTCGCGGGCTTGTTCGTAAACCTCAGGTTTGTCGATCAGGATCTCGCCAATGTCATTTCGGAGATAATCCCGAATAGCCCGCACCACGATGTTACTTTCTTGGTAGACGAGAAAGGGTGCTGGTCTCTGCTTTGCAGCCTCTTCTACAGAACGCCAAAGTTGTAACAAATAATCTAAATCCCACTGGAGTTCGTCGACGTTCTTACCTACCCCAGCAGTACGAACGATCAATCCCATGCCATCTGGGATGTTCAATTCGCTCATGGCATCTCGAAGCTCGTTCCGGTCAACACCCTCGATTCGACGAGAGACACCTCCTGCCCTGGGATTGTTAGGCATGAGCACAAGATAACGACCCGCAAGACTGATAAAGGTAGTGAGAGCAGCTCCTTTGTTACCACGCTCCTCTTTGTCTACCTGCACGAGAATCGATTGACCTTCCTCTAAAAGCTCTCGGATGTTTCGTCCAGGAGCTTCCGTTTTGAAATAGCTACGTGCGATTTCTTTCAAAGGCAAAAAACCATGGCGCTCGGCACCATAGTCTACAAAAGCAGCCTCTAAACTCGGTTCAAGCCGAGTAATGCGCCCTTTGTAGATATTTGCTTTCTTCGTTTCTCGCATCGAGGTTTCGATGTCGAGATCGTAGAGACGTTGACCATCCACCAGCGCAACCCGCAACTCTTCTGGTTGCGTGGCGTTAAAAAGCATTCTTTTCATTGGTTCGATTCGGTTTTGGCACCGCTGCTCTCCAAAAAACATGGCAATCTGCCCTTGGACGCGCGGCGTAAAAACACCCCTAGGCTCGTGGCACTAGAGGTGCACTGTTGCGTTTCTGGATTTCCGTGCAAAAATTTCCTTCAATCCGTACACTATGTATTGTCTTGAAGACGTGTGCAGCCCATGCCCTTTCATCGTCGACCCCCTGTTCCTCGTACCTCTACGGCCCATCGTAGGCTCTTTGGTTATGTTTTGGGTCGCCTACTTCTCGGCTTGACCATTGGATTATTGATAGTAGGGTTGAGTCAGGCATTCATTCTGGATCGACAAGTGCGCGAGCAGTTCGACGGCAAACGCTGGGCATTGCCGGCCCGCGTATATGCACGTTCTCTCGAGCTCTACCAAGGTTTAAATCTCAAGCCGGCACAGCTCCAATCCGAATTGAGTGCACTTGGATACCGATCTGTTAAGGAACCATCGGAGCCGGGTTCATATGTTTTCTCAGGCAATGACGCAAAAATCATCACGCGAGCTTTTCGGTTTTGGGAAGGTGACGAACCTTCCCGCGTAGTACATGTTGGTTTTGACGGCAACAACATTCGAGTTCTCGACGATCCCCGCAATAAAGAAGCATTGGGGGTAGTACGGTTTGATCCCAGGGTCATTGGTGGTATCTATCCTACCAAAGCCGAAGACCGGATCTTAGTTCGCATTTCGGACGTTCCCGCGTTGCTCATCAATTTTTTGATCGCGACTGAAGACCGTCACTTCTACGAGCACCATGGCATAGATCCCGTTGCCATCGTCCGGGCTTTCGTTTCTAACCTCCGTGCAGGAGCCACCGTCCAAGGGGGTTCGACTCTCACCCAACAACTTGTCAAGAACTTCTATCTCCAAAAAGAACGCAGCTTCGCGCGCAAAGCTAAAGAAGCCATCATGGCCCTAGAGCTAGATCTCCACTATAGCAAAGAGGAGATCTTAGAGGCTTATCTTAATGAAATCTATCTAGGCCAAGATGGTGATCGTGCTATCCACGGTTTTGGCTTGGCCAGTTGGTTCTACTTTGGACGCCCTCTGGAAGAACTAGCACCCCCACATCTTGCTCTGTTGGTAGGACTCGCCCGAGGTGCTTCCTATTATGACCCAAGGAAGCATCCTGCGCGCGCCCGTGAACGAAGAAACTTAGTATTAGGACAACTGGTAGAGATGGGAGGTCTCTCCGAGGAGGAAGCACGTCAAGCACAATCAACGCCGTTAAATGTGCTTCCGCGACCTCGTCGGGGTTCTTCGCCCTATCCTGCTTTTTTAGATTTAGTGCGTCGGCAGTTGGCACATGATTACAAAGAAGACGACCTTCGTTCTGAAGGACTTCAAATTTTCACCACCCTAGATCCCTTCACGCAAGAAGCGGCGGAACAGGCTTTGGACTCGCGGGCGCGAACCCTAGAAAAACAAAAACGTTTTCCTGTGGGAAAACTAGAAGGTGCCATGATTGTTACCGATAAAGAAAACGGAGAAGTGCAAGCCGTTGTCGGTGGCCGTGAGAGTCATTTTGCAGGTTTTAACCGTGCTCTGGATGCCGTGCGATCCGTTGGTTCGACCATCAAACCGGTGGTATATTTGACCGCATTGGCCAAAGGACGTCCGTACCATTTATTAACACCCATTGAAGATTTGCCAATCTCGGTACCAGTCTCTGGTGGGCGACCTTGGGAGCCTAAAAACTATGACCACCGTGTACATGGTACTGTATCCTTACGAAGTGCTTTAGCACACTCTTACAATTTAGCTACCGTCCGATTGGGGCTGGCGGTGGGTGTTCCAGAAGTCGTGGCCATGCTAGAGCGGTTGGGTCTTGAAAGAAAAGTAGAACCCTATCCCTCACTTCTGCTAGGTGGTGTTTCCTTAACGCCACTAGAGGTAATTGGTATTTATCAAACCATCGCTTCTGGTGGGTTTCGAGTACCTCTGCGATCTATTCGAGCAGTATCTACTGCGCAAGGAGCACCTCTCCAACATTATTCCCTAGAGGTTCAATCTGCCGTAGAACCGGGCCCCGTTTTTCTACTTACCAATGCGCTCCAGGAGGTGGTGCGGTCCGGAACAGGACGACCATTGTCTGCCAAACTACCTTCCAATCTCAATTTGGCAGGAAAGACAGGCACCACCGACGAAATGCGGGATTCTTGGTTTTCTGGGTTTTCTGGGGATCGAGTTGCGGTAGTTTGGATAGGCCGCGATGACAATCAACCTGCGGGGTTTACCGGTGCCCAGGGGGCTATGATGGTGTGGATGGATCTCATGCAAGCACTTCAACCTCGCGCACTGGAGCCGAGTGCGCCACCAGAGGTAGAGTATGCTTCTATTTCTTCCCGAGGACGCCAAGTCGAGGCGCATTGTTCTGGAGCAGATAGAGTTCCTTTTCTTCGAGACAACCCACCGCCTTCTGTGAAAGGTTGTGGTACGGAACCTCATGGGTCCTCTACGCCAGAACCTACAGAAACACCAGACGACGATACTTAGTTGCTGAAAAAACACTGGACATTGCTCATGGCCGACAATTACTTGCTTACCTATGTGCCCACAAAAACTTTTCCAGATACAAAGTCAATTCGCGGGGTGGGTGCTACCCTTGCGCTGATCACTTTAGCTGGGTGTGCTAATCTAAATCAACAGGCTTCTGTTGAAGAGTGCAAACCGGTAGCAGTGGCTTCTAATGTCACACCCCCGCAGGAAAGTTCTCTAGTCCAAACAACTCCTCTTGCTTCTGTCCCAAGGGAAGAGGTATTACCTGCTCCAGAGCCTCTTCCTGTGTTTAGGTATCCTTCTGTGGCAAATCCAACACCAGTGCCGTCTCGTCTGCCACCCGGAAAAATCGTTCTTCCAAAGTTAGCACCAGCTGGATCGACTCCAAAGGAATCTCCTAAGGAAGCTGCAAACCCTAAAGAAGCTGTTAATAAGGTGGCACCAACTACTCCGAAGAAACCAAAAGAGACCCCAGTACCCAAACGCACTGTGCCCAAAGTCATGCAAGCTGTGCCCGTACCAATAGAGATCAAGCCACCATCTACGGCTTCTTTGCCAGTTCCAGTTCGTAAACCTTCGACTTCCTCTAACACTGGTGTCGTGGCACTTTTGGGAAAAGCTGACGACCAAGCGGCCTCCGGAAAAGTAGACTCTGCAGCAGCAAATTTAGAACGTGCATTACACATTGAACCAGAGAACGGTCGTTTGTGGCATGAGTTGGCTACCTTGAGACTCAAACAGGGTAAAGCGGGTGCCGCCATCGCTACTGCACAAAAATCCATTAGCAAAGCGCGTAACCAAAAGGATTTGCAGGCTAGAAATTGGAGACTAATTTCGGTGGCATATCAAAAACAAGGACAGTCCCAACTCGCAGCAGAGGCTCTTTTGCGCGCTCGGGCACTAGAAGGATCGAAATAACTTTAGCAGAACCGCGCCCGGGTAGGGCGCGAGAAGTCTTGAAGTCTTTAGATAGACTTACGAAGAAGTGCTTTGTGAACGTCTCCTAGGCTTAAAATGCCCTTGAGCCTTCCGTCGTCTGCCACGGGAATACGACGTAGGCGATGATGTACCATCACTGAAGTGGCCTTGAGTACATGCATCTCAGGACGGACTATAAATACCTTGTGATTCATGATGTCGGAAACCGAAAGTTTGTGTAAGTTCCCGTAATCGTCTTCCATGGCTTCAAAATCCATTTTGTCCAATCCTGCACTGATCACGATGTCTAAACTTGGGAACAAATATCTCAAAATATCGCTTTCGGCGATGATGCCTACCAAACGGTCGCCATCTTCCACGACAGGCAAGGTGGGAATACGGTGAAGACACATGCTGGCTGCTACCTCATTGAGGCGTTGATCCGGCGTAACCGTCTTTACCCAACGGGTCATCACGTCTTCTACTTTCATAGGCTCCTCGCGAAAAAAATCTATACCTAACCCTTATTCTATGCCAATTTCTCTTGTACGACAATTCTCGTTTTCAAGGGCCGCTGTTGCTCCGTGGAGGCAAAATTTTTGACTTCTTATGGTTTTTGCTACTAAAATCGCCAGTTGTATCCGTTCAATTTTGCAGTCAAAAAGCCAAAAAACCATGAACCTACACGAATACCAAGCAAAACAACTGTTTAGGGAATATGGACTGCCCGTTCCAGAGGGCGGTGCCGCGCGCACACCAGAAGAAGCCAGATCTGCAGCTGAACGGATCGGAGGCACGGCCTGGATGGTCAAGGCACAAGTCCACGCCGGAGGACGTGGCAAAGCGGGAGGCGTAAAACGCGCCACGAGCCTAGAAGAAATAGAATCCGCAGCCCGCGAATTGCTAGGCAAACGACTGGTGACCCATCAAACTGGGCCAGGCGGATTGCCTATTGAAACTGTGTTGATAGAAGGAACCCATACGGTAGCACGTGAGTTGTATCTCAGTGTCCTTATCAATCGCGCCCGAGAGCGACTCGTTTTCATGGTTTGCGCATCCGGTGGCATGGACATTGAAGAGGTCGCTGCAAAACGTCCGCAAGATTTATTGACACTAGAGGTAGACCCCGTGGTAGGTCTCCAGCCTCACCAATGCCGACGTGCTGCTTTCAAGTTGGGGTTAGCAGGCCCACAAGTCGTACAGCTAACTGATTTGATGCAAGGATTATATCGCCTATTTTTAGAACGTGATTTGAGCCTTGCAGAAGTTAATCCATTGGCAGTCACGACCTCTGGAGATTTGTTAGCACTAGACGGCAAGATTAACCTTGACGAAAACGCTCTGTATCGTCAAAAGACATTGGCCTTTCTTCGGGATACTGGGCAAGAAGATCCTACGGAAGTAGCCGCGCGTGCGCATGATCTAAACTACGTAAGCATGGATGGAAACATTGCGTGCATGGTCAATGGTGCTGGATTGGCCATGGCCACCATGGATCTGATCAAATTGCATGGTGGCACGCCTGCCAATTTTTTAGACGTGGGTGGCACGGCCACTGCCGCACGAGTTGCCGAGGCATTCAAACTGATTTTGTCGCATAGTTCAGTTCGCGCCATTCTGGTTAATATCTTTGGCGGCATTGTCCGTTGTGATTTGATTGCAGAAGGTATTATCCAAGCAGTCAAGGAAATTGGAGTGCGTGTGCCTGTCATCGTTCGTTTGGAAGGCACCAACGTTGAAAAAGGGCGTGCTTTACTTAATGAGAGTGGATTGTCCCTGATCTCGACGTCGGATCTCACTGAAGCGGCCAAGCAGGTCATTGCTGCGAGCCAGAGGCAATAGCACTATGAGCATTCTAATCGATAAAAATACGAAAGTAATTTGCCAAGGATTTACAGGCAAGCAAGGAACCTTTCATTCGGAACAAGCTATTGCTTATGGCACGCAACTGGTCGGTGGAGTAACCCCTGGAAGAGGAGGTCAAACCCACCTCAATAGGCCCGTATTTAACACTTGCCACGATGCGGTCGCGGCCACAGGCGCAGACGCGACGATGATTTATGTTCCAGCGGCCTACGCTGCAGATTCCATTTTGGAAGCGGCGGATGCTGGTATTCGAACCATCGTGTGCATTACGGAAGGGATACCCGTATTGGACATGCTCCGAGTCAAAGCAGCTTTGGCCGGCAGTCAAGTACGTTTAGTGGGACCTAATTGCCCCGGAGTGATTACTCCCGGAGGCTGCAAAATTGGCATCATGCCGGGGTTTATTCACCAGCCAGGTTGCATTGGTATCGTCTCCCGATCAGGTACGCTTACTTACGAAGCTGTCCGCCAAACCACTCAAGTAGGCTTAGGCCAGAGCACTTGCGTAGGCATGGGTGGGGATCCCATTCATGGAATGGGTTTTATTGACTGCCTTGCTTTGTTTGAGGCGGATCCAGAGACTCGCGGCGTATTGATGGTAGGCGAAATTGGCGGTACCGACGAAGAAATTGCAGCGGAGTTCATTGCTGCTCAGATGAGCAAACCTGTCGCTGCGTACATTGCAGGAGTAACGGCTCCTCCGGGAAAGCGCATGGGACATGCAGGTGCTATTGTTAGTGGGGGTGCTGGTACGGCTGCGGGAAAAATTGCCGCTTTGGAGCGCGCCGGAGTATCCGTAGCACGTTCTCCAGCAGAGATGGGGGCAGCTATTCAGAAACGGTTGCATACTTAATCTTTTGAGATTTAATCTTGCCCTCCTCTTAGAACCTGTTTACGATCTTTTTTGAACAAAGTTTAGTTCCACGTGCGCAGAGAGGGTACGATACCCAACTGTGCACTTGGATCAGATTCCAAAAATTAGTCCACAGTGTAGCCCATTTGGTCTGGTTAGCTGACCTCATCCTCTCGCTAATCCCCCTACAAAAATCCACGAGCAAACAAATCATGGATATGAATAATCCCAACTGGCCTACGTTCCCGAACTGAAAACAAAGAAGGAATTCGGTGCCGAACCATGATTCGACTCGCATCTACTAAAAGACATTCTGGTTCGACCAACAATGGCGGGGTTGACATATATTTTTCGACAGGTTTTTCTAGGATATCAGCTGATAAATTTCTTCGTAAATCACCGTCCGTGAAAATTCCAAACAAATATTTCTCAGCGTCCAACACACCGACGCAACCAAATCTACTTCGGGTCATTTCTAATACTGATTCACGAATAGTTGCCGTGCATTGTACCAATGGTAACTCCTGACCAGTGTGCATAATGTCTTCCACGCGTAATAACTTTTGTCCAAGTTTTCCACCAGGATGAAATTCTCTAAATCGGTCTGATTTGAAACCACGACCGTGAATGCACACAACTGCTAATGCGTCGCCAATGGCGAGACTCATTATCGTAGAAGTAGTAGGAGCTAGTCCGAGTGGGCATACTTCATCACATTTTACCAACGGTAAAACAATGCTAGCAGATCTGCCCAATGTACTTTTCTCATTGGCAGTAATGGCAATTAACGGAATACTAAAGCGACGGCAGTAGGCTAACACGTCTGAGAGTTCTTGCGACTCCCCAGATTTTGATAAAGCAATTACTACATCGTGTTCTTGAATTAAACCCATGTCGCCATGACTGGCTTCGGCTGGGTGAAGGAAAATGGATGGTGTGCCAGTGGAGGCAAATGTAGACGAGATCTTACGTGCAATGTGGCCTGATTTTCCTATGCCACAAACAATCACTTTGCCACGACATGCAAGCAATGTTTCAACTGCTAAAGTAAAAGATCTACCTAGCCCTGCTGCTAACTGTACTAGCGCTTGAGATTCTTCCCATATAGCTGCTTGACCAATCTCTAACCAACTTTCCGTTGTCATCTATCAACTACCTCGATCATACTTTTGAGTTCCACTCCGTCCTAAAAGATGAGGATTCCTACGAATCTACACACTTCAATATCAATTAACTAAGTTTTGGGAAATATACTGGGCTAGAGAATTTCGTTCATAGTTCTAGTGCTCTGCGCAAGTGATATAGCCCATTAAAATAAGCGGCAAGGATAGAATCATAATCATCGTCCACCCAACCAGAAAGAGAGAGCCAAATAAGTGCATGCAAAATATGTACAGTTTTTAAATTTGTACCAAACCGCTCATTTACCATGTCCTTAAAATGTGACCAACCACTTTCACGAATTTCGATATCAATGTTTTGGGCATCCATACTCAGAATAAATTGACGCCGATTGAAATTGTCATAATTTCCAACAATAGAATAGAACAATTTTGCCCAATCATAATTAGGATCACCAAATACTCCAGGCTCTGAAAAATAACCTCTCGGATCGATAAACCAAGGATTGTTATGGCGATCTACGATGATATTACTAAAGGTTGGATCACCGTGTATGACTGTAAAAGTCTCACAATGAACAAAATCAAAAGCATCAGACAACACTTCTTGCTCGCGTTCGTGCAGCACATTTGGCACCCAAACACCATTTACCTGAACTGAACGTAGAGTATTTAAGTTAGGTAGTAATCGACGTATCTTCTGAATACGGACAATCGTTTTGTCTAAATAAACATTTTTCAACGCTTCTGGATTAGATGGTTTACTACCAAGACAATGCAATGCAGTAATAGAGTTAAAAATGTTTTCAAGAACTAAGCGTCTTATGCCCCATTGCATCTGAAAAGGGTGAAAACCATCAATACGAGTCATGGTCATGGGAGTTTCACTATACAACTTTGGCACCTGCTGAAACCCAAGTGTATTCACCTTTTTATACCATGCCACCTCCATATCAATCATCTTCTGATATTCAGGAAGCACAGCTTGTTTGGTCACTCGATCGCCATTGTACGAAATACGATTAAAAAATCTAGTACCAGCTTTACTATCCCAATGGTTCAACAAAGTGTTGAATGTTCCTAATTCAACTGCATCATCACAAAATTTCGTTTCGAAATGAGATAGATTTGTTGACAACCACTGAACAAATTCACCATTTTCTGGTAATTTCTCTAACCAAGTTTTATTTGGAAACCAAAACAAACCCATTACACCGTTTTGATTACTTTTTTCTTGCACTAAAGCACTTTTCGCGCCCTGCACAGACCAGCGACAAGGAAATGTTCTTGATAAAAAAATAATAGGTGCACCAGATTTTGGTTCGATTTGCTTTTCATGAAAAACTAAATCACTCCAAACAATCCAAAATGATTCATGATCTTGCAGAGGAAAGAGCGCATTGGCAATGCCACTAGTAGTACCTTGCCCGTTTGGTAATACAATTTTGATTGGTTGAGCAGGAGGGAAAACTTCTAAATACCTTTCCAATACGTCCACTTTGTGTTGAGCAATTACAGAAATTTTCAAAACACCACCAACAACGGAAAAAGCTTCTAGCAAGTGATAAAGGATTGGTTTCCCGTCAATAGGCACCAAACATTTTGGTTTATTCCAACCGTAATGCTCTAGGCGACTACCTTTCCCTCCTGCTTGGATGATTAAATTCGTCACAATAATTTAACTTCTAAAAACACCAACGGGCCGGGTAGCATCTTTAGTAACCACCCGACCCGCGGCTCATCTGCTTTGGGAGGAGAAATACTCCCCCCATCGACCTCTCTCCAGTAAAGTTAGGTGATCGCGCTGATGTCCCCCCCACCAGTAAGCACAATACCAGTCGTGGCATTCACTCCAACCAGCTCAATGACCACGTCACCAGCACCTAAGCTCCCATCCCCGTCCGAAATGAAGAGGTAGGTGTTACCTGCTCCATCGGTAAACACTGCGCACTCTCCAAGAGTTGTGCCAGACCCTAACCCAGCTTCGACTGCAGTCAGCATCTGACCTAGTGTGGTGTCACTTCCGGAGAAGGTAGCCAAACCGTGAGAATCAATCTTAGCGACTCCTACTTGGGCCGACCCCAGTCCGTTGCTCCCAATGGTCAAGGGATTTGCCCCAAAGTCAATCGTATCGTTAGAAGTCCACCCGTAAACTTGATCGAACGATGTACCACCGAGGGCACTCGAGTCTCCCGATGCAAACTGGAAGACATCGTGTCCAGTACTGCTGTTGGAACTCATGATATCCGTGCCAGTGCCTCCGATGAAGGTGTTATAGCCTCCAGAGCCTCCGAGGAGGAAATCATCCCCAGCTGAACCACTCAAATAGGCATGAGCACTACCTAACACCGTGATGGTATCGTCTCCGCTCGTCCCAATTATGCTTTCCACTCCAGAGATGCTGATGCTCTCTGCTGTCAACATGGAAATGGTATCCGTATCCGAAGAACCAATCACGGTATCGACACCACTTACGTACATATTCCCTGGTGTCATCATGGTCACGGTATCTACATCCGCAGTTCCAATCACAGTGTCGATGTCACTGACTTTAATAGCTCCTGCAGCCAACAACGTTACAGTGTCATCTCTAGCAGTTCCGATCACAGTCTCTATGCCACTTACTGAGATACCCGCATGAGTAAGTAACGTAACAGTATCGTTTCCTTCCGAACCGATCACCGTCTCGACAGCACTAATCTGGAGGCGACCTGCCGCTAATAGAGTCAACGTATCCTGTCCGGCGGAACCATCGAGCACGGTTTCTACACCGCTGATCTGAATACTCTCGTTTGCCAGAAGCGTAACCGTGTCCGACCCGCTGCTGCCTATGAGGGTATCAACCCCGTTGATGGCAATACTACCAGCAGCCAACATCGATACTGTGTCGACATCTGCAGATCCAATCACAGTTTCGATGCTGGTGATACGAATGCTACTCGCGACCAACAAAGTAATAGTATCGACATCCGAGGTTCCAATCACGGTCTCCACAGCACTAATACTCAAAGCACCCTTAGTCAAAAGAGTGAGCGTATCCGTGCCCTCGCTTCCAATTACGGACTCTACAGCACTTACCCTCAAGTTTCCTGCTGTGAGGAGAGTAATCACATTCGCACCAGCACTACCGAGGATGCTCTCCACGCTGCTCACTTGAATGCTACCAGCGACCAGAAGCGTGACCGTGTCGGCACCTGTGCTACCAAGAACAGTGTCAACGCTACTCACTGTGAGGCTAGTGGCAGCTAACAGGGTCACCGTGTCTTCACCCGCCGTGCCGAGTACAGTCTCCACACCATTAACATAGATGCTCTCGGCCGTCAACAAAGCAACTATATCCGTACCTGCGCTTCCGATAACGCTTTCCACTGCACTGATATACACCGTCCCTGCTGTGAGAAGGGTCAGTGTATCCGTGTCTACAGAACCAAGCACCGTGTCAATACCACTGACTTTCACTGAAACACCCGCTAAGAGGGTGACAGTGTCCGTAGTGCTGGCAGTACCAATCAAAGTCTCAATGCTGCTGACCTCTACACTTCCGTAGGTCAACAGAGTAATCGTATCTACCCCCGTAGAACCAAAGACCGTTTCAACACTGCTGACAGCGACCGCACCTGCTGCGAGGAGCGTGACCGTGTCAGGACTTGCTGTGCCGAGCAAGGTATCTATCCCACTCACACTCAAACTACCCACAGTAATGAGCGTAACTGTATCCGAACCAGCAGTTCCGACCACAGTTTCAATGTTGCTTACACTCACAGCTCCATTGGTTAGGAGACTGATGGTTTCAACATCACCAGTCCCGAAGACTGTTTCGACACTACTAATTTTCATGGCACCAGCCATAAGCATCGTGACAGTGTCAGTACCACTTGTTCCAATCAAGGTCTCAACGCTGCTAACCACGATTGCATCATTCACCAACAGGGTGATGGTATCCGTACCATCAGAACCTAAGATAGTCTCGATGCTACTGACTTTCATAGCACCGCCGGTGAGAAGGGTAACCGTATCTGCAGTGGCCAATCCGGAACCAATCAAGGTATCAATGCTGCTTACTGAAATGGCACCGTAAGTCAATAAGGTAACGGTGTCTGCACCAACGGAACCTGAAATCGTCTCTACACCACTGATGCTGACTGAATTGGCAGTCAAGAGCGTGATGGTGTCCTCACCAGCAGCACTGAGGATAGTCTCGATACTACTGACCTTCATGGCACCCCCAATGAGGAGGGTGACCGTATCTGCAGTGCCCGATCCGAAACCAATCAGGGTATCGACAGCACTCACGGAAATCGCACCGTAAGTCAGCAGGGTGATGGTGTCTGTATTATCGGAACCTAAGACCGTTTCGATGCTACTAACCTTCATGGCACCCCCAGCGAGGAGGGTGACCGTATCTGCAGTGCCCGATCCAAAACCAATCAAGGTATCGACACCGCTGACAGAAATAGCACCATAAGTCAGCAAAGTAACGGTATCCGTACCAGCGGATCCCAAGACCGTCTCAAT
>Ga0268283_1000230_pt1 | contig 47835 bp, 46 predicted proteins | sample saktaG_13_FD_190140 | JGI IMG/M metagenome (GOLD analysis project Ga0268283, IMG submission 190140) | Saline water microbial communities from Sakinaw Lake, British Columbia, Canada - sak_2013_06_06_36m | ecosystem: Environmental > Aquatic > Non-marine Saline and Alkaline > Saline ...
GATACGGTGGAGTAGAAGGTCCCGGTACCATCCAGCAGGGTCTGTCCACCGATCTTGACGGCATCGGAAGAGTCAAAACCGTCATCGCTCAGGAACATGCCCATATATCCTTTCTCACGGGCCTGTTTGAACAGGACCGCCGCCTGGGAATACATGCCGCCGAAGTATACCAGATCGGGGTTGCCGGCAAGGATCGGGGAAAGCAGAGAGTCGAAATTAGCTTTTTCTTCGGTGCCTTCAAAACCCAGAACCTTCATGCCCTTTTCCTGGGCTCTTTGTTTGAAAAACTCGGCAATGCCCTGTCCGTAAGCGGTTTTATCGTGGACAACAAAGACGCTCTTCACTTTTTTCCCAGCGGCAAAGTCAGCGCCGACAACACCTTGAACGTCATCACGACCGACGATACGGTTGACTTCCATATAGCCTCGGGTGGTGACCTTCGGGTTGGTGTTGGCGGGGGAAACATTGGCCAGACCGGAGGTGTGATAGACTTCGGAAGACGGGATCTGAACACCGGAATTATAGTGTCCGACAACAGCCAGGATCGCGGGATCGGAGACGATACGCTTGGCATTGGCAACACCTGCGTCGGGATTGGCCTGGTCGTCAAACGGGGCCAGTTCGACCTTGAAACCCATTTTGGCCAAGGGTGCGCTCATTTGTTCGAGGGCCATCTCGGCACCGCGTTTGATATCCACACCGACGACGGACTGGTCGCCGGAGAGCGGTGATTGGGTGGCGATCTTGATGATCTGATCGGCGGCGGCGACAGGGCCACTGATGACCATACCTGCGGCGATTAGCAATGAAAGAACAACCAATAAGCGTTTAGTCATACTCCTTCCTCCTTTGAAATCAGTTAGTCGGTTCGTACACAAACATCCCCAAAATGCTTCTCGTAAATAATGTAACTAAAAAATATTGATAACCCATTCATGTCGAAAAAGTCAAGCAGAGTGTATCCTTCCGGCGCATTATTTCTGCATATTGTTGCCATCATCATGCTTTGTAAAAATACCCGTCACCTCGAATAGTAACGAGTCAGTTCAACTGTTAAATTCGGGGCTGTCCTGCAACACGGCAACGATCTGTTTTCCCACCGCTTCGATCTGCCAGGGTTTGATTCCCTCAATAGCGTAAAGCGCCTCGACATGTTGCGGATTTTTCGAAGAAATGGCCGTAATGAGCGCATTGTTGCACAGGAGACCCGGTTCGATCTCCAGGTAAGTTGCCGCGGATTCGCGCCACTTTTTCAGTGCCGTTATCCGGGCGGAAATCCGCGCATCCGGAACCGGTTCATGGCTTCGGGGATAAGCCGGCAATATTGATGGATCAAGCTCCATGGCAGCGTGAATGGTATTCAGCACCTGCTGGCCATAACGATTGAGCTGTTTGATGCTGAGGACCTCAAGGCCTTTCAGATGGTTCATGTCCCGTGGTTTTTCGATTGCCAGTTTCAGCAGCACATGGTTGTGAATAACCTGATAGAGAGGCCTGTCTATTTTTTGGGCAACGGATCCCCGAAATTCCAGAAGCGCTTCCAGTACCGCAAGCGACCTTCGGCCCAGACGGCCCGCACCCTTGAATTTCAAAAAACGGGGATCGCCATTGGCTGCGGGGGCACGGACAAGGCTCTGAATGTCGCATTCTTGAAGAAACCAGTCCAGGCGGCCGGTCTCGATCAGTCTTTCTTCGAGCTTTTTGGATAAGGCATTCAGATAAATGGCGTCTTGAGAGGCATACGCCAGCATCTCATCGGACAGGGGCCTTTGAGACCAGTCTTTTTTCTGGAATTTCTTTTCAAGGCGGATATTGTAAAAGAGGTTCAGGACCGCATCGAGTCCGGTAAACTGCATTCCCAGAAAACGGCATGCCAGTTGGGTATCAAAAAGATTTTTCACCTCAATGGAAAAATCTTTATAAAGGCTGCGAATGTCATAATCCGACCCATGAAACACTTTTCGAATATCGGGATTTGCAAAGAACGGTTTAAGAGGAGAAAGATCACCGGTCTGAAGCGGATCCACCAGAAAACACTCGCGAGGGGTTGCGATCTGAACCAGACAGACCTTTTCCTGATAGTGAAACAGGGAGTCGGCTTCAAGGTCAACGCCCACTATTTCTTCTTTTTCCAGGATCCCGGCTGTGTTTTCAAGGTCCCGCGGGGTCGTAATGAGTTGATGAGGTATTTTCGTGAATTGATGAATCGTCTTTTTCCTTTCAAATAAACTTACAGGCCGTTTTTGGACTGGTCTTTAACCGTGCATTCGACGGTGATTTTGTCCTTGAATCCCGGTGCCACCTTAAGCGATGCAGGGCTTAATGCCAGATTGACAATGATGGTTCTGGAAGACTGGATCGATTCCAGAGGGATTTTTTCAGTATAGACGGTGGTGATATTTTTCAATAATTGTCTTCCGCCGATGATCTGTACGACGCTCGGCTCTATGGTGACTTTCTCCATACGCAGGTTTTCCGACAGTTTTCCGGTCCAGTCCACCTGAACCGGCAGATCTTTTTTATCCGGAACATCCAGGGTGACGTCCACAACATCCGGATAAAAGCTTTTTATAAAAATGCCGGGTGGCAACGAAATATTTTCATTGGTGATGGTATAAGTGTTCTGCCCGACAACCGATTTTCCCAGATCAATCTTTATCCGCACATGGTCCGGACGAAGGGTTCTCATCAGCGGACCCGAACCGCCAAGTTGAATCTTGATGCCGTTGACGGAAGCATCGATGATTTCCATGCCGGGATTCCGGTTCATGTACTCTATCGGTATTTCAAATGTGACCAGGGTGTCCAGTCCCCGGGCAATCGTCAACCATACGCTGGTAATCAAAATAACGGAAACCATAGCGGCAATGCGTATCTCGATCTTTTCCTTTTTCTGGCTGGACGGATCCTTGATGACCAACCCCAGGTGCTGCTGAAGATGTTTTTCCAGATCGTCTTTTTTCAACACCGGGGTAATCGTGGAATCCTTCACGACGTGAACGGTTCCGCGTTCCTCGGAAACCACCACGACCAGGGAATCCGTGGATTCGGCCATACCCACCGCAGCCCGATGCCGCGTTCCATAATAGGAAGGCAGCTCTTGGCGGTGAGACAGGGGAAGAATGACGCCAACTTCGTGAATACGATTGCCTTCGATGATGATGGCTCCATCGTGAACCGGGTTGTCTTCCCAGAAAATACTGGTGATCATTTCCTGGGAAATGGCGCCATCCCAGAGGATGCCGCTTTGAATCTTCTCGTTGATATCTTCCTTGCCGGGAAAAACAATCAATGCGCCGATTCGCTTTCTGGCCAGCGCCATGACGCTGTCCGCAATAATCTGAACGGGGGTGTGAATAGGCTGATGAGGACGCCCCCAAAACAAGGCCTTGATGTTCTTGATCTGAAGAACGCTCCGGATTTCGTTTCTAAAAACGACAATGATGATTAACGCGGCAACGGCCGTAATGCCCTGAATGACCCAACTGGTTACAATCAGGCCGATTGAAACGGCAAGACGCTGAAAGATCCACAAGAATGCCAGGCCGATAAGTATTCGATATGCATTGGTGATTCTGAAAATCACATAACAGCGGAAGAGGATATAACTGCACAAGGTGATATCCACGACATCTTGCCATCGAATACTTTGAATAAAAATCAGAAAACCGTCCATAACCCTTAATCCGTAACGCTGAATCGAAGAACCTGCAGAATTTGACCCTCAGAATCGGTGATTTCCACCCGCCAGGGACCTTTATCCGATTCCCGAAGCTGAATGGCGCTATAAGTAGTCCAACGGGGCGGCAGAAGCGGAAGCTTTATTTTTGTACTTAAATTGTCCCGATTGTACCAGTTATGCGTAATGACCGTCTTTTCGGGTACAGGGTCGAACAGGGTATAGCAGACAACCCTGCCGGTACTGATGGAAAACACAACACCTTCGTATAACGGCAGGCGATCCTGAACATCCTCGCACATGACCGCGGAGGTTATTGTAAGTTTTTCCGCGGCAACGGCCCCGCTCAGGCCGTCTTTATCACAAAAGGCGCCAAGACACAGAAGGGTTGCGGCACCCCCCAGGACCATCTTCCATTTTTGAAAATACACCATGTTGACTCCATTGATTGTTGAACAAATTTGATGGCTTCGTAAACGGTCATGAATCATAGACGATTTCACCCCCCGGGAAAATGATACTTTCCCATTTGGAATACAGTAAACGAAAGCAGCCTAAATATCAATTGCAAAACCGGACGCATTTTCATATCATCTATAATTTTTACGAGTTAATCAACCTTATGAGTGATGGATTCTCATGACCGATAGCCGCACCCTCTTTGATTTTAGTACCGTCATAGACCGCCACAACACGGCCAGCCTGAAATGGGACAAATACAAGGGCCGCGATATTCTCCCCTTGTGGGTGGCGGACATGGATTTTAAATCCCCGCCGGCTGTCCTGAAGGCCCTTAAAGACCGGGTGGAGCATGGCATTTTCGGCTACGCCGTTACACCGCAAGCACTTATTGACATTACCGTTTCCATGCTTTTTGAGCAGTATGGATGGCAGGTTCATCCGGATTGGCTCATCTGGCTTCCCGGACTGGTTACCGGTTTGAACGTCACCTGCAGGGCTGTCGGAAATCCCGGCGATGATGTCATGACCGCCATTCCGGTCTATCCGCCGTTTTTATCGGCGCCGCTTCATTTCCAGCGAAACGTTGTCACGGTGCCGCTGGAATACCGCGATGAGAAATGGGGCTTTGATTTTGAGAAGCTGGAAAAAGCCATCACCCCGAAAACCCGGCTTTTCATGCTCTGCAATCCCCACAACCCGGTCGGAAGGGTGTTTACCCGCGATGAACTGATTCAAATCGCCGCAATCTGTGAAAAACACGATCTGATCGTATGCGCCGATGAAATTCATTGCCGAATGATTCTGGATGCGGATAAATGCCACATCCCCTTTGCCGTATTGGGAAAAGAGCTTCAGGATCGCACCATCACCCTGATGGCGCCCAGCAAAACCTACAATATTGCCGGACTGGGATGCTCCTTTGCGGTCATTTCAAATGCGGATATCCGCCGGCGCTTTGTTCAGGCCATGGCCGGCATTGTCCCCCGTGTCAATGTTCTGGCCAACACCGCGGCGTTGGCCGCCTATCAGGATACCAGCCAGTGGCTGAAGCAGCTTTTAAACTGCCTGAGAGACAACCGGGACCGGGTGTTCTCGGCAGTATCGCAAATGAAAGGGCTTTCCATTTGCCATGCGGAAGCCACCTATCTTTCCTGGATCGATGCCCGGGAATCCGGGCTGGAAGATCCGGCGGTTTTTTTTGAAAATGCCGGTGTCGGTCTATCCGATGGGGCGGAATTCGGTTGCCCCGGATTTCTGCGCCTGAATTTCGGATGTCCCAGCGCCACCCTGGATGAAGCCCTGAGGCGAATGAAATCAGCGTTAATGGGGTAATAGATAACAGCTCAGGGACTGAAGGGGTTTTCCGCTTTCTGGTTTGCTGATAAAACATGAGACTATGTGGCCTGCCGTAAGGACGTCGATTTTATGCAGCTTGATACGCTTATTGTGAATGGAATGGTTGTTACGGTCAATCCGGATTTTGAGATCATCGAAAACGGCTGGGTGGGTATCAAGGACGGGCAGATAGTCGCGGTGCAACAGCACCGCCCTGGTTTTTTGCTCCCCAACGCCATTGAAACCGTCGATGCCAACGGCGGCATCGTGATGCCGGGATTGGTGAACACCCATACCCATCTTCCCATGACCCTCTTTCGGGGACTTGCCGATGATCTACCGCTGATGACCTGGCTGAATGATCATATTTTCCCGGCTGAAGCCACCTTCATCCAACCGGAGTCGGTTTACACGGGAACGCTTCTGGCCTGCGCCGAACTGCTGCTGTCCGGGACCACAACTTGCTGCGACGGATATTTTTACGAACATTTTTCCGCGCAGGCTGTTTCACTGTCCGGATTAAGAGCGATTTTGGGTCAAGGTGTGATCGACTATCCGGCCCCAGGCGTTCTGGACCCCTCCGAAAACATCTCGGTTGCCAGGGATTTCATTTATCGCTGGCAAAATGTAAATCCGCTGATTCAGCCCTCGATTTTCTGCCATTCCCCCTACACCTGCTCGGAAAAAACCCTTCGGGAGGCAAAGGATATTGCCCGTTCCACCGAGTCCCTGTTTCAGATTCATGCCGCCGAAACCCGGTCCGAATATGACCTGATTAAGGACGGTCACAAATTGAGCCCCATTGCCTATCTCGATAGCCTGAACATTCTGGATTCTCGGACCCTGCTGGTTCATGCGATCTGGCTGGATGACGCGGATATCGACATTGTCGCCCGCTCGGGCGCGGCCATTTCCCATGCGCCGGAAAGCGCCATGAAACTGGGATCCGGCATTGCAAGGATTCCGGATTTCATTCAGGCAAAGATCCGGGTGGGGCTGGGAACCGATGGCTGCGCCAGCAACAACAACCAGGACATGTTTCAGGAAATGGATATCACCGCCAAACTACACAAGGTTTCATCCCTGAACCCCCAGACCATGAAATCCCGGACCGTGCTTGAGATGGCCACCATCGGCGGCGCCAGGGCCATCGGCATGGATCGGATCATCGGCTCCCTGGAACCGGGAAAACAAGCGGATATCCTGATTCTGGACACACATGCCCCGCACCTGACTCCCCTGTATCACCCGGAATCCCATATCGTGTATGCGGCTAAGGGATCGGATGTGCGGGATGTGATGATCAGCGGCAAATGGCTGGTAAAAAATCGCGAGCTTGTTTCCCTGAATCTGGACGAAATTCTCGACCGGGCCCGGGCCGAAGGAAAACGCATTCAAGAATGGAGAACCCACCGTGAAACGACATGACATTATTCCCTATGCCAGGGGAGACAAACCCGTTGACCTGCTTCTGACCCATGCCAGAATCATCAACGTGTTTTCCGGCGAAATTGTGGAAGGCAGCATTGCCATTGCCGGCGGGCGAATTGTCGGCATCGGGGAGTATCAAGCCGGGGAAATCCGGAATTTATCCGGCCGGTTTGTCGCGCCGGGCTTTATCGATCCCCATGTTCATATTGAAAGTTCCATGGCCTGCGTGTCTCAGTTTGCCCGTGCCGTTGTTCCGCACGGCACGACCACCGTCGTGGCCGATCCCCATGAGATCGCAAATGTTTTTGGGACACTGGGCATTGAATACATGCTGAAATCAGGCGAACATCAGCCCATGAACGTCTATTTTTCCCTGTCTTCCTGCGTTCCGGCCACCAGCATGGAAACATCGGGCGCCAGACTGGACGCGGTTGACCTGATTCCCCTGATGAGCCACGACAGAATTGTGGCGCTGGCCGAAATGATGAATTATCCCGGCGTAATTTATGGTGACCCGGACGTTCTTTCCAAAATCAAACTGGCCAGACAATACCGCAAGCCGGTGGATGGTCACAGCCCCGGCCTCTCGGGAAAAGATCTGAACGCCTACATTGCCTCCGGCATATCCAGCGACCATGAATGCACCACCGCGGACGAAGCCCGTGAAAAACTGATGGCCGGCATGCATATCTTCATCCGCCAGGGAACGGGCGCCCGCAACCTTCAGGATCTTTTGCCGATCGTTTCCCCGCAGACTTTTCATCGCATGATGTGGTGCACGGATGATCGCGACCCCCATGATCTGCTGAGCGTTGGCCACATTGATTCCATGGTTCGGGAAGCCATCGCCTCCGGCGTGGATCCGATCCGGGCCATTCAAATGGCGACCCTCAATCCGGCTGAATATTTCGGGCTGTATCACCTCGGCGCTATTGCGCCGGGCAGGCAGGCGGATCTGGTGGTGTTTTCCGATCTCAACGCCCCGGTGATCGAGCAGGTGTATTGCAAAGGCTCAATCGTTGCCGAAAACAGCGCCATGTCGCCCGGCATCTCCGTTCCGGAGACACTGCCACTTCCGCGTTCCATGAGAGTCACCCTCAAAACGCTTGATTTTTCGATTCCCCTGGCAGGAGACCGTATTCGGGTGATTGAAATCGTGCCGAATCAGATCATCACGGGATCGATGATCGCGGCCCCAACCGTTTTCCAGGATACCGCGATCTCCGACCCCGATCGGGATATTCTGAAGATCGCCGCCGTGGAGCGACATACCGGCTCGGGAAACATCGGAAAAGGCTTTGTCAGGGGTTTCGGGCTCAAGCAGGGGGCCATTGCTTCCAGCGTCGCCCATGATTCCCACAACATCATCGTGGTGGGAACCACCGATGAAGATATGCTGGCGGCGGTAAAAACGGTTGTCCTGATGGGAGGCGGCCTGGCCGTGGTATCCGGCGGCAGACCTATTGCGAAGGTTTCCCTGCCCATCGCCGGCCTGATGTCCCCGGAACCGGTTCATGTCATCCGGGATCATCTCGATCGCCTGCTGGCCAGCGCCCGCGAAATCGGCTCAACCCTTCAAAACCCTTTCATGACACTCTCTTTTTTGTCTCTGCCGGTCATTCCTGAGCTGAAGATCACCGACCAGGGACTGGTGGATGTCACGCGGTTTCAAATCGTTTCGTTGTTTGTATGACGAGATATTTTTCGTCATATATGCATTTCAGCCTTCGCCACACCAATGTGCAAGTCTGAATCTCTCGATTTTCTATCATCCCGAGGCGAGCTACTTCGTTCCGCTATGATTCAATCTTTTCTCAATTTCTTTTATCCGAGGGTTATTGAGAATTTTCATAAAATCTGGATTATTTAACAGTGTGCTGATATCCCCAGCCTGAATCGCACGTATTATAGCCGGATCGCTCAAAAGAGCCTGCAATTCCTGATCGTTCTGCATTGCGTAGATGAGGGCCATGATCCCATCGTCTTTCATCATCCGGTCTTTTAGGTCACCCACATTAGGGGCAACAGACCCATTATTGTTGACACTTTGTGAGGGTTCAGCAGGAGAAACGGTCTTGTTTTTAATCGTAGTTTCGTTGGTATCCATCTTGATGGATTGTGTGCTTTTTCGGTAATCAGCCGGAACTCCCCCAAGGGATTCCGAAAAATGAACGGCGCCCTCTTTGTCGGTCCATTTGTATATTTCCGCATGGGCGACAGTTGCCGCCAGAAGTAAAATAAAGAAAAGCTTTTTCATGTTACCACCTACTCTCAAAGTCTTGTCTCTTACCAGCGGATCCACTTCCCGCATCTCTGTATGAAACGCTGCGCTTGACCACTGAAATTCCCACGGAAGCTTAACCAGCATTGCCCGCACCGGATTCAACTCCACATAGTGGGCTGCGGCGATAAGATGCCGTTCGTCCAAAACGCATGAGCCGAATCGCTCTGTCTCCTCGGCCATGAAGCGTCGATACTCAAAACGATCACCTCCTTCATCACCCTGAATTCCGGCGCGACAACACCCGAACTTAGCCTCCTCGTCAGGGACATCGACCGGAGCGCTTTGTTGAGTTTACTTATCCCGGTAGCTTTGCTGCAAGGACGTCAACTTTCTCAATTGACGGTGGCTTGGAGAAAAGCTCGCCAGCTTTTGCCATTAGTGCCGCTGCCACTTTACCTGTAAGATGTGCTTGCCGACCCGCCTCATCCGGAAATGCATCAAATATTCCGAAGGTGGTTGGCCCAAGGCGGATTCCAAACCACGCGGTGGTGGCAGGCTCCTCCATGACGATTGGAAGACCGCCCATAAGAAAGCTTTCAACCTCTTTCTCTTTCCCGGGTTTTGCTTCAAGACGGACGAACAACGCTACTTTAACCATGATTTGCCTCCTGTTTTATTTGGTACTACGATTTAGAACTGCCTAAGACGACTTTGCCATGCATCTCTAAGGTCAGCCCTTCAATACGTTGGCTTAGATCTTTCACGAGTTCGGTCAATTGTGTGTTTTGTTGGATCAGCTCCAATAGCTGGACAGTCTGCTGTGCGGCGAGTATTTGGCGCTGTTCGTTAGCCGTGGCGAGGGCTTCCCGATGTTGTGCATCGGCATCGGCGTGCGCCTTGTCGCGGTCTGCCTGTCGTGTCTGTGCAAGCAAGATAAGTGGAGCAGCGTAGGCTGCCTGGAGACTGAAAGCAAGATTGAGCAGGATAAATGGATAGATATCGAACTTGGTATATCCAAGGGCGTTTAGACCAATCCAGATTGCAACTATTACTGTCTGTGAAACAAGAAAAATCGGTGTTCCAAAAAAACGCGCGAAAGCCTCGGCCTTCAGTGAGAACCAATCATCCCCGAAGACAGGACCAAGATGTAGGTGGGGAAGATGAAATCTGAAGTAGTTATCCTGCGCATCAGTGACTGTGACAGGATTCGATTTTTTTGAGTCTGTTTCCATACATTCTCCTTTATTCCCACGGAAGCTTAACCAGCATTGCCCGCACCGGATTCAACTCCACATAGCGGGCCGCGGCGATAAGATGCCGTTCATCCAAAACGCATGCGCCGAATCGCTCTGTCTCCTCGGCCATGAAGCGTAGATATTCAAGACGATCCTCATCACCCCGAACAACCGCCATTGACCTAACACCGCGCTGGGTTATGTGGTGGGGATAGCCGGGAACTACAATTCGTGAAATGTGTGCCATACGCAAAACCTAGTTTACATATCTTAAAATGTCAATGCCTAATGGTATTATGTCGCCGGTATTTATATATGTACTGATTTAGTTTGACAGTCGGACAGTTATGTCCGATATTTGTTTTTTATGAACGGTGCAGAATTTATCAAAAAGATCAAGGGGGCGGCGAAGATAAAGGGCTTTCTTGCAGATTGGATGCTTCCCGCGGCAAAGGAAGCCATGCCACTCTTTACTTCGGTGAAAGTTTCACCATCGTTAAAGACCGAAAGAAAGAAATCGGCCCTGGTCTTCTGGCTTCAATGCTTGCCGACCTGGGTCTAACGAAGGAGGATTTACGATGAGCACCTACCGCTATCCCTATCATGTCTCATGTGACGAAGCCGGCTTTTATCTTGTCAAGTTTCTCGATCTTCCCGGCGCGGCCACCGACGGAAAGACACGGGAGGAAGCCCTTGCCGAAGCCGAAGATTGCCTTGCTGAAGCCATAGCGGGTTATCTTGTGCGTCGTGAGCGCGTACCGGAATCCACATATACGCACGGAGATGCTTTTATTTCCCTCGATCCGCTTCTTTCCGCGAAAGCTGCCTTGAGCAACGCCATGCTGGATGCAGAACTTTCTCGCACGGAACTTGCCACACGTCTCGGCGTGGACGAAAAGATTGTCCGAAGACTCCTTGACCCCAAACATCAAAGCCACATCCGAGCTGTACTGCACGCAGCAGCCCTTCTCGGTCTTGAGGTTGAAGTTCGCTTTGAGCGCGCAGCCTAACTGAAGAATTCTTGAATTCTGTATTTCTGGGGACACAATGCAATTGCTGCCAACGGGCATGGAGTTGACCGGGCAGCTTTTCGGCCCGGTCCAACTTCCTGGCCGGAAGAACTTTAGGAGACCGTTATGGAACGCATGATCTATCCCGTCCAGTTCACCCCCGACAGCGTTGCCCCGGCGATAGAACGGGCATTGGCAATTTTGGGAAGACGGGTCGTCGTCGAGATCCGCAAGGCCGCCTGAGTGCGTATTCTATGTCTATATCTTCGTTACCACGCAGAGCTGGGGTATTTACAAGCAATGTCGGTGTCTTGTCCCTGGCCAGTGGAGCCCCCCCCTCTTCCCGCATCTCTGTATGAAATGCTGCTCTTGACCACTGATTCAACACCACTTATGTTCGCAAGAAAGGCACTGCGGATTGTGAACACAAATCATGTTGCCGCACGTTGGACAGGACCACCTTTCTTTTTCGTTGTTTATAAAATATCTTATGCCGAACTTCTTTATTTCATTAAGATTGTTAATCATGCTCATACCATACTTGGCTCTATAGCGCTCATCTAAATGATTCAACCTGTCACAAGGAAAACTGTCACAGTCGAAGCAGTACCTGACTTTACCCTGCACCATCTTCTCGCAGTTCTTGATTCGGCATGTGACGCGGGTTTTGGGTTTGATACTGTCGTCCCCTCGGCAACCGGGGCATGCCTTCTTATCTCTTGTATATGCGCGACAGAGGCGACAATTCATTCCACAGGGAGCGATCAGAGCTACGTTAATCGTATTTTTCTTTTTCGCTTTAATTTTCGTCATATATGCATTTCAGCAAATGTTTTGCTTATATTCTGGGGACATAATGCAATTTACTACTATAACATCTTGTATATATAAAATAAACTTTATAATGGGACCGGACGCATTTTCATAGTATCACGAATTAAGGCGACGCTTTTCGTATCAGCGATATGATCTTTGGTCTAATCTCATCCAGCTCAACTTCACCATGTAGCATTTGAAACGTGACTTCAACTAGTGTCAGTCCAAACAAGAACTGTAGGGCGCTGCCACTGAGGCCGCCGAATGAAACGTCCTTTAGGAATGACGGGCCTAAGAAGACGTAGGTGGGTGAGATTTCACTGAAATCATTAGGACGACTTACTATGCAAGGCTGGTCTGCAAGGATATTGCCTAGGTCTAAGCTTTGCGATGCCATCTGGCGAAAGTCATCCGGCATATGAGTGAACGATGCGATCTGTATCAACAGCTCATCCAATGCGGCCTCGCCGCCAATCAAGTCTTGAGCTAACTCTTCTTCGAATGCCTTCATGAACATCGTGAGTGCAAATCCTGCCAGATTGCTATCCGGCGTTGCGTCGAGGCAGGCAATCGTGACAGTGATGCGACGCCCGATGTTGAGTACCAAAGTCCACGTTCGAGACCCATCTCCTTCTTCGCGCACGAAGATGTCGCGTACGCCGTCAGTGATGGAAGCGGCGAGCCTATGGTGAAAGTATGGAAGTGTAGTGTCCTTTAGAAGTGAGGCAATGACGATGGCGGAATAGAGGATACGCCAAGTCTCTACCTGCTCGCAGGGTTTCTGAGCGAAATCGCGAAAACGCTCAACAACAACTGAAGCCAAACCTCGGCTCATTGACGAGGGCAAATGTGACCACACTTCGCCAAGGTGGCCGCCCAACAGACGAATGAAGCCCCTCTTTGGCGCATTTTCCATGATGGGCACTATCAAACCTAAAAACTGATCGGCGAGCGCTTGTTTATGGTCCGGTCGTTTTACTCCCATCGTGTCTGAGACACCACGCAAATAGATCTTGACATAGTCCGGCAATGAAAGCTCCGCTGCATAGGTCAGAGCACGACTAAAATCGTCCTGATCCGGAACCATACGATAGGCTGACGCTGCGTCAAAAAACGCGTTTGATGCTTCGTCGATATCACCTAGTGCCTCGAGCGCCTCACCGAGTTCCCATGAAGCACAAGCAAGTGCAACGTAGTAGACCGTGCCGCGAACTAGTCCAATGGCATGTTGGGCATAGAACTTCGCCTTTTGCCTTCGAGCGTTTGATTCGCCTGTTTCTTCAAAATCGTTGTAGATCCCGGCAACAAGTCTAGAAGCATCTGCTTCGACGTCGCGGCGACCGCACTTCTGGCTCAAAACCGCTGCGGTCTCATACGCAGAAATTGACAACATGGGCTGTTTGAGCCCTCTATACACGTTCCCGAGATTGATTTGATTAATGGCGCATAATGACTCATCCCCGAGCGCGGTTGCAATCTCCACGGACTCCTTGGCCATCGCTTCAGCCTCTTCATAACGACCCGCAATCCTCAGGCGCCGAGTAAGGATGTTACTTAGCCATGCGCGCTGCCTGCGACCATCCAGTTCATCCCCCGCTCGCTCAGAGATTAGTGCGATAAGTCTCTCGGCTTCTTCTTCGTTGCCTGGGATCGCAGAAAGTGCAGATGCTAAGTTTCTTTGCGCAAGGTCGACGCCATACTCATCCCCAAGTTCTTCGAACGTCGATAACGTAGGACGAAGTATTTCAGTTGCCTTCTCGGACTTTTTCGCAGCCATATAGATGGCTGACAACTCCAGTCCAACTCGGGCTTGGTCCCAGCTCTTCCCTTGTTCCGCATACCGACGATAGACCTGTTGAAGTCCTTCTACGTCATTGGCAAGCATGGCACGTCGAGCCCTAGAGCTGATTTCAGTTTCTTCAAGATTGAGCAGCACCGATCCCCTTATTTGATTCGCCAAAAGTTTAGCTCGCTCAAGAATCTCATCCGCGCGCACGACATCGCCCATTAGCTCCAACGGATACACCAGAGAGAGCATCAGGTGCAATGCCTCGCTTTTGCTTTCCGAATCAAGGGCTTCAGAAAGCATTTTATCTACTATAGGAACACCCAGACGCCAGTCTCCCAGTCTGGCGGCCTCTCGAATTGCTGGAAAGGCGTATTTCTTCGCGCTGCCATCCCCCAGTGTCGCAGCAAGTTCATACGCGTAGCGATAGTACCCATAGGCTTCTGTCAGTCGTATAAGTCGATTAACGAAGAATCTATAGCGCTGAGGAGACTCTCCAATCTGATTAGCGATGGATGCGGCTGTCTGAGAGTGCATCAGCCGATACCCACGTGGACTGTCGTCGACGATTGGTCCGAGCCGATCGATATCAACGCTTAACGACTCTATTGAATAACTATCGTCAGCACGAAGACTGATCAATTGTTCCGCGTTGAGAGGTATCGGGGTAAGCGCGAGGTACGTGAGAATTTCGCCAGCCGAGCCTCCAATGTTGAACATGCCGGCAGAAAAGGTAGCTCCGGCCAGCATGAGTGTATGTTGGAGTTCTAGAGGATTTCCATCGGTAACGTGTTCTCCAGCAGACCGGTGCAGCAACGGGCTATTCGCCATGATTTGATCAATTTCCGCAGGGGTCAGCGGCGGAATCTCAAGGTTCTTGTGAGTCAGCGACGATTCTCGACTCGTATAGACTACGCGCTTGGCTGATGTCGTCCCGCCCCCAGCTGAAAGAGCATCAAGCAATTCTGGAACAAAATCACACTCATCAAGAACGAGTGTTACGCTGGAAACCTCAGCCCATGCTGCAGCGATGGCCAACCTGGCACCCTTTAGGGTAGAGAATGGAGTGGCTTCCGTGGCGGTGAGGCCCTTGAGCACGTCGGCACAAACCGCGAAAACCTCCTTCGGTGCCAAGCCGGAAACTCTCACGAACTTGCCACACAGGGCCTGGGCGAGCTGCGCGGCAATAGTCGTCTTTCCAATCCCTGCTGGACCGTGTATGCAGAGTATTTGAGAGTCTGCAAGTTGTTCGACAAGGAGTTTGATCTGACTATCGCGACAAACGACGAAGCCGACACTGCTAAGGGTGCGTGATAATACAACAGCCGAGTCTTCTTGCATCACGCCACTGTGCGACGATAAGGAAGCCAGAACCTTATCCGTAATCAACGCAGTAAGGTCACTTCTGACTCGCTCATGGAGCTGCTCTGGATTATCGTAGAAGGCAATCGTAGGTCCAGCGCTGATCTCATCAATCAACGATTGGAGTTTCGGTTCACGCCCATCCGCTGAACTCCAGACATAAAAGAGCGTGTCAATGCCTTCTCGTTTGGCAAACTGATATTCATCCTCAAGTCCTGAGATCTCCATGCCGTTCAACTTGTCGATGTAGCCATAGCCGGAGCGGTAGATCGCCACCATCGCTTGTGAATCCTGCAAACGGGACAAGTACAAGTCTCGCGGAGAATACGGCTTGGCACCCATATGTTCGAAGAGAACCGGCTTGTGGTTCAAAGATAAAATAGCATCATGAACAATAGAGCGTTCATACTTGCACTCATGGATCCTTGAGCTCACAAAGATAAGCAACTGATCCTGGGTGCGCTGATAGTGCCAAGATCTATTCATTGATGTAACCTTCGCGCAGAAAGATTTCCTGAAGCCGCGGGAAGGGTTCTCGCAAACCTCGGACCTTCATCCTCTTTAGTGTCTCCCGTACATCTAGTTCGATCTGGTGCGCAACGACAGAAGGGTCCTGATCGGCTGGCCTGCAAGCCCCATCCGCCAACTCAACTCTTGATATGATAGTATTCCAAATCGTCTTGTAAACATCCCCCGTCACTTGGCGATAATGTTTGTCGCCGGGTACCATTTCGCCGCTAATCATCAGGTTAATAGCTCCTTGGATTACCTGCGTTTCATTCACATTTTCAAATCCAGCCAGCCTTCGAACTTCGTGGACGAGCGATGACCGACGTACTCGCTCAATAGAGACAGGAAATGCCGTCTCAAGTGTCTTGATCCGTCTCCGACACAAATCTTTGGGTGTCGGTTGAGACTTCAACTTTTCACTCTTTGGAGAAAATTGTTCGCTCATGGGTGCGAACCGAGGGTCTTGAGGAGCTTCAGACTGTGCAATTACGCGGAGCCCAAACTTCAGAATACCCTTCCACCCCGGCACGGGCTCAAGTTGCAGGATAGTTGGGTTGATTGGATCTCCAATGGCTGCAGAAATTATCACTGGATGAAGTCCCGACTCACAGTATCGTTTTATCTCATGGACCATTTCGTTTGTGGAATCGAGTGGCTTTACCCATGACACATGCATCGCCATCGTATCGAAGAGGTCGGCTTGGGGAATAGTTCGATACAATAACCGGTTGATCTCCGGACCAATCCAGATGCAGTAACTACCATCTGATCTCAGTAGCAAATCAACGTCCAGAACATCTCCATCCTCTTCGCATCCCCAACGTACAAAACACTGATATGCACGCTCAAAGGCAGAGATATTCGTGCCGATCAAGGTTATGGAAGGGACATGTTGGGACAAGCCCTCAATTGGGTGAAAACCATATGCACACCCGATTACCCCTGCCTCCCGGAGTGCTTGATTGAATTCAAAGTCAGACTTAGCCATAATACGCATTTGAAAGCCAAAATCAAAGCCGCGGTCTTGTATCTCCAAAGAAACTCTGGGAGTTTGTGTTTTCTTCCGGTGCCGGTTCCTTTTTGAGTTTCTTGCCACTCGAAATCCTCCCAAGAAGGCAGTGTTGTTGTTGGTGGAGTAGTATGATGATAACATATTATTATTGAGCAGAAGCCGCTTAACTTCCAATTCTTATTGGCGTGGTAAAATAAGCTATATTTTTATATTGTCATAATTATCTGTTATTTATGCAATTATCGAAATAGATAACATTCAATTTTGGCTGTTGAGCGGAAATTGTTCAACATTCCGCTGATTTTTATCAAGCTTGCACTTTGATTTATTCGGAATTCTGGAGACAAAATTCAATTTACTCTCGCCCTTTGCTGGGGCGCTCCGGTTTACCTCTGCTCAGATCTCGCCTTATCAACTTCTCTATCACAGGTGTAAACCCTTCACTGCCAGCCGGCAATCCTGTTCTTGTGGTCAGCCGCAGTTCGTTCGCCCTGCTTTCGTCTTGAAGGAGAAATTCCCGCCAATCCTTTACAAGTCCTCTCGAAGTCTTGTCCCTGACCAGCAGATACCCTTTCGTTCCCCACGGGTAGTAATACGATTATGCACTCATCTCGGAATTTTCCCACTTGCTCAGTGCGGCCCGAGCAACAATTAATTTTTTGTATATCCTGGCCAGCTTATCCGCGTCTCCTTTCCGGGATGCTTTAAACAGGTCTCCCTCCAGTTCCGCGACTTCGAGACGGATGTAATAGTCCAGCATTTCTTTGAGATGAGCCAAAACGATCTTTCCCGTCAGGAGGGGGTGGTTATTGGTGACATTGGCATCGGGAAACTGCAACCCGTGCTCCAGTTCCACCTCCAGGCCTTGCTGAAACCACTCAACCGGGATTTGTAGCGCTTCAGATCCAACGGCGGACCGAATAATCCTGGCTTCTTCGACCTGCACCTTCGTTTCGGTCAACTGGGTCCAGTCCCGAATACCCAGCTCCTGGCACGCGCGCACAACTTCTTCTTTTGAAATAAAATCTGCAATCGTCATAATCCCTCCTGATTCGGCATGATTATAATTGTTCTGTTTTGAAACCAACTTCTCATGTGTAGCTACACAGAATTACTGAAATTTGTCAAAGTATTTTGAATGATATCCGATGGACCTAAAATAAAGCTTGGCAAATCGTGAGCGATGTGAGATTATGGCAAGTTATCATTTATATGTCCCTGTCACAGGGGAGTAAAAATGATAATTAGATTCTCACCGGGTTTCTTACCCAACGGTGGCCTTCACCGGCTCAGTCCCCCGTTTACCAAAAATATCCTGCCGGATTGTTTGAGTGGCGCCGCATACCTATGCAGGCCGTCCTCAGAAAGCGTACGTGTAACAATAATGAGTTTTACCCCTTTTAATCTTCACCCCAGTCTTATGAAAGGTGTTGCCGATCTTGGTTTCACCACCCCCACACCCATTCAGCGAGACGGCATTCCGCCGGCTCTGGAAGGCCGTAATGTCCTTGCTTGCGCGATGACGGGCAGCGGCAAAACCGCAGCCTTCGCACTTCCGATTTTACAGCGCCTGATGGGCGCAAAACGCAGCGGCACGCGAGCCCTGGTCCTGGCTCCCACGCGGGAACTCGCAGCCCAGATTGTCGAGGTTTTCAACGATCTGGCAAAGCATACGCCTATCAAGGCTGCTGCCATATACGGCGGGGTCGGAATGGAGCCCCAGGAACGCGCCCTTCGCCGCGGCGTGGATATCATCGTGGCCTGTCCGGGCCGCCTGCTCGATCACATGCAGTATCCCTATGCCAAGCTTTCAGGACTTGAAGTCCTGGTGCTCGATGAGGCCGATCGCATGCTCGATATGGGCTTTTTGCCCGACATTCGCCGGATACTGAAACAACTGCCGTCGATGGACCAGACCCTCTTTTTCTCCGCCACGCTGCCGGCGGCCATTAACGATCTGTCCAAGCAAATGCTGAAGAATCCCGTGAACCTGAATGTCGAACGTCCTTCTGCACCGGCTACGGGCGTTGCACAAGCGATTTTCCCGGTCCGTCAGGATCTTAAATCCGCGTTGCTGCTTGAATTGCTGCGGGGAGACGGAATCCAGAACGCACTGGTTTTCACGCGCACCAAACACCGGGCCAACCGTCTGGCCGATTTTCTGGACCGTCACGGCGTTGCCTGTGACCGCGTTCACGGCAACCGCAGTCAGGCCCAGCGCACACAGGCCATGACCGATTTCAAGAACGGCCGTTCCCGGGTCCTGGTCGCCACCGATGTGGCTGCACGCGGCATCGACATCGAGGCATTGTCTCATGTCGTCAACTTCGATGTCCCCCACATTCCCGATGACTACATCCACCGGGTCGGACGTACTGCCCGGGCCGGAGCCACCGGCGAGGCCTTCACCTTCGTCTCTCCCGAGGAACAAGGCGAACTGCGGGCGATCGAACGGGCGGTTGCAAAACGCCTGCCGACGCGAACCCTGACTGGTTTCAATTACCAGGTAAAGGCCGCCGAAAGTCTTGAGATTCCGCTCGGCGAGCGCATCGCGGCGATCCGCGCCCGAAAGGCCGAAGAACGGGCACGGGCAAAGGTCAAGGCAGAGCGAAATGCCCAGTCGCCGGCCAGTCGATCGGCAGCCCGGCCTGAAGGCGGCGCCCGACCTTCATCCCCGAGTTCTTCAAGAGGTTATGGGGCACCCGGGAAGAGTTCCGGAGGCAGCCATCCGCCGGCGCGGTCTTTTTCCCATGGAAGCCGGCAGAGACGCCCGCAATAGGATGAATTCATCCGCGTTGATGACTCTTAAGTGAGCAATGATGCGCCTTATGATTCGAATCCTTCTGACTGCTGCAGGATTATACCTGGCTTATGCGGGCCTGGTGTATTTCCTGCAGCGATCTTTGATCTTTCCCCGTGGTGTGATTCCGCCATTTACCGATCCGGTCAGGCCCCAAGGTACGGAAGTCCTCTCGATCCATACCGGAGAGGAAACCGTCGAGGCCTGGTTTATTTCGGCCGATGCGGCATTTCCGGGCCCCCGCCCTGCTGTAATCTTTGCTCACGGCAACGCCGAATTGATTGATTTCTGGCCGGAATATTTAAAGCCATTATCCCAAAACGGCATGCATCTTCTGCTGGTGGAATACCCCGGCTATGGCCGCTCTCAAGGACGACCTTCCGAAATTAGCATCCACCGCGCATTTACCGCAGCATACGATCAACTGGTTGCCAAAAATACCGTAGACCCCAACAAAATCATTTTATTCGGCCGCTCCATCGGCGGGGGCGCCATCTGTGGCCTGGCAAAAGCGCGCCCATCCGCAGGGTTGATCCTTTTATCCACTTTTACGAGCATTCGGTCTTATGCCCCGCGCTATGGCCTTTTCCCCTTTATGATCCGTGACCCCATGGACAATCTGGGTGTTTTAAAGGAATACCCCGGACCGGCACTGATTCTTCACGGAAAACAGGATGAACTCATTCCCTTTCATCATGCAACAGCGCTTGTGTCTGTTTCCCGAAACGCCAGGCTCATTGCCTACGACTGCGGCCATAACGACTGTCCCCCGGATTGGAACGGTTTCTGGAAGGATGTGTTTGCTTTTCTGCGGGAAAATGATATGATGAAACCGTCTGGAACGTTATTGAAATAGCCATTTTACCTGGAAACCCGCATGATTATTTTTGATGGAACTTACCGATGGAAAGCGCCGATGACTCCCTCTTCGCACGCTTTTCGAAAAAAATGGGAAATGTCCTGTGACCTGAAAGTCATTGATCTTTCACTGTCTCACCCCGATGTCACCCATCTGAAACGCTATGTGGTCGTGGCTTTGGAAACAACACCCGGGCCCATGAAAACGAGCGTTGCAAATACAATGGGCATGCGGATATTTCGGGATTTTAAGCTGAATCGGCACAATGTCTTGTGGATTGAAGGGCGTTGGAACCATTCCGAGTCCCTGGAAGTCGCCATCTTTTCGCCGGATACCGCACCCGGAATGGAAACCCGCTACCGGATCACCTGGCGCCCCATCCTTTCCAACGAACTCCTTTTAATCCGCGCGTTTCTACCCGAGAGTTTCTTCGAGCCCCGAGAGGCCACTATCCTTCCCATCAAAGGATAAGGAAGAAATGCCCGCATCCGGAACACGTCGTCAGGCCATATTATTTCTGGTTCTGACGGCCATACTCTGGAGCAGCAGCGGCCTGCTGGTCAAAATCATTTCCTGGCAACCCTTATCAATTTTAAGCGGCCGCAGCATCCTGTCTACCGTCGTGTTCTGGATCTTTCTGAAATGTCCTACCCGCTTTCGCTGGACGCGACTTCAGGTTGTGGGCGCTTTCGGCTATGTGGGTGCACAGCTTTTTTTCATCATGGCGACCAAACTGACAACCGCGGCCAACGCCATCTTCCTGCAGTACACGCTTCCGATTTATATCGTTCTTTTCGGATACTGGTTTCTGAACGAACGCCCCCAGCGGGCGGACTGGATATCGCTTGCCGTCATCTTCACCGGTCTGTTTCTCTTCTTTGGAGATGATCTGAATTTTAACGGTTTTTCCGGAAATATCCTGGCGATCGTCAGCGGCATGGCCATGGCGGTTCTGATTCTCTGCATGCGAAAGCAAAAAGACGGAACGCCCGCCAACACCATTTTTCTGGGAAATATAATAGGCGTCGTGATCGGCCTGCCATTTTTGCTTCAGGAAAGTTTTTCACCTTCCAGCCTTGGCATCATTGCATATCTCGGCATTTTTCAGATCGGACTGTCGTTTGTGTTGTATTCGATCGCGATCAAGCAGGTGCAGGCCCTTGAATCCTCCCTCATTTTAGCCCTCGAGCCCATTTTGAATCCGCTCTGGGTGTTTCTGGTCATCGGAGAAACGCCCGGAAAACTGGCCCTGATCGGCGGCATGTTCGTGATCGGCGCGGTTACTGCCCGCGCCGTTGTCAGTGCGCGGGCAACGGCAGCCTGAATATATTTTCTCCGAAAGCAAATTCAGGATTCAGGTCAGAAATCAAGCAAAACCTTAAGCGCGGTATGCTGCGCAGACCGTTCAAAGGCATCGGTCGCCTGCTCGATGGGGAAGCGATCCGTGATCATGCTTTCAAGAGGCATATCGGGGGATTGTTCCATCAGGGTCAGACCGCGCCAAAACCGGCCGCAACGGGATCCCAGAACGGTCAGCTCATGAATGACGATGGGAGAAAGATCGACTTTTTCAGAAAGGGCGACGGTGGATTTCAATACGATGACGCCTTGAGGCCGGCACAGGCTCATGGCTTCCGCAAATCCCCCGGCAGAGCCAGTGGCCTCAACAACCACGTCTGCGCCAGGATCGATATTGCTGTCGCCATAAGCTGTCTTGACGCCGTTCCAGGCGGCCAGCGCCAGCTTTTCCGGATGATGACCGACAAGGGTGACATCGGAAACTACCGTGGACAACACCCAGGCACAGAGTATGCCCAGCCTGCCGTCTCCCAGTACCACGACCCGTTCATGACCTTTAAGGGGAAGCTGTTCGAGAATTTCACAGGCAGCCGAAAGGGGTTCCATAAAGACCGCCCGGTCATCGGAAATATTCTCAGGAATTTCAATCAGGTTGGCTATGGGCAAAATGCAGGAATCGGCCATGCAGCCGTCCAGCCGGTCAATGCCCAGAGTCGTCCGGCTGGGGCAGTGCCTGCCCTGCCCTTTCCGGCACCAGGAGCACTGTCCGCATGCCGCATTGATCTCTCCAGCCACCCGTTTGCCAATCCACCGGATGTCCTCGCAAGACTCAACCATCCCGACAAATTCGTGACCCAGAACGCCTGAAAATCCCAGGTAGCCGTTTATCAGCTCCAGATCGGTACGGCAGATGCCGGCAGTTTTTACCCGGATTCCGGCCCAACCCGGCCGAATCTCCGGAACCGGATAGTCCGGCATGAATCGCAGTTGTCCGTCCCACACAACCGCGCGCATCATCCCGCTCAATTGCCTCATATTCCCGCCCCTATCCGGCGATCATCGTGCGCAGGGGGAACTGCCCGAAAGGGATTATTCATAGTCATAAATCAGCACCCGGGACCAAAATGATCCAAAATTTTTGAGAAAAGCCTGATGAAGCGGATGGACCTGGTAGACATCGTGATCCTGGATCGTATCGAACAGCACGGTCAATGCCAGGGAATAGGACTGGTCAATGACGGGCCGGTCGCCGGTTTTGGCGGGAGCGCCGATATAAACCGCATGAGCGGATTCGATTGCCTTGAGGGATTCGAGCCCTTCTCGGAATGCGGACCGCTGAGCGACTGAAAGATCATCTTTTAGCCAGAAAACAACAATGTGTGACAGCATAAAAACCTCCTTTGTTATGAGCGGCAAAGACATGAACCTGACAATGAAGCCGGATTCAACAAATTATAAGCATATCATCAAGGCGCAGAATCCTGTGATTCCAATCAGAACCAACCAGTCGGATCTGCCGGACTTTAACGCCAAGGGTCGGCTGCTTTCCGGCGAATAGCATCTGGCCTCCATGGCGTCCGCCAGCCGATCCGCGGTCTCCAGGGTGCGACGAAGCAGGGGCAGTGAAAATTTGACGGTCCGGTAAACCGGATTTTTTCGATTCTGAATGCACCGGCATTGCTGAGCCGCTGAAGTTTCCCTGGCCTGTTCCACGATAACCGGCAGAAATCGTACCATCAGGCTCATCATGGTCGCAACCTGTTTTCCGGGCAACCCGGGAAAAGGTCTGCAGAACCATTCGACGGCCGTGCGCATACCGGATGGGCTGGTGGTGGTGATCCACAACATGCCCAAAAAAGTCAAAACGATCAGGCGCCAGCATATCAGAAGCCCCTCAACAGCACCTTCCGTATCCATTGAAATGAACGTGCCCGGATCGCCGGAGAAAAATGAAACGGTCAAGGCCCGGGCTAAAAAAACGATCAGCAGCAAAAAAACAAGATAACGAAGATGGCGAATGAGCTCACCTATTGGGAATCGAACGGATATCCAGAGCACCAGGCACAGGATCGAAACGAAAATCAGTCCGGTCGTATCCGCGTTCAGAACGGCAATGCTGAGAAAAGCCATACAGGCCATTTTGAAGCGGATATCCATCTTCTCCAGGCTTATCATCGGTCAAGGGCTTCCATTTGACAGGTACAGGGCATTTTAACGCCGGCGCATGCAACGTCTCGTATCACGTTCTCAAACAAACCGTCCTTGATAATCGATCCGTTTTTCATCAGGATCAACCGGCCGGCATGTCCCATTGTCTTGTCCAGATCATGGGTTGAAAGAATGATGGTTTTGCCTGCCCGGTGCAGGTGAACGATCTGGGAGAGAACCTGGAGCATGCCGGAATAGTCCAGGTTGGCAAAGGGTTCATCCAGAACCAGTACCTGGGGTTCCATTGCCAGAATTCCGGCAATGGCCAGGCGGCGTTTTTCTCCTCCCGAGAGCCTGTGGGGCTTCTGGTCGGCCAGATGTTCCAGGCCGACCGCGGACAAGGCCGATGTCACCCTTCTGTGTACCTCTGCATGACTCAGGCATAGGTTTTCCGGTCCGAACGCCACATCTTCACACACCGTTTCGCCGACAATTTGACTGTCCGCATCCTGAAAAACCAGGCCCACCATCTGGCGCGCCCTCAAGATATCCGCGGACACCGAAATCCCGTCCACTTTGACATCTCCGGAGTCCGGCGTCAGGAGCCCGTTCAAATGCCTGAAAAGCGTGGTTTTGCCGGAGCCGTTATGTCCGGCAACCACGACAAATTCCCCTTTGGCAATCTTCAGGGAAATATCGTCAATTCCAAGACCACCGTCTGAAAACCGATGACTGAGATGCGAAACCTCAATAATGGGTTTGTTTAAAGGGCTCATGTCCGGATGAATTCTTTTAGCATCCTGGCAAGGGGAACAGCAGCGGCAATTTTAAGCGCGTCCCCCGGCAAAAATGGATACAGCCCGGCGCTCAAGGCTTTTGACCAGGCCATGCCCGTCACAGTCTTCAACCAGGGAACCCCGCAGGCATAGACGATCAGCGCGCCCGCAATCATGGCAAGGACGGAAAATAAAGGCTTTTTCGGCAATTTTTCGGAGAGGATGCCTATGACGAATACCGCCGGCAGATACCCCAGCAGATACCCGCCGGTAGGCCCCGCCAGCTTGGCGATGCCGCCGGTTCCGCCTGCAAAAATCGGGAGACCCAGCGCGCCGGTCATCAGATAAATGGCAACGCTCCATACCCCCCATCTGCTGCCCAGAAGAAGCCCCGCCAAAAACACGAATAAATTCTGAAGGACAATGGGAACCGGTCCGATGGGAATCGCCAGAAACGCGCCCGCTGCCGTCAGCGCCGCAAACAAAGACGCATAGACCATCATTCGAAGGTGGTTTGTTGATTTCATAGGTATCATTTTTTAATAAACAGTATTGGGATGGCAAAGTAAAAAGTTCAAGATCAAGGCGAGCAAATCCTGAGGAATGAGGCGTACGACTAGTACGCCGCAATGACGAAGGGTGAAGCTCAACGCAGATATTGGACTTTTTACAAAGCCATCAATCTTCGGTCATGCAGTCGCCGTAAAGAACTTTCTTGTGTGAACCATCCGGCAGTTCCAGAATCAACGCCCCGGTGGAATCGATATCCAGAGCCAGACCCGTGGATGTCTCCAGCGGGGTCATCACCGAAACGCGCCTTCCCAGCGTGCAGGTTATTTCTTTCCATTCCGCAATGGTTTTCTCCAGATTATCCTCTGCCTCATCGAGATAGGTTTGAAGTTCATCCAGAAAACGGGCCAGAATCTCTTTTCGGGAAACCGGTTTTCCCAGAAGTTGCCGAAGAGAGCAGGCAGTGGGCTCATACTCCGTCGGGTCGTTATTGACGTTGATTCCGATTCCAACCGTGACAAACGAGACCATTTCCGCCTCGGCTTCCATTTCAGAGAGCATTCCGGATAGTTTTTTACCGTCAACGAGAATATCATTCGGCCATTTGACGGCGGCATTCAACCCGGTCAGCCTCCGGACCGTCCGGCAAAGCGCCAGAGATGCCGCAAAATTGACCCGAAAACACCATTGCAGCGGAATGTTGGGCCGAAGAATCAGGGTGAAATAGAGTCCACCATCGTCCGAATACCAGGTCCGCCTCAACCTGCCCCGTCCGCTGGTTTGCCGGCCCGCAATCACAACGCTGAAATGGGAAGCTCCCTTACGCGCCATTTCCTTGGCGATGTCCATTGTGGAAGACACTTCAGGGAAATAATGAATCAGCCCTTCCCGCTGCGGAAATTCCCAGGGAAACGGCGTATCCGGCGAGCTGAGAAGCTGATACCCCCTGGGGGTTGCTTCTATTTCATATCCACATTCCTGAAGTTTTTGAATGTGCTTCCACACCGATACCCGCGAGATCCCGAGAGCCGTGCTCAAGATTTCTCCGGATATAATGTCTTGTGTGGATCGGAACAGGCCGAGGATTTTGGATTTCATAACGGCAATCGATTTTCGTTAGCCATAAAATTTAGTCAGGTTAACGAAAACCGGAAGATCTGTCAACCCGTTTATCAAAAATCCGGGAATCGGCTGAACCCGACACCGGAAAAAGGGCTGTTACGGCATCACCGGTTTCGCAGCAGCGAGAAAATGCGGTTTTGGGGAATTGAGCCTTCTCTCAGAAGGACCGGCGGGTCTTCGCTTACATCCAGGATGGTTGAGCCCGCGCCGCCTTCAAGCGGCCCGGCATCCAGGATCAAATCGACCGCTGCCGCTATGGCGGGATCAAGATCCGCGATCCGCGAACAGCCGGTTTGGCCGGAAATATTGGCGCTGGTTGCCGTAATGGGTCTTCCGGCCGCATGAACCAGGAGCCGGGCTACCGGATAAACCGGAAGCCGGATGCCGATTTTACCGGTTCCGGCAGTCAGACTGGGGGGAAGGCTGCTACCGGCCTTGAAGATCAGGGTGAGGTTTCCGGGCCAGAGCGCGGTCATGAGCCGCTCCGCAGCCAAAGGGACATCCCGAACCAGGTTTTGGATGTCCCGAATATCCGGAACCAGGATCAGGATGGGTTTATTCACCGGCCGCTGCTTGATGGCAAACACCTTTTCAACAGCCGATGGGTTGGAAGCATCCACTGCCAGTCCGTAAAGACTGGTCGTAGGAAAGACCACAACCCCTCCGCTGCAAACGATCCGTGCCGCCTCCAGAATGGCGTCCTCGCGTGGATGTCCGGGGTCAATCAGGCGAATCTTAATTTCGGGATTCAATTTTTTTGGCTTTTTCTTCCACCCCGGATGCCATCTCGGCCTTATAGGATTCCAAAAGCATGCTCAGGCGGGAATCGGAAATGGCCAATATCTGAACCGCCAGAATCCCGGCATTCCTGGCCCCGGACTTACCGATGGAGACAGTTGCCACGGGTATGCCGGGAGGCATCTGAACCGTTGACAGCAGGGAATCAAAACCCTGAAGGCATGAGGAGTCAATGGGAACCCCGATGACCGGAAGCGTGGTATGGGCCGCCATGACCCCGGCAAGATGCGCGGCATGACCGGCACCCGCAATAATGACCTTGATGCCGCGTTTGATCGCCGATCCGGCAAATTCGGCGGCTCTTGCCGGACTGCGGTGCGCGGAGGCAACCGTCATTTCGTAAGGCACGCCGAATTTATTCAGCATGACCGCAGCCTCTTCCATGACAGAAAGATCCGAGTCGCTGCCCATGACAATTCCGACCTGAGGAGCGGTTTCAAGCCTTCTGAGGGCTTTTTGTCCGATATCCCTGCGAAAATGCACCCCTTCCCAGGTGATTTTGGAAACCGCCTGATAGGCCGTTGCAATGGCTTCCTTGACCGAATCCCCCAGCGCCGTGACGCCGAGTACCCTTCCGCCATTGGTTAAAACGGACCCACCTTCAGAGGATGTTCCGGAATGAAACACGATGACATTCTTAATCTTTCGGGCCTCTTCAAGGCCGGAAATGGGAAATCTCTTGGCATAGACGCCAGGGTAGCCGCCGGAAGCCATAACCACGCATACCGACGCCCTTTCGTCAATATCGAGCTTACATTTGTCGAGCCTGCCCTCGATAACGGCTTCCATGATATCAACAATGTCGTTTTTAAGCCGGATCAACAGGGGCTGAGCTTCGGGATCGCCGAAACGGGCATTAAATTCCAGCACCTTGATCTTGTCGTTATCAATCATCAGGCCGGCGTAAAGCACTCCCTTGTAAGGACGCCCCTCGGCTGCCATCGCATCCACCGTCGGGATCATGACCTCTGCCATGATTCTTCGGTGAAGATATTCATCCACCACCGGAGCCGGAGAATAGGCGCCCATGCCGCCGGTATTGGGGCCTTCATCATTATCGAAAACCGCTTTATGATCCTGGGAAGACGGCAGTGGCAGAACGGTTTTTCCATCGGTAAACGCCAGAAATGAAGCTTCTTCACCGGTCAGGAATTCTTCGACAATCACCTTTTTCCCGGCTTCGCCAAAAGCCAGATCCAGCATGATGAGCTTCAAGGCGTTAAGCGCCTCATCCACGTTCTGACAGATCACAACCCCTTTTCCGGCAGCCAGGCCATTGGCCTTGACAACCACGGGAAAAGCTGCTTTTTTGATATAGGCCTCGGCTTTTTCATGTCGGGTAAAGGCTTTGCTTTCGGCTGTCGGAATTCCGTATTGATTCATCAGGGATTTTGCAAAGGATTTGCTGTATTCGATTTCAGCGGCCTTTCGCGTTGCCCCGAATATTTTAAGTCCTTTTTTCTGAAAGATATCCACGATACCCAAGGAAAGCGGGGCTTCCGGACCCACAACCGTTAAATCGATGGCTTCTTTTTTGGCAAACTGAATCAGCTTTTCGATTTCCATCGCTCCGATGGGAACACAGGTAGCCAGATCTGCAATACCGGCATTTCCGGGTGCGCAGAAGATTTTCTTGACCCGCCGACTTTGTGATATTTTCCAAACCAGGGCGTGTTCCCTGCCCCCAGAGCCGATGACCAGAATCTTCATGGATATCCCTCCTTTAATGAATATGGTTTTTCTCTGTGACGCCCGCCAGATACATGAGAACTACCACATATCCAATCTTGTCTGCAACGATCTTTTCGTTAAAAATTGAAGAATCGTGTGCAAATTTATCGGCCGTTTGCTTGCCCGCTTCCATCAAGCGACAGATTTTGAAAATATGATTTGCAACTTAACAAAACTTGTTTTACAATAAAAGGCTTTTTGAATAAATTTGAATTGCCAATTCTCCAACAAAAAAAACAGGAATACCCATTTGTTATGAAATCAGTAATGAAAAATGAACACATTCGAAACATTGCCATCATTGCCCATGTTGATCATGGAAAAACCACCCTGGTAGACGCCATGTTCCGGCAATGCGGGCTGTTTCGCGAAAACCAGGATGTAAACGATCGCATCATGGACAACATGGATCTGGAGCGGGAGCGCGGAATCACCATCGCCGCCAAGAACTGCTCGGTCATCTGGAAAGGGATCAAGATCAACATCATCGACACCCCCGGCCATGCCGATTTCGGCGGCGAAGTGGAGCGCGCCCTGTCCATGGCGGACGGTGCCCTGCTCCTGGTGGATGCCTCCGAAGGACCGTTGCCGCAGACCCGCTTTGTTCTGAAAAAAACCTTCGAGGCCGGCCTTCCGGTTGTTGTGGTGGTCAACAAGATTGACCGCAAAGACGCCAGACCCGCGGAAATCCTGGATGAAATTTACGATTTGTTCATTGACCTGGACGCTGCCGAGGATCAGCTTGATTTTCCGCTGATGTATGCCATCGGCCGTGAAGGCGTGGCTCAGACTACCCTGGAAGAAAAAGGCACCAATCTCCATCCGCTTTTCGATATGATTGTCGATTTCATCCCCGCCCCGACCTACGACCCGGATGAGCCCTTTCAGATGCTGGTATCGGATCTGGGATATTCGGATTACCTGGGCAGGCTGGCCATCGGAAAAATCGTCAACGGCAGGGTCAGATCCAATGACAGCCTGGTCTGCATCGATGATCAGGCCAGACTGAATCCCCTTAAGGTCACCCGGCTTCAGACCTATCAGGGCCTGACCTTCTGCGAAGCCACCGAGGTTGAGCCCGGAGATATCATCGTGCTGTCGGGTATCGAAGATGTCATGATCGGCGATACGATCTGCAACCGCAGCTATCCCAAAGCCTTGAAACGCATTACCGTGGATGAACCCACCGTATCCATGGAGTTCGGCATCAACAACTCGCCGTTCAGCGGCAAGGAAGGCAAATTTGTTCAGTCCAGCAAAATCCGGGAGCGCCTGTTCAAGGAAACCCTGATGAATGTGGGAATCAAGGTCGAGGAAACCGAAAACAAGGAAATTTTTACCGTTAAAGGCCGCGGCGAATTTCAAATGGCCATTTTGATTGAAACCATGCGGCGGGAAGGTTTCGAGCTGTGCGTGGGCAGACCCAAGGTGATCTTCAAATTCAAGGACGGCAAGCAGCTTGAACCCATCGAACGGTTTTTTGTGGACTGCATCGAAAGTTTTATGGGGATTGTCACGGAAAAGCTCTCCAACCGGAAAGGAAAAATGATCAACCTGGTCAACAACGGAAAGGGCCGGGTTCGAATCGAATTCAGCGTTCCCTCCAGGTCCCTGATCGGATATCGGGATGAATTTTTGACCGACACCAAGGGAACCGGTATCATGAATTCATATTTTTCCGGATACGAAGAATACAGAGGGGATTTTCCCTCCCGGTTTACCGGCTCCATTGTCTCGGACCGACAAGGGGTTGCCGTGCCCTACGCCCTGTTCAATCTGGAACCCAGGGGTCAGCTTTGTGTGGTTGCGGGAACGCCGGTTTATGAAGGCATGATCGTCGGCGAGCATAACCGGGACAACGACATCAATGTCAATGCCTGCAAGGAAAAGAAGCTGACCAATATGCGGGCTTCCGGAAAGGACGATCATGTGCTGCTCTCGCCGGTAAAGCCCATGACGCTTGAGCGTGCCATTCATTTTATCCGGGACGATGAACTGGTTGAGGTCACCCCCAAATCCATCCGGCTGAGAAAAACCATCCTGGATGCCCATAAGCGGCATACGATCCGGGCGGCAAAACTTAAAGAAACAGATTAAGAAATAGACTGAAGACTGATGGATTGAGGCCGTATTTTAAGAGATGCTGTTCCTGAGCCGCATGGCCATATCAAATCGCCGGGTCAAAAATGCGGCGCAGGCCATCAGCCAGACCGCTTCCGGTGTCCTTAGAAGGGAGCAGGAACGTCTGGCATGATCCAGCATCAGCGGGTAATCGGTCGCATGATAAGCAGCCATAGATAGTTCCTGGTAAGAGTTGGCGGCTTCTTCGATATCGACCAGCATCCCAATGTCGGCCTTGCACCGGTGACATTGCCGCTTTCCGGCGTATCGCGCATTACAGACAGGGCAGCGTTCCATAAAAACATCCTTTGGCAATAGGCTATGGGTTTGACAATTGTATATGACACCGATTCTCTATAGCCTTTTGCCTATTTTTCATCCGATATAAAAGAGAATTTCCTCAAGTTCCTTGGCAAATGCCCTGGCGTCCTCCAAACGATTGTCTCTGGCCGCATCCTGAATGTCTTCCATGAGATTGACCATTTCATCGCGATCCTCGGGAGGTGCTTCATCCAGTTTGCCTGCGGCCTTGCTGAGTATCGTTTCGATATCGGACGGCAAAGGCTCCCCGGGAGCGCCGTCTGCCGGATCGGATTGAAATACATTCTCCGGCTCAATCCACAAATCATCGACGCGCTGTCTGAATTGAGTGATTTCGGTATCGCTGAACCGTCCGATGGCGTTTTCAATGACACCCTCAATCTTTTTACCCGTTGCCTTCTCAACAGCCTGCATCTTGAGGATGCCATTTAAATCCAGGTCAAAATTGATGATGAGATTGCTCCCCCTGGGTGCAGGGGTCAGGTGGAACATGAACTTACCCAGCAGGATATTATCAAGGGCATGGGGCTGTTCACCCTGATATACAGTAACCTCGACCTGCTCCTGATTATCAAAAACAGTGCAAAATGCATCGGCGCGGCTGGTGGGCAGTTTGGTATTCCGCCGAATCAGCGGCACATACAAATATGGGGTTGGAATGCCGTCGATCTCTCCCAGAGCGGATGTCCCAAAGGAATAGGGGGTGATATCCAGCAGCACGCTGGATGAATCGAGTCCCATTTCGCGTCCAGCCTGGATGGCGGCCCCCAGCGCAACGCAGAGATCGGGATCGATCTCTCCATGAGGCATCTGACCGAATTTTTCTTCAAGCATCAGGGAAATTTCAGGAATTCGGGTGGACCCGCCAACCAGAATGATCTTGTCAATGGCTGACGGCAGCATTGCCGCATCTTCAAGGGCCTTGGTAACAGAATCCATGGTCCGCGAAAGATCATCCTCTATCATCTCTATCAAATCGGAGCGGGAAAGCTCGTAGGACAGGTGAATGTTTTTGAACAGTTTTTTGCCGATATGGTCTTCCTCGATCCGGACAAAAGGCTCGAAGGAAAGCGCGATCTTTGCCCTTTCCGCTGCCCGTTTCAGCCGGGCCATGACAACCGGATTTTCGGACACATCCAGCAACAGATCCTCCTTGATATGCGCAGTCAGACGACTGACGATCCGTTGATCAAAATCATCGCCGCCCAGGTGGTTATCGCCGGTACTGGAGAGAACCTCTACAATCCCGTTTTCAATCCGGACAATGGATACATCAAAAGTGCCGCCGCCCAGGTCATAGACCAGAATGGTCTGGGCATTGGGGTTCTGGCTTTCATACGCCAGCGATGCCGCAGTGGGCTCATTGATGATTCGAACCACATTCAGGCCGGCGATTTCTCCGGCTTCACGGGTGGCCTGGCGCTGCGCATCGGTAAAATAGGCGGGAACCGTGATAACGGCTTTGACAATGGGTTTTTGTATACATTTTTCAGCCCGCTCTTTCAGAGACTTTAAAATACAGGCGGATATCTCCTGGGGAAGATAGGTGGCATCCCCCATCTGAATGCGATCATCACTGCCCATGAGCCGTTTGACTGACTGAACGGTCCGGTCCGGCGCAATGACAGCCTGATTCAGGGCTTCCATGCCGACTATGATTTTACCATTGGCGTCTATTCCCACAACCGAAGGAACAATACCGGTATCATTATCCATCAAAACGGTCGCCAGACCGTCTAAAATAAAAGCGACCTCCGAATTGGTGGTGCCCAAATCAATCCCAACAATGGGTTCCATAAATCCTCTCCGCATTAAAATATTGTCTAAAAGAGGCCCACACGGCTTCAGCCCCCTGTATTATTCACAAACAACCACCTCAGCCGTTCGCAGCACTTCCTGGCCTCGAACAAATCCGGTCAGCAGCTCTTCAACAATCATTCCATTTTCCAATCCGGACGCGCTCCGTTTATCCACGGCCTTCATGGTTTTAGGATCAAAGCGCTTTCCAACGGTTTCAACCGGCATGACATTTACAGATGTAAGCGCCCTGTCCATGCGCCGGAGCGCCATTTCATAGCCTTCCACCACACCTTCAATTCCCCTGGGCGCAGGCCTGAAAAAACTTTTGGATGCGGCTATGGCTGTACTGGCCCCCAGACCCCGTACCAGCGCATCCCGGACTTCCAAAAACGGCAGGACCGTTCGTTTTTCACTGGATTTGCGGATATTCTCCTCAAGTTCCGACAGAGCCCGGGTCCGATCCTTAAACAGGTTGGACGTCTCCTGGAAGGCTTCAATAAACCCGGTGAGCGTTGAAAGGGTTTTGTCCTGTTCCCGGTTCTGTATCCGGATTTCCTGCCTTAATGCCGTAAATTCAGAAAGAAGGGTAAACAAATCGCAGGAATCCATTGTCGCAGACTCGCCAGTCGTGAGCTTTTCGGTCGCAGGCTTTTCGGGAAGCGCTGATAGCCATGCGGAAAAATCTTCGAAAGCCTTTTCTTTCCAGTCATAAACAAGATGATATTTCCGGATTCTGCTTTCAATTTTTTTTCTTAAATACTCACCACCCCTTATCATCCAGGGAAGCAGAAATTTTTCATCAAATAAATTCCATTTCTGTTTCATCCACGGATGTATCTGACTAAATCTCATGATCAAACTCCGGTTCCCGAAGCAGCCTTATGGCCGGATTCCCGTATTAATTCCCTTAGCCCGACCCGCCTCCTTTTTCCGGATACTGCCCTGGCCAGCGCAAATAATGCTGCTTCAACATCAATCGTTTTTTCAGGCGGCAAGTAGCGGGATGCCAGGCGTTTTCGAATCGTCTTGCTGGCTTCGTAGGCAGCGGTGATCTCCTGAAACCGAACCGGATCCTTTTCAGGCGTATGGCGCTTAACCTGCTCAAGGTAACGGGTCCGTATTACTTCATCAGAGGCCTCCGGTGTGACCCCAAGCACAATATAATGAATCAGCATGGTTTTATTTCTTTCAGGATTAAAAAAAACGAAATTTCTTTTTTTTCGGTTTATTCAAAGACAAGAGGATTTTTGCTTCCCTGGAAAGATCGGAAGAATCAGCATATTTCATCATTTCACCCATTGATTCCAACATTTTCCGCATCGGGGGAATGGATCGGATATGGTTCCGGATCTCCCAAATTTCTCCTTCAGGTAATCCCCTGATATCCAATTCATCCACCAAGTCTTCGACTTGTTTCACAAGTTCAAGAATTTCCTCCTTGTCCATGCCTTGCCCGATGACATCCATAAAAGGCATTACATCATTGAGCATATCCAATACATTATCGGCTTTATCCGGATCATCCATTTCGTCGAAATCATCTTCATCGAAGTCCGGAAAAGGAAAACCTGAAAAATCAGCCATGGGAAAAGGATCTTCCAGAGCTGAAAAATTAAAGTGCTCCAGTGAAGACTTTAAATAACCCGATGCATGTCTTGAAAGTTTTTTGGAAAGCGTTTCCAGTTCTTTTTTCATCGGATCATCCGCCATTGCGATGACGTCTTTATAGCGCTCCGTACAATATGAATGGCCTGTCATGTATCTCAACGTTATCAGAAAAAACAGCATGGGCAGGGCCAGGGTCTTATTTTTATTTCGCCGGCGCTTTTGCAGTTCATTCGCCATGAACCCCAGAATGTCTTGATGGAAAAGCAGGTCAAAGGTAGGGATTAAATCCGCATCCGGAATAATACCAAATAAGTCGGAGCGTTTGCAAAGCAGGATATGGGCAACAATTCTTTGCGGCAGAACCGGCTTGAATTCTTTTGGAAAAGGACTAAGAAGTGTGATGATATCGGTTGTGGTCAGCGATAACTGCTTCATTTCCCGAATCAGGCGTTTTTCCAGCATCTTGATGTGTTTGGATGCAATGGGTTTTCCATAGGCCTGTGCATCCTGAACCAGCAGCCCCATTGCACGGATCTGGTCTATTGAATTCATCGCGGGGAAATTCTTAAGGATAATTTTATCGGCCTGTTCCGGATTCGCGACCAGGTCCAACAGTGCCGTTTTTTCAGCAATCAGTGGGGTCACTTTTTTACTGTTGAACCCTTCGGCTTTTTCCAGATCCGGAAGCACTAAATGGTGTTTTCCCCGATGGAGATTTTTGCAGGCTGAAATCACCAGAGACAGCGCTCGCCGGTCCATCACCCGGTTGTCATGCGGCGCGCGCTCAGCGGCTTCTGCCAGCACGCGTTCGGCCTTCCGGAATGCGTTTTTTTCGTAATACAACGCGGCCAGTTCCAGACAAGGAAATGGATCATCCGGAAATACAGCCGACATCTTCAACAGAGCGCTTTCGATTGACTCCTTGGCATCCCGGGAGTTACGAGGAAGATCTATCAACAGATCATAAGACTTGCGGTTCAGGGGGTCCAGCTTGATGCTTTGGATGACCAGGTCCAAAACAACCTGATCCATATCACTGTCGCCCTCAGAGATGCCCGTCAGCTTACTGAATTGTCTGGTCACATTTTTTATGGATCGATTTACCTGTTTTTCAGAATGCAGCTTTTGGGCAGCAAACATCAGGATCATGCCGGAAACCATGTTTCGACATTCTAAATCCGGAATTTCCTCTTCCAGCAAAGGCAGATAACTTCCTATCGCCTCCAGTGAACTCGTGGAACTCTCCAAGTTTCCCTTAGCCATAACCAGCATGGAGCGATGCTCAGAAAGCAGGGATTTAAGTATTCTGAGAAAATCCTCGAAGACAATGTCAATGTGCAAAGAGGAAAACATCAGTGCTTCCAGAATCTGTTGGGTGGCAAAATCCGGGCTTTGCGGAAATAGAGTCTTAGCAAAACTGGAAATATGGAATACTGCCTGCTTTATTTGCCTTTTTTTTAGACTATTCAGGATATCTGCAAGCATTTTTTCAGGATTAGACGTACCTTCCCACAGGCAGCTTTGAAAATGAGGCCGGGAAGAGTTATCGGAAGCGTCTTTGCCGCCCACGCTCTGTTTCAGGCTTTCAATGCATCGGCTCAGGGGGAAATCATCGGGAATTCGGGATAATATCTGAATCAACTCGCAGTCATTTTCCTGATAAAACAAGACCATTGCCCTACAAAAGAGCCGAATGGGGGCGTATGGAGAAACGCGCGGAATGACCTTGAGTACCTGCAGCGCGTCTTCCCAATTTCCTTGATTCATCAGGGATACGGCTTTTTTTGCCGGCGAAGAATCCCGGCGAAGCGGATGAGAAAGCTCCAGAGCATCCAGCGGTTCCCAATCATCTGTCATCATCAGGCGATAGGCCAGGTGCTGGTCCATCCTGACAGATGGGGAATGGCTTTTTGAGAAATCGATATACAGTTTCAGAGATTCTTCAACCGAAGCATGCAATACATAACCCAGTACATCGGCTTCATTCAGTTGATCAGCGGTTGGCATCATACCAATCGCCATTTTTTTTACGGTATCTGCTTCCGGAATCAATCCTTTGGATCGGAGCTGCTCTTCACGCAACAGGTAAGCGCGATAAAGGAGTTGACGAATGGAAGATGAATCACCGTTTTTCTTTTCTGCCAGTTTCAGCGCATCAATGGCGTCCCTGGCTTTTCCATTTTCCAGAAAAGCTTTTCCCTGTTCAATACACTGTTCAGCAGGTATTTGCTGAAGCTTTTGATGGATATCTTTATGGCCTTTATGGCCTTTTTTATTTTTTTTGCCCATAAGTTGACTGGATTTAGCCTATCCGGTTATTTTTTTAATGGATAATTATCCCTCCTTATCATCATTTTATTTGTTCGTTCAAGATTATTATGACAGATTTCCCTCGGGACTCCATCCGCGAAGGCGATAATAGTCTTTTGTCAGCCTGTCCATTTCTTCGCGGGTAATGCTGCCGCCGGTTTCGAGCGGTTCTTTGAAAAACCGCTCCGGAAGCCGGTCGTCCGCAGCAGTGAGGCCTTCCTGAAGATTGAAGTACCGGGCACTGTCGGTTACCCGTTTTGCAAGGGAAACCAGCCCTGCTTTATCCAGTTTAAGGCCCGTGGTCAGAAAAATGATCGTGGACAGCTCTTCCCAGGTGTAAAAATCCCGATAGAACCGGCATGTGATCAGGCAGTCATGAAGGGTGCAACGATCCTCGAAATCCAGAAACAGTTCGGCTTTGCCGTCATGCTGATTCGGATCGATGAGGCCTGCCAGTTCCGCCTTGTAGAATGTGCTTCTTAAATGGCAGGCGCCCCGGTCGCTGACCGCATAGGCAAGGCCCATTCCCTTAAGGATTCTGGGGTCATACCCGGCGGGCTCCATTCCCTTGACATGAACCGCAATGTCTTCAAGCCTCAGCTCGGCGCTGGCGATTTTAATGCCTTCGGCCAGAAGTGCTCCAATGCCTTCTCTTCGGGAGATTTTTTGAAGCAGATCCGCAACATGATCCGCATTTCCGTATGCCAGCGATTCCGTGATCTTTCCCCGGATCGAAGCTTCAATCGCAAAGGCGGCCATATTTCCGGCCGTGATGGTATCGATGCCCAGCCGATCGCATAAATCGTTCAAATAGGCGATTTCCTCGATCTGATCGATCAGACAGAGCCCCCCAAACGCATACAGGGTTTCATATTCCGGCCCTTCCAGCTTCAGGCCTGTATGTCTGCCCTCCTGAACCTCGATGGATTTGCCGCATCCCATAAAACAGGTCAGACAGGCCTTTGGCCGGGCATTGCAGCGCTCCTTCATACTGTCGGCGCTGATATTCTGCCAATTGTCCATCCGGCCGGACGCCCAGTACCGGGTGGGAAAAGCGCCGGCCGTGTTCAGCATAGCCACCATCATCGGCGTGCCATGGTTGCGGTATGCTTCCGTGGCCTTGTGGTCCTTGAGCTTCTTCAGGGTTTCTCTGGCATACGCCTTGATGCCGTCGGGGTCGGCAAAGGGCCGCCTCTGGCTGCCATGAAACACCACGGCCTTGAGTTGCTTGGATCCCATCACCGCGCCCATTCCGGTTCTGCCGGCAGAGCGCCAGTAATCGTTTTCAATGACGGCAAACCGGACCCGGTTTTCCCCGGCCGGACCAATCACCATGGCGCCGCAATCGCTTGAGGCCGCAAGGCTTTTTACCGTCTTTTCCGTCTCGTAGGTTTCCTTTCCCCACAAGGACGCGGCATCGTGAAACAGCACCCGGGTATCGGATATCTCCAGCCAGACGGGTTTTTCCGAGCATCCCCGAATGACAAAGGCATCGTATCCCGTTCGACTCATGGGTATGGCTATCTTTCCGCCGGAATAGGACGCGCCGTAAAAACCGGTCAGGGGCGACTTTGAAAAAACACCATGCCGGCAGGAGCCATAAATGGCGCTGTCGGTAACCGGCCCCAGCGCCACAATCAGATGGTTGTCCGGAGAAAACGGATCGACCCCGGGGGGATTGTACTGCAACAGGAGCTGGGTTCCCAGCCCTTTTCCACCCAGTACAGTTTCGAGAACCTGATCCTCCAGGCTCTCAACCCGGGTGGTCTTGTCCGTCATATCAATAATCAGCAGTCGCCCGAAAAACCCTTTCATGGCAGTCCCTTCCAGTTAGAGCGTCAGCTCACTAAGCGCTTCTTCAAAAATCGCAAGCCCCTTATCCAACTGTGCATCGGTAATCACCAGCGGCATCAGGGTGCGGATTACATTGCTCTTGTGGCCGCAGGAAATCAGGACCAGGCCTTTTTCATAGCAGGAAGCCACCAGTTTTTTGGTTTCTTCGGTTGCCGGCACCTTGGTGCTGCGATCCTTTACCAGTTCCAGGGCAATCATGGGACCCTTGCCGCGGACATCCCCGATAATTTCATACTTGTCTTTCATGTCCAGAAAGCGTTTCCAGAGCTTTTCACCCAGGACTTCGGCTTTCTGCAGGAGTTGATCTTCGTAAAGCACTTCCAGTACCGCCAGCGCCGCCCGGCAGGCGATCGGATTTCCGGCATAGGTGCCTCCCAGACCGCCGATATGGGGCTTGTCCATCATTTCCTTGCGTCCGGTAACAGAGCTTAAGGGCAGCCCGCCAGCCAGGCTCTTGGCCAGTGTAATGATATCCGGCGCAATGCCCCAGTGGTCGATGGCAAACATTTTACCGGTTCGACCGGCGCCGGTCTGCACTTCATCGATGATCAGGGCAATGCCGTATTTCTGGCAGATGCTCTGAAGCTTGGGGAAATATTCCGGCGGCGGCGTCACAAACCCGCCCTCCCCTTGAATGGGTTCGGCTATCACGGCGGCAGTGGCTTCCGGAGCCACGTAAGCCGTGAAAAAATCTTCCAGATAATCCGCGCAGGCCGTGCCGCAGGACGGATAAGAAAGCCCGAACGAGCACCTGTAGCAGTAGGCATAGGGCATTCGGTAGACTTCCGGGGCAAAGGGGCCGAAACCAAATTTATAGGGTTTGACCTTGCTCGTCAAGGTCATAGTCAGCAGGGTTCGGCCGTGAAACCCATTTTCAAAACAGATGACAGCGGGCCTTCCCGTGGCATATCTGGCAATCTTCACGGCATTTTCAACCGCTTCGGCACCGCTGTTGGCAAACATGGTCATTTTGGGAAAATCGCCGGGCGCCAGCGCATTCAACTTTTCCGCCAGTTTCAGATAGGGCTCGTACATGGCCACATGAAAACAGGTGTGAATGTATTTTTCCGCCTGATCCTTGATGGCTTCAACCACCCGCGGATGGCAGTGGCCCACATTGTTGACGCCGATGCCGCCCGCAAAATCGATGAGCTCCCGGCCGTCCACATCGATCATCACCGCTCCCTTGGCTTCCCGGATAAAGGCGGAAGTGACATGAAACGGTCCCTGGGGAATATGTTGTTTTCTAAGATCCAGAAGTTCCTGTTTCGTGGTGTTCATTGATTTCTCCTTTTATATATCCATTTTGGTTTTATATATGCTCACGAAGTTGGTTGTAAGGTAGATTATCTGTCTCGCAAGGAATATACCATTTCAGAATAAAGGCTCAACAACCCGGGAAATGGTAAAAAGCAGCCCGTATTTGCATTGATTCAGGAAGTTGCGATCTTACAATAAAAACAGTGACGTTCAAAAAAGTCCTTTTCATTTTAATGCAGGGTTGCATTTAATATGCAAATATGCATATATAGAAAACCATCCCCCCCCTTTTTTTGTCCGATCTTAACAGGAGATACCGATGCTGCAAGATAAAAACAGCCGTTTAGCCCGATCCCCCATCTTGGAGGAACGGATCTATCCCGCAATTCTGGAAAAAATTCGGGATGCGGTCATTGCAGTTCATCCATCCGGAAGAGTCACTTATTTAAACCCCGCGGCAAAAACCTGTTTCAATCTCAACCTTGGTACGCAATTTGAAATAGCATTTCCCGAGCTGAAACAGCAGATGTTTCGAACCCTGAAGGATCAGCAGAATTGCCTGGGCCTGAACGTAACAAACGACCAGCGTCAATTTCTGGCCAATCTGTACGCGGTCCGTGAACAGGGAAAACCGGCAGGGGCGTTGTGCGTCCTGGAAAATCGCACGGAGATGAATCAGATCATTCAAAAGATGTTATCGTTTCAGGAACTTTCCCGGGAACTGGATACGATTATCGACTCATCCTACGATGGGCTGTGGATCTGCGACGCCAATGCGACGGTGCTGCGGATCAATTCCGCTTCGGAGCGCCTGAACAATATCCGGGCCAGCGAAGTGGTCGGCCGCAACATGGCGGACCTGGTCACAGAAGGTTTCATCAACCGGTCCGCCACCCTGGAGGTGATTAAAACCGGATCTACGGCAACGATGCTCCAGAATACCAGCACCGGCCGCAAGCTGATGATTACGGGAAGTCCTATTTTTGATGAAACCGGCAGTCTGGTCCGCGTGGTTGTCAACGAACGGGATATCACGGAAATCGATTCCCTGCATGAGGAACTTCAGCGCCAGGAAGCCATCAAGAATCAATACCGCAATCACATGCTGGAGATGCAACTGGCGGAAATGGAATCCCGCAGGATCATTGCCCGCAGCCCCTGCATGGCCAGACTTCTGCAGCAGACCATTAAAGTCAGCAAGGTGGATTCAACCGCCCTGATTCTGGGCGAATCCGGCGCAGGCAAGGAACTGATCGCGGATCTCATTCATAAGCATTCGAACCGGGCCAGCCAGCCCATGATCAAAATCAACTGCGGCGCCATACCCGAATCCCTGGTTGAATCCGAGCTGTTCGGGTATGAAAAAGGCGCTTTTACCGGTGCCCAAAAACAGGGAAAGCCCGGTTATGTGGAGCTGGCTCAGGATGGGCTCCTGTTTCTGGATGAAATCGCGGAACTTCCCCTGGCCTCACAGGTCAAGCTTCTGCGATTTCTGGAAGATGGCGTGGTTTGCCGGGTCGGCGGCGTCAAAAACCGAAAACTCAATGTCCGCATTCTGGCGGCCACCAACCGGAACTTAAAGGAGATGGTCAGCGACGGAGGTTTTCGAAAAGACCTGTATTACCGGCTTCACGTTATTCCACTGCATGTACCGCCGCTGCGGGAGCGGACAGAATGTATTCTGCCGCTGCTGCATCATTACCTGCATTTTTTTGCCGGTAAAATCGGCAAAACCGAATCCATTCATCTTTCCAGGCCGGTCACCGAAGCGCTGCTGTCCTATCCCTATCCCGGAAATGTCCGCGAGCTGATCAATATCTGTGAACGGGCAGTGGTCATGAGCGAGGGGGAATGGATATCTCTTGACGATCTGCCCCGGGATGTGGCAGATTCCAGAAAATCCAAAGAGCTTTCAGATCTTATGGATTTATCCCAAAGCTCCCTGAAGGAACTGATGGAAAAATTTGAGTGCTCGGTGTTGAAAAAGGCGTCAGCCCGGTACGGAACCCAGGATAAAATCGCAAAAGCGCTGGGTGTTGATCAGGCCACCATTGGCAGAAAATTGAAAAAATATGCCACGGCCGTTCATCCCCCAAGGGGCAATTCTCAGCAATAATTTCATCCGGAATGATCTATGCAATAATGCATAATTTAATATCATTTCCCCATGGCTTGTCCCGCACCAGTAGAGAAGAAGCGTTTTTCTCCGGGATAAGCCCATTTCGCCGGACCGAACCGAACCAAGTGCTTTTGTTAACAGCATTCATTCAAACTTCTTTTTGAAACACCTGTATCAGCTTCGCCTTGTTATCTCTTCAAAAGTTACATTTTTGTTGATTATTAGATGAGTTTCCTACATTTTAAGAGAATATACTGATCGCAGTTTTTTTCTTGATAAATCTGAATTATCTGTTATTTCAACTGGATTATTGAAACCTTTTTGTCAACGCAACCTTACTTGTGCTGTGGCATATAGATTGCAGACATTACCCCATCACAGCGGGAATGCTGTATCGGTTGAGCGCATTTTCAGCTCACTTGATGTTTTTAACCATTCTATTCAAGGAGGCAAACATGAAGGGACGAACGAAAGTACTGGCTTTACTGTTGGTTTTAGCAATGTCTGTACCGGTGTGGGCGGATGAAGCGCGCGATTTTTTCAAGGTCGGCGTGATTACCTCCCTTTCCGGCAGTTTGGCAACAGGCGGCAACGTTACCAAACGCGGCTATGATCTCTGGGCCGATGCCGTGAATGCGGCAGGCGGTATTGAAATTCAGGGCAAAAAATATCCCGTGAAACTCTTTTACGGAGATGATCAGTCCGAACCCGCCCAGGGCGCTTCCGCCGCAGAGCGGCTTGCCACCCAGGAGAAAGTCGACTTTGTTCTGGGTCCTTATGCTTCCGGCCTGACCCTGGCCGCAGCACCGGTCCTGGAGAAATTCAAAATCCCCATGATCACCGGTTCCGCTGAATCCCCCATGATCTGGAAAGAAAAGTTCCGTTACACATTCGGCACCATTCCCCCGGTGAATTATACCGGCTCGGCACCCATCAACACGATTGCCAACCTGAATCCCAAACCCAAAACAGCTCTCATTTTGGGCTCCAACGATACATTTTCCAAAGCCACTGCCGAGGCATTTCAGGATGCGGCTGTCAAGGCCGGAATCAAGGTGCTCAAATTCAATATCGTACCTTCCGGCCAGGACCTGATTCCCTATCTGTCCGCTGCCAAAGCCATGCAGCCCGACCTGATTGCTTTTGGCGGGCATGATGAGGAGCTGATCAAACTGGTAAAGGCCCTCAATCAGATCAACTACACGCCCAAAGCGCTTTTGATGCATTACGGCGTAACCGAACCGGCCTTCATCGAAGCGCTGCAGAAGAACGCGGATCAGGTTTTCGGCGCCTCCGTCTGGACCGAAACCATCAAAACCAAGGGTGAAGTGCTGTGGCCGGATGCCAAAAGCTATGCCGATGCCGCGATGAAAGCCTACAATGTACCGGCTGATTATACCCAGGCAGGTTCTTCTGCTGCGGGTATCGCCTTTCAGATGGCTTTGATCAAGATCAACGCCGTGCCGCCCCTGGATGAGAAAAAACGGGATGAACTGGTCGATGCGCTCGAGAAACTGAAGGTTCAGAGCTTCTACGGCCAGATCAGCTTTGCCACTGAAGGACAGTTCTATCATGCCAATGTCGGCCTCACGCCGCTGACCATCCAGATTCAAAACGGAAAAGTCGTTGTGGTCGGCCCCGACAATCTGGCGGAAAGCAAGCCGTTATATCCTATGAAAGCAGCCAAAAAATAAGGTTTTTTGCAAAGTAACACTTCAGGTGGTTAGCCTGATATTTTGCCGTAATAAATGTTTCCCCCTTTTAAAATAGGGGGGCCAGGGGGGGATTTCAGTAGTCTATTCCGCTGAAAATCCTCCTCAATCCCCCTTTTCCAAGGGGGAAGATATCAGCTTTTTATCTCCCATCGGAGCAAGCATCATGGAATTATTGCCTCAGGCCACAATTGACGGCCTTTTGATCGGCGGAATTTATATCACCATTGCCATCGGTTTTTCTCTGGCCTACGGCGTCATGCACATCATTGATTTTGCCGTTGGCGAATGGATCATGCTGGGGGCTTTTCTGGGATATTATCTCAATCTGTGGACCGTCGTGGATCCGTTTATTCTCCTGCCGGCAATTTTTCTGGTTTTCGCTTTGATCGGATTCCTGGTTCAGCCCCTGGTTTACCGGGTGATCAGCGGTAAAAAAGGAAACCCCGTCCTGATGGGGTTGGTCTTTACGTTTGGACTGGCCTTGATGTTCCGCGGCCTGGCCTTAACCGGTTTTGGATTTTATTCCCATTCCATTCCTTCCGCCATTTCTCAGGACTCCTTCTCTCTGGAGATGGGCAGCGTTTTTATCACCATCCCTTATGTGCGTCTTGCAGGGCTGCTATACGCCCTTGCCATTACCCTGGTGCTTCATTTTGTCCTGAAGAAAACCGACTTTGGCCGCGCGGTAAGAGCCCTTTCCCAGCACCGCGAAGCCTCTGGATTGATGGGGATTAACGCCAAACGGATCAGCTCTTATGTTTATGGGATTTATGTGGGGCTCAGCGCCATGACCGGAGTCATCATCGGCAGCATTTTCACCATCAACGCACAGATGGGCGGAGAATATACGATACTGGCATTTTTTATCGTGGTTCTGGCCGGCATGGGTTATCTGGCAGGCGTTCCCTGGGCGGCCTTTCTGCTGGGCCTGGTTCAGTCGTTTTTTCTGATCTACCTGAATCCCAGTTACACCCTGATGGCCGTATTCGGCATCCTGTTCACCATTTTGTTAATCTCCCCCAAGGGGCTTTTTGGAAGAGGCGTATGAGCCGAAAGTATCTCCTACTCATTCTGGCATTCGGTATCCTGCTGGCAGTGCCTTCAGTGATCCATGACACTTTTTTTCTAAGGATTGTCACTGAGGCGATTCTGTGGATTGGTCTGGCCATTTCCTGGGATGTCCTGGCAGGGTATACCGGTTATTTAAATTTCGGGCATGGCGCCTTTTTCGGCATCGGAGCCTACACCACCGCTCTACTCATGAAGTTATGCGGCTGGCCGTTTTTCCTGGCGCTTCCGGTTGCCGGCGTGGCGGCCGGTATCGTCGCATTGATCGCCGGCATCCCCACGCTTCGGCTAAAGGGCGCGTATTTCGCCATAGCCACCTGGGCGCTGTCCCGGGCCATTCAACAAGTGGCGCTGGTCATGGATATCACCGGGGGGCCCGATGGCATGAGGCTTCCTTCATTTTTACATCCGGAGTTTTTTTATTACCTCATGCTCGGGGCTGTGGTCGCCATCTTTGCGTTGTACTGGTTCCTGCTGGAAAAAGCCCCATTCGGACTGAAGGTCAAAGCCATTCGCGAAGATGATCAAAGCGCCATGTCTCTGGGGCTGAATCCCACCTGGATCAAGCTTCAGGCATTTATCCTTTCCGCGGTTCCCACCGGAATACTGGGGGCTATTTACGCATACTGGATCACCTACATCGATCCGGCATCCGTCCTGGGGGATCTGGTGACGGACCAGGCAGTCGTCATGGCGGTGTTCGGGGGCCTGGGAACCTTGATCGGTCCCGCCATCGGCGCCATCATCATCTTTTTGTTCAAGACCTATTTCTGGGCGTATCTGTCCGATTATCAGGTCCTTTATCTGATCATCCTGGGAGGGGTGATTGCCGCCAGCGTCGTATTCCTCCCCAATGGCCTGTGGGGAACGGTAACCGGTTATCTGCAAACCCGGAAAGCATTAAAACAGGAACCGGTTTCTCAAGGAAAAACCGATAAAGGAGCCCAACATGTCTGAACCCCGGTCTGAACAACTCCTTCAGGTGAATGCCGTCACCAAAACGTTTGGAGGACTCCACGCGGTGTTCCAGGTATCCTTTCATATCGCTCCCGGCGAGATTATCGGACTCATCGGCCCCAACGGTGCGGGGAAAACAACCCTGTTCAATGTGATCAGCGGCTTTTATGCGCCAAGCAAGGGACATATTCATTTCAAGGGACAGGATATCAGCGGAAAGCCGCCTTACAAGCTTGCGGTTCTGGGCATCGGTCGCACTTTTCAGGTGGTAAAGCCCTTTGCCGGGCTGACGGTTCTGGAAAACGTCATCATTGCATCCTTTGCCAAGCATCCCAAGCGCCGTCAGGCGGAACAGCATGCCTGGCGGATTCTGGAAACAACGGGTCTGGCGGACCGGGCCAATGCCCAGGCTTCCAGTTTGACCCTGGCGGGCAGAAAACGCCTGGAGGTCAGCAAGGCCCTGGCCCTGGAGCCGACACTGCTGCTTCTGGATGAAGTGGTTGCGGGCCTCAACCCGACAGAGGCGGACAAGACCATCGAACTCATTCTTTCCCTGCGAAGCCAGGGCATCACCATCCTGATCGTCGAGCATATCATGCGGGTCATCATGAACATCAGCGACCGCGTCGTGGTGCTCAATTTCGGCCAGAAAATCGCGGAAGGCATTCCCAGGGATGTGGCCAAGGATTCCGGGGTCATTCAGGCATATCTGGGGGAGGCGCCGCAATGAATATTTTAAATGCAAAAGGTGTTTCGGTTTATTACGGCGATATCCAGGCCCTGTGGGACATCTCCTTATCCGTCACCTCCGGACAGATTGTGGCCCTTCTCGGAACCAACGGCGCCGGTAAAACCACAACCCTGAAAACGATCTGCGGTCTACTTTCCGGCGCATCCGGCCAGATTGACTTTGAAGGAAAGATCATCAGCGGCCTTCCGGTCCATGACATCGCCGATCTGGGAATTACCCTGGTTCCCGAAGGCAGGCAGCTCTTTCCCAAAATGGATGTGGAGGAAAATCTGCTGATCGGCTCCTATCTCAGACGGACCCATGTCCACCGGGCAAAAAACCTGAGCAAAGTCTATGAACTTTTCCCCCGTCTTGCCGAAAGAAAAAACCAAACCGCGGAAACCCTTTCCGGCGGCGAGCAGCAGATGGTGGCCATCGGCAGGGCCTTGATGCAGAGCCCGAAACTCATCATGTTCGATGAGCCCAGCCTGGGGCTCTCGCCGATTCTGGTTCAGGAAGTGTTCCGAGTCATCGAAGAGCTTCACGGCCAGGGCCTCACGATTTTTCTGGTCGAGCAGAATGTTCACCAGACGCTAAAAATAGCCGACTACTGTTACGTAATGGAAAACGGTCGCATCGTCAAGGAAGGCACGGGAAAGGATTTGGAAAAGGATGCCTCGATCCGGGAGACATATTTGGGATTCTGAGCCTTCCATTAATACAAATATTCATATTACATGTTAAATTTGTATTGACAGCCTGCTGTGCGCTGACTAACATGGCTTCATGTACATTCCTCGTGTTATAGAGAAACTGCTGCCTGGCATTTTAGCAACCTTTCCTTGTCTGGCAATCACCGGTCCGCGTCAGTCCGGCAAGTCCACCCTGCTGCGTCAGGTTCTGGCCGATTACCGATATACCACGCTGGATGATCCTGCCCTGCGGGAGCAAGCCCTGAATGATCCGGTCTTTTTTCTGGATTCATTGGGCGAACGCTGCATTATCGACGAGATTCAGTTGGCTCCGGGGATACTTTCCTACATCAAGATGCGGGTTGATCAGGATCG
>Ga0268283_1000231_pt1 | contig 47425 bp, 36 predicted proteins | sample saktaG_13_FD_190140 | JGI IMG/M metagenome (GOLD analysis project Ga0268283, IMG submission 190140) | Saline water microbial communities from Sakinaw Lake, British Columbia, Canada - sak_2013_06_06_36m | ecosystem: Environmental > Aquatic > Non-marine Saline and Alkaline > Saline ...
GCCGTTTTATTCTGGTTTCCACCGACAAAGCCGTGCGGCCAACCAATGTGATGGGAACCAGCAAACGCTGCTGCGAGCGGCTGCTTCAAGCGCATCTGGATTCCCGGACCCGCATGATGGCGGTTCGCTTCGGAAATGTGGTGGGTTCCGCCGGGTCGGTGGTGCCGCTTTTTCGCAAACAGATTGAAGCCGGAGGCCCGGTGACCGTGACCCATCCGGAGGTGACCCGGTATTTCATGTCCATTCCGGAAGCCAGCCAGTTGATACTCCAGGCCGGAGCCCTGGGTGCGGGCGGCGAGGTATTCATACTGGAAATGGGAACACCGGTGAAGATCGCCGACATGGCCAAAGATCTGATCCGGCTGTCCGGAAAGGAGCCGGACCGGGACATCCAGATTGTTTACTCGGGCCTGCGGCCCGGCGAAAAGCTGTATGAAGAGCTCATCACCGAAGGCGAGGACATTGTCGGCACCGAGCATGAAGACATCATGGTTCTTCGGTCCGGTGGCTGCTTTGACGACTACGGCGATCAGGACGGATACCGGGAATGGCTCATGAAGCATCTGAATGAGCTTTATCAGATAGCCGATACGTTTGACGCCTGTGCGATCAAGGCAAAACTGAACGAGATCGTGCCGGAGTATGTGGTGCAGGATGCGGCGTGCGTGCTTTAGACGCCTTCACGGTCAAATCGCTGTGCGCGAAAATTTAAGGGAGGAATGATAAAAGGTGACAGGAAGAGAGATGGATACGAATAAGGCGGGGGAGACCCCGCAACGGAATGATTATCAAACCCCGGATGAATACGAAGGGGTTTCCTTGAAGGACATGGCGCTTTCCATATGGGGATATCGAAGGGCAATATCAATCCTGACCTTGGCGGCAACCCTTTTGATCGGGGGAACAGGTGCCGGCATCTATCTGTTTCAAAAAAAGCAGGATGTAACGAGCCTTCAGTTCAGGCTTGACTTTGAGGGCGTTGAGAAAAACGAGTACCCCAACGGAACCAAGTTCAGTACATCAGATCTGTTGGTATCTCCGGTACTCAACAGCGTCTATGACGCAAATGACCTTAAGAAATTTATTGCTCTGCCGGATTTTCGCTCAGCGCTTGCCGTGATTCAGACAAACGATCGAATAAGGCTTCTGGAGTACGAATATGCGCCAAAGCTGGACGATAAAAAACTGACCGTTGATCAGCGCAGCAAGCTGGAGGCTGAGTTTCTGGAAAAGAAGAAAAACCTCATGAGCCCTGTCTTCAATCTGATTCTATCCGGGAACACATCATCCGTATTATCCATTCCGCCCTCCTTAAAGGCGAAGGTACTTCAGGATATCCTCGCGGGCTGGGCGGAATACGCGGACAGGGTGAAAGGCGCAAATCAATTCCAGATCCCCCTGGTGTCAAAAAACACATTGAGAAAAGAAGATCTGGAGGTGCAGGATTTCCTTGTGGCCATCGACATGCTTCGTACTGCCAACGTCAGGGTTGTCGGCGACATAGCGAAGCTACAGAAAATACCGGGCGCGGCCATCTTTCGGATATCGGGAAACGGTGTTTCCCTGCAGGATCTCAGATTCCGAATGCTGGACATGGAGAAATTCAAAATAAGTCCGCTCCTGGGCATCATCCGGCTTGGCGGAATCACAAAGAATGATGAAATAACGAAAGTTTATCTCCAACATCGTGTTTTTGAACTGAAGATGAAAGAAGAGGATGCCACATCGCGTGAAAAGATATATGCGGCCTCTCTTAATGAATACAATCAGGGGGTCAGATCTGCTTTGACCGGAGTAGACTCCGGGGGACGGCTTCAACCAAGCGGCGTGGCCTCTCCTTTGACTGCAAATATCCCGACCACGATAAACCAGTTGGGAGAGAGCTTCCTGAGCAGCATCATAAAAATGACGCAGGAAAACCTGGATGCCAAGTTCAGGCAGGATATCACGCAAAACATCATAAAAGAAGGGCTCGGCAAAGTGGAGATTGTATCGGATCTCAAATATTATGAAAAACTTCTCTCCGAGCAATTAAAACGTGAGAAGCCGAACAGCCAAAGCATGATTACGGATGAAGTCCGTTCCAAGGTTTTTGACACGTTTGAACAGATTTATAATTCCCTGTTGTTCAGCATCGATGAGGTGAATACCATCTATGCGGGTCTGAGCAAGGCCAACTTGAATCCCAGCAGCACGCTCTATACGGTTACAGAGCCGACTTTTACATCTCAGGAGAAATCCTTACCCCTTGTGAAAGCGATTTCTTATGCGTTTATGGTATGGGTGTTGGTTGAGGGATGCATTTTGGTTGGAATCCTGATTTGCAATGTCTTTAGAAAGAAGGAGGGGGTATCTCCTCTATTGCCATGATCGTTGATGGTAATATCGACGTTTATGCTGAATAAATCCGGAAGGGACGCTGCAAACATTGTGCTCCAGGGATGTGCGGTGGGGTACACGGGCCTGGTTTCGCTGGGAATAACATTTTTTCTGGCGCGTGGTTTCGGGCCTGAAAAATTCGGCGGTTACAGCTATGCGCTGACATGGGCGTCCCTGATTTTTATTCTTCAGGACGGGGGGCTCGGAACCCTGATTTTTCGGGAAAAAACCCTGCCGAGTCCGGCGCTGGCGGTTTTTAAAGGGGATCTTTCATCGCTTTCCCGGGGCCATGCCCTGTTGGTTACGGGTGCCGGTGTTTTGCTGGGGCTGGCGGTGCCATCCCCCTACCGGGTGGAAGTGTCGTTTGCGGTTGTTTGTTTTGGATTTCAAGCGGTGACGCAGTTTATTTCTTCAGAAATGCGTGCCGATGGGCGGTTTTCCCGGGATGCCTTCTGGCAGATACAGGGGCGAACCCTGAGTGCTGCAGGGATTGTCATCGGGGTGATGCTTTTGCCCGAGCCCTGGGTGGTGATGGCCGGGTGGGGATTCGGGCTGTTTATCAGCCTTTTTTTTTCGCCGGTTTCGCATCCTCTTCCCCGATTCGGCGCATTATGTCATCGGGAAATTCGCCGGGCAACTTTTTCGCTGATGGCCATCAACATCGCAACCGCCCTCTACAACCGCTGCGATATCCTTTTACTCGAGCATTTGACCGGGGATGCGGCTCAGGTGGGGGTATATGCCGCTGTCTATCGCGTTCTGGATGGCATCATCCTGCTGGCAAGCCCTTTCAGTTGGATCTGGTTCCGGAAACTGCGAATGGCCAGTGAAACGAAAGAACATTTTGTATCCCTGCTGTTCTGGATGTGCCTGACCCTGGCCGGAGTTGCGGTATTGATCCTGGGATGTGGCGTCCTGTATGGAAAGGCGCTGGTGGTATGGATCTTCGGGGAAGGGTATCTGGAATCGGTTCAAATTCTCCCCTGGCTTTTGGGGGCGTTGATTTTTGCCCTGCCCAACGGAATATTGACGATGGGTGCGATTGCCCAAAACCGGGAACGTGGTTACGCCATGGCGGCAGGCTTGGGCGCCCTGGTTAACATCGGGCTGAATATCGCCTGGATACCGGAATTCGGCGCCAGGGGAGCTGCCTGGGCCACGGTGGCAACCGAAGCGTTTCTGATGTTGGGGCTGATGATCTGCCTTCACAACGCTCTGCGCCGGAAGGAAACAACCATTCAGGATGATCCCCTCCTGTTAAGTTGATTGTCAATGCCACGATAATTTGAAATCCAACAAAATCAAAGCATCCCAGAGGCCTTATGAAACTGAGTGTCATTATCCCCTGCTATAACGAAAGGAATACGATACGAAGCCTTGTGGATGCGGTTCGTCGTGCGCCTTACGACAACAAGGAAATCATTATCGTTGATGATGGCTCAACTGATGGCACAAAAGATGTCCTGTGCCAAGAGATGGCACCGGTTGTTGCCAAAATTCTTTATCATGAAAAAAATCAGGGGAAGGGGGCGGCCTTAAAAACCGGGATCCATGCGGCAACGGGCGACATTATTCTGATTCAGGATGCGGATTTGGAATATGACCCGATGGAATATTCCAATCTTCTGAATCCCATTCTTCAAAACCAGGCGGATGTGGTCTTTGGCTCGCGATTTTTGGGCGGGAAGCCTCACCGCGTGCTGTATTTCTGGCATCGGGTTGGGAATGGTTTTTTAACCCTGATTTCAAACATGTTTACCAACCTGAATCTGACGGACATGGAAACCTGCTACAAGGTTTTTCGTCGGGAAATCATTCAAGGGATGCAAATCGAGGAGAACGGGTTTGGGTTTGAGCCTGAAATTGTCGCCAAAGTCTCCAAAACCCGCTGCCGGATATTTGAGGTGGGTATCAGCTACTATGGGAGAACGTATCAAGAGGGAAAAAAAATCGGATGGAAGGATGGCTTTCACGCGTTGTATTGTATTTTCAAATATAATGTTTTTCGTTAAGAAATCATGGATATGCCGAATGGCACCCTGGGCGGTACTCGTTCTAATGCCTATCCTGATTCTCGTTAACGGGTTCGATTCAAGAAACGGATTTCTCCGGTTGATTCATTTTGGGCAGAATTTTCAGGATACCAGAATCCAGGAAATTCGGGTGATTGATCTCCCGAATCTGACGCCATGGGGATATGATGGACAGTTCTATGCACAGATTGCCGTGGATCCTTCCCTGAGGCATGAAGGGCTGAAAAAAGCGACATATGGCGAGTTAGCTTATCGCGCGAGGCGGATCGGTCTGCCGTTTCTGGCCTTTTGCCTGGGTTTGGGACAACCCTTTCCGATTCTTCAGGCATATGCATTATTGAACTTTCTTTTTTGGATACTGTTGCTGATAACCCTTAATCGGTATCGGAATCTGAATACATCCAGAGGGAGTTCGTTGGCAATATCGATTCTGTGGTCAACCGGTACATTGACTTCTCTGGCGCGATCCGTGCCGGATTTGCCTGCTGTCGCATTTAGCACTTGGGCGTTGGTTTCACAGTCTCAGGCGACGGCGAACTTGTTCATCGGGATTGCCGCCTTGTTCAAGGAAACAGCCATCCTGAGCTTTCCACGCGTTGCATGGCCGGAAAGAAAGCATTTCAATTCCGCGATTCGGAAGTATCTTATGTCCGCCTTGATCGTGTTTGGCCCGATTCTGGCCTGGAGCATCTATATCTATTTCCGTCTGCCAGCGGAAACGATGCTTGGATCCGGGAATTTTTCGTTTCCCTTTTCCGGGCTGTTCCATAAAGTGCAAGGAAGCGTCAAACAACTCCTGGATGGCTTTTCTCATCGCGCATGGATGCATTTGCCGTTTTTATTTTTTGAACTGATATGCCCGATCTCTCTTTTGATTCAATCCGTGTATATGGTTATTCATTTTAGATCATTTTCCAATGCATGGAAAACCGGAATTGGATTTGTCATTCTGTTTTGTTTTCTGGGTGCCGGTGTCTGGGGAGATCAATATGCATATAGTCGCGTCTTGCTGCCGTTGACGGTTTCGTTTAATTTCCTGATTCAGGAACAGGAAACAGCGTCTTCTTTTTGGAGTTGGTATCTTTTGGGGAATGCCGGAATGTCATGGATGTGTATGGAAACAGTATCCCGGTCATTTATTACCCTGTAGCCGGCATGTTATGCCGGGAATCGCCGATGAACGGATAGTCAGATGGAGAGGTTCGTGCGAAAAGGCATCCTGCTGTATGATTTTCTGGCGGTTCCGGGGGGTGCCGAAAAACTGACGTTCACCCTGCTGGAATCGCTGCCGGATATCCCCCTGTGCTGTGCCTTTCGGAATAAGGCCGCTTTTCCGGACGAAATTCTGCCAAAGGCGGGTTTTATGGATTTAAATGCGGCTTCGAACCTACCCGTGTGGCGGATTTTGAAAGTCATGCATGCCTTTGAAAGAAAGACCTCGTTTTTAAACGATTATGACTGGGCTCTCTTCAGCGGAATATATGCACCGCTTGCGGTACGGAATCGTTTCCGGGGCGCCAATCTTCTGTATTGCCATACCATTCCCCGGTTTGCCTATGATCTGAAAGCGTTCTACCTGTCCCGGTTGCCGTTTTTCCTCAGGCCGGCATTCTACGGACTGGTCCGGCTCATGCGGCATCGCTATAAACGGGCATTGGGCCGAATGGATGGGATCATTGCCAATTCCCATAATGTGAAAAAACGGCTGGAAACCTATCTGGGGCGGACGGCGACCGTGATTCATCCGCCGGTGAATACGGAACGGTTTTGCTGGATGGGGCAGAAAGACCATTATGTGTCTCTGGCCAGGCTGGAAAATTTCAAACGGGTCGATCTCATCGTCGATGCCTTTAGGCAAATGCCCGAAAAGAAATTGGTGGTGACATCCAGCGGATCGGAGATGCAGCGATTGAAAAAACTAGCTTCCGATGCACCCAACATTCACTTTACCGGCTGGCAGACGGAAGCGCAATTGTGCCGGTGGATCGGAAATGCCATTGCCGCCATTTATATCCCGATGGATGAAGACTTCGGCATGTCGCCGGTGGAGTCAATGGCTGCGGGAAAACCGGTAATCGGCGTCGCCGAGGGCGGATTGCTGGAAACGGTTGTGCCGAATCAGACCGGTATTCTGCTTGAGCCGCCGCCGACAGTCGATGCGATAATGGCCGCTGTTTACCACTTGACTCCGGAGCGGGCACTGGAAATGCGGCCGGCCTGTGAAACGCGGGCCCGACTGTTTACGCGCGAAATCTTTCTGGGAAAGATGCGGACGATTATCGACGGCCTTAATACGCCGCCAGACTCAGATGCGAAAACACAATGCCGTATCCGGATATCAGCATGAACGCGGCATAGGACAGAATCGATATCAAGGCAAGTCTTCTTTGAATGGGGGGAAGCACTTCGGCAAGGCTATTGATATTGCGAAAAGGCATGATGGCCCCGATGCCCAATCCGGATACCGCGCCTGCCAGAAGCGTAATATAGAGCGGATACCCCACATATCCGTATTCCGGGTGCAGAATACAGAACGGGCAGTGGTGCGTGGGCAGTTCGTAGAAATACACGCTGATAAACGAAATGAGCGCAACAATGGCTATCAGGAAACTGATCAGTGTTGATATCGAAAAAAAATAGCCCCCTTTTCCTTTCAGGTAGAAAACCAGCCCCAGCAAAAAGGTGACAGCCATGCTGAAGTAACATGCCGTTTGAGACAGGGCGCGGGGAAGGCCGATGAGCCCGGACAGGATCGTATTGGCGTCCGTGGTAAAAATCGTTCCGCAGCAGGAAGTGATGATATCCGGCTTGAGGCCGAGCAGGTAAGCCCCCTGGACAAGCGTTTCGGCAACCAGAAAGGGTGTAATCAAGATCAGCAATCCGTATTTTGTCTTGATCAGCGGATAGTCACTGGCTTTGTTGTCGGTGAAGTTCACGATCAGCCACACGCCGGCAAGCAGAAAATCGGTTATTTTCAGCATAAGGGCGGGGTAGCCGAATCCATTGACCTTGAGGCTTCCGGCCGCGCACATGGCGCCGACAAAGAGAGAACTCAGCGAATCGGCCGTATAGATAAACAGAAACAGCGAAAGCAGTTCAAACCCCAGTGCATAGCTCATCACCATGGAGATGAGATAAGTGCGTCGTTCAAGCTCCAGTTGCAGTTCGCTTCCGCTTCGGATGTCCCAGTTCCGGATGATCCGCGCACCTTCGTATGCGCAGCAGCACAGCATGGACGCCGTCAGAACCGAACCCAGAAGCAGGGCCAGAATGCCGGGATGAAATGTCATGGGACGTCCCCCGCCGCCCCCGGGAAGACGATCTTTCCATCCCGCATGTCGATGATCCGGTCGATCACATCCGATTCATATACAAGGGGATCATGGCTGGCGATCAGGAGGGTTTTCCCCTGTTCTTTAAGCCGGCGCATGATTTCCATGAATTCCCTTGAGAGATGGGTATCCAGGTGCGCGGTCGGTTCATCGGCGATGATGATGGCCGGATCATTGATCAGAGCCCTGGCAATGGCGATTCTCTGGGCCTCTCCGCCCGAAAGCCACTCCACTTTCGCAAAAGCCTTGTGCGAAAGATTCAACCGGTCGAGCAAATCGATCGCCCTTTTCTTCAAGGCGGCATGCTTTTCTCCATTCGGATAGGCCGGAATCATCACGTTCTCGAGAGCCGTAATGCCCTTGATGAGATGGAACTGCTGAAACATGAAGCCGAAGGTCTTTCGTCTGATATCCGTCAGAAACCGCTCCGGAAGGCTGGTGATTTCCCTTTCCTTCAGGGTGATTCTGCCCGATGTGGGCCTGGCCATACACCCCAATATGCTTAAGAGCGTGGTTTTTCCCGACCCGCTCGGCCCTTTGAGGGCTGTCGCCTTCCGGGAATCGATGGAAAGGTTCACGCCTTCGATGGCCACGAATTCGTTGGATTTGCCCGCGTTAAAGACCTTGCGGATATGCTGGAGCTGGATCAATTGATTATGTCCTCATGACCGAATCCGGGTCAATCGTTGCGGATCTCCAGGACGGCACAATGGTTGCCACGGTGTAGGGAATGACCGTTAGAAAGAACAGGATGGCGATCTCGTAGGCGCTGATAAACGGCGTCAGCTTGAAATCGGGATACAGGACCGACCAGCCTTTCAGTACGGGCGCAAACAGGGCGGATGCGGTAAAAAAAATATGCAGATAAGCAGACAAAATTCCCATCAGGAAAGCCGAAAGGGACACTGCCGCACCTTCCCAGAATTTCATCAGCAGAATATCCGAAGTTTCCCACCCGATCGCTTTCAGGATGCCGATCTCCCTTTTTTCCTCCGCGTTTAATCCCGTTGCCTTGTCCCATGCCAAAATGATAAAGGCAAAGAAGGCCCCTGCCAAAATCACGATGATCACCCCCGCGCGCCAGTCAAAAACCGCATCATAAGTCCGCAGAATCTCATTTCTCAGGATCGGCCGGGTATCCGGATAAAGTTGCGTAATCTTGGCGGCGATGGTGGATAATTCCTTGTCGTTTCTGACTTCAAGGACCAGGTCCGTGGCATGATCCTTCGAAACGGAAAAGATCTTTCTGAAGTCTTGTTCCGAAACCAGGACCAGATCCGATGTGACCAGCTCCGATGCGGCAGGCAGGACCCCCTTTACCTGTAGCATCAGGTAGGATCCATCGTAGGTTTTGAAGGGAATGCTGTCGTTTTTCCGGGTGATGATCTTATCCTCTGTTGTCGCCCTCCGAAGTGTTACCCCCTTGCCGATGATGATCTCTCCCGGCCGGTCTTTTAAATCCGCATTCACCATCAGGGTATAATTGGCGCCGCTTTGGCCGTCGTAGTAGTAGCCCCACAGGCGCGGCGTAACCGATTGCACCCCCTTGATCCGCTGGATGGAATCGATATAGCTTTCCGGAATAAAGCCCTGTCTGCCCGCCACCAGCCGCTGGACCATGATCTCGGGGGCGTCCCGAAGGATCAGCGCGGCCTCTTTTTTGATGGCATGCGCAAAGAACATGACCGAGGCCAGCAGGAAGATCACGAAGGTGTAAACCACCACCAGGGAGAGATTCTTTCCTTTTCTCCGCCAGAGGGAAGCGAGCATAAAGTCGATAATATGCCGCTGTTTTTCGATGGCGCTCATAATCTCTAGTTCCGCGTTCGTTGTTTCAGATGAGGGGGTACCGGCACAAGGGCGCCGGATGGGAAATGCTCCAGGGCCATCGGATGGTCCTGAAAAGGCGTGCCCAGGTCGGCCAGGCTGGGATGGCGGGTGTAGCGGGCCTCGGTAAAAAGGCACAGATCGCTCAACCCCAGCACCCTTACAATCTCTGCCCGTTCTTGAAGCAGCGGCATGTCAAGATGCTCCCGGACTCCGGCATGAACGAACATGAGGCCGATCAGAAGCGTACTCACCAAAAGGTAAATAAAAAAAAGATCTGATTTTCTTCCAGGCATCACTCTCTTCCTATGGCTTGTCCCTGGATCAAACCGGGTGTGACGGCATCGAGGCGAATCATCTGTTTTTTAACCTCGAAATGCCATTTCCAGATTTCATAAATCGCCGGATAGACCAAAAGTTCCAGCAAAAATGAGGTAAAGACCCCGCCGATCATGGGCGCGGCAATGCGTTTCATGACATCGGAGCCCGTGCCGATGGACCACATGATCGGCGCCAGGCCCAGAAACATCGTAGCCGTGGTCATGAATTTGGGGCGAATCCGCTTGACGGCCCCTTCCAATATGGCGCTTCTCAGCTCCGCCAGACTGCGCATCCGGCCTTCCTTTCTGGCCTGATCATACGCAATATCCAGATACAGGAGCATAAACACGCCTGTTTCCGCATCCACGCCCAGAAGCGCGATAAGCCCCACCCATACGCCGATACTCATATTATAGTTCAGAAAATAAAGCAACCACACCGCGCCGATTGCGGAAAACGGGACAGCGAGCAGCACCATGCACGTTTTGACCGCTGATCGGGTATTGAGATACAGCAGCAGAAAAATCAGAAAAAGGGTAAGGGGCAAAACCACCACCAGGCGCTCCTTGACGCGCAGCATCGCTTCGTACTGACCGCTCCAGGAAACGGCATAACCCGGCGGCAGTTTTACCTTGTTCCGGATCAGGTTCCCGGCTTCTTCGATATAGCCGCTCGGATCCCGTCCGGCCATATCCACATAAACATAGCCGGTCAAAAGGCCGTCTTCATTGCGGATCATGGACGGCCCGGTGGTGATCCGGATATCGGCCAGTTGCCCGATGGGGATCTGTTTCTGTCCGCCGGGGACTGAAACCAGAACCCGGCCGAGGGACTGAAGATCGCCCCGGTAATCGCGCATATAGCGCACATTGACCGGGTAGCGCTCCCGGCCTTCGACGGTCGTTGTTATGGTTTCTCCGCCGATCGCGTTTTGAACCGCTGTCTGGGCATCTTCCAGGTTCAGACCGGATAAAGCCAGTTGTTCACGATTCCACTTGAAATCCAGAAAATAACCGCTGCCCGTGCGTTCGGCGAAAACGCTGCGGGTTCCCTTGACCGCGGGCAGAAGCGCTTCGATTTGAGATCCGATGCCTTCAATGGTCGCAAAATCATCCCCCGAGATTTTCAAGCCGACCGGGGTGCGAATGCCGGTGGTGAGCATGTCGATCCGTCCCTTGATCGGCATGGTCCAACCGCTGGCAAGTCCGGGAAGCCTCAGGGCGTCGTTCATCAGACTGATCAGCTCCTCGTGGGAAATGCGATCGGAAACAAAACGGCGCAATACAGCCTTTCCCCATTCCGGCGCCCAGGCCGAATACCAGGTGTCAACCTGCCGCCACTTCTCCCTGGGATGCAGGATGATCACGGTTTCTATCATGGACAGCGGGGCCGGGTCCGTGGATGTCTCGGCGCGGCCGGCTTTTCCCAGAACCGTGTCCACTTCCGGAAACGATTTGATAATCCGGTCCGTTGCCTGAAGCAGTTTCTGCGCTTCGGTGATGGAAATGCCCGGCAGGGTTGACGGCATGTAAAGGATGGCGCCTTCATCCAGCGGGGGCATGAATTCCGAGCCCAGTTTCTGAAAAACCGGGATGGTAACGATCACCATCACAAGTGCCGTTGCGATCACGATCCATTTCCAGCGCAGGGTCCATTCGGCAACGGGTTGGTAGAGACCGATCAGCACCCGGCTGATCGGATGCTTGTCTTCGGAATGGATGGTTCCCACGAGCACGGCGTTTGTGGTCCGGCAGAGCCAGCGGGGCCGGAAGTCAAAGTTCCGGAAACGTGTGAAAAACAGCCGCAGCGCCGGATCCAGTGTGATCGCCAAGAGGGCGGCGATAAACATGGAAAGGGTCTTGGTATAGGCCAGCGGTTTAAAAAGGCGGCCTTCCTGGGACTCAAGCGTCAGCACCGGCAGAAAAGAGACGCCAATCACCAGCATGGCAAAGAAACTGGGGCCGGCCACCTGTTTGACGGCGTTGACGACAACCGTCCGGTAGTCCTCGCGCCGGCCGTTTCGCTCCCATTCCTCCAGTTTTTTATGGGTCTGCTCGACCACCACGATGGCCGCATCCACCATGGCGCCGATGGCGATGGCAATGCCGCCCAGCGACATGATATTGGCGGTCAGACCCATCAACCGGAAGGGAATAAAGGCCAGCAGTACGGCGATCGGAATGGTGATTACCGGAATGATGGCGCTGGGGATGTGCCAGAGAAAAAGAAAAATTACCAGCGCAACGGTCAGGATGACTTCCGTCAGGGTGGATTTCAGGTTGTCGATGGCCCGAAGGATCAGCTCCGACCGGTCGTAGATGGGGACCACCTTGACGCCGGACGGCAGCCCCGGCGTGATTTCAGCGATTTTTGCCTTGACGCGGCGGATGACATCCAGGGCGTTTTGTCCCTGCCGCATGACCACGATGCCGGAGACGACTTCTCCGGTGCCGTCCAGATCGGTGACCCCCCGCCGCTGGTCCGGGCCCAGGACTACCTGCCCGACATCCTTGACGCGAATCGGGGTGCCGCTGTCGCTGGTTGCAAGCAGGATGTTCTCGAAATCGGTGATGGATTTGGCATAGCCGCGCCCGCGCACCATGTACTCGGTTCCGCCGAACTCAATCAGCCGGCCCCCCACTTCGGTATTCCCGCCGCGGACCGCCTCCACCACGCGACCGATGGATAGATTGTAGGCCTGCAGCCGGTTGGGGTCCACATTTACCTGGTACTGCTTGGTGAACCCCCCGATCGGCGCTACCTCGGCAACGCCGGGAACCGACTTCAGATAGTAGCGCAGCACCCAGTCCTGGCAGGCACGCAGCTCCGCCAGGCTGTGTTGGCCGGATGGGTCCACCAGGGCGTACTGGAAGATCCATCCCAGGCCCGTGGCATCCGGCCCCAATTCGGTCTTCACCCCTTGCGGAAGTCCGGGCAGAACCCCGGAAAGATATTCCAGGGTTCTGGACCGGGCCCAGTAGATGTCGGTGCCGTCTTCAAAGATGACATAGACATAGGAATAACCGAAATCGGAGAAGCCGCGGACCGCCTTGACCTTGGGAGCCCCCAGCATTGCGGATACGATGGGATAGGTCACCTGGTCTTCGATGATGTCCGGGCTCCGGTCCCAGCGCGAATAGACGATGACCTGCGTGTCGCTGAGATCCGGAATGGCGTCCAGGGAAAGGTGCTGCATGGACCACCAGCCCGTGATGCAGGCAGCCGCGACCAGGATAAAGACGATGAACCGGTTCTGAACCGAGAAATCAACGATGCGGTCAATCATGTTTGGCTGCCGCCAGTTTCATCCGGCTTTCGGAATCGATGAGGAAATTGCCTGAAATGACAATTTGTTCTCCGGGCATGAGCCCTTCGACGATTTCAACCCGATCGCCGAAGCGCCAGCCGGTAGTGACCGTCCGGGGTTCAAAAAAGCCATTCTCCAAAGCTGCGAAAACCGTCTGCCGCCGTCCGGAATCCAGGACCGCGGATGCCGGCACGGTCATGGCCGGAGACAGGGTGGTGAGAAATTCAACATCGACAATCATCTCCGGACGGAGCGTATTTTTCGGATTATCCATTTCCAGGCGTACCTTCAGCGTGCGCGTGGTCGCATCAAACAGGGGCGGGACGTCACTGACCCTGGCCTCATAACGCCTGTTCTGCCCCGGAAGGGATATTTTTGCGCTCATTCCCGGCCGGATGTAGTTGGCTTCAGTATTAAAGACATCCGCAATGACCCATACACGGCTCAGATCGGCTATCCGGAAACATTCCGTGCCGCGATCAATTTTTTGGTGAGAGAAGATGCTGCGGCCAAGCACCAACCCGGCGACCGGAGATCTTATTTCCAAAGCGGTCCCATACTGTCCGGTTCGCACAAGCTCCTCAAGCTGGGTTTCTCCGACCCCCAGGTTCAGCAGTTCCAATTTGGCCCTGTTGGCATAATACTCTGATAAAGACAGTTTGGTTAAAGGCTGTTTTTCAGCGGGCTGCTGACGTGCCGCGGGCTTGGGAACCGCAGGCGTTGTCCCATCATCGGGTTGCAGGGTTCCAGGTTGGGGTGTCCCCGCGGGCTGCAATCCGGTTGTGCGACCGGCTCCGGAAGGCTGTGTTCCAGGCTGGGGCAGCCGTCCCGTTTTGCCGAGTTCTGCCAGATATTGCTGCTGCCAGGTGAAAAAATCATTGCTGTAAATGTTGATTCGGGCCATGAGTTGGTCTTTTTTGACCAGACTGCCCGTGGTGCTCCCGGGGACGTCCCACATCCAGCCATCCGTGGCCGCCATCAGCCGGTATATCCGGTTTTCATCGGGGGCAACGCGACCCAACGTCCGGACACGATGGGTTTCCGAAACCATCTTTACGGTGCCGATCTGTACGCCGATGAGTTGCTGTTTTTGAGGCGTGATCTTGACGGTGCCCGGAGGCATCGAGCGCGCGGCGTCCGAGAAACCGGATCCGGAGGATTCTTCATCTCCGTAAACGGGTTCCATGGGCATGCCGCACGGCGCGATACCGGGTTTATCCGACGTGTTTGTCGGATTCATGGGATCCACGTAATGAAGAATCCGGCGCTCCGTGTCATGATTCCTGCCGGTTCCGTGCCGGCTGTACCAGGCTCCGCTCAAAAAAGATCCGAAGAGAAGGGCAAGAAGTGATATGACGACTAAAGGTTTCTTCATGGCAAGTTGTCAGTCTTTCGCAGCGGATGAAGATGGAGAAGGCTTTTGAATTGACGTTAATCAAAACGAAAAAAAGCAACTCCGTTGAAAGCCTGCCCGGAAGGCGCGGCATCAACGGAGTTACTGTCAAAAATACATCACTACATTTTGGTTAATTCACAATGGTCCAATTGGTATCGGAGACTTGTGGCAGCGATGCCGTTCCGATTACTTTTGCTCCATCCATATACCAGACCATGATTTCGCCGGAATGGGTATTCCTCCAGAGGATGTCGGGTTTATTGTCGTTATTGAAGTCTCCCGTTCCCACAACCTTCCAGGTCAGATCCAAGGGTGTGGCGAGGGTGTCGAATTCGAGCCCTATGGTAGTAATTCCGTTCATATAAAAGATCTGGAGGGTGCTGGTGTTGTTGTTCCCGTTGATTTTACTCCAGAGGATATCGGGTTTACCGTCACGGTTGAAGTCATCCACCCCCACAATTTGCCAGGTCGAATCAATGATGAGAGGGGGTAAAAGGACCGGCGTCGTCCCCGTAAACGTTGCGTTATTCATGAACCAGACCCTGGTTGAGTTGATTGCGATATTTCTCCAGAGGATATCGGGTTTGCCGTCACCGTTGAAGTCGCCTACACCCACAATATTCCAGTTCTGGTCGGTTTCTGAAGGAAGGAGGTCTACCCCCGTGATAGTGTTTCCGTTCATATATGTGACTGCATTTTGACCGGTTGAAGTATTTCTCCAGAGGATGTCGGGTTTGCCGTCTCCATTGAAGTCACCCCTGCCCACAATCTGCCAGTTCGTATCGGCGATTGTGGTGATCGAATCTGCCCCGGTCGGTGTAATCCCGTCCATATACACGATGGCGTTCTCGCCGGTTGAGGTATTCCTGAAAAGGATATCGGTCTTGGCGTGGGGGTTGAATACCAGTGGGCGCATCATGTCGTTTTCTTCATGGCCCAGAAGATGGCAGTGCCACACATACTCCCATCCGAAGTTGGTCATCTGGTTGACGGTTGTGACCGGAAGTCCGTCTGGACCTTGGGGCCAGAAATTCATCGTGCTGCCAATCGGCTGAGTCGGATCAAGCGGTCGAATGCTGTCGGGAATGATGAAAGGAAACCGGGGAGTAACCGGTTTTATCGCCACGATCGCATCTTCCAGCGGATTCATCCTGACGGTTTCCTTCCAGCCCAGTTCGTTGGGATCGGGCGGTCTGATCGCGCCATCCCAGCCAACCCGGTTGATGAGCTGCACATTGAACAGGTGAAAGTGGATGGCGTGCGTGTCAACGCCATTATGCGTAATCTTCCATATCTGGGTCTCGTTGTTGGCGGTTTTCTCCGTGGGGGGATCAATGTATCCATAAGGAATCGTTGTCTGGTTGTTGGCATTGGTAAACGGCAGTTCAACTCCCAGCGTGGCATTCATCCGTCCATAATTGGTCTCGAAAAGCTCCTGTATGGCCTTTGGTTTCAAGTTGACCGTTTTGGGTGTGTTTGAACCAAACGGTGCAAAGGTCAGAGTCGTTCCCTGGATGCTAGAAAAATTCGCATCGATTGCATCGGTGTAGGTCGCATTGTAGGGCCCGTTGGGAAGGCCGTAAGCCGCCTGCGGCACCGGGGGCGGTTCCTGGGACACGGCATAGGCATGAGGCAATCCGGTGGTCGTGTTTTGCAATGCGGCCAGGTTGAAGGCAGGGGCCGGCGTTCCGGCTGCTACCCGGAATTGCAGGATGGTCCGGGTGTTGGGTCCCTTTCCCGCAAGTGTTGGGGGGGCGCCGCCAATAACGGTATTATCCGGGTCCCCCGTGTAGTAGTCGATGCGCGGGTCAAACGCCGGAACCGGAGCCGGGGCATCGTTATAGAGAATGATGGTGGAATTGTCGGGAACCTGGGAAAAGTCAATGATGACATCCGCCCGTTCCGCGGGCCCCATAAAGAGGGTCTTGCCTTCGACATTCAAGACCACAATGTCTCTGCGGTTGTAGTTATAGCCGATCGGTGTGTTGGGGAGCACCACCGGAGCCGGCAAAAATCCGCCTTCGGTTCCGATCTGGATCATTTCCGGGCCGACTGTGGCCGGATCCGGAACCCCGCCATCCCGGCCATCCGACGGCCAGGATGCAGGATAGCCTGCCCCCGTTCTGACCGAAGGAACCATTTTGACTTCCGTGGGATGGGCCGGGTCGGCATAATAGAGCTGCAGGTTCCAAAAACGGTCATTGGCTGCATTCAGTATCCGGAATCGGTAGGCTTTACGCTCCACCTGAAGGAATGGATAGGCCGTGCCGTTGATCACAGGGGTATCCATGAAGGCTTCCGGCAAAGCGGTAGGATTGGGCGTTCCAGGGATATCCGGTGGTTGGGTGGGGTTGGCAGGGCCATATAACGGGTTTGGAAGCGTTCCGTGATTCAGCAGACCCGTGTACGGAGGGAAGAACCAAAGGGCGTAATCCCACCTGCCCATGGGGTTGGCGCCACTGAAGTCCCACGGATTCTGGTTCGGCATGTAGACGTGGGGAAACCAGAGGTTGCCGTAGTCCCCATATTTGGTGGTGTCCCAGGTGGGATCCTGCGCCATCAGGTGGGGGGTGTCGGGCACGAAGGTTCTGTCCTGAATAATCAGTGGGATTCCGTAGCGGTACTCCGCTGGCATGGCAGCCCCCGGTATGGTTCCGGCATTGATCAACGCTTCCTCTGCCGGGTCCGTTATCAGATAACCCGCGGCCACGCCGGCATAGACCCCCAGGCGGGTGATGCCGAGGGCATGTTCATGGTAGAACATGAGCCGGTTGCTCTGTTCGTTGGTATAAAAAAGCGTTTCCGATCCGGGGCCCGGATCCGGCATGTCCGGCACATTTTGGGTGCTGACGCCTTTGGTGTAGGGGGTTCTGGTTTCACCCGCGGGGGTGATCCATTGATGAGGCGTGCCATCGCTGATCCATGGGGTGAGGCCGCCATGGAGATGGAGGGAAGAGCGGTTCTGCGTATAAACGTTCACCCCGTCGGGGCCTGTCCCCATGCCCATCAGGGTGGTGTCCACCGGTATAAACAGATCGCCCGTGGCATCCGTCCCGAGCAAATTTGAAAACTTGACGCGCACCGGCCGGTCGCGATTCGCAATGATCAACGGACCCAGATAATGTGCCTTTCCGTCAGCCCCGGAGGCCAGATCTTTATACCCCCGAAGCTTGGTGCCTTTGCCGCCGTTGACAGTGGTCTTCAAATCGGAATGCATCGGCTGATAGTAGTCTACCAATCCGAGTTGGTAATAATCAGATCCCGGGAAACTGGCGGTATCCTTCACAGCAATCGGAATGAACTGCCCCAGGTTGTTTGCGTTACCCGAGCCCAGACCCGGCAATGAGTCGACAAATTTATTAAGGATCGGGCTGTTGGCGTAGTTGGGAGTTGTGCCGAAATAATCCGGCGTGGGAAGCGTGCCCGGCGATACGCCCAACTGGGAAGTCTGCATATTCTGCTGGTTCTGGTCCTGAGGCGCGGCGGCACGAGCCGCGGCAGCACGGGCTGCCGCCGCCATTCTCTCGGCAGTTGTCGTGCGATACATTTTAAGGTAGTTTTCCAAGCGGTTCGAGCCATCACTGGATTGTGCGATCTCTTGCGATTGCGTGTTGGTTGGCGTTTGCGCGCGGGCTCCCGGGTCAAATCCCCAGAAGACGGCAATCGCTGCGATGACCGTGCTCATTAGAAAAAACAATTTCCAATTTTTCATTTTATCCTCCTGTTTGTTTATTCTGACGTACGTAGATAAACGTCCCATCATGCCAAGAAAAAAATCACAAAGATGATCCTTGGTCTCAAAATAATGTGATCTGCCTGCTTGTCAATGGAATCAGATCCTGAAATAAAATACGATTCGATGTCCATTATGTTTTTACGCAAGCTCCTCACATGGGAAAAAATTAGTACAATTTAATGGCATTTTGACTTTAACCGAGTATGGATATTCATCAATCATGACTTAAAAACGACCGGCTGATGCAGTTCGCCGGGGAGTTCGGAGGTCATGTTTTTAAGCGCATGGACCTTGATTCTGTCGATTTCGTGCAACAACCGCTCAAGTGTAAAGGGCTTGTCGATAAAGCCGTTGCATTGATTGTGCAAGGCATCGAGGACCAATTCTCTCACCCCGTAAGCGGTCATCATGATGACCGGCAAATTCCCATGTCTCCAGCGAATATTCTGAAGAAGCTCTAAGCCGTTTATTCCGGGCATGGCATAATCGGTGATGACCAGGTCAATTTGATTGACATCATTTTCAATCAGGCTCAGGGCCTCCTGGCCGTTCAATGCCTGGAGTACATGATGTCCCTTGCTGGTCAAGCCAATTCTGAGATTTTCCAACTGAACGATTTCGTTATCCACAATCAGCACGTTCATCGTGATAGCCCTTGTTATTGACATGATTTGCGACATGATTTGCGACATGATTTGAATCAGGCTGACCCCCGTTTGTCAAAAGAGGCGGAGCCGATATCTACATCAGCATTTATCATGCCATATAAGGATATTGTCGGAACTGTGTCAGAAATATGTTTATAATCAAAAGGTTAATTATGAATCAAAAACAGGTGGGAGCTGCTTCGAATATTTCGTTCTGGCGAGCCCATTATCACAAGTTGACATACTATTGAATAAATAATCGATTATTATCAAAATGTTATTGATAAGTATTCAGTTTTGGGACAGTCAATATTGGCAGATAGCCCGGCCTATCCGACTGAGTAAAATTCCAGTTTTCTTCGCAGCGTATTGATGCTGATGCCCAGAAGCCGGGCTGTCCGGGATTTGTTTTCAGCCGTTTGACGATAGATATTTAAAATATGTGCCTTTTCATTTTCCGACAGAGAAACGGCGGTTCCGCTGGACAGCGGCGCGGAACCGGATGCCTGTTTTCGGGTTCGAACCGAATCCGACAGATGCCCGGGGGCGATGGGCCTGCCTTGAGCCAGATTAGCGGCCGCATGGAGAATAGATTTAAGCTCCCTGATGTTTCCGGGATAGTCATAGGCTGTAAGCATCGAAACAGCCTTGTCCTCGATACGTCTTTCCTTGAAGTCTCCGGGCAAATCGGCCACAAAGCTGTCTATCAGAAGCGAAATGTCATCCGGCCTCTCTCTTAAAGGGGGAAGGTGGAGCTGCGCACCTTTGAGGCGATAAAATAAATCCTTGCGAAACCTCCCGCGTTTCAATAATGCATCCAGATTTTCATTGGTCGCTGCAATAAATCGCAAATCCACTTTCTGCATTCTACTACTCCCCAGCTTTGCAAATTCTCCTTCCTGCAACACCCGCAGCAGCTTCCCCTGAAGATCGATCGGCAATATGCCGATTTCATCCAGAAACAGGGTGCCATGATTTGCGCGATCCAAATAACCCGTGTGCTCCTTTCCTGCTCCCGTAAATGCTCCCCTGACATGGCCAAAAAAATCGTCATCAAACAAACCGTTGCTTAAAGAAGCCATGTTGACGGGTATGAAAGGGTTTTTCGCCCTGGGACTGGCCAGGTGGATGGCCCTTGCCAGAAGCTCCTTTCCGGTGCCGCTTTCCCCGGTAATCAGAACCGGTACATTGCTGTCCGCGTGAAGCTCTGCTTCCTTCAAGATGGTCTGAATCCTGGGCGATCGGGTGATGATCCGCTCAAAGGCTTTAATGTTCGTCAGTTCCTGGATTCCTCCGGTTCTCTTCAGCTCCAGAATGTCCAGCAGCCGTTTTTTTTCCTCCGCGTGACCGATTCTCAGGAGCAAATCCTCTCTGCTGACCGGTTTAACCAAATAATCGTAAGCCCCCTTCTTTAAACATGCCACTGCCATTCTGGCGTCGTTTACCGCCGTAACCATGATGCACTCGGTGTCCGGGCTGTGGCGTTTGATAATTTCCAGCAATTCCATTCCGTCCATATCCGGCATGCTTATGTCGATCAGTGCCATATCCCATGTTTGACCCTGTTTAAAAAACGTTGCCGCCTTTACGGGGTCGCGCTCTGTTCGCACATCCATATAACCGGCGTTGAACAATCCCCTGCCGATGCTGTCCAGAAAATCCTGCTCATCATCAATAATGATAATTCGATTGCCCATCTGTCAATTCTCCGAAAAAACACGAACTATAATAAATCGTTCAGAATCACCCTGAAGGAACAGCCCTGATCGGGTCGGCTCTCCACTTCAATCCGGCCCCCCAATCCTTCCGCCAGGCTCTGGCAGATATAGAGACCCAGCCCGGTTCCCTGAACGGATGTTTTTCTGGTATAAAACGGATCAAATATCCGCTTCATTGTTTTCTCATCCATGCCACAGCCGTTGTCCTCTATCACGATGACGCAACGATCCGGCTTGTCGCTACCGGCACTTACACACAATCTGATCCAGGAATCCTCCTTATTCGAAGCATGGGCGGCATTGATCAGCAGATTGACCAGTATCTGCTCGACAGCTTCGGGATCGGTCCGAACCGGCGGGAGATTTTCGGGTATAACCAAATGAAGGGATTTGACATTTTCCCGAATTTCTCTCCGACACATCGATACCGCGTGATCGATGACCTGCTTCATGGCTACCTGGCGGAGTTCCAGTTTTTCCCGGTTTCTAGAAAAATTTATTAACCCGGACACAGTGGAATTGATTCGTTGCGCGCCATGTTCGATGTTGTCCAGGAGCTTGAAAAGATCTTTGCGGAAATCTTCATAAAGCCTGCCGAACACGCTGCGATTCGGATGATCCCCCATGTAGTCGTCGACGATAGGCATCAGCTCCTGCAGGTAATCCTTAAGAATGGGAAGGTTGAATATGATGAAACCGTTGGGGTTGTTGATCTCATGGGCAATGCCCGCAACCAGAAGGCCGATGGATGCCAGCTTCTGGCTTTGCCGGAGCGCTTCGTCCGCCTGTTTTTGCCGGCTGATATCCTGGCCTATCATCAGAAGGTGCGGTTTATTGGATGAAGAAAACGGAATCAGGCTGCAATGAAGCGTGATGTCTTTTCCAAAGGTTGATACAAAACGAAATTCCAGATTCTCCCGGGTTTGATTGGTTTGTATCACCTCCCGGGCCGCGGTTAATAAGCCCGATCTTTTCCAGGAATCAAGGTGATTGAGGTTCTGCTGAAGAACCGCTTCACGGCTGGCCCCGATGATTCTTCCCACCGCTTCATTGGCCATGACGCATTGCCCGGAAGTATCATAGGCGGCGATTCCCAGGGGTGAAGCGTCAAAGATTTTCTGGACGAATTCGGAGACCTCGACCATGCGTTGCTCCACTTGCCGGCGTTCGGTAATATCCGTTGCCACGCCTGTCATCAACTGCAACTTGCCGGTGTCATCCCGAATCGGAAATCCCCTGTCCTGAACCCAGCGCATGGTTCCGTCCGGACGGACAATGCGGTATTCATAATTCCAGGCAGTGCTGGCATGGTTCTCTCTCTCGGCGAAAACCCGCCCCCGATCCTCGGGATGAATGGCTTCCGTGAATGATCCGGGAGATCGGTAAAGGCTCTCTATGCTATTCATCCAAATTTTTTCATAGGCCGGACTGACGTACAAAAGCTCTCCAGCGCCGGGAGTGCTGATCCAGAAAACGTCCTCGATGGTCTCTGTCAGAAGGCGGAAACGTTTTTCGCTTTCCCGAAGCGCACTTTCAGCCTGCCGGCGTTCAGTAATGTCATGAATCACCGAAAACAACAAGGGTTTGTCTTTGATTCTGACGGTACCTACAAAAGCTTCCACTTCCCGAACGCGCCCACTGGAGAGGCGGTGGGAAGAAAAAAAATGATTTTGCCGGTTTGATAAGGCCTGAGCAAACCTCTTGGATAAAATATCCGGAGAAATTATATTGATATCGGTAAGTTTCTTAGTGGTCAGCTCTTCGCAGGAATAGCCATAGAAAGCACAGGCAGCCGGATTGGCGTCTATAATATCCGAAGTTTCAGGGTCGGTAAGCAGCATATTGGCATGATTGTTGTGAAATATACTGCGGTATCTTTCCTCACTCTCCTTAAGGGCATTCTCGGTCTGAACACGCTCCTGGATTTCCTTCAGCAGCTGTTTATTGCTCAGGGTCAGAGCCCGTGTCCGTTCTTTGACCCGATCTTCCAATGCATCGTGTGCTTTCTGTAATTTTATCTCATTTTCACGTAAGGCCTCAATCGCCTGCAGGCGCTCCAGTTCGCCGGCTGCGCGTACAGAAGCCATTTTTAACATGGATTCCGCCAGGCGGGGGTTCGCCAGGGGACGTCGGCTGATGATCGCGATCAGCCCAATCGGCTTTCCATCGAAACTCCAAAGGGTGGCTCCGACATAACTCTCGGCCTTCATCTCCTGGAGCACCCCATCCCGTGGAAACAAATGTCGCACGTCCCTGTCAAAGCAGCAGACCGTTCGGCCCACCACATCACCGCATGGGGTGTCTTTCAGGGTGTATGTTACGTTACCCTCGAACTTTCCATCGAAGTAGATGGCTACCGTCCGGGCCGAAAGCCCTTCCCCCTCCAGCCGATCGATGCAGACATAGTCCATTCTCAGGCTCTGGGCAAGGTATCTTGCAAGCGATTTGAAGAAATCATCGTCCGAGTCTCTGGAACTACACTGCAACAGAAATAACTGGGCATCTTCCAATTGCTTGCGTTCGGTGATGTCGATGATCACGGCGCGACACGCGGCTGCGCCTTCCGCACCATTTGTTGCAAACGCATCCAACTGTGCCCAGAATGGCGTATTATCTGCACGCAGCATTCTAAGTTCGCAGGTCTGTGGTATGCCGGTTTCAAAGAGCTTTTTGCGGTGCCGGTAATAGATATCCTGATACTCCGGGAGAATAAAGCGGGACAACGGCTGCCTGGCCAGAATGCCTTTTGCCACCCCGAGCAGGGTTGTGGCGGCGAAATTGGCCTCCATTATCAGTCCTTTTCCGCTCAAGGTGAAATAGCCCATCGGCGCCAGGTCGAACATGTCGAAATAGCGCGCCCGCGACGTGTCCAGTTCTGCGTGAGCCCGGCGCAGTTCATCGTTCTGCATCTCCAGCTCGATCTGGTGCACCCGAAGCTCGTGGAGCAGCCGCCTGGATTCTTCGGGAGACAGCGCGTCCTGGTTTTCCGGCACAACAATCGATTCGACCTGGGTTGCGTTCTCCGCCTGCCGGCGCAAATCGTTCGTCGGGTCCGAAGCGGACGCCTTTTCATTCATAGAAAACCTCCGGGGTCAAATCTTTATCTTGACATTGGGTCTATGGATTGATAGGGAAAATATATGGCACGCGCACTCAGAATTCAATATCCCGGAGCCTGTTATCATGTAACCTGTCGGGGAAACGAGCGAAAGGATATCTATCAAGACAGTGAAGATAAAAGAATATTTAAATCAAAGCTGAAAGTATCACAAGAAATATATTCGGTAGAGGTGTTGAGTTATGTGTTGATGAGTAATCATTTTCATCTGTTGATTCATACCCCTCGTGGTAATCTGTCTGAATTTATGAGACATTTCAATATATCCTATACATCGGCGTACAATCGGCGGCACAAACGCTGCGGCCATTTGTATCAGGGCAGATACAAGGCATTTTTAATCGATGCAGACAATTATTTGTTGGCTGTAAGCCGTTATATCCATCTCAACCCCATCCGGACAGATAAATATGTGGGGGTTACTCCGGAAGAGCAATGGGCGGAACTGCAAAAGTATGCCGACAGCAGCCTGGCTGGATATTGCCGTGAGAGTCAGAAAGAAGCGTTTGTAAATTACCGGATGCTACTGGGGTATATGGGAGGTGATAACAAAAAAGGCCGCCAGGGCTATAAGCGTTTCGTACAGGAAGAGATATGTGCGGGGGCTGAAAGTCCACTCCTACTCGGGCGAGGAAGCGGAATTATCGGAGAAAATGAATTTATTGATTGGGTTAAAGCAAAAGTGCTGAGAGATAAAGGAGATATGAGGGAACAGCCTGCCTTGAAGAAATTCAGAAAGAGCATGAAACCGCAAGCGGTAATTAAGGGATTTGTTGAGATAACGGGCAAACAGACTGAGGAGTTGTTTCAACGGGGGCGATGCGTAGCGGAAAGAGCGCTGTTGATGGAGGTATTATACCGGTGTTGCGATATCACCCAACCGGACATCGGCCGGTTGTTTGGGGGCGTTGATTATAGCGCCGTGAGTCAGGCCCGGAAACGGTTGCGGGAAAAGATGGCGAATGATGAGAATCTGAAATGGAAATATGACAAAATCATTGAGCAGCTTATGGGAATGTCAAGATAAAGTGACCTCATATTCGCTAAGTCTTTGGAATGGCCCCCGTTCGACAATTATTGACTTTTCATGGGAGTTTGCATAACCAGAATGCGCATCCTGCATATCGGGAAATTTTTCCCTCCGGTAACCGGTGGAATCGAGAGTTTTCTTGGCGACTTGCTGCCATCCCTTGAAAGGGGCGGGGTAACGACGGCCGCGCTGGTTCATGACGATATTCGTCAAGAACAGAGTCTGGTGTGTCACCCAAAGACAATATTATTTCGGGTACCCTGTTATGGAACATTGTTGTATGCTCCCATCAGCCCGGCGTTTATTTTCGCCATGAGAAAGGCCATTCAGGCGTTCCGGCCCGATATCCTGCATTTTCATGTTCCAAATACCTCTGCATTCTGGGCGTTACCCCTACCCATTGCCGGAGCATTGCCCTGGGTGGTCCACTGGCATGCGGATGTCGTTCCTTCCGTGATTGACCGAAGAATGGCCCTGGCTTATCAGCTTTATCGTCCCATCGAGAAGCTGTTTCTGCGGCGTGCACAGTCCATTATCGCCACGTCGCAATCCTATCTGAATACCAGCAACGCGCTGGTTGACTTTAGAGACAAATGCCATATTGTTCCCCTGGGGCTGGATCCGGACCGCCTGAAAAAGTCGGATGATGCCGGGCTGTGCTGGGCTGAAACCGTGTGGGGGCAACCCGGGGGAAGAATCCTGGTCATCGGACGGCTGACGTACTATAAGGGACACGAAGTCATGCTGGATGCTTCAACAGCCTTGCCGGATGCGCGGATTCTGATTGTCGGCAATGGCGAGCGCGAATCCGGTCTTCAAAGGCGAATTCACACCCTCGGCCTTTCAAATAAAGTTTCGCTGCTGGGGTCTCTACCGGAATCGGATCTTCACGCCCTCATTTCTTCCTGTGACTGCCTGTGTTTACCGTCAGTTGAACGGACCGAGGCTTTCGGCCTGGTGCTTCTGGAAGCGATGCGGTACGGAAAACCGGTTGTTGCCAGCGATATTCCCGGCTCCGGTATCGGATGGGTGGTCGAAGACGGTGTTACGGGGTTTCTGGTTCCGCCGGGTGATCCGGTTCTGCTTGCGGGGTCTTTAAGAAAGTTTTTTGATTGTCCGGAGTTGAAATTGCAAATGGGGCGATCCGCCTTGGAACGGTTTCGGAAGGTTTTTCAAATCGATCGTATTGCGCAAGAGATTATTTTGTTATATCATCAAACCCTGAAGGCTTTGGAGTCAACAACAGGGAATGGATTGCATTTAGGCAAATGAATGAAAAATAAACTGGCGGTTCTGATCCCCGCCTTAAATGAAGAGAAGAATATCCGGGAAGTGATTCAGGGGGTCAGGAAAGCCGTAGCCGGTGAAATTGTGGTGATCGATGATGCCAGTTCGGATTCAACGGCAAGGGTTGCGCGCCAAGCAGGCGCCAAGGTGCTGCCGCTTTTGCTCCGTCTGGGGGCTTGGGGGGCGACGCGTACCGGAATCCGTTACGCCAGTCAGCATCGATTTGAAATTGCCGTTACCATGGATGCGGACGGGCAGCACCTGCCGGATGCTATCTGTGAACTCATAGAACCCCTTATCTCGAATCTGGCAGATGTCGTTGTCGGATCCTGCACCGAACGCGGAAGCATCCCCAGGAAATTGTCGTGGCTGTTTTTTCGTAAGATGACGGGACTGAATGTTCGGGACCTGACATCCGGGTTTCGTGCCTATAATGCCGCCGCCATATCGACGCTGATGACGGCCGATACGGCGCTTCTGGATTATCAGGATATCGGCGTGTTGCTGGCACTTAATAAAGCCGGATTTCGCATCCTGGAAGTTCCGGTCAGGATGTGTCCCCGATCATCCGGACATTCACGGGTGTTTTCTTCCTGGTGGGATGTGTTTCGGTATCTGATTTTCACCCTGATATTATGCTTTGCCAAAGTGGATATGCCGGCAGTATCCGGATATCGATCCGAGATTGGATAACACGATGTTCCCTACTTCTCAACTGACGTCATTCGGAATAGGCATCGGGATTGCGATTGCCATCCTTGTCCTGATACGAAAAAACCATCTGCTGGTCAGCCATGCCTTCTGGTGGTTGACGGTCGCCGCGGCAAGCATGGCGTTCGGGGCCTATCCGCGATTGATCGATCGTATCGGCGGGGTGTTGGGGATCCATTATCCGCCGACCTTGCTGATTGTTATCGGAATGGGTCTCATCCTGATCAAAATGTTGACCATGGATTTGAAACGCTCCGAGCAGGAACGTAAAATTCGCGCGCTGACCCAGCGGCTGGCAATTCTGGAAAGTGAAATATATCCCCGGCCTGAACAGGATGCTGCCGGAAACGCACAATCCCTTCCTTGACCGGAGTGCCTGATAATGAATAAAACCGATATGATCCCTCATTTTACCCATCACATCCTGTGCATCGGCGCCGGCTATGTGGGCGGACCGACCATGGCGATGATTGCTCATAAATGTCCCCAGTACCGGGTGACCATTGTGGATATTAATCCCGAACGGATTGCTCAGTGGAATTCGGATCGCCTACCGATTTATGAGCCGGGTCTGGATGAAATTGTAAAAGCCGCCCGGGGCCGGAATCTTTTCTTCAGTACGGATATCGAAAAGGGAATTCAGGAATCGGACATCATTTTTGTCAGCGTAAACACGCCGACCAAAACCTTCGGGGTTGGGGCCGGCATGGCGGCGGATCTTCAGTACTGGGAAAAAACCGCGCGGCAGATTCTGGAATCCGCCACGTCCGATAAGATCATTGTTGAAAAGAGTACCCTTCCGGTTCGAACGGCCCGGGCCATGGAGAGGATTCTTTTCTCCACGCAAAATGGGGTCCGCTTTGAAGTCCTTTCCAATCCCGAATTCCTGGCGGAAGGCACGGCCATCCAGGATCTGGAACAACCGGATCGGGTTCTGATCGGCTCCAGGCAAACCGAAAGCGGCCTTAAGGCGCGAAGCACGCTGGAAGAGGTTTACGCCAACTGGGTTCCCCAAGAGCGGATATTGACCACGGATATCTGGAGCAGTGAGCTGTCCAAACTCGTCGCCAATGCGTTTCTGGCGCAGCGGATATCCTCCATCAACGCCATCGCCGCGCTTTGCGAGAAAACCGAGGCCGATGTGTCCCAGGTGGCCAAAGCCGTTGGCATGGACGCCAGGATCGGTCCTAAGTTCTTGAACGCCAGCGTGGGTTTTGGAGGCTCCTGCTTTAAAAAGGACATTCTGAACCTCGTTTACATCTGCCGATATTATGGGCTGAATGAAGTGGCCAAATACTGGGAGAGCGTCGTTGAAATCAATGAATACCAGAAAGAGCATTTTGTCATGACCATGTTAAGCGCCATGTTTAACACGCTGGCGGGAAAAAGAATCGCTCTGTTCGGGTTTGCATTCAAGGCCGATACCGGCGATACCCGGGAGAGTCCGGCGATTTATATCGCCACCCGCCTGATTGAGGAGCAGGCCGACCTGGTGATAACCGATCCCAAAGCCCTGGTCAATGCCAAAGCCGATCTAAAAGGAGTTGAAGGAAAAGTTCAGTTTGTCGAGGATCCCTACGAAGCAGCAGCCGGAAGCCATGCCATTGCCATCCTGACGGAATGGCGTCAGTTCCGCGAGCTGGATTATGAAAGAATCTATCGTTCCATGGAAAAACCGGCCTTTATTTTTGACGGCAGGAATGTTGTGGATCACACAAAATTGTATCAGTTGGGATTTAACGTGTATCCCATTGGAAAACCTGTCCTGACGCATCTATAGACTTTCAGAAAATGATTTTGGGTGCGTTATCGGTCGGGGATGTACGAAAATGTACGATCCCCTCCCTGCTGCCTTCCCAAAATCATTTTCTGAAAGTTTATATAAAGGACATCGACGCATTTTTAAGTCGGGGACACGTATTCTTTGTCTGGATATTTTATACACAGGAATCGGAGTCATATTGTGTATTCCCACGGCTGAGAGCGAACAGATCATGAATATCCACAAACCGGAGTGAAGCTAATGGCGCTGCATCTAAACAAACGCATCCTGGTTACCGGCGGGGCCGGTTTTTTAGGCTCTCACCTGTGTGACCGTCTGGTTGCAGAAGGTCACGATGTCCTTTGTCTGGATAATTTTTACACAGGGACAAAGCTCAATATCGCACATCTATCCGCAAAACCGAATTTTGAGCTGATCCGTCATGACCTGGCTCAACCTATTTTTCTTGAGGTTGATGAAATATATAATCTGGCTTGTCCGGCATCTCCGGTTCATTATCAGTACAACCCGGTGAAAACCGTAAAAACCTGCATCATGGGCGCCATTCACATGCTGGGCCTGGCCAAACGGGTAAAAGCCAGAATCCTTCAGGCCTCAACCAGTGAAGTGTATGGTGACCCCGCAGTGCATCCGCAGCCCGAAGCGTACTGGGGCAATGTGAATCCCATCGGCCTGCGTTCCTGCTATGATGAAGGAAAACGCTGCGCGGAAACCCTGTTTTTTGATTACTACCGTCAGAATCGGGTCAACATCCGGGTGGTCCGCATTTTTAACACCTATGGTCCGCGAATGCACCCCAATGATGGCAGGGTAGTGAGCAATTTTATTGTTCAGGCCCTCTCGCATCAGGACATAACGGTATTCGGGGATGGATCTCAAACCCGAAGCTTCTGTTATGTAGATGATTTGATTGAGGGAATGGTCCGGATGATGCAGGGACCCGATGATTTTATCGGTCCGGTAAACCTGGGCAATCCCGGTGAGTTCACCATTCTGGAACTGGCTGAAAAAATTATTCATTTGACAGAGTCGCGCTCCAGAATCATATTCCAGGCCCTTCCTCAGGATGACCCGCTTCAGCGCAAACCCGATATCTCACTGGCTGCGGAAAAACTGGAATGGGCACCGGAAGTGAATCTGGAAGAAGGCCTGAAACGGACCATCGCCTATTTCAAGACAATTTTGACGGCTTCGTAAAAAGTCCGGAGGCTGCGTTGCGCTACATCCTTCGTCATTGAGGCGTACTGGTCGTACGCCTCACTCCTCAGGATTGTCGCCAAAAGCTCCGGTGTGCGCGCCTTGCCTGCGAACTTTTTACAAAGCCGTCTGGATTTTGACTTTCATGTAAACGAGAAGGTTATAAATGGCTTGATTATTGCATTGCAAGAAGCTTTATGGCCTTCAGCCCAAAAACCTGAGTAGTTGCAACATTTGGAGGAACTCATGAACAACCAAAGACGCCGGAAACAGGAAGGCTTTACCCTGATCGAACTTCTGGTGGTGATTATTATTCTGGGGCTGCTTTCCGCCCTGGTGGCGCCTAAATTTTTCGGAAAAGTGGATAAGGCCAAGCTGAAAACCGCCAAAACACAGATTGAACTCTTTGGATCGGCTCTGGATGAGTTTCGCCTGGACAATGGCCGCTATCCCACAACCGCGGAGGGCCTTGAAGCATTAAGAACCAAACCCGGTGCGCTGGCCAACTGGGACGGACCCTACCTGCCCAAACAGATTCCTCAGGATCCATGGGGCCGGCCGTATGTGTATACGAGCCCCGGGGATCATGGTCCGTATGATCTGATCAGCTACGGGCCGGACGGCGCAGCAGGGGGCGACAGCAATATCGTAAGCTGGCAATAGTGACTACTTCCTTCGAAAATATAAAGCAGACGCTCAATAAGCGGTTCCGGAGACTGCCTCCGGAAGTGGATATCCCTGTCTGCGCCTGTGCTGAACCGCCGATGCTTGCGGAGTTTCCGGAGCTTGAAGAAAGCGGTTTTCCTGAAAACCCGCCGGCGTTAAATCCCTTTAAATCGCATTACATGAAGCGATTCCGGTTTCTTCCGCTGGATGATTCCAATGGCCAGGTGCTGGTGGCAATGGCCGATCCGCTGGATTTTACCACCCGCGAGGTGATTGAACGAACTTACGACAAGCCGCTGAATATCTGTCGGGCTTCGGAAGAGACGATTTCCCAGTTCGTGTATCGCTGGTATGAAGCGGAAGTGGATATGACATCGGGTGAAAGGGCCGATGACCTGGATATGAGCCTTGAGGATCAGCTCTGGGACAGTCCGGAACATTTGAAGGACATGGCCTCCGAGGCCCCGGTCATTCGGCTGGTGAACCATCTGATCGCCAAAGCCCTGGAAGTGGGTGCGTCCGATATCCATATCGAGCCCCGAAAGCTGCATGTGCAGGTCCGGTACCGGATTGACGGGGTGTTGAACGACCAGAACGCCATTGCCGCCAAGCTCAAGGCTGCCATCAATTCCCGGGTCAAACTGATGGCCAAAATGGATATTGCGGAAATGCGGCTGCCTCAGGACGGCCGAATCAAGTTCAAGATAGGTCGCGAAGACATTGATATCCGTGTATCCTCGCTTCCGACCCATTTTGGCGAAAGCCTGGTATTGAGGTTGCTCCACAAGGAAAATGTCGAGTTGGATATGGATACTTTGGGATTTCCGGAGTCGATCCGAGATAAATTCAGATCCACGATATCGCTTCCGTACGGCATGATTCTGGTGACGGGGCCCACGGGCTCCGGCAAAACCACAACACTCTATTCAGCCCTGAACACCATCAACTCACCGGATAAAAAAATCGTGACCGTTGAAGATCCGGTGGAGTATCAGATGGATGGTGTCAATCAGGTTCAGGTGCAACCCAATATCGGCCTGACGTTTGCCCACACTTTGAGAACCTTTCTGCGGCAGGACCCGGATGTCATGCTGATCGGCGAAATCCGGGATCTGGAAACCGCTGAAATTGCAATTCAGGCAGCCCTTACCGGGCATGTGGTGTTTTCCACGCTGCATACCAATGATGCGGCAGGCGCCATTACCCGGCTGGAAGATATGGGGGTAGAACGTTTTTTGATCGCCTCTTCCGTGGTGGCTGTCCTGGCTCAGCGGTTGGTTCGAAGAGTTTGTCCGCAGTGCCGGAAAACATTTCACCTTGCCGATGAAGAAAGACTGCTGCTGGCCCGGGAACTGGATCTGCTTCCGGATGAAATTGCCCCCACCTATGCCAGGGGAATGGGCTGCAAGGAATGCGCCGGCTCCGGATACCGGGGACGGCTCGGAATCTATGAATTTTTACCGGTGGATGAAGTTATTCAGCGGGAAATCGTCCGGGGATCGGACCGCAATGAAATTTACCGGGTGGCGATGCAAAACGGCATGATTTCCTTGAGAATGGACGGGATGGATAAGGTCAAAAACGGGATCACCACATACGAGGAAGTGTTGAGGGTAACCCGCTGATGCCGCGTTTTTCTTATGAAGCCATGAATGCCGAAGGCAGACGGATCATCGACAGCGGCGAAGCCAACACGAAAGATGACCTGATTCTGACGCTTCAGGCAAAGGGGCTGATGCTGGTCAGGTGGATCGATGGAAGCCCATCCCGGCGGCAGTCCCTGCTGAAGCGATCCGGACGCAGTCTAAACAGCAAGGAACTGCTGCTGATTACCCGCGAGATGGCGCATCTGATGAAATCCGGGCTTCCCATGGACCGATCCCTGACCATCATTATCCAGACCGGCGAAGCCAAGCCGCTTCTGGCCATGGCCCGGTATTTAAAGGAATCCCTTCAGGGCGGCAAAAGCCTTTCCGATGCCATGGCAGCCAAAACCGAAGACTTCAGTGATTTGTATATCAACATGGTGCGGGTCGGCGAAATGGGAGGCATTTTGCCCCAGGTCATGGAAAAATTGGCCGGCTTCATGGAACGAACCGAGGAAATCAAGAAGTTTATCATTTCCAGTTCCATTTATCCGGCGATCCTGATGATGATCGGCATGGTTTCCGTCGGGGTCATCATGGGGGTCGTGGTACCCCGCTTTGCTGCGATATTTACCGATCTGGGACAGAAAATACCGGCAAGTACCTTGCTTCTGATACAGTTCAGCCAATTTTTGCGCTCCTGGTGGTGGGTCATGATCCTGGGCAGCGTTTCGATCGCTCTGGGTTTATGGCGGTTTTCCGGAACGACCCATGGCAAGGATCGGCTGGACCGGATATGGATCAGGCTCCCGATGCTGGGAAGCCTGATCATGGATATTCAGATCGGACGCTTTACCCGGACACTGGGGACTCTGGTGCAAAGCGGGGTGCCGCTGCTTAAAGCCCTTTCCATCGTGCGTGAAGTTGTGAACAATGTGGTGGTAAAGCTGGCGGCCGAACAGATATTCCGGCAGGTCAAGGAAGGCAAGCGCGTCAGCACGCTGATGAAGGATCAGGGCATTTTTCCGGCCATGGCGGTTCAGATGGTCGCGCTGGGTGAGGAAACCGGAAAGATCGGAGAAATGCTGATTTCGGTTTCAGATGATCTGGACGCCCGGGTTCAGTCTAAAATCAAATCTCTGCTGTCGCTGCTGGAGCCGATTGCCATTCTGCTAATGGGCCTTGTCATTGGCGGAGTGGTTATTTCCATGCTGACTGCGATCTTCGGCATCAACGACATCGAATTCTGATGAACTCCCGCGGCTTTACACTCATTGAAATCCTGGTGGTCATGGTTCTGATCGCCGTTTCAGGTTCCCTGGTCTATCTGAGCGTGGGCCGCTCCGCCGAACAGAAGCAGGGAAAGCTGTTTGCACAGGAAATGATCGGCCTGGTTAAAAAAGCCAGACGCACGTCCCTGGCATCCAGCCGACCGGTTGCGTTCTATATCTCTTCGGCAAATCGTCTGTGCTGGGTCGAAGGCAGCGACGCTATCCTGAAAATTCCGGAAAAAGTGCTGATTCAGGCAGCAGGGATTGCCCATGTCGATGCGGATGTCTACGGGGTGTTTTTTTATCCGGATGGCAGTTCAAGCGGGGGAGAATTAACGCTTTCGGCAAATGGGCAGCCTTTTTTCGTTTTTCGTGTGGATATCCTGACAGGTCTGGTAACGCCTGGATAAGCTTATGAAAATCAGACAAAGCGGGTTTACATTGATCGAGGTGCTGGTGGCCTTGATCATCTTGGGGATTTCTCTTGGGGCAATTTTTCAGGCGCTTTCCAGTTCCCGAAGGATTTCGCTTAAGGCCGATGAAACCCTTCAGGCTGTCCGGTTGGCGGGAAACCTGCTGGCCAGTCCCGCCTTGAAGGATACCGCATTGAAAGGAAGCGGAATTGCCGCTCGAATCGATGGAGAAGCCGGATGGCGCTATACGCTGTCAGCCTCGCCTCTGGAGATTGATACCGGTAACAAACGCGATATTTTTCAGGTTCCGGCCATGTTTGAGTTGACCTTGTGTCTTTTTCATGAAACAGATCTTCGGGAAAAAGCATTCTGCATGAAACAGTGGATTCGGCAGTGAAAGATCAGGTGATCGGGTGAAGCGGCCTGATTTTTCCAGAGGATTTACCCTTCTGGAACTGCTGGTTGCCATGGCGCTGGTGGCGCTGGTGACCCTGATTGCGGCAACAGCTTTCAGATTGACCGTCCAGGCATGGGAGCGTGGATCCGAGGAAGGGGAATCCCGACAGATCCAGTCTGCTTTGCCGACGCTTTTGGAAAAGCAGCTTGCAGCGCGGGTAATTGCACGGATGTTTGGCGGGGCAAAAATTAATCCGGCGCTTTATTTCTGCGGCGGGGAGAATTCCCTGTCATTCATTACGGCTTATGCACCCCAGGGATCAATGCTGCAGGGCATGCAATGGGTCAGATACCGGTTTGATCCCGGGCAGAAAATTCTTTTTATCTATCTGCAGTCCGTGACCCGGCAGGATGACTTGGACCTTGCCGCCGACCGTGGGCTAGGGTCAAAAACGGCGGAAGAAGGGGCTCCGGTCAGCCAAATTCAGGGAATTTCCGATTTCAGGCTGGCGTATACCGCTGAACCCCTGTATAATCCGGATGATCCCAGGCAGTGGCAGAAAAATTGGGAATGCGGCGCAAAATCCACCGGCGCCCCTTACGGTCTGATGCTGGAGATGACTGTTGGGGAAGGGGCAAGATCCCGGAGTATCAGATGGATTTATCGGACTGGCGGTCAACAGTTGGTAAGCCCCTTTGGCGGTCAGTCAGCAAACCCTTTTGGCGGGCAGTGACCCCAAAGCTGGCGGACAAAAGGCAGAGGACAGAGGGCCGAAGACAGATGGCGGATGACAGCGGACAGGCGACAGCGGGCAGTTTTTTCCGTCATCCGTCTTCGGCCGGCAGTGTACTGGTCATGATACTCTGGATGCTGGTCCTGATCAGTTTTCTGGTCGGACAGTACCTGGCGCATAACCGGGAAAAGGCGGATATCGCCCAGAATGCCTGGACGGCTTTTCGGCAAAGACAGGCGGCTTCTTCGGTGGTTCAACTTTTTTCCACCGATGCATGGCCCCTTCCGGCTGGAACCGGGACGGACGGCCACTGGTTCCGGCTGTTTCCGGATGACACGCAGCTTTGGGTCCGGGTGGACGGGGAAGGGCAGCGCGTCAACCTGAATACGGCCGCTGACGGCGAAATCAAGCAAAAACTATCCCTCATGATGGGAGATAATTTTCAGCGTGAGGCGGATGCGGTTTCAGATTGCATTCTGGACTGGCGGGATACGGACAGCTTGACCCGGATGCAGGGTGCGGAAGAAAAAGACTATCAAGCCAAGGGCCTGACTTATAGACCGGCAAACGGGCCGTTTAATGTGATGTCCGAGCTTCTTCTGGTCATGGGAGTGACACCGGAGCTGTTCTGGGGAGATCCCGTTGAATTGATTGCAACGGATCTTGGCAGATATTACGTTCAGTCTGGAAACGATGCGCAGGCCCGGGTCCCCAAGACACTTTCCGAGGGATTTACGATTTATCCTGCTGAAAGCAAACGCATCAGCCTGCTGGTGCCTGGATCTGAAACGGGTTATTTATATATGAATATTTTTATGGCAAAGGAATTCGGCCGTTTTGCGGTTGTGGACAGCCTGCAATTTATGGGGGTTGCCGAAGCGGGATTTGACAGGCTGGTCGAACTGAAGTCCGAGGCCAGGGGGCTTGGGGCCGGGGGGAAAAAACGGCTCTAAGCGCCGGACGGTCAATACTATGGTTATCAAAGAACTGGTCGGAATTTATCTGGAAAAAGACGCACTGCACTACTGCGGAGCAGTGAGGACGGTTTCGTCGTGGCAAATGGCGATTCCGGGTGCTTCCATGGACCCGTCCGGGGTCATTCCCGGCCTGGCACCGGCAACGCTTCGCGATTTGCTTCAGCGCTTTTCCCCAAAGCCGGGCCGGCGGATTTTTCTGGCGCTTCCCCGCAGCCGCTTCTTCATCCGCGACATTCAATTGCCGCCCGTGCCGATGGAAGATGCGCTGATGTCGGTTCAGAGTCTGCTGCCGGTGACCTGCCATCTGCCGCTGGATGATATTTTTCACGATATCTGTTTTTGCCGGATGCCGGATGGAAGGGTCAACGCTCTGGTGATCTATGCCCTGCGCAGAGAGATTCTGCCGGTTCTGGACATTTTTCGGGAGACCGGGCATGAAAAATCCCTGGCCGGTCTTTTTCCCATTTCCCTGGGAATCGGTGCGTGGCTCAGCCATCAGCAATATGCCATGCCGATGGCTCTCGTGATTTCCCGGGAAAAACCATCCAGTGAACTGGCCATTTATCACCAGACCGGCTGTGTGTATTCGATGGCCCTGCAAAATGTCTGGACTGCCGGCGAGGCTGCCTCGGGAATGGAATCGGTGTTGGCCAAATTTCACCTGCCTGCCGCCAGCCTGTATGGCCTGGAGCGTTCAGACGGTTGTTTGCCGCTTCCGGATCCGCCGCAAAACAGACTGTCATGGCTTCCTTCCATTCAGCAAAATTCAGGGGTTGCGGCCCTGTCTCCGGCTTTTTCCGGGCATCAGCGGATTTTTCTGAATGGAAGCCCTCCCCGGATACGGGTATTTCGTCCCTGGAAATTGTTTGTTCCGGCACTCTGTGTGCTGTCGGTTTTTCTGGCTGTGTGGACCGTTAGCCTGAATCATGCTGTCGGACGCGGAAAACAATTGGTCGCGGAAATGAAGGATGAGGTTCAGCAATTGCAGCAGAAGTTTCGGCCGCTTGAGAAAGTCCGTGATGCCCTGAAAAAAACCGAATCGCTGTCAGCGGATATCGATGATTTCATTCGGCTGCGGCCCCGCCTGTTTTCCTGCTTCAATGAAATTGCCAGGCTTGTCCCGGAAGGTACCTGGTTTTCCCGGGCCAACCTTCAGGGGGCCGAGCTGACCCTTCAGGGGCAGAGTCGGGATGCGTTAAAAATTGTGGAATCGTTAAGAACCTCCCCCTTATTTGATCAGGTCAAGCTGTCCGGATCGGTCAGCCGCGCGCCATCCGGAGTGGAGCAGTTCAGTCTGACTCTCCGCCTGAAAGATGTGGAAGCAAATCCATGAAACTGTATCTGGGGCAAAAAAGAAAGCGTCAGGTGGCTTTTGGCCTGATAGGGTTGATCTGTGCAATACTGATCTGGTGGGCCCAGGTCTGTGATCCGCTTCAGGAGGAGAAAGGTGATCTGTCAACGGATTTCGAAAGACTGACACGGGAACGCGATCGGTCCATCCGGGAAATCAAAGAAGTTACCGGCTATATCGAGTCCCATCAATCCATTGAAAAGGAAATGGCACGGTTCGACGCCCTGAAAATTGACGGCAAAACCCTGGAAGAACTCAGCGCCGGCACGCAATCGATCCTGCAGCAGTTTCTGGATAAAAACACGATACCCATCAAGGCTTACAAAGACCTGCCGGCATCCAAATGGCGGGAGCACCCCATCAGCCGGGTGGAACTGCAGATTGAAACCGGAATGCAGGGGGTTTCGGATTTGCTGGAATACCTGGAAAAGCTGAACAAGGTGATACGGGTCGAACGGTTCTCGGTATCTTATCGCCGGAAAAAGGACGCTGATCTGCAGATATCCCTTCAGATCGCAACGCTTCAAATGGAAGGCATCAAACCATGAGAATAACAACGAGGAAGACATGCTTATTATGATAGATGAAACCACAGTCCGTGGCGCATGGGTCTGGATGGCGGTATGTCTGCTTCTGCTGGGTTTGGGAACTGCCGGCTGCGGTTCGGCCAGACCATGGCAAAAGCCGTATACGGCTCCGGAAGATATCGGTGGAGACAGCCCTTTTGTTCGCGTCAGGATTCCGGAAGAAAAGGCACCTGCAGGCGGTGAAGAGAAGAAAACAGAGGAGAAGTACCCGTCCGGTCGCCCGGAAAAGTCCGGAATCACTGAAATCAAAGCAGCGGCGCCGGCAAAACACATTTCCGGTCTGAATCCTCCCCAGCAGCCGGTCATGGGTCAAAAGTCAATCAAAGACAAAAACGAGGCAGCAAAAGTGGTTCATGTTGAACTGGCTTTCGACAACGCTGACCTCTATGAGGTTCTGGATCTGACGCTTTATGATCTCTTTGGCCTCAGCTACATGGTGGACCCGACTCTCAAATCGACAGTCTCCTTTCATATCATGGGCGATTATACCCGAGACCAGTTTATCAACGCATTTAATGGGGCGCTTCAACTGAACAATCTGTCGATTGTCCGCGGTTCGGGCAATATCTACAAGATTCTTCCCAGAGCCAACAGCGCGGGTTCCGCAAATGCTCCCGTGACCGTTTCGGATGAAGCGGGCCTGGTCGGGGATGTCACCCGGTTGATTCGGCTTCGCTATGTGGCCGCTGCCGCGGCAGCAACCAATGTGACGTCCTTTCTTTCCAAAGGCGCCGCGGTTGTTCAGGATACGGTCAACAACGCCCTTCTGATCACCGATACCGCGGAAAATATTTCCCGGGCTGTGGCCATTCTGGGGGTGATCGACATTGAATATTTTGCGGATCTTTCCTGGCAGATCTTCCCGGTCAGGGAAGTGGATGCTGCCATCATCGCCGCGGACCTGGACAGCGTGCTGCAGGCCGGAGGGCTCTACAAACGTCAGGGTGCTGCAGAAGGAAGTTTTGAAATATTTCCCATCAAGAGCATGAATGCCATTCTGGTTGTCACGCGGTGGCCGTCCATTCTGACGCTGGTTCAGGACTGGCTGGCGGCCATGGATCATATGACCGATTCCGAAACCAATGTGTTTGTGTATTTTGCTGAAAATGCATCGGCATTGGATCTCTCGGATGTGCTTTCGCAGGTTTTTCTGGGGAAAACCGGTACGGCTCGATCTTCTAAATCCGCAACCTCCGCAACCGGAAAATCCTCCAGCTCCAAGTCCAGAATGTCATCTTCCAGTTCTTCCGGTTCTTCCAGTGGAAGCCTGGGTGGCCTCTTGGGTGGAGGCGTGGGTGGAGGCTCGGGTGGGACGTCGGGCTCCTCGTCTTACCAGAAAGGATCCCAGTCCAAGCAAACCATCGTCAGGCCGACGGTTCCAGGCGCCGGTGGTACCTCCGGAGCCGATGACTTTGCCGGAACCGTTGAAATTATTCCGGATGAAGTCAATAACGCTATTGTCTTCAAGGCCAGCAACCGGGACTATAAACGGGTTTTGACCATTTTGAAACAGTTGGATATTCAGCCCCGGCAGGTACTGATCAACGTACTGGTGGCGGAAATCACCCTGAGCAGCTCCGTTTCATACGGCATTGAATGGTTTCTGAACAAAAACATCGGCTCCCTTGGCGGCAGCGGCGGCGACTATACGGTGCAAGGTGCTCTGGACAAGACCAGCAGCGACAAAACCACCACCAGGCCTATCAACACGGCTCTGGGAACCGCCAGCGGCTTTTTTTTGAGCATCTATGATCCCGTGGATTTTTTAACGGGTCTGGTAAATGCTTTGGGAAGCGACTCGGACGTCAATATCCTGTCATCTCCCAATATTTTGGCCTTGGACAATAAGGAAGCCGTCATCGAAGTGGGCAGCGATGTCCCGACGAATACCGGATCAACAGTCAGCACTATCGGCACCACCAACACGGTCCAATACCGTAAAACCGGCATTCTGCTGACCGTTACGCCCCACATCAATTCCAGCGGTCTGGTCAAAATGGAGCTGGTTCAGGAAGTCAGCGATCTAGGCGATTTTAACGCGGCGCTCAATAATTATATTTTTCTGACGCGAAGGGCCGATACCTCTCTGGTGGTGGAGGACAATCAGACCGTGGTCCTGGCCGGTCTGATGAAATCCAACAAGAAGAACAGCCAGTCCGGGATTCCCTATCTGAAAGACATTCCGATTCTTGGATATTTGTTCGGCGGGGTGACCAAATCGAACGAAAAAACCGAGCTGATTATCATGATTACCCCCCATGTCATCAAAAACAGAAGCCAGGCCGATGAGATCACCCGGGAGTTTTCCCAGAAGGTCGCTGACCTTCAGGGCGGATCTCCTAAAAAATAGATGATTTTGGACGGCTGCCAAAGGCGAAAAATGAAGTCATTTATGTCGAATATCGGTTTTTATCCCGTCAAATCCAGATGTCTGCGATATCTGCCGGCGGTTATTCTGATCTGTTTTGTTGCGGTAGCAATTTACAGCAACACGTTTCAGTCTCCATTTGTCTTTGACGATCAGCCTACGATTCAGGAAAACGCCAAAATCAGAAATCCGGGTAATTTTTTTACACCCGATGTATTGCGATCCCCCAGACCCCTGGTGGATTTTACCTTTGCCCTGAATTATCATTTCGGCAAGCTTCGGGTATTCGGCTATCATCTCGTCAATCTGCTGATTCACATCGCAAATGGTATTCTGGTGTTTTTTCTGTCCCGGATGCTGTTCCGGAAACTGTCCGGGATGGATGACCCGGACAGTTTCCTTGCGGCGCTTTTTGCCGCGCTGATTTTCATTGCCCATCCCCTTCAGACACAGGCGGTCACCTACATTGCGCAGCGATATGCTGCAATGGCCGCCTTTTTTTATATGGCGGCTGTTCTAAGTTACATCCTGGCAAGGGATGTGAAATCCGCACAGAATCCGCTGACCCGTTACGGATTTTTTCTGGCATCGTTTTTCTGCGGCGTGCTTGCATTTTTAAGCAAACAGAATTCAGCCAGTCTGCCGCTGGCGATTCTCCTGGTCGAGTATGTCTGCTATGATCAAAGCCGCCGGGGCTGGGGGAAAAAACTGGTACTGATTCTTCCGGGGGTTGCGTTGTGCGGGTTCGTTTATGCCTACAATATGGGGTTGTTTCGCCAGGAAATCCAGTTTGCCACGCTTCTGGAGGATGTCTCGGAAATGGCCCGGGAAACTCAGGGAATCAGCAGGTGGCGGTATTTATGTACCCAGTTCAATGTGATCTCAATCTACATCCGGCTGCTGCTGATCCCCATTCACCAGAATCTGGATTACCTGTACCCCTTTAAAAACGGTTTTTTCGATGGCGCCACGCCGTATGCGTTTATTTTTCTTTCAGGGATACTTTTTGCCGCAGGGTGGATCAGAAAAAAAATTCCGGTTGTCTTTCTCGGAATTTTGTGGTTTTTCGTGACCCTGTCTGTTGAATCCAGCATTATACCGATTCGGGACGCCTTGTTCGAGCACCGGCTGTATCTTCCCATATTCGGCTTTTCATTGATTCTGGGACATGGCGGCAACAGGCTGCTTGCTAAATGGCGTCCGTGGGGTTATGTGGGAATGCTTTTGATTCTGATATTACTGTCGGTTTCAACTTTTTATCGAAATGCGATCTGGCGGGATGAGGTGTTGCTCTGGTCGGACGTGGCGACGAAAAATCCATCCAACTTCAGGGCGTTGGCAAATCTTGGAATTGCTTATCAGGATCGCGGTGAAATCAAGGCCGCACTGGCCAATTATGACGCCGCGATAAGATTGAGCCCGGACTATTATGTCGTACTTTATGACAAGGGCGTGCTGCTGGGGCAGATGGGAAGGACCGAAGAGGCGATTGCGTTGTTTAATGAAGCGCTTCGCATCAAGCCGAATTATGCAAAGGCGCTGGTCAATCTCGGGGTCGCTGTCGCCCGAAAGGGTGATTCCGGCAAGGCGATTGCGTATCTTCAGCAGGCGCTGACAATCCAGCCCGATTCCTTTGAGGCCAATTTGAATCTGGCGACCATTTTTGCCAATAACGGAAAACTGGAATCCGCGGCGGATCACTATCTGAGAGCACTTCGGATGGAACCTGACAACGCCAAGTTGCACAGCAAGGTGGGGGTGGTACTGCATGTGTTGTCCAGATATCATGACGCTGCTGATCATTTCCGCGAAGCCATACGGATTGAACCGAACAGCGCGGAAGCATATCTGAATCTGGCAAATTCACAGATGTCCTTGAATATGCCGGATGAAGCCATCCAGGCCTATAAAGAGACGATACGGTTGAATCCCGCATCTCTTGAAGGATACACCAATCTGGGGGTTGTTTTGATGAAGACCGGGGATAAAGAGGAAGCGGTAAAGCAGTTCCATGCCGCGGTGAAGATCAAGCCCGATTCGGTTGAAGCCCGTATTAATTTGGGTAGTGCGCTGTATTATCAAGAGAAGGTGCCTGAGGCAATGGAGCAGTTCGGGATTGCGCTTCAACTGAAACCGGATTCAAAAGAAATCTTCGATAAGATTAACAGTATCATTCTAAGTAAACCGGTTACGTCAAAAGAACCTGTAAAAAGTCCTGATCCCGGTAATTCCGGTGAAGGCCGGCGTCCATAAAATAGTTTGACTTTTGTTAAAATGACGGTAGAGTATCCAAGCTGAAGTGCGTCGTATTCAAAAGGGGGATAAATGAGAAATTCGTTTTTAACCGGACTGATTATCTGGATCGCAGCCGGTCCAGTATTGGCTGAACCCGTACCGATGTTCGATCGGCACATTTTTACACCTGATGCCATTTCCGAGCAGAAAGAAGAAGCGCCGGTTCCCATCGCCGCGGTCGGCTCCGCGCTGGAAAAAGAAATCCTTTTTACAGGTGTTATGATCACGCCAACAGGCAAACAGGCCATCATCTCCGAAAATGCGAAAAATGAAAAGACCAGGCAAAAGCATGTTCTTAAGATAGGTGATCAGATCAAAGGAATGACGATTAAAGAGATTGAACCCAATTACGTCCTGATGGCCTCAAAGGAAAACACCGTCCGGATGAATTTGTACAAAGGTCTGAAAGTCCGACCTGCCCCAGTTGCAGAAGCCCCGCGCAAGGAAACAGGGCCCGCTGCTCCGGGCAAGGAGTTGCCGCCGGGCATGACCGCGGATGCACAGCAGACGAAAACGGGCAAAAGCGAAGCGGCTCCTGCTGGAACACCAGGGGCTGTGCCGGGAACTGCGGGAAAAGAAGCGCAGAGTCCATTCGGAGGAGATAGAAACAACGGTGCACCTGCCCAGAATAATTCCGGTTCAGGTACGAATCCGTTCGCAGAAATATTGAAAGGAGCCGAGCAAAACATGCCCCGTCCGGGGAATTCCCCGGTAGCTCTGCCCTTTAATCTGCCAGGTGGAAGCTGACCGGATTTTGCCCGGTTGAAGCCTTGATTGGTGAACCATGGCGGCAAGCGAGAAATCGGTGTGTGCCGACTCGCGGAAAATATGATAAAATCAGCGGAATCTTAAAAAAAAAGCAAAATTTTCCTTGCAATAGCTGAATATTTTGGATAATAGAAATAGAAAAATATCCTCTGATCCCATAAGATCCTTTTCACAAAAAGACACATTGTCAGGAATGACGAGAGTTTGCGTTGCCCATGCGAATAAAACGAGTTCAGAATAACGATGCATTTTTCAGTCTGATTCTGGTCATTGTGGTATTTGCGGTGATAATTACGGCTCGGGGATATGCGCTGGAAAACCCGGAAGAAGCAATCGTTGCGGCGGGAGTGGACTTTGTTTTTACTCAAAAAGATCTTGATGCCTATGGTGCTTTTTTTGCCAGTCAGAAATCGACTATGTCCCGGGAAGAAATTGCCAGGACGGCTCTGAAATTTGAATTGCTGTGCAGGGAATACCGGAAAAACAGTAAGGGGCAGTCAGGTGTCGAGAGTATGGGGGAAAATTCCGAAGGGGTGGCGGCAAAGATTCGGGATGGGATAAAATATACTCCGAAGGTGCTGGACGACTTTAAGATTTCAAATGTGGTCATCGAGGCATACTACCGGTCCAATCCGGAAAAATTCAGTTCCGGAGAAGCGCCGGACGGCATGATTACCGTAAAGCCGCTGGATGACGAACTGAAAAATGAAATTCGATTCATCATCATCGAAGCCAAGAAAGATGCTATTGTCAAAGAATTTATTGACAGTTTGATTTCTAAATATCATATTAAAATTTTCAATCAGGCAAGTTTTAATTGAAACGGATAAAATGTTCTTGTTGAAATTTAAATACGCATTTGCTATAGCGATGAGCATTGGGTTCATGCTTGCAGCCGGCTGTGCAACAGTGCCGGGCAAATCGCTGCAAATAGGTTACGACCAGCAATCCGGCGCCGGCGAATGGCCGGATAAAAAACTGGAGGAGCAATTTCGGGAATACTGGTTCAAACGGTTCTCCGGCCATATAGAAGATGCATATATTATGGAAAGTTCGAGTTTCCGGGAGCTGTATTCCTTGACGAAGTACCGGAACTATGTCCAGTACACGTCCAGAAGCAGGTTGATCAAGATTGAAATTCATGATATACAGAAGGTGTCCGAATATCTGATCAAAGTTGATTATGACATGCTGCTGGAGACGGGTGATGTAAAGCCGATAGAAGTATCAGCGGCGGATCGCTGGGTATACTCGGACGGAAAATGGTATCATGTTATCCGTGATCCGTTCTTTCCGACATAAACGACAATAACGACAATAACGACAACGTTGTGTTCAGAAAATTAGTCACTGTCAATTTTGAAGGGGGGTGAAAGGAAAAAGAAACTTGTGAGGGAATGAAAAGATAATTATGAGGTTTTCGATGTGAAGGTAAACATTAAAGGAGGAAGAAAATGAGAAGACTGCTAAAGTATACAACCCTTATCCTTACGGTGCTGATGTTTAGCGGCTCTGTATGGGCCTACAACTACACCGAACACGTAACTCAGGCTCCGAATAATAAGGGCGACGTTTTGATTTTCCCATGGTTTTTATCGGCTGATGGCGGCTGGCAGACCAAGTTGACGGTCATCAATACAGACGAGGTTAATTGCGTTGTTGCAAAACTGGTTGTCAGAAGTCAGGTGAACAGCACGGAATTACTGGACTTTTTCCTGTATCTTTCCCCGGCGGATGTCTGGACAGGCTATATCAGGTATGACAGCACCCGGAAACTGGTGGTGATGTACAGCAATGACGACAGCGCGATTTCAGCGCTCGATGTCAGCACTGCTCCTCCGACCCCGACCTGGGCAAGTACGACACCGATCAACCAGCCCTGGCAGGGAACGCTTTGCACCAGTCCCGCAGACACGCAATTCATGGGTTATGTTGAAGTAATCGGGATTGCAGCAGGCACCACCGATAATGGTCCTGGCGTTGCAAAAAGTGAAATTTATAAAGCCTATTATAATTTAACCACACCTGCTACTCTCGCTACTACGGTTACACTGAGATACATTGACGCGATAGATGCTGATGCGGTTGCTGGTGTTACGAATGCGTATAGAAGAAACGTTCTTGCAGGTTACCAGAAGTTCTTCAACGGCATTATAGGCCAGAGCGCCGAACTTAGAGCCACGGCCCTGAAAGACTACAGAAATAGGGGCGCAGCTACCACGTCTGCTGAGACCCGATTGGGCGTTACTGCGGATAACAATCTTCTCGAAGTTGAAGGCGCACTGTCCAAAGACCAGGTTGCTATGCCGTATGTGAATGCCAATGATGTTGCAATTCATTTCTTTACCTTTCCGACCAAGCTGACGCAGGGTTGCGGAACATCAGCACTGAGCCCGTATTTTACGCAAAATGCTGATGCAAATTTGTGCATTCCCTATTCACTCAGAACCTATGATGTGAGTGAAAATTTTCCGAAGTCCGGCACGCCATTTTCAGGCGGCAGCTCGACCACATCTTTAAAATTCTGCAAAGAACTCGATTATAATGTATCCAGCCCATTCATCTATACCGAAGGCTGGGCGATATACAAATTCTTCAAGACGGTCCCAAGTGTCGACACGTTTACGAGCGGCACTACTTTTGGGGCGGCTGTTCCGTTGAGCTTTGATGGAACACCGGTTCTGCCCACATTCGCGTATATTGGTGCAAGCGGACTTACTGCCGCCTACGCTGCATGGACGGATGATCTGGTTTATTGCAGCTTGGCCAAGTCAACTACCACGTCTTTGCCTGACTATCAATATTCGGATGCGGCCGGTTGCGTAACTGCGACCCCCTTGCTTCCCTAAAAGCACCAGGTAGTAATGATTTAACTGATAATATGTTTGGTTGATAAGTAAGACGGGATCACTTTGATAAGTGGTCCCGTCTTACTGCTTGTGAGTCTGCCGGTATTTATCGTGAACGAATTGAAACATCACGCAAAGGTTATTATGTTGAAATTCTCTAAGGGAATAGAATCGTTTGGCCGGTTAACCAAGGAAATCATTCGCTTTGGCCTGTAACTTGCATAATTTTTAATAATCATTATCAAAAATTAACCAATATAAAGTTATAGGAGGGAGCCGTGAAAAAGAATTTATTGACAGTCGGACGGTTTATTGCGATCAATTGTGTGATTCTGGCAATCTGTGCTACGGCGCACGCAGCGCCTTATGCGGAAGATAGATATTTCTCGCTTTATCAGCAGGTCCAAAACATTTCTTATGTGGATGCGAACGGAGCGCAGAAAACACAGACCCGCGTCGGATATCGATACCAGAACGATCTGACTGATTCCATCATTGTGTGCCAAAAGGAAAATGATAGCTGCGCGGTCAGAATTCAGAACATGAGGCGAACGCTTAGTGAAATATATTATGGCCAGACCATCCTGTTCAAGGTGTATGTGCCGCCGGGATCAAGTGCCGTCAGCCTTATCACCTACGTTGGACAAGGCCCTAGTCTTAAGTATTTTACCGTGGCCAGACTGGGAAGCCCGCCACAGGTGGAGAACACATACACCCCCAACATCAGCAACGGCGAATTTAATAGTCTGCCCTCTCTCGGGTTTACGCTGAGTCAGTTGCGAGCCAAGGATTGCATCGGCAAGCACTCAGAGGGTCAACTCGCGATCGTTGATGACAGTGGCCCAAACATTGTCACGGAACCCGACGGCGCGTGGCTCTATGTCATCGTAAAAGTCATCAGCGGCGATATCATCAGCAACGTTTACGTCAATGATATCAATGTCGGAAATCCGGACACGCCCGGCACCTATCTTGGATGGTATGCGCAAAAAACTTTAAACAATACCTGGGGCACGCTGAACGAGCAGAGCTATATCAATGCGCCGACAGGAACGCCGACCCCGACGCCGACTCCGACCCCGACTGCAACTCCGAATCCGAACGCGACCCCGACGCCGACGCCAACCGCGACACCGGTCTCAGGTTGCGATATGTATACCTGCCCGAATGGACACTGTGTGGATGGTGCTTGCGTTAGTTATACGCTGCCGACGCCGACGCCGACATCGGGCTGTGATGCCCTGACATGCTATTTATCAGGCGGAACCTGTGTGAATGGTGCGTGTGTTAAACCGGGTGCGACACCAACGCCGACACCGGTGCCGGGTGCGACGCCGACGCC
>Ga0268283_1000234_pt1 | contig 47045 bp, 38 predicted proteins | sample saktaG_13_FD_190140 | JGI IMG/M metagenome (GOLD analysis project Ga0268283, IMG submission 190140) | Saline water microbial communities from Sakinaw Lake, British Columbia, Canada - sak_2013_06_06_36m | ecosystem: Environmental > Aquatic > Non-marine Saline and Alkaline > Saline ...
CCAAAGCGGTCGCCACGGAATCCGGCGTCAATTTTATTTCGGTCAAAGGGCCGGAGCTTCTTTCAAAATGGATTGGAGAAAGCGAGAAAGGCATTCGGGAAGTCTTTCGAAAGGCCCGACAAGCCTCGCCCTGCATTATTTTTTTTGATGAAATTGACAGCATTGCCGCCAGAAGGGGGGGAGAGTCCTCTTCCCATACGGTGGATCGCATGATCAGCCAGCTTTTGACAGAGATGGACGGCATCGAGGAATTGAAAGGCATCGTGGTTCTGGCTGCAACAAACCGGCTGGATATTCTGGACCCCGCGATACTTCGGGCCGGGCGTTTCGATTTTCATATCGAACTGCCGGAGCCGAATGAGACGACGCGGGAGGCCATTTTCAGAGTGCATACCCGTGGCAAGCCCCTTGACCCGAACGTGGATATCAAAAGCCTGGCACGGGCCACAAACAATCTGGTCGGGGCCGATATTGAATTGATTTGCCGGAATGCCGCGCTGGCTGCAATCCGGGAAGCCATTCAGTCAGGCAAAAGCGATGATGCCCACGTGATTATCACCGCCGGACATTTTGAAATCGGGAACGAGGGAGGATAAAAGCAGATGAAAGCGGTTTCCTTGAATGGCAAATATCTTTATGGTTTTGTTCAGGTTTCCGATACGATCCGGTTTAACATCGCCGGTATGGATCAGAAGATGCTCTACACCATACCCCACCGGGATATCGCCGCAGTGGTCAGTGATGCGGCTCCCATCATCTGGTCGGACCTTCCGCGGGAAACCGTATTTTCCTATCTCACGAACCATCAGGCCGCGATTGAAGGGGTCATGCAACGATATGAAATCATTCCGGCCAAATTTGCAACGGTTTTACCCAACGGCAATCTGGTTCAACAGGTCCTGAAAACCGAATATCACCCCATTCGATCCAGCCTGGCCGAGATGGCCAACCGGATCGAGCTGGATGTGGTGGTTTTATGGCGTGATCCGGTCGATCTGTTTAAAACAATCGCGGCAATGCCGCAAGTCGATGACATCAAACGTCAGATGGCTGAAGCCAAACCCGCTCAATGCCGCAACCTGCAGATTGAGGCCGGAAAACGGGTGAAAGCGATTCTGGACAACATGAACACTATCTGTGCAAACGAAGCGATAGAGGCGCTGTCGCCGCTTTCCCGGGCCTGTCAACCCCATGAAGTCAAAGATGACGAGATGATTTTGAACTGTGCGTTTCTGCTCGAAAAGCATCAGTTGGACGCGTTTGAAAAAGAGATCGATGCTCTGGATAAGCGGTATTGCAATCAGTTGACATTTCGACTGATTGGACCGCTTCCGCCCTATAGCTTCAGAACCCTCGAAATTGAACAACTGGACCCCGGTGATGTTGAAGACGCACGGGTTCTTTTTTCTCTGGGCAAAACCGCCACCGAATTGGAAATCAAAGCCAGATACCGGGAAATGGCCAAAACACTTCATCCGGACAATTTTCCGGTTAATAAAGCAGCCATAGGCCGGTTTGAATCATTCAATAAGGCGTATGAGATTCTGAAAACCTACTGCCGCGGCGACGCCTGTTCTTTCGAACCCGCCGATATTCAGAACTGGGTCGCCGTCAGGGAGATGAAGTATCGGGCAGGAATGCGATAATCATGAGGTCCCTGCTGGTTCTGCCGGTAATCCATGCAGGAGCGGACATGGGAAGCCTGGACAAATCACTGGGCAGGCAGAGACGGGGCGTTATGGGCAAAGAGCGGTGGGAATTACACCAGCAGGTCATTGCCCGGTACTGGCAGGAGGTTGAAACCTGGTGTTTATCCCTGGAAGCCCCGCTGCCGGCCATATACCAGGATGGACTACTGGCAGATGGGGATCTGGGCCGAAAAATCATCCAGGAAAACGCGGCAAGGGGCAGTGTTAATTTTAGAATCGTCAACCGGTTGATGGAAAAAGGCGCAAAAATCCGGAAAACCGAAGATGTCCTGCTTTTGAAAGAAGAATATAGCCGGGCGCTTCGTCTGGCGCAAACGCCGTCTCCCTGGGATCGGGTGACTGCGCGCGTGGGCTGCCAGTTTGACAAAGACGATCTGCTGGAACGCCGCGACCACTACATCGCCCAAACCATCGGTCGCACGTTAAACATTGATGAAACCGGATTGTTGTTTATCGGCGCGTTTCACGACGTCATTCCGATGCTGGCGGACGACATTTCCGTTCATGAAGTCAAGGATCGCCATCGGATCATCGCCTATTATCACGAACTGCTGACCGGCCAAGATGATCGAAAGGTGCGCATTCTGGCCGGATATCTAAGCGCACCGATATCCGGCAACCCCAAATCATGAGCTAAAAATCCATGTCAGATCAGGGACGATATATCTACGCGATCATCGCAACAGATGCGTATAAACAGTTTGGACCGATGGGTATCGGGGGCCGGAATGACGATGTGTTCATCCAGCGCTATCAGGATATCGGGGCCGTGGTCAGTGCATCTCCGGTGATTCAATACCCGGTCACCCGGGCCAATACCCTGGCGCATCAGCAGATTCTGGAACGGGTCATGATCGAGCATTCCCTGCTTCCGGTTCGATTTGGAACCGTTGCCGATGATGCCGATCAGATCCGGGACAAGGTGCTGATCGCCCGATACGCCGAAATCCGGGACCGTTTATTCTATGTGAACGATAAAATCGAACTGGGGTTAAAGGTGCTCTGGATCGACAAGACCGAGCTGTTCCGGGAAATTGTGGATGAAAATAAAGAGATCCGGCGCATCCGGGATCGGCTGACCGGAAAAAAGGGCGCGGCCCAGCGGGACCAGGTAAAGCTTGGTGAAATGGTCAAAAAAGCACTGGATCACAAACGAATGAAAACAGAAAAAGACATGCTGTCTTCACTGCTTCCCCTTTGCGTGGATCATCGAAAGAATCCGGTGTTTGGGGACCAGATGATGACAAACAGCGCGTTTCTGATTGTCAAGCACCGGGAATCCGCATTTGATCAGGCGGTGAATGACCTGGCTGAAACCCACAAGGCCCGGTTCAAGTTTAAATATGTCGGACCGGTGCCCCCCTGCAATTTTGTGGAAATGAGCATTGTCTGGTAGGAAATATGGCATTTATCATCGACGACATCCTGTTATCCCCGATCCGGCTCACCGTATGGGTGGCGGAAAAACTGAAAGATGCGGCATACCAGGAAATGACCGATGATTCCCGGGTGCACGAGGATCTCCTGCACTTGCAGATGCGGTATGAGATGGGTGAAATCGATGATGATGCATATGAAGCGGAAGAGACCCGGTTGATGGCGAAGCTGGAGGAAATCCGAAAGATCAAGGAAGAACAGGCCAAATAAAGAGAAAGGAAATGATCATGCGATTTGATGAGGCCATACAAAAGGCCAAGCTGGCGCTTCATGAACTGACGGGGCTTGAAATATCCTCGGTTGTCAGCGCGGAAAAAGAGGATGAGGGGTGGCTTGTCCTGGTTGAAGTGGTGGAAAAGCACTCCATTCCGGACAGTATGGATATTCTGGCGCTGTATGAAACGCGGCTGGATGCAGAGGGGAACATGCGGGAATTCAAACGCATTCGCATGCGAAAACGAAACGATACGGATACTGAAGAATAAGGAAAATGACATGCCTCTGGAACCCACGCGGGAAAACAGCGCCGGTCTGGCCGATGTCATTGACCGGATACTGGATAAAGGCCTGGTGATTAACGCCGATGTTCTGGTTTCCGTAGCCGGAGTCGAGCTTTTGGGTATCAAGATTCGGGCGGCCCTGGCGTCTTTTGAAACCGCGGCCCGATATGGACTGGAATTTCCGTCCGGGACCCAACTGGAAACCCCGGCGTGGAAAGAGGCCCTGGTTGCGCGGGAAGGATGTCCCCAGTGTGAAAAACGGGTACCCATCGAAGAGCTGGTATCGAGTGGTTGCCCCTGGTGCGGATGGATCAGCGCCAAGGCAAAGCCCCGAGTCCAGCATAGTCTGGCCTAAGTTATGGCGATCAATCTGGATGAGGACAACCTCAAACAGGGGGTTCTGGGGCTTGTTATCGCCCTTGTGCAGATCATTCGCGATGCGCTTCGCATTCAGGCCATGAAACGTATGGAAGGGGGCGGACTGACGGAAGATGAAATCGATCGGCTGGGGCGGACCCTCATGGATATGGATGAAGTCATCGAAGACATCATCCGGGAACAGGGTCTTACCGAAACGGTTCGATCCGTCAGAAACGGACTGGACGGTCTGGTGGATGATTTTCTGGATCAAATGATTCATCCCGGACGTGTCCCGAAGGGTTGAAGATATGAATATCATCCTGAAGAAACTGGTTCAAGAGGAGGTTCAAAATCTGATCATCCGCCATCAGGGAGCCATACACGCTCTGGTGAAAGAGATGCTGGTGTCTGAAATTCGCCGCGCCATCCGGCTGGAGATGCCGGGTCTGCTCGATGACAGGCCCGATGACAGATTCGATGACAGGTCCGACAACAAATTCGACAACAGGTCCGACATTGGTGCCGATGCCCCCTCGGACAAACTGACTCCAAATCCTCCCGCGGTTGCCGGTTTTCCCGAATCCCCGCCGAAACCGGGCTTGAAAAACGATGCCCCGGTATCCCGAAACGACAGCATGCAAACCGATTGCCGCTATCTTTATGCGATTGCGGGATCGGAAAAAACCATGCAGGCGGGATCGGTCGGCATCGAAGATGCGCCGGTATATACCATTGCATCGAACGGACTGAGCGCGGTGGTTCACGCCTGTTCTTCCCAGCCCTACCAGTCCGGTGATCCGGAAATCGCACGGGGCTGGTTGCTCACGCATCAGCACGTTGTGGAGGCTGCTTTCGAACAACTTGGGGATGTCATTCCCGCCGGGTTTGATACCCTTATCAACGGAGAAGGGCTTCTGGATCCGGATGAAGCGGTTCGAACCTGGCTGAATACGGAACATGACGCCCTGATATCCAAACTGGATCGAATTCGCGGAAAACAGGAATACGGGGTCCAGATTTTCTGGGAACCGAAGCAAATCGCGGCCCGGATTGCAACAGAAAATGAAGCGATCAGAAATCTGAACGAAGAAATCCGCACCAAACCCGAAGGCGCGGCCTATCTGTATCGGCAGAAGCTGGCAACCATGCTGAAAGACGAAATCGAGCAAGAGGCGGATCGGCATTTTCAATCCTTTTATCAGATCATTCAACCGGCCGTCGATGCGTTGCAGATCGAAAAAATCCGCAAACCTTCCGAAGCGGAGGCCCATCAGATGATCATGAACCTGTCCTGTTTGCTGTTGCCGGAAAACAGGCACCGATTGGGCCGGGAACTGGAAACCATTGAGGGGATGGCGGGGTTTTCCGTTAATTTTACCGGCCCCTGGCCACCCTACAGCTTTGTGTGATGGAACCCCGGCGCAGCGGTCATGCCACCCTGGTCGATTTGCTGGATCGAATCCTGGACAAAGGAATTGTGATCCATGCGGACCTGATGATTTCCGTTGCCGGCATTCCCCTGATCGGCGTCAACCTCCGGGCGGCGGTGGCTGGCATGGAAACCATGCTGAAATACGGCATGCTGACGCAGTGGGATGAAAAAACCCGCAGCGACATGTCCAGGGAACATGCCGTGCGGCAGGTCCGGTTGTTTCAGGATGAAACCGTGATGTTCAAAGCCCTGGGCGCGGTCTGGTACGCCCACGGGATTTATTCGGCCTGGCGGTATGGACATATTTACGTTACACAGCAGCGGCTGATGATCTGCCGGAGTACCGAGTGCGTTCCGGTTTTTGAAACCGGCCTCGATCAGATTGTGGCCGCGGAATTCAGTCACCACCGGATGAATGCAAAAGCGGAGACGCCCCGTTTGAGCCTTGTTTTAAAGGATGACCGGCTGGTCATGATCCGATCCCCGCATATGGGGCTGTTGCGGGAGGCGCTGGACCGGCAGGCCGAATTGCACGGGTATTGTTTGATTGATGCGGCATCGGCCCGCAATGAAGATACCGAAGCCTGCCCGCAATGCGGAAGACCGGCCCCGGCTCAGACCCTTCCGGGCGATGGATGCCCCCGGTGCGGATGGATGCGTAAAGGAAATGTATGGGAAAAGCCATTGGAATCGATCTTGGAACCACTTATTCAGTAGCGGCGATTGTTGAAAACAGCCGGGTGCGGATTATTCAAAACGCCGAAGGCGACCGGTTGACCCCATCGGTCTATGCCGAAAGCGCCGATGGACGTATCATGGTGGGGGCCATCGCCAAAAACCAGGCCTCGGCCAATCCGGACCGAACCGTGAGTTCCGTCAAACGCCTGATGGGATCGGATGCCCGAATCCAGGTGAATGGCAGAGGCCTTTCGCCCCAGGAAATCTCCGCGCATATTCTTCGAAAAATCAAGATCGATGCCAAACGCCAACTGGGTGAAGACGTCTCCCGGGCCGTGATTACGGTTCCCGCGTATTTCAGTGACGCCCAAAGACGGGCCACTCAGGAAGCCGGTAAAATGGCCGGGTTCGAAATCATGCGAATCATCAGTGAACCCACGGCGGCGGCGCTGGCCTATGGGCTGAGACGGTCCGATATTCAGCATATCCTGGTATGGGATCTGGGCGGAGGCACTTTTGATGTGTCCATTCTGGAAGTCGGAGACGGCCTTTTTCATGTCCGCGCGGTCAATGGCGACACCCGCCTGGGCGGAGATGACTGGGACGCCCGGCTGGTATCCCATCTGAAACAGCAAGTATTGCAGATCCATGAGCTGGACATCGCATCGGACGCCGGCACGTTTCAACAGGTCAAGGAAGCCTGTGAGCGAACCAAGCGGGAACTGTCGGTTCAGAATGAATCCCGTATCTTCCTGCCCCTTGCTTCCGGCCCCCATCATGACGCCATTGAAATCGATATGACGATCAGCCGGCAGGTGTTCGAGGAACTGACACAGGATCTGCTGAACATGCTGATTCCGCCCACCAATCAGGCCCTGGAGGATGCGGCGCTGACACCGGCGGATATGGATCACGTCATTCTGGTGGGCGGCGCCACGCGCATGCCTGCGGTCAGACAACTGGCGGAAACCCTGTTTCAACAGCCGCCGGACACGCATCTGAATCCGGATGAAGCGGTTGCCATGGGCGCCGCCATTCAGGCAGGGGTATTGAACGGCAGTGTTCAGGATGTGATCCTGATGGATGTAACGCCCCTGTCCCTGGGGATCGAAACCCAGGGCGGCCTGTTTACCCGGCTGATTCCCCGGAATACCACCATACCGGTTACCGCGGAGCGGATTTTCACCAACGCGCAAGACAACCAGACGGTGATGGATTTCAATGTGCTTCAGGGCGAAAGGGAAATGGCCGGAGACAATATTACCCTGGGCTCGTTTCAGTTGACCGATATTCCGGAGCTTCCCAGAGGAAAGGGGCATGTGGAGGTGATGTTTGAAATCGATGCCAATGGCATCCTTCAGGTCTCGGCCCAGGAACTGCATACGGGTGAATCCGCCGGAATAAGGATTGACGCCGCGCATCTCCTGTCCGGGGATCAGATCGACCGGGCAGTGGCCGAAGCGGCTGTTCATGCCGGAACCGATAATCAGCGCCGGTGCGAAATCGAAGCATCCATTCAAACAAATCACTTGATTCAAGCCGCCGAAGGCCTGCTTTTTGGAACGGATCGCCGGTTGTCAAAAGCATCCCGTCGCCAAATTCACCTGGCCGTTTCGGCAGCCAAAAACGCTCTGGCCGGCGGCCGATTCGAAGCCATGACCGAGGCGAGCCGAGCATTGAAAAGCGTTCTCAACAAACTTTGACGACTTCGTAAAAAGTCCGGATGCTGCGTTGCACTGCATCCTTACGGTAACATGGCACCTGAAACCCGAGATCCGAGACAATGCGAATCAAACCCAGACACAGCGCCATGCCGGCGCCCAAATTATTCCGCCCGAAACTCAAGGATGGCGAGACCCTGGTGCTGGAAGGCCAGGGGGGATTCAAATTCCATGAACGGTCCGGATGGAAGGTCACGCTCTTTTTTTTGACCAGTCAGCGGCTGATCGGCTGTCAACTTCAGAAAATCACGCTTGAAATCCCCATCGAATCGATTCTCGGCATTACCAGCGCCACGCAGGTTTATATCATGCGCAAACGCGAGATTCTACGCATTGCCTGTTCCCAGGGTGCCCATAGCGGTAAAGCCGGTCATGTCTGGTTTGTCATCAATGATATCGCTATCTGGAAAAATGCGATGTATCGACTGGCCCTGCTGAAAGTCGATGAACCCCTGATTGAAACCATCGGGCGCGATGTCGGGGCGGACAGCCGGGATATCCTGTGGTATCTGTGGCATCACCGTCATGGCGCCATCAATGAGCTGGCCAGGCTGATTCAGGCGGAGAATCACCGGGATGTGCTGATGCTGATACAGGATGAAATCAATCCGGCGGCTGAAAAGCGGGCCGGATGTCCGATTCTGTCGTTTGAGCGGTCCCGGATAGATCCGCAAACCGGGGAAACCATCGGATACGCCTGGTGGATGATGGGAACACCCACCGCGGATTTTTCACGCCCGGACCGGCTTCTGGATATCGTGGATGAAGGCGACTATATCCAGGTGATACTGGAAGTGAAACAGGTTGAAAAAAGCGACCTCAACCTCCATGTCAGCCGGAACCAGCTCGTGATTTCTTCCGAAAAACCCGGCCATCAATGGACCGAAACGTTCCGGTTGCCGGCCGATGTTATCTATGATCATCATGACCTGCATCTGAGGAATCAGTTGCTTGAAATCCGTCTGTCCAAGGCCAAAGCATGAATCCCATAAAAAGGGTACAGGGGACAGGTATCAGTGTGCAGGTAGAGAAACTCTGCCCCCTGAAACCTGCCCCCTGCCCCCTGTCTTCTCTGCGCCTGATCCTTGTCGGCGGCAAGGGCGGTGTGGGTAAAACCACGGTGTCATCGGCCATAGCCCTTTACCTGGCGCGAAAACATGCCGAAAACAAGCGAATTTTCATCATTTCGACAGATCCGGCCCATTCGCTGGCCGACAGCCTGGGGATGCCGATAGGGGATACCCTGACGCCGGTGGACTGGCAATCCGGGTTTGGAGGCGGCCCTTTGGAAAAAAATGCGGATGGATCAGCCGTAAAGCCCATCAATCTATTCGCCCTGGAGCTGAATGCCGGACGGCTCCTGGCGGCGTTCAAGGAAAAGCACCGCCGCGTTCTGACCACCCTGGCGGATCGGGGAACTTATTTCGATCAGGCCGATATCGCCGATTTTTTTGATCTTTCCCTGCCGGGAATGGATGAGGTGATGGCCATCATGGAAGTGGCCGCCATCCTCAAGTCCGATGCCTGCGATCTGCTCATTCTGGACACCGCGCCCACCGGCCACACCCTGCGCATGCTGAGCCTGCCGTCCCAGATGAAAAAATGGGTCGAGGTACTGGATCTCATGCAGCAAAAACACCGGTTCATGAAGACGTGGGCCAGCAGAAAAACCTATATCAAGGATGAATGCGATGCATTTCTGGATACGCTGTCGGCGGACATGGACCGGGTTTCCCGTTTGCTTTCGGACCCGGCCATCACCCGGTTCATTCCGGTGACCATCCCGGAGCCGATGAGCATCGAGGAAACCCATCGGCTGGTCGTTGCACTGGAGGAAATGAATATACCGGTGAAAGAGATGGTCGTGAACCGGACCGCGGCATACCGGCACTGTCCGATATGCTCGGTTCAATACGCCGATCAGCAGCCATCCCTGGCGCGCATCGATACCCTGTTTTCATCCTGTTCCCGGATATATCTGCCCCTGTTTCCCTCGGAAATCCATGGCATGGGGTCCCTGTTTCCGGTAGCGGATTTAATATCCGGCATCACGGATCTTACGGCTCAGAAATCCGATACAAGAGATCGGGAGGCCGAAGTTCCTTTTTCCCCGGCTGCCGGCATGGCGCGCGGCACATCGGACAGCCGACCTTCGGCTTCCGGAATCCAGTCTTCCGGCGTCCGACCTTCCGGCACTCGATCTTCCGGCTTACCGGCATTATCCCCGGATCTGGAATTCATTCTTTTCGGCGGCAAAGGCGGGGTGGGGAAAACGACCCTGGCCGCGTCCGCGGCGCTGCATCTGGCCCGAACATTACCGGATAAAAATATCCTGATCTTTTCGACGGACCCGGCCCATTCACTGTCCGATGCCTTTGATCAGACCATCGGCAACACGCTGAAACCCATCGATTATCCCCTGGATGCGGGCCGAAAACGGGAGAAAACCAACCTGTTCGCCATGGAAATCAATGCGGATACGCTTTTTGAAGATTTCAAGGCGGCGTTCAAACAGGACATATCCGCACTGTTCGATCAGTTTCTGGGAAAAGGCATGGATATCCGGTTCGATCGCGAGGTCATGACCGAACTGATATCGCTTGCGCCCCCCGGCATCGACGAAATCATGGCGCTGGATAAAGTCATGGAACTGAGAAAGGAGAATGCCTTTGATTTGCTCATACTGGACACGTCGCCGACCGGACATCTGCTGCGGTTTTTGGAACTTCCGTCTCTGATCCGGGACTGGCTGAAATCTTTTTTCAGGCTGATGCTGAAATACCGGGGTGTGGTTCGACTGGCCCATGCCGCCGAAAAAGCCCTGGCCCTCTCCCGAAACATCCGCCGTATTCAGGAAACCCTGATCGACCCGAAGCAAACCGCCTTTATCGCCGTCACCATTGCGGAATCGCTGGCTGTTCTGGAGCTCACCCGCCTGCTGTCCGCCATAAAATCATCGAAGATTCCCTGCCATCATGTGATCGTCAACATGATGGTTCCCCCCGGGCACTGTCCGTTCTGCTCGGTCCGAAGAATCCGGCAGCAGGGACATCTCGAACAGATTCAATCGATTTCCGACACGATACAGGTGGTTCAGATTCCGCTCAGTCCCCATCCCATCAGAGGGATGAATCAACTGATTTCCGACATCTAAAACTTGCCGCTTTCGAAGGAGAAAGTTCGCCATGAACAGCAAAACAAAGCCTGCGCGCCAACAGAAAAAACAGTCTGCCGGGAGAGACACATCAAGCCACGCGGATGAGGCTTTCCCCATCGTCGGCATCGGCGCATCCGCCGGAGGGTTGGCGGCCTTTGAAGCCTTTTTCTCCGGCATGCCCGATGGCATCGATCCGGGCGTGGCCTTTGTCCTGGTGCAGCATCTGGCTCCGGACCACAAGAGCATTCTCACCGATCTGATTCGGCGCTACACCCGCATGCAGGTCTTCGAGGTCGAGGACGGAATGGCGGTGCAGCCCAACTGCGCCTACATCATTCCGCCGGGCCGTGATATGGCGTTTTTAAACGGCACACTCCAACTGCTGGAACCCTCCGTCCCCCGCGGTCAGCGCATGCCAATTGACTTCTTCTTTCGGTCCATCGCCCATGACCAGCGCGAGCGGGCCATGGGCATCGTGCTTTCGGGCACCGGCAGCGACGGCACCCTGGGCGTTCGGGCCATCAAGGGTGAAGGCGGCATGGTCATGGCCCAGAACCCCGGATCCACCGAGTACGACGGCATGCCGCGCAGCGCCATTGCCACGGGACTGGTGGACTACGAACTTCCGCCGGCAGAGATGCCCGCCCAGCTCATGGCCTATATGGCCCATGCCTTCGGCAAGCTCCCCCGGCCCACCACCCCCCCGGCGCCCAAGTTCGAGAATACACTGCAGAAAATATTCATCCTGCTTCGCGACCAGACCGGAAACGACTTTTCCCAGTACAAGCCAAGCACCATTCATCGGCGCATCGAACGGCGCATGGCAGTTCAGCAGATCAAAACAATGGAGGAGTACGTCAAATACCTGCAGCAAACGCCGCTGGAGGTGGCGTCGCTGTTTCGCGATTTATTGATCGGCGTGACCAGTTTCTTCCGTGATCCGGAAGCCTTCAAGGTGCTCGAGGAACAGGCCATCCCCAAGCTCTTTGCCGGCAAGCCCGCGGACGCCGTGGTCCGCGTCTGGATCCCGGGATGCTCCACCGGCGAGGAAGCCTATTCCATCGCCATTCTGCTCGCCGAACGTCAGGCGGCAATGAGGCAAAGTTTAAAGGTGCAGGTATTCGCCACCGACATCGGCAGCCATGCGATTGCCACGGCCCGCGCCGGCCTCTATCCGGCCAGCATCGCTACCGACATATCGCCGGAGCGGCTGGCGCGCTTTTTCGAGGCAGAGCCGGGCAGCGGCATCTACCGCATCCACAAAGGCATCCGCGACCTGCTGATCTTTTCCGAGCAGAATCTGATCAAGAACCCGCCGTTCTTCAAGCTCGATCTCATCAGTTGCCGCAACCTTTTGATCTATCTGGACAGCGATTTGCAGAAGCGGATTATTCCCCTGTTCCACTACGTGATAAACCCGGACGGTTTTCTCTTTCTGGGCACCTCCGAGTCCGTGGGAGATTTTGGCGATCTGTTTGCCGTGCTGAACCGCAAGTCGAAGCTGTATCAGCGCAAAGAAGATATTCACGGCGCGCAGCGCGCGACCCTGGGCCGGTTTCTTCCGCCCATAACGGCAGTGGATGTGGCGCTCCCGCGGGCCGCCGGAAAGACTGTATTTCCCGGAAAACCGCCGCTGCGCGAACTGACCGAACAGGCGCTCCTGCAGCAGGTGGCCCCGGCCGGCGCGCTCATCAACGGCCAGGGCGATATCCTTTACCTGCACGGCCGCACCGGCCTGTACCTGGAACCGTCCCAGGGCGAGGCCGGCATCAACAATATTTTAAAAATGGCCCGTGAAGGGTTGCGACGCGATCTGACCATGGCCCTGCAAAAAGCCGTGAGGGCAAGAGAGATCGTGCGCCGCCCCGGACTGAGCGTAAAAACCAACGGCGACTTCACCAGCGTCAATTTGACCATCCGGCCGGTGGCGGCAAACCCTGCCACGCTGCTTGAGGCGCCCCTGTACCTGGTCACGCTGGAGGAGGCGTTGCCCTTCGGCCCCGAACAGGCGCAGCAGGGCGCCGCCCTGCAAGCCGTCGCGGGAGCGGATGCTCCCGACACTTCCACGGGAATCGGTGCGGGTACGGACGTTGATGTGCGAATCGCCGCGCTGAAACAGGAACTTCGGGCCAAGGACGAATACCTCCAGGCCACCAACGAGGAACTGGAGACCGCCAACGAAGAACTTAAATCCGCCAATGAGGAGATGCAGTCGGTGAACGAAGAACTGCAATCCACCAACGAGGAACTGGAGACCTCCAAGGAAGAACTGCAATCAATCAACGAAGAACTGGCCACGGTCAATAACGAACTGGAAATCAAGGTGGCGGATTTATCGCAGGCCAACAACGACATGAACAACCTACTGGCCGGCACCGGCATCGGTACCGTTTTTTTGGATTGTCGCCTGCGCATTCTGCGCTTCACCCCCGCCGCCGGCACGTTCATCAACCTGATTTTAAGCGACGTGGGAAGACCTCTGGGCCACACCGTTTCCAACCTGGTCGGCTATGACCAACTGATGACGGATGTGCAGGCCGTGCTGAACACGCTGATTCCCAAAGAGGTGGAAGTACAGACTGCGGCGGGAAAGTTTTATCTGATGCGCATCCAGCCCTACCGCACGACTGAAAACGTGATCGAAGGCGCGGTGATCTCCTTTGTCGACATCTCGGAGATGCAGCACAATAGAGAATTGCTGCGAAAAGCCAATGATCTGCTCCGTCTGGCCGTGGTCGTACGCGATTCGTACGATGCCGTCACCATGCAGGATCTGAAAGGCCGAATCCTGGCCTGGAACCCGGCAGCAGTGAGGATGTACGGCTGGAGCGAAGCCGAGGCGATGGAAATGAATATCCGCGAACGGTTCCCGGAGGGTCTGCATGAAAAAGACATTGACATTATGCTTCAGCTCAGCCGGGCTGAAATTCTGAAGCCGTATCGTACCCACCGGATCACCAAAGCGGGTGATGTCGTGGAGATCTGGCTGACCTCCACCGCTTTGGTGAATGAGGACGGGCAGATGTATGCGATTTCAACAACGGAACGGGCGAAAAAATTCAAGCATGATCGATTGAAAGGAGCCCATAATGACCCGCAAGGATAACCGATCCGAACAAGCCGCCGAACTTCGCCGACAGGCCGAAGAGATCATCCTGGAAAAAACCGCCCCGTTGCCGGAAAACCAGGAGTCGATAATGCCCGAAGAAATCCGGCGGCAGTTTCACGAACTGCGCGTGCATCAGATCGAGCTGGAGATGCAGAACCGGGAACTGTGCAATGCGCATGCGGAACTGGACATCGCGCAGGCCCACTATTTCGACCTCTACAACCTGGCGCCGGTGGGCTATTGCACGCTCAGCGAACAGGGGCTGATCCTTGAGGCCAACCTCACCGCCGCCACCCTGCTGGGCCTGGCCCGAAGCAAACTGGTCAGGCAGCCGATCACCCGGTTCATCCTCAATGAGGACCAGACCCTCTACTACCTCTACCGCAAACAGCTCTTTGAGACCGGTGAACCGCAGACGTGCGAACTGCGGATGGTAAAAAAAGACGGAACAATATTCTGGGCGCTTCTGGCGGCGACTGCCGCGCAGAACGCCGACAACACCCCCGTCTGCATCGTGCTGAGCGACATCACCGAGCGCAAGCAGGCGGAGGATTCGCTGCGTGCATCACGGCAGATCATCGAAGGGATAATCAACACGATACCCGTGAGGGTATTCTGGAAGGACATGAATCTCTTTTTTTTGGGCTGTAACGCGGTATTCGCGCGTGATGCGGGATTTGACGATCCGAAGGACGTCATCGGAAAAGATGATTACCAGATGGTGTGGCGTGATCAGGCGGAATCGTATCGCGGCGATGACCGCCAGGTCATCGATAGCGGCTGCCCCAAGTTTATGATCGAAGAATCCCAGACGACCCCTGAAGGGAACACCATCACGCTTCTTACGAGCAAGGTGCCGCTGCGAGATTCCTCGGGGGAGATCAGCGGCGTACTCGGAACATATATGGACATCACCGAGCGCAAGCAGGCGGAGGAAAAAATCAGGAGCCAACTGGAAGAACTCCAGCGCTGGCAGGATGTGATGCTGGGGCGCGAGGAGCGCGTGCAGGAACTCAAGCGCGAAGTCAACGAACTCTGCCTCCGAACGGGCGAGACAGTGCGCTATCCCAGCCAGATAGCCGGCTTGGGGGATTCCGGGACTGCGGAGACGAAAAGAATATGACGGCCAGGGAGGGTTGGGCGTTTCGCTAAGGTAAACCTTGCCGGATAATATGGATTAGGGGCAGCCTGAAGATGTCGTGGGGCGAGAAATGAATTTGAATCAGAAAACAGGTCCCTGCCGGTCGAAAGCAGTGCTGGACGAAATTGCCGAACTGCTCCGCAAGGCCTATGGTCGTGACATTTACCCGTTTGATGAAACCTTCCTGGCACAATCGCTGGAGAAGCGGCTGGCGGCGATGTCAATCGACACCGCCGCGGCCTATGTCGAGCGTCTGACCCACGACGGGGCGGAAGCGGAAGCGTTCTTTCATTCGCTGAACATCGGCTACAGCGAGTTTTTCCGGGACCCGCTCGTCTTTGCCCTGCTGGAGCAGGTGGTTCTGCCCGGACTTGCCCATGAAATGAAAAAATCGGGCCGGGCGGAAATCCGGGTCTGGTCGGCCGGGTGCTCGGCCGGGCAGGAAGCCTGGTCCGTGGCCATCCTGCTGGAGGAACTGACCGCCGCGCGCGAATACCCGATTCCTTTTCGAATCATCGCCACCGACGTGTCCGAAGCCGAGCTTGCGGCGGCACGCAGGGGTGAATACGCTGCCTCCGCGCTCCAAAACGTTCCATTGAAGCATATCCAGGGTTATTTTAGCAGACATGGCGAGACGTATCGGATTGTCGATCGGATCAAAGATCGGGTTGATTTCTCCTTTTACGATCTGCTCGACAGGCGATCCAGTTGTCCGCCGATAAGCATTTTCGGTGAGTTCGACATGATATTCTGCTGCAACCTGCTCTTTTATTACCGGCCCGATATCCGGCGATTCATTCTGGGAAAAATGCGCTGCTGCCTGTCCCCGAAAGGATATCTCGTTACCGGCGAAATAGAAAAAGCATTCGTGGAGGAGGCCGGCGGCTTTCGCACCGTGGCGCCCCCTGCAGCCGTTTTTAAAAAAAAGAATCACGGATGACACGGATGGAAAGGCATCCGCCGCCTATCCGTATCATCCGATAATCCGCGGTTAATTCCAGTTCGCATTCAAACTGATACCTTTGTCAGCTACGCTGCGCTTCGATTCGACGTACTAAAGTACAGTCTCATCGCTGCTCGCTTGCTTTCGCGGTCTCAGTCTGAATGCTTTCTGGAATATCATTTTGAAAGCAAATTGGAATAAGAATGAAAAGGCGACCCATGAAACTGAAAGACATGAAAATCGACACGCAGTTGCGCCTGGGGCTGGGCCTGGTCCTGGCGCTCGTGGTGCTTCTTGCTGCGCTGGCCTGGGTGCAGACGGATCTACTCTGGCTTCAGACCAAGGGACTTTACGACCATCCGCTTCAGGTCCACAGGGCCATCGGCGCCATCGAAGCCGACATTCTGGCCATGTGGGGAGGGATGAAATTCGTGGCCCTGGCCGAGAATGAACAGGAGATCGCAACTGCCCTCCAGGACATTGAAATCCGCGAGACCGATGCCTTGAAGCAGTTCAGTGTGCTGTACGATCGCTTCCTCGGCCCGCAAGGCGATGTTGTCATTCTTCACGACGAATTTGTGAACTGGAAGGCTGTGCGCGCGGAGACCATCCGGCTGCTGCGGGATGGAAGAAACAAAGAAGCCGTGGATCGCATCAAGGCCAATGGCGTTGGCGGTGTCCATGTAAAGGCCCTGATGGAACATATCCGCAAGGTGGACGACTTCGCCAGGAACAGGGGCGATCAGTTCTACCGGGATGCAGCGGCGCAGAACAACTCCCTCAACCATCAATTGGGCGTCGTGGTCGTCGTCATCCTGCTCCTGTCCATGGTTATCATCCGGTTCCTGCACAAGGGAATCAAGGACCCGCTGCAAGAGCTGAGCACGGCAGCGGATGCGTTCCGCCAGGGCAACCCGGACGCCCGCAGCCGCTATGTCTCCGCCAGTGAATTCGGGACCCTCTCCGCTGCGTTCAACACCCTTGCCGATTCCATCCAGACGGAAATGCAGGGCAAAGAATCCGCGGCCCGGCTTGCCGATATCATGCTCCGGGAAGAAGAAGTGCAGGGGTTCTGCCGGGAATTGCTCAAGGCCCTGCTCGCGCACACCGGGTCCCAGGTGGGAGCGGTGTATTTTCTGAATGAAGACAAAACCGCCTTCGAGCATTTCGAGTCCATCGGGCTTTCCGAAGGCAGGCGCGCGGCCTTTTCCGCCACGGGATTGGAAGGCGAACTGGGCGCAGCCGTTGCCTCGGGCCGAATCCAGCGCATCACCGACATTCCGGCCGATACGCGATTCGCTTTTCGAACGGTCAGCGGGGAGTTCACCCCGCGGGAAATCCTGACCATTCCGATCCTTTCCGATCACAACATCGCGGCGGTGGTGTCCCTGGCAGCGATTCATGCATATACCGAACCGGCCATCCGGCTGGTGAACGACATCTGGAGCGTGCTGAACGCCCGCACGAACGGCGTTCTGGCGTTCCGGAAAATCAAAGACCTTGCAGAAAAGCTTGGAAACCAGAACCGGGAACTCGATGCGCAGAAGCGGGAGCTGACCACGCAGGGGAATGAGCTGATCGAGCAGAATGCCGAACTGGAGATGCAAAAGAAGCAACTGAACGAGACCAACCGGCTGAAAAGCGCATTTCTGTCGAACATGAGCCACGAGCTGCGTACGCCGCTCAACTCCGTGATCGCCCTGTCGGGCGTTCTGAACCGCCGCCTGGCAGGGACGATCCCCGAAGAGGAATACGGATACCTGGAAGTTATCGAACGAAACGGCAAAAACCTTCTTGCACTCATCAACGACATCCTCGACCTGTCGCGTATCGAGTCCGGACGCGAAGAAATCAGCGTCAGCATCTTCTCCGTGAGCGACCTGACCGGCGAGATCGTGGCCATGATCGCCCCCCAGGCCAGGGAGAAGGGTATCGCCCTGCTCAACGAGGTGGCCGCCGCCCTGCCCCCCATCTCCGGCGATGCCGATAAATTCCGGCACATCCTCCAGAATCTGGTCGCCAATGCGGTGAAATTCACTGAAAAAGGCCGGGTGGCGATCTCCGCCCGCCAGGCGGATGGGGAGATTTATGTCACTGTCGCCGATACCGGCATCGGCATAGTCGCGGACCAGATTCCCCATATCTTCGAAGAGTTCCGGCAGGCCGATGACAGCACCTCCCGGAAGTACGGCGGCACAGGCCTGGGCCTTTCCATCGCGATAAAGTATGCACGCCTTCTCGGGGGAGACGTCACGGTGGAAAGCACCCCCGGCAAAGGCTCCTCCTTTACCCTGCGGCTGCCGCTATCGCTGAACCCGCCCGGCGCCGCCGAAACAACGGAGGTCGGGCCGTATTCCGAAAAGAGACCCGGACATGCGCCCGACCCCGCAGGCCGGGGCCGGTGCATTCTGCTGGTCGAGGACAGCATGCCGGCCATCATCCAGATGACGGACATCCTTCAGGTTGCGGACTATCGCGTTCAGGTAGCGCGAAACGGCAGAGGGGCACTGGAGCAGATCGAAAAGTCTCTGCCCGACGCCGTGATCCTGGACCTGATGATGCCGGAGGTGGACGGCTTTCAGGTACTCAGAGAGCTTCGCGGCTCGGACCGGACCGCCCTTCTTCCGGTGCTCATCCTGACCGCAAAGCACGTAACCCGCGAGGAGCTGCGCTTTCTGAAGGGAAACCACATCCACCAGTTGATCCGGAAGGGTGACATCGACAGGGCCGGGTTGCTGGCCGCGGTCGCCAGGATGGTCTCAACCCGGAGCGATGCGCCGGTTCCGCAGGCGCTTCGGCCGTTCCGTCCCGCCGGCAAGCCCGTCATCCTGGTGGTGGAAGACAACCCCGACAACCTGCGGACGGCCAGAGCCCTGCTGCAGGAAAGCTATCAGGTCATCGAAGCGGAAGACGGCCAGTCTGGCATCGAGCAGGCCAGGCGGCACATGCCCGACCTCATTCTGATGGATATCGCAATGCCGGTCATGGACGGCATACAGGCTATCCGGGAGATCCGAAGGGACGACAATTTGCGGGACATACCGGTAATCGCCGTCACATCCAGCGCCATGAGCGGCGACCGGGAGACGATCCTGGCCCACGGCTTCGACAGCTACATCTCCAAACCGATCGACAGAACCCTGTTGGAAGATACGATCCGGGAGAAACTGGGTGGAAGAAGCGAATGAAACCATGAAAAATAAAGACCGGGGTGATCACGGAGCGCCCGAACGGCACGGGCGGCAAGCGGGATTAAAAAACGATTCGTAAAACCGTGTAATCCGAAGTTTTATAAAGGAGATTTATGAAAATACTGGCTGTCGACGATAACCGGGACAACCTCACGACGCTGAAGGCCGTTTTGAGGGATGCCCTGCCCGGGTGCTCAGTTTTAACCGCCCTGAATGGACCCGATGGCATTGAACTGTCCCGGACCGAAGATCCGGACGTGATCCTGCTCGATATCATCATGCCCGGGATGGACGGGTTTGCGGTATGTCGAAGACTCAAAGCCGACGAGCGTCTGCGGGACATCCCGGTGATCTTTTTGACAGCCATCCAGACCAACCGGGAAAGCCGCATCAATGCCCTGGAGGCGGGCGCCGAAGCATTTCTCTCCAAACCGCCGGACGAACAGGAGCTGATCGCCCAGATTCAGGCCATGGCAAAGATCAAGGCAGCCAACCGCATGCACCGACTGGAGAAGGAAGATCTCGCCGCGCTTGTTGCGGAACGCACACTGGAACTTAAAAACGAACTGGCGGAGCGCAAGCGGATAGAGGACGACCTGCACCGGAGCCTCGACCGGGCCGAGCGTTCCCGCCTGGCAATGCTCAGCACCCTGGAGGACCGGAAGCGGATGGAAGCGGAGAAATCCATACTCGAAGCCCAGTTTCAGCAAGCCCAGAAGCTGGAGGCGGTGGGACTGCTGACAGGGGGGATTGCGCATGATTTCAACAACCTTTTAACCACCATCATCGGAAATGCCCAGATGGCGATCGGGGAAGTAGGCAAAGATTCGCCTACCCATGAGTTCCTGGAAGATATCAAGGGGGCCGGAGAAAGGGCTGCGGCGCTCACCCGGCAGCTTCTGGCCTTCAGCCGCAAGCAGATCCTTCAGCCCGAAGTGGCGAACCTCAATGAGGTGCTGGGTAATATGGACAGGATGCTGCGGCGTGTCATCCAAGAAAATATTGAAATCAAAACCATCTTGAGCCCTGATCTCGGCCAGGTCCATGTGGACATCGGGCAGATGGAGCAGATCCTCATGAACCTTGCCGTTAATGCCCGGGATGTCATGCCAGAGGGTGGAAAGCTGATTTTTGAGACAAGTAACGCGGAACTGGATGAAACGTATGCCCGAACCCACATCAGTGTGACACCGGGTCCCTATGTGATGCTGGCCGTAACCGATACGGGCATCGGCATGACAAAGGAGGTGCAGGCCAAGATCTTTGAGCCCTTCTTCACCACCAAGGAGAAGGGGAAGGGAACCGGCCTTGGACTCTCCACCGTTTACGGGATCGTCAAGCAGAGCAAAGGCAATATCTGGGTCTACAGCGAGCCGGGCAAGGGTAGCACCTTCAAGATCTATCTCCCCAGGGTGGAAGAAACGGTCCGTATCGTTGAGGAACCAGAGGAAGTGGCGGAATCCCTTCAGGGTTCGGAAACCATCCTGCTCGTGGAAGATGAAAAGATGGTCAGAGATATTGCGCTTAAAATTCTCCGAAACTACGGCTACACGGTTCTTTGCGCCGGAGACGGTGAGGAGGCATTGCATATCTGCCGGCATCATCAGGAGCCGGTTCAGTTGATGCTGACCGACGTGGTCATGCCAGGGATGAGCGGCAGAGAACTGGCGAAGCGCCTGGAAGAGTTGCACCCGGAGATGAAGGTGCTTTTCATGTCGGGGTATACGGATAACGCCATTGTCCACAACGGGCTTCTGGATAAGGGAATCGCCTTTATCCCGAAACCCTTTACGCCCGTGGATCTGGCACGGAAGGTGCGGGAAGTGCTGAACTTATTCACCACGATTTAAGTGTTAGAAGGCATAACGGCATAGAAATCCAGACTGACCATTATGAACAGGAGCGGTCATGTGTAAATGCGATCTGAAATATTTGATTCGATTTTATATTGCAGCTATTTTAGTCGGAATAATAGTTTCCCCGACCCATTTATCTGCCGGAGAATCGATAACCTGGGTAGAGGTAAATTTTCCGCCGATCTGGATTCTGGAAGGACCTGATAAAGGGAACGGCATCCTGGATGGTCTTATTTCGATATACGAAAAAAACATGCCCGTGTACGAACACCATCATGTCGCAGCGAACATAACCAGGATACTTTCCATGATGAAAGAAGGGCAGAACGTTTGCCACGCTGGAATCCTGAAATCGCCGGATAGAGAACAGTTTATCTACTTTTCGATTCCAAACTGTATCACCAACCTTCATAAAATTGTTGTAAAAAAGAGCAGAAAAAATTCCTTATTTGGGAACATTATGAATGTTTCTCTGGAAGATTTACTGAAGAATACAAACCTGAAATTGGGTGTCAGCAAGAGCAGTTCGTATGGAACCACAATTAATAACCTATTGGAAAAGTATAAGGAAAAGAGCACCATTCTATTAAGAAGCGGCCAGGATAATCATCAGGGTCTCATTCGAATGTTAAAAGAGGAGCGAATTGATTATATGATTGGATATCCCTGGGAAATTACCTATATTGACAGTCAAATGGATTTGCGTGATGAGATTGCCGTCGTTGATATTAAAGAACTCGAAGGCCAGCAATGGATCTTATCGTATGTGGGTTGCACAAAAAACGAATGGGGACGTCAGGTAATTGAAAAAATAAATGCCATTCTCCTAAAGGTTCGGGCAAGTGACGAATATCTGTATCATGTTCTCAAATGGCTCCCGGAGAGTGTAAAACCGGAAGCCAAGAAAGCTTACAAAGAGCACGTTCTTGTCATCACAGAATAAAAGGCAAGGAATAATCCCATGCGTGTTTTCAATAACAATAGCATCCGTCACCGCTTTATTTTGGCACTGGTCAGCGTTGTCGTTTTCATTTCTTTGATCTTTTCTGCGACCATCATATACCAAAATGTTAACTCAATCGAAATCCAGTTGGACAAACAGTTGGTGGATGCCTCCAAGCTGGCGGAAAAAAGTCTGCCCAGTGCGCTCTGGCAGTATAATTATGATTTTGTAGGTGATTTCATTGAATCGCTTTTTCTTTACGAAGATATTGTTTTCGCAAAGGTAATAGCCGGAAAGGATGTCATCAAGGAAAAAATCGATTTTCGTTTTCTCGAAAACGATTTTCTGTTTTTTGAAAAATCCTCTCGTTTTTCTACCAGAGAAACCAGCATTAATTTTAATGGAAAAACAATCGGAAAGATTCAAATCGCCGTAATCCGAGAACGAATTAAAAAAACAATACTCCATAATAGCGTGACAACGATCATTTTTATGTTTTTGATTATTTCCGCCACTATATCGACAATCTATATCACTTCAAAGCGATATGTTTTTACGCCATTATCGAAGCTTGAAAGTTCAGCAGCCGAAATAGCTGGAGGCAATTGGGATACAGATATCGATACGAGTGGACGTGATGAAATCGGGAATCTATCGAAAACATTTGATCAAATGATAAGAAACCTAAAAGCCATAACCGTTTCTCGCGATGAGCTTGAGCATGAGATCAAGGAAAGAAAACATGCGCAGGAGGCGGAGAAACAAGAGCAAGCCCTCAGCAAAAACGTCATTGACAGCATCCCCGGCACCTTTTACATGCTTGATGAAAATGGCCGATACGTCCGGTGGAACAACTATCAACGTGATGAAATCGTCGGAAAGTCCGAAAGTCAGATTGGCGACACGAACGCAATAGATACCATCCACCCTGACGATCGACTACTGATAAGCTCAAGAATTGCGAACGTATTAAAGAACGGCAGGGAGGAGATCGTTGAAGGTCGGGTCCTTCTGCGTGGTGGGCCGACATTTCGATGGTTTTTAATGACAGGTCGACAGATTATCATCAAAGGCAGTTCGTTCCTCATAGGTACCGGTATCGACATCACCGATCGTAAGCATACAGAAAAGGAACGAGATAAAGTAATTCTCAAACTTCAAGAGGCATTAGACAAAGTCAAAACACTGAGCGGCATGCTGCCTATTTGCGCTAACTGTAAAAAAATAAAAGATGATAAAGGTAATTGGAATCAGATCGAAGTTTACATCCGAGATCGCACTGAAACCATATTCAGCCACGGTATTTGCCCGGAGTGCGAGAAGACGCTATATCCCGAGTTTTCCGGAAAAGAGCATGCAAAAGAGGAGAATAAACATGGGTGAAGACATACTGCGGAAAAAGGTTCTAGTCGTGGATGACGATGCGTCCATCGGGCGCATTCTGGGGCGCATCTTGAAAAAGATGGATCGAGCGTATTCATTGGCGCTGAGCGCCGAGGAGGCCAGGCTGCTGCTCAAGGAAGAGGCTTTTGATCTCATCCTGTGCGACATTCATATGCCCGGCGAATCCGGGATGGACCTGATCAAATATGTCATCTCCGCGTATCCGGATACGGCCGTAATCATGGTCAGCGGGGCGGAAGACCCGGCGACGGTTGAAATGGCGCTGGAGATAGGCGCTTATGGCTATATCGTCAAACCTTTCAAGCTAAGCGAGGTGATCATCAATGTCTCCAGCGCCTTTCGGAGACAGCGGCTGGAGATGGAGAGCCGGATCTACAGTGAGATACTGGAACACACGGTGGCCGACCGTACCGCAAAGCTCCTGGAAACCCTGGACGGGGTGATCCGGGTCATCGCCCAGATAGTGGAAACAAGAGATCCTTACACGGCGGGGCATCAACAGCGGGTAGCGGATCTTGCCTGCGCCATGGCTGAAAAGATGGGTTTTTCACCGGATCAAGTGAAAGGAATCCGCATGGCCGGTCTCATTCATGATCTGGGGAAGATCGCCGTTCCTGCCGAGATTCTCAGCAAACCCAGTCGTCTGAATGACATGGAGTTCGGACTGATCAAGGTACACCCCCGGACGGGGTATGATATCCTGAAGGGAATCGAATTCCCTTGGCCTTTAGCCGAGGTGGTATATCAACATCACGAAAAGATGAATGGCTCCGGGTACCCTCAAGGGCTGAAAGAAGATGAGATCCTTCCGGAAGCGCGGATCATAGCCGTGGCGGACGTTGTGGAGGCCATGGCCTCCCACCGGCCGTATCGGCCGGCGCTTGGAATCGATGCGGCGCTGGATGAGATTTCCAGGAACCGGGACGTTTTATACGATTCTCACGTTGTAGATGTGTGCCTGAGTGTTTTCAGGGATGGAGAATTCAAATTTTAAGGTGGTTTTGTACGGAGTGCTCTTATGAAAATCCTGATCGCCGAAGATGATGGCCTGATGCTGGACCTATTGGTCGGATTCCTGAATACGCAGGGTCATACGGTCATGAAAGCCCAAGACGGGCTGGAAGCCTGGCATATTTATCAGACAAACGCCATCCAGATGGTCATAATGGACTGGATGATGCCGCGAATGGACGTGCTGGAGCTATGCAGAGATATTCGCACATCTTCTATGGATCATTACACATACATCATTGTCACCACGGGAAAAGAACACCAGAAAGAGCTGCTGGAAACTCTGAAATGCAGTGCGGACGACTATATTAAAAAACCGTTTGACCCTGATGAACTTCAGGCCAAAATCAAGGCCGGCGAACGGATCATTAATCTGGAGGAAGCGCACAGGAGGCTTCAGCGGGTCCTGATCGAAAGCCGTAACAAGCTTCGAATCGTCTTTGATTCTCTTTCCGAGGAAATCGTATCGATTGATGCGGATTTTCGAATTGTTTCGGTGAACATCAGTTTTGTCAAGAGAAGAGGACTTGAGTTGCGGGCGATTATCGGCACTTTCTGTTTTCAGGAAAACTACTGGAACATGACAACCGTTCGAATTCAGGCGATCATGGCGCATGCACGGGGAGTTTTCAATTCGGGCATGCCAATTCTCATCCGGGAAATCATAGATGAAGACGTTCATGGAAAACGCCATGTTGAATTGCATCTGCAGCCGATCTTGCATGAAACCGGCAAGGTGGTTCAGGTCACCATTTTATCCAGGGATGTGCATGAATAAAAGACATTTTTTTTATGCGTTACCGATTATCTTGCTGCTGATCGTCGCTGTCGCCGGCTGGTTCGCCACGGATTCTCTCGGCAATAAAGCCCGTCAGGAACTCATCGGGGAAAGCCAAGCTTCCGTACTGACCCTGTCCGTATATGTATCCTCTACATTCACAAACATCGAAGGGGCCGTAAAATCCCTGGCGGGATCTCCCTGGATTGCTCCCGCACTGATGTCTAAAACGGATCAGGATATCGAACAGGCCAATAGCGCATTGGACAGATATAATTTTGCATTAAACGCTTCCGTGTCCTTCCTGATGGATGCCGACGGCATGACTGTGGCATCCTCCAACCGTAAAGATCCGGAAAGCTTTGTCGGGAAATCCTATGGGTTTCGTCCTTATTTTCAGGAAGCGGCCAAGGGCCAACCCGGTCGATATTTTGCACTGGGCATTACTTCCGGAAAAAGAGGGTTCTATGCCGGCTACCCGGTTCGAAATCAACTGGGTAAAGTGCTTGGCGTGGCCACGATGAAAAAGGATCTTGACGAGATCGAGACCTTTTTCAGCAAATACCCTTTTTGCTTTCTCATCAGCCCGGACGGCGTTATTTTCCTTTCCAGCACACCGGCAATGGTCCTAAAAAGTTTATGGCCGCTCGAAAAAGCCGTACGGGAAACATTGATTGCTTCCAAGCAATTCGGCAATACACCATTTGATGCCGTTATGAATAAGACAATTGCCGATGGCATGGAAGTCGCTTTGGAAGGGAAGGATTATTTTGTCTTCAGGAAGGCGATTGACAGCGATGGATGGTCGATTGTGCTGCTGACCCCGACAGATCGTATCGGGCTTTACAGATTGGTCGGCATTATGGCAACGATTTCCGTAAGCTTTTTAATTATGGTCTTTTCAGGCATTATCTACGTCACAGACCGATCCAAGGAGGCCATTCGGCGAAGAGAAGAGAGCAAACGCCTGTTACTTCATGCCGTCGGAGACGGCATATTCGGGGTCGATGACAGGGGGCAGGTGACCTTCATCAACCCCGCCGCCCTGCGCATGCTTGGATTTACCCAAGAGGAGATGTCAGGCCAAAGAGTGCACGACCTGATCCACCACTCCCACGAGGACGGCACCAATTATCCGGTTGAAGACTGCCCCATGTACGCCTCCTACACCCATGCCGCCGAGGGCTATGTCGCGGACGAGGTGCTCTGGCGCAAAGACGGCAGCTGCTTTCCCGTGGCGTATTCCAGCATGCCGATCATCAAGGACGGCAAGGTCATCGGTGCGGTGGTGAACTTTAACGACATCGCTGAACGCAAGCGTGTGGAAGCGGAACGAGAGAAATTCGTCCGTGAGCTTCAGGATGCCTTGGCCAGGGTGAGGCAGTTGAGCGGCTTGTTGCCCATCTGCGCCTCCTGCAAGCAGATCCGAAATGACAAGGGGTATTGGACCCAGATTGAAATCTATGTTCAAGACCATTCGGAGGCGGCATTCAGCCACGGCATCTGTCCGGAGTGCGAGGAAAAGCTCTATCCAGAGTTTTCGGGAAATGGCGACAGGTAAAAAGAGAAACAGGAACGGAGGCAGTTATGACAGAGCGATTTCCCAGAAAAAAAATGATTTTTCTTATTCGCATGATGGTCATTATTGCAACCGCGTATTTTATTCTTTTTACACCATCCACCAGCAAAGAATTGCAAACTTATGGGCATCTTTTCATTGCTTTTTATCTGCTGACGAACCTGATTGTCGCCAAAATTCCTGAAAAATATTTTTATGGCGACAAAATCTTCTATGGATTTGTTTTATGTGACACCATGATGCTGCCGGCCGGAATTTATTTTTCCGGATATGTCGGCTCGGATTTATACCTGATGTATTTTCTCATTGTCTTATTGACAACGATGAGCGCCAACTTCAGGTTTCTGATACTGAACACCCTCTTCTTCTCTGCCATTTACGGCGGGCTGTTATATCAAAAAGGATTTTTGTCGGGTCCTTCGGCCATAACCTATTTGATCCGGATTCCGTTTTTTATGGTTATTGCAATGCTATACGGATACATCATAACCACCCGGTTACAAGATAAAGACAGACGTATTCGTGAAGCCCGGGAACGATTCGAGCAAATTGTTCAAGCCACCGATGTTTTGATGTTTATTGTCGATCACGATGGAAAGTTTTTATTTGCGAATCAAAAGCTAGTCAGTTTTTATGGATGCCAGGATGAAAAGAATCTTCACGGTTTGTCTATTTCACGGATTTACATGGGAGATGAAGCCGAAGCGGAAAAATCATTGAGCTATGTGAGATCAGTATATCAAAACAATGACATGGTAAAATACGAATCCTATGATACATATCACGACGTATGGTTTGACAATACGCTGAGCCCGATAAGAGATCCGTCAAGCAGGGATGTTATTGCGGTCTGCATTGTTTCAAAAGATATCAGCGACCGGATTGAAAAAGAGAAAAAATTAAAAGAAACCGTTGAATTGCTGCAAAGAACCCGGGACCAGTTAATACAAAAGGATAAAATGGCTGCCCTCGGGCGGATGGCGTCCGGTATCGCCCATGAAATCAGGAATCCGCTGGAAATTATTTATATGGGGGTGGAGGACCTGGAATACAATCTTCCCGATGATAATCCCCATCTCCATGAAACAATAGAAAAAATATTCAAAGCCGTCGACCGAACCAATACGATCATCAAAAGCATTTTATCCTTTTCGAGACAATCGGAATATAAAATCACTGAACTATCCATCTGTCCCTTGCTTGATAAGATGCTGACGCTTGCAGAAAACACGATTCGAAAAAACGTCATCAGCGTACAACGTGAGTACGATGACGAATTGCTGAAAGTGGCAGGGGATCATAATATGCTGGAGCAGGTTTTTCTGAATCTTGTCAATAATGCGGTTGACGCCATGAAAGACCGCCAAGAAAAGATATTGACGGTGCGAGCCTACAAAAAAATAGTCTCTGATGTCGGCTATAAATCCGGTTACCGGCGGGCTGATTTTTTTAACATCGGCGAAGTAATGATTGTTATTGAAATCTCCGATACCGGAAAAGGAATTCCGGAGGAGGTCCTGTCGAAAATATTCGAGCCCTTTTTTACGACCAAACCCGTTAATGAGGGTACGGGTCTGGGTCTCAGCCTTGCCCATATGATCATGGATCGTTTAAAAGGAACCATTGATGTTGAGAGTCGGGAAAACCTGGGAACGACTTTTTTTATAAAACTCCAGCCGGCAGGTAAAATGATGGAATCAAAAGAGGTGTAACATGACAGAACCTGTAAAAGTATTGATGATAGATGATGAAGCTGATTTTTGTTATTTCGTCAAAAAAAATCTCATGCGGAGCGGAATGTTCGATGTGGTTATTGCAACGAACGGCAAACAAGGAATAGAACTGGCCAATAATGAAAAGCCGGATATCATCCTGCTTGATATGCTCATGCCGGGCATGTCCGGTGATGAGGTCGCGGCTGTTTTAAAAAGAAAAGCCGCCACGGCAACTATCCCGATTCTTTATCTCACGGCACTTGCCACGGATGAAGATGTGAATGAAGATGTGGATGAAGATATGGATGAAGATATGGAGGATTGTAACGAGAGGAAAAGCGGGAAAAATTATATTCTGCCAAAGCCGGTAAGAACACAAAAGTTGATGGAAACCATCCTGAAAATCTTAGGGAAACCCAGAACTATGTCAAATAATTCAGCAGAAAATGCAAAGAAAGATACGCGGCCATGAATTGCGATAACGCCAGATAGATTCGGGTTTGGGAAATAGGATACAATATGGCCTGGGAAAAAGATTCGAGACTGCACAGCATGAAGGCCACCATGTGGATACTCTCTATTGTCTGGACCTGTTGTATCGGAGGATCGCTTGCATGGAATATCAGCGAGCAGAGAAAAGACATTCTTTCATTGGCGCGGATGAGAGCCGAACTGACCCTTGAGAAGGATATGCTTTATCGGAAGTGGGCTTCATTGAAGGGAGGCCTCTATGCAGTCGTATCAGAGGCCAATCCTCCCAATCCATATCTGAATGTTCCCCACCGTGATATCAACACGAAAGAAGGGCTTTGTCTCACGCTTATAAACCCGGCTTATATGACCCGACAGGTGAATGAGATGGCAGGAAAGGAAGGGAATTGGGGCCATATTACGAGCCTGATCCCGATCCGTCCGGATAATTGCCCTGATTCGTGGGAGGCAGAAGTGTTAAAAACCTTCGAGGAAGGGGGCGGGGAAGCGTCTACCGAGCAATCTCTTTCAGGCGAGCCATATTTTCGCCTGATGCGTTCCTTTATCGTTGAGGAAAGTTGTCTAAAATGCCATGCCGTTCAGGGATATAAAGTCGGTGAAATCAGGGGCGGCATAAGCACCTCCATAGCCATGCAGCCCCTATATGCGATTGAGGGAGGTTTGCGGAAACGGTTGTTCATCGCCCATATCCTTATATGGATACTCGGAATCGTCGGTATTGCGTATGCCGCCACACGATTGTCAACAAAGATAGCGCAGATCAGGCGCTCGGAACAAGAAGTGAAAAGAGAACGTGATAAGGCACAGCGATATCTCGACATTGCGGGCGTCATGCTGCTTGTGCTCGACACCGATGCCAACGTGACCCTGGTAAACAAAAAAGGCAGCGAAATCCTCGGTTACAAAGAACGGGATATCGTCGGTAAGCAATGGCTCACGCACTTTGTCCCCGAGCGCGCGCACGATCAGGTAAAAGATGCCTTCAACAGAATCGTTTCCGGACAATTGGGACGGGATGAATACATGGAAAACCCTGTCCTGACACGCACCGGAGAAGAGAGGCTCATTGCCTGGCACAATACCGTCGTGAAAGACAATGGCGGCAAAGTCATCAGTATGTTGACCTCCGGCACAGACATCACCGAGAGCAGCCGTGCGACTGCGGAACGGGAGAAACTCATCCGTAAGATTCAGAAAACCTTGACCATGGTGAATCAATTGAGCGGTTTGCTGCCCATCTGCGCCTCCTGCAAGAAGGTAAGGGAGGATAGCGGGTATTGGACCCAGATCGAAGCCTATGTTCAAGAGCATTCGGAGGCGGAATTCAGCCACGGCATCTGCCCGGAGTGCGAGGAAAAGCTCTATCCAGAGTTTTCGGGAAAAGATCAAGCGCATGAAAGATCAAGCACATGAAAGATCAACAGACAAACCGATCTCACGGTATGAAGAATAAACGCCAGACGGCGGCACTGCTCCTGGCTGTTTTTACCATCATGGTTGTTTTGTCAGCAAATCCGATGACGGCCCAATCCTCGACCACTTTTTCCACTCGAACCACGGCGCCAGTCCGTATCGGTGTTCTGGCGCATAAGGGGACGGATATCTGCAGGAAGATGTGGTTGCCAACGATGGACTACCTGGATAAGACGATGCCCGGCCGTCAGTTCGATCTGGTGCCGCTTAAATTTGAGGAGATCGACCCGGCGGTCCAGACCAAATCGATTGATTTTCTGATCTGCAACCCGTCCATCTATGTTGATCTTGAGGTAAGGTATGGCGTTACGCGAACCATGACCCTGCGGAACCTGGTGGGGACTCAAATCGTATCGGAATTCGGCGGCGTTATTTTCTCTCGTGCCGACCGCAGCGATCTGCAGAGCTTGCGAGCTGCTCGCGGTCAACGTCTTGCGGCTGTGGAGGAAACCTCATTCGGCGGATGGCAAGTGGACCTGCGTGAGTTCAGGTCGGCAGGCATCGACCCAGCGCGGGACTGTTCCAAACTCATCTTTCTCGGCTCTCACCCTGCGGTGGTGCGTGCGGTTCTCGCCGGCGAGGCGGATATCGGCGCCGTGCGCACCGATACGCTTGAGCGCATGGCAGCAAGCGGCGAGATCCGGATGGATGCGATTCGGGTTATTCCCGGTAATGCTGCGCCAGCGCCCCGGTCAACATTTCCCTACTTGCACAGCACGCGCCTTTATCCCGAATGGCCGTTTGCAAAACTCACCGAAACAACCGAGGAGCTCTCACGCGATGTGACCGTTTCATTGCTGAGCATGTCCCCCGATTCACCTGCCGCGATAGCCGCAGAAAGTGGCGGATGGGGCGTCTGCCTGGATTACACCAGCGTTCATGACTGCCTGCGCGAGCTTCGGCTGCCGCCGTATGAACACTACGGTCAAATGAGCTGGTCGGACATGGCGCGGCAATACTGGCCATGGCTAATAGCAATCTCGGCATTGATCATTGCACTGCTGGGAGCGCTGCTGCTTCTTCGCGGCAGGCAGTCCGTGCTGATGAGGCTCAGCAGCCAGAACCGGCTGCTGCTTGCCTCCGCCGGGGAAGGGATCTTTGGTATAGACATGAATGGGATCACGACATTCATCAATCCGGCGGCCACTAAAATGCTGGGATTTACGATCAAAGAGCTGCTCGGCAAGAACCTGCACGCCCTCACGCATCACACGAAACCGGACGGACAGCCCTATCCAAGACATGAATGTCCGGGATACATATCCTGCATAGACGGCTCAGTTCATCTGAGTAGCAATGAGTTTTTTTATCGCAAGGATGGGAGCGCCATTCCGGTATCGTATTCCAGCCGGCCGATCGTTGACAAGGGAAAGATCACCGGAGCGGTCATCTGCTTTCAAGACATCACCGACCGCAGGCTGGCAGAGGAATCGCTCCGGGAAAGCGAAGCCAGCCTGCGTGCCATCACCGACTCCGCTCAGGACGCCATCCTGATGATGGACCCAAATGGCCTCATCTCTTTTTGGAATCCGGCGGCTGAGCGCATTTTTGGCTACAAGAGCACCGAAGCCATCGGGCAGAACCTGCATGCGCTTATCGTACCCCCGCGTTATCACCAGGCGCACCACGCCGCCTTCCCTGTGTTTCAGCAGACGGGACAAGGAGCCGCTGTGGGAAAGACGCTTGACCTGGAAGCCCGCCGAAAAGACGGCACGGAAATATCTGTCCAGCTCTCGCTTTCCACTGTCCATATGCATAGCGGCTGGCATGCAGTAGGAATCCTTCGCGACATCACCGAACACAAACAAGCAGAGGCAGAACTCCAGAGAATCAATATCTATCTTGAGGAAGCCACCACCCGAGCCAACGACATGGCCACCCAGGCCGAGATGGCCAGCACCGCCAAGAGTGAGTTCCTGGCCAACATGAGCCATGAAATCCGGACCCCGATGAACGCCATCATCGGGATGTCTCACCTCTGTCTGGGAACGGAATTAAATCCGCATCAACGCAATTACATCCAGATGGTTCACCAGTCCGCCCAGTTATTACTGGGCATCATCAACGACATTCTGGATTTTTCCAAAATCGAGGCAGGCAAACTTGAACTTGAATCCATACCCTTCCGTCTGGATGATGTGTTAAACAATTTAAGCAACATGGTTTCCATCAAGGCTCAGGAAAAAGGACTTGAGATTCTGTTTGATATCGCTCCCGAAACACCGCTCCAGTTGATAGGCGATCCGTTGCGGTTTGGTCAGATACTGCTCAACCTTTCTGGAAACGCATTGAAATTCACTGAATCCGGTGAAATCGTGGTCCGAATCCGGCCAATTCAAATGAACGAGGACACGGTGGAACTGGAGGTGATGGTCAAGGATACAGGGATCGGGATGACCCCTGATCAACAAACAAAACTCTTTCAATCTTTCAGTCAGGCAGATACCTCCACCACCCGAAGGTTCGGCGGCACAGGCCTGGGTCTGGCGATCTCCAGGCATCTGGTCCAGATGATGGACGGCCGGATCTGGGTTGAAAGCGAGCCTGGTAAAGGAAGCTGTTTTTATTTCACTGCTGTCTTGGATCGGTGTGCCGAGAATGGGGAAAAGACCGAATTTGACTTCCCGGTGAATCTGGAGCAATTCAAAGTTCTGGTGGTGGATGATGTTGCCAGTACACGGCAGATGTTTTCCGCGACCCTTGGCTCCTTTTCCTTCAGGGTGACCTGCGTGGATTCCGGAGAAGCGGCTCTGGAAGCACTTGAAAATACCCCGGCGGATGATCCTTTCCGTCTGGTGCTGATGGACTACATGATGCCCGGAATGGACGGCATCGAGGCCTCCCGGAGGATAAAAAAATCTTCTCGCCTGGCTGATGTTCCCACCATCATCATGGTGACCGCCTTTAGCAGGGATGAGGTGATGGACAAAGCTTTAGAGGCTGGCCTGGATAGCTTCCTCACAAAGCCGGTGACCCCTTCCGTTCTCTTAGATACCATCGTGGGCACGCTCGGCGGCAAAGGGGGGCTCCGCCGGGGCGGCTCGTCTTCTGATCACTGGAAGATAAAGATCCTGGAAAGCATCAAAGGGGCGCATGTGCTTCTAGTCGAGGACAACACCATCAATCAGCTCATGGCACAGGATATCCTCTCCCAGGCGGGGTTGCAAGTGACCATCGCCGGCAATGGAAAGCAAGCCGTTGAACTGGCCGGAACAACTGACTTTGATGTCATACTGATGGATATTCAGATGCCTGAAATGGATGGCTATGAAGCCACACGAGCCATCCGCGGCAACACATCCAGAAGACAGCCGCCCATCATTGCCATGACAGCCAATGCAATGGCCGGGGATCGTGAAAAATGCCTTGTCGCCGGCATGGATGACCATGTGGCAAAACCCATTGAACCAAAACTTCTGTTTGAAACCCTGGTTAAATGGATACCGGCATTTGAAAGAAGACCGGAGCCACCCACGATACCGCCGGAAGAAACTTTGGATCCGACAACGGCACTTCCCCATCGCCTGGACGGCATCGATATCGAAACCGGATTGCGTAGAACCGGGGGAAACTGTAGGCTTTACATCGATCTTTTGAAACATTTTGTTACAGATCATGGCAACGACAACCAGATTATTGTCGACGCCATTGCGCGCAATGACATCACCGTGGCACATCGAACGGCGCATACGCTTAAGGGCGTTGCGGGAGGCATCGGCGCCCTGGCACTGTATGACAGCGCTCAAAACGTTGAAACCGCTTTAAAGGAGAGCCAGTCCAGGCTCTTCGAACCTCTGATTGAAAAGCTGGCCCGGGATCTGCGGGAAGTTGTCGACGATCTGCAAAGAAAGATGATGCCACCGTCATTCGCTGACACGAAAATCAAAAGCGCCCAGCCCATTGACATGGAAAAGTTGATATCCCTTCTGGACGCATTTCAGGGGCTGGCCGAGGAGATGGACCCTGACATGGAACAGAAAGCGGCGGAAGTAAACCAGTTGCTTCATCGTCATGGCAGCATACACAAAGAGTTGGGCACCAAGCTTGCAGATCAAGCGGATAACCTGGATTTCGAAGAAGCGCTTGAAACTTTGGCAGAACTCAGAGAGGCCTTTGGTAATCCCGGTTTGTCCCTGCCCTGTGACCATCATCAGCCTGTTTCTGAGAAAAAAGGAGAAGTTACGCATGGATGAGTTCAGCCGCATCCTGATCGTGGACGATGAGCGGTACAACATCAGAGTGCTGACCGATCTTTTGCGTGAAGATTACAAAATCATGGCGGCCAAGGATGGGGAAGCTGCATTCAAGGCAGCCCAGGGACCCAATCCGCCGGACCTGGTTTTGCTGGACATCATGATGCCCGGGCTCGATGGATATGACGTGTGCAAAAAACTGAAAGCCGATAGCCGGACCATGCACATACCGGTGATATTTGTCACAGCCCTTGATGCTTCCGATGACGAGGCCAAAGGATTTGAGTTGGGAGCTGTCGACTATATCACCAAGCCGTTTAAACCGGTCATTGTCAAGGCGCGGGTCAGGACGCACATCCAACTGAAAAGGAAAACCGATCTTCTTGATCGCATGGCTTCAATAGACGGCCTTACAGAAATTCCCAATCGTCGACATTTCGATGTCACGCTTGAAAGAGAGCTTCGCAGAGTGGCAAGAAGCGGATCATTTCTTTCGCTGATATTATCTGACATCGATTATTTCAAAAAATACAACGACTATTACGGGCATGCCGGCGGCGATGCCTGTCTGCGCCGAGTGGCCAAAGCCGTGGAGGGATGTATCAAAAGGGCCTCCGATTGTATTGCCCGTTATGGGGGGGAAGAGTTTGCCATAATCCTACCGGAAACCGACACGGAAGGGGCGATGAGCATCGCCGAAGAGGTGCGACTATCCGTGGCTGCATTGAACATCCAGCACGAGGCATCGGATGTTTCGGATCATGTCAGTCTCAGTTTGGGTGTGGCAACTGTTGAGGGTGGACAAGACGTTTCACCTGTGGATCTTATCAACGCCGCGGATGCCGCTCTTTACAAAGCCAAGGAAAGCGGCCGAAACCGGGCTATCTCTATCTGAATAACCCAAAACCTAATGAAACACAGGGATAAAATGGACAAGCTGCACCGCATCCCTTGAGAAAAAAGTCTGATCCGGCTGAAGTGAAACTGAATTTGGAGTTACCCGAATACCGAAGCGGAGCAAATCAACTATGAGAAAAATAAACGTCATTCAACAATTTTCTCTTCTTTGTTTTGGGGCATTGGTAATTTTCGCGATTGCCTTTGGGTGGATCATCACTTCATCCCTCGAAAACAATATGCTGATGCGTTCTCAAAAAACAGTGGCGAATATTGTCTCTGAAGAGGTGCTGAAAACATTTGCGGGCATTGACCTGATCACGCCTAAGGTAAACGCCGACTTCGATATATTTGCTGAAAAGTTTAAGCACCTTTCGCTTGGACCGGATATCGAACGAATAAAAATCTGGAACAAGGATCATGTCATCGTATGGTCTGATGAAAAACAACTGGTTGGGCGGCATTTTCCGGACAACGAAGAACTGGATAATGCGTTTGGTGGTAAAGTGACCTCGGAACTCAGCACGCTCGGGAAGTCCGAGAATCTGTTCGAGCGTCGGCACAAAAGATTACTTGAGCTATATATTCCATTAAAATCAGATAGTTCAAAAGAGATTGACGCCGTGATCGAGATATACCAAAACCTTGACCCGCTCTACCAGGACATCTCCGGTCATAAACAGCTTATCTGGATCTCCACCATCCTTGGTTTCGCATTTTTGTATGTGTTGCTTTTTGGAATCGTTTGGCGCGCATCAAGACAGATTGAAGAACAAACCAAAGAAATCATGCAGTCGGAAGAAAGATACCGCAACCTGGTGCAATCTGCTCTTGACGCGATCATCTCCATAGACAGCGTGGGGAAGGTGATACTTTTCAATAAAGCTGCGGAACAAATGTTCGGCTATTCTGCGAATGAAGTGATAGGGCGGGACCCCACCATTCTCATGCCGGAACAGTATAAGGCAAAGCATGTTGCCGGAATGAACCGCTTTTTCGGGACAGGCAAAACCAAAATCATCGGAAAAACATCTGAAATGGAAGGGATGCGAAGGGATGGGCTGTCTTTTTACCATGGAGCTGTCGCTTTCAGTATCCGGAGGTGAGACTGGCCAATCCGTAACTGGCATTTTCAGGGATATTTCCGAACGCAAGGCAATTCAGGAGCAGCTTGTCGAAATGGAGAGGCAATCCTCCATCTCGACAGTAGCAGGCGGCATTGGACATGAGATCAATAATGTCATTGGGGGCCTGATGGGTTATGCCGATCTTTTGAAGATGAAACCACACGACAGGGAGTTGGCGCAGAAATGCGCCGACATATTCTACGCACAATCACAGCGCCTTAAGCTTCACGCACTTAATCTTCTTAGTTTAAGCCGGCCCCGAAAGCCCCAAATGAAACCGATCGACCTTAACGGTCTGCTCGATAAAGTAACAGAGCTCCTTTGCACGAGCGGCCTGCTCAAGATGTGCACAATTATCAGAGAATATTCAGAGGTTCTCCCAAAGGTATCAGGAGATGAAATGCAGCTTGAGCAGCTTATGACGAATTTAGAAATTAATGCGGCACATGCCATGGGTAACCAGGGAATTTTAACACTGAGGACGAATTTATCGGAAAGCAAGTCTTCAGTTGAAATCTCTATCACGGATACGGGTCATGGAATCCCTGATGACAAACGGAATCAGATATTTTTACCTTTCTTCACAACCAAAGAGAAAGGAAAAGGAACTGGCCTGGGTATGTACATCGTAAAGCAAGTAGTTGATCAGCATAAGGGGTATATCCACTTGGACAGCAGATTGGGGATTGGAACAACTATAACCATCGGAATACCTGCGGGAAGAGAATAGTGACGGCAAGAAGTGATCTGGCCGAAATGGTCAGAAAAGTGCTGGATGAGTCAAGATGTTCGATTCAACAATTTGCTATACTATTGGCAATTCCTGACAGATTGGAAAGGCTCAACAATACCTACCGTAAATGAAAGCCGATCGAAATCATTTCGATAGACACCATAATGCGAAAAATGAATAAATGCTAAATTTTCTCTTTCCTACCGATTCACCCTCAGCTTTAACTCTTTCCCTGCCTTAAAAAATGGCAGCTTCTTCGTTTTGATTGTCACATCTTCTCCGGTTTTCGGATTCCTGCCGATATAGCTCTCGTATTCCTTGACATAAAAACTGCATAATCCCCGGATCTCCACCCGGTCTCCACGAGCAAGGGCATCTGCCATGTTATCAACAAATAGGTCAACGACTGTTGAGGCTTCTGGTTTGCTCAGATCCGCTTTTTCTCTCAGTGCAGATATCAATTCCAATTTGTTCTTAATTTCCTCCGATAGGTAATCTTTTTTTCATATCAGATTTAGCATAATGGAACAACAGACAGTTTTGGAGGACAGAACACAATGTTTTGCCGCTTAGTACTTTGTGATGATTTTTTTTAGGGAATTTCATTGAATAGGGATGTTTTACGTGTTTTAGGGATCGGCGAGATCTGGAGATTGATCAAATTCATCGTGACTTCCAAAGGCTTATTCGGCGGTTGGCACAGGCGGGGTTCTTCTGCTCCTCGCGGCAGCGCGACGTGGGCCTCGTTTGGTATCTGGGTCGTGATCTCGTGAAACTCCCGTGCGGAGATCAGACAGATCACGCCGCCGGGGACAGGGTTGCGACGGTCAGCAAGTCGGGATTGCCCAGCGTTGTGCTGTCGGCAAGACGATATACGCCGCAGCGCACTATCTCCAGCGCACCGGAGTCCTGCATGGTGTAGAGCGTGCCGGGATGCCCGAACGAAGAGACTGAGCCGTGCGGAGGATTCCGCCGTGATTCTTGAAGACGGCAACCGCCCTGTTGAAACGGGAACCATGGCTATTCGTATCTTTGGCCATAATGATAGAATCACCTTCACTTGTTTATTTATGTTGGTAATATTATCAATGAGCCACCATATCAAGAGACGTCTTACCCAGGTCAATGGAATTCCCGCCTATAAATGTAACGGCGGTTATGGGCATGAGATTTACATCCTATTCACTGGCCAGCAAGTTAACTGCTGTCGAAGACTCTTCACAGCATTCAGATTACCATTGCCGAACAGCGAGGAATCCATCGTTAACTTGAGTCTGAGCCACAAGAATGGTGTTAATCATTTCTTTAGATGGCCCGGCGAAATTGTTTCGAAGTACGTCCACCAGGGGGAGCCAAAAAAATCAAGGGCTTAGAGAAATTGATCTCTAAGCCCTTTGTGTTTTTCCCCACATTATTCCCCACAGATAGCTTATAGCTCAAGGGAAATCATTTTAAGCATATCCCCTCGTTTCAACTGCCGCATGACCATTTCGACGCTCCCCTCCAGGCTTCCATCCGTGTAACCGGTATCGGTGCCATTTCGGGTCACGAACTCCTTTATGATGCCCTGCAAGGCAGTCTGGCTCAATCTGTCATACGGGATTATTATCCCTTTATGATGGTTTTCCATGATCTTTGGTTCCGTCTGTCATTTAGCCATAAATGATACACGATTCTATCCAAACGGGAATTACTGAGCCCGCCTTCTTTTCATTGACGGAAATGGCCATCGCCTGCTAAGTATTGTTAATGATAGACAAAATAAGGATGGACATGAGTTGAAGAAGAATCGACTTTTATTACCCCTATGTTTTCTGATCCTGGGGTTGCTGGCAGCAGCCCTGATCTTGATAGGACTGGCCCATTTTCTGGCCCCTCAGGGCGCTGAAAAGGCAGATGCGGTAGTGGTGGAGGGGGGACAGATAGTCCAGGAAGGCATGATGATGGCAGGAGTGTCGTTAATCCGGGAAGGACGGGCCAAGCAAATCATCATAGTACTCCACAGGTATTCCCCAAAGGATCAGCTTTTCGCCATTCAAGACATTTACCCGAAATTGATAGGAAAGGCATTGGAAGATTTGGGACTGAAAAATGATCAATACCAAGTTTTGGTAGCCCCAATTGATAGGCATCCCATCACTCTGGAAGAAGCCAGTTATGTGACGCCCCGTCTTTATCAAGCCGGCATTCGTAACGCCTTTCTTCTCTGTCAGGGATTCCACACCCGGCGGAGCCTTCTATCCTATCAAATCAAAGGTGATCGGCTGGGAATCTGTTTTATCCCATATCCATTCTTTCCTTATAACGATCGTGATTCTTGGTGGAAGACCACCGATGCCCTGGAAGATTTCGTTTCCCAGATTATTAAACTGGGATATTACTTATGCAAGGGCTATATTCCCCCCACCTATCTTTTCAAGGGTAACCCGGTTGGAAGCCAATAATCTCCATTGTTTGATCCGAGCTGTTCACTTGATCTCTAACCATCCTACTTGATCGTTATTTCCTTCTGAGGACATGGAACATTTGATATCACATCAGTAAAGCCTGTCAAGATTGGGCGGATACGATGCCGGCCGGTTTCATCCCCCAAAGAAATCGCCGCTGGCACCATCCCCAGATCGCGCCGCTCACCCAAAAAACCAATCAAATTTCAAAAAATTTCTGATATCGGACTTTAATGTCAACCCATATCATGCCAATCCTCAGCATATTAATCCAGCCCAAATCAGTATGGTCATACAAGCTGTGATAAAGATAGCAATAATATCCGTAGTTTTCTTTATGAACCGGTATACCCATTTTCAAATACTCCCTTTGATTTCATCCGACAGTTTGGTTTTTTTCGGACCGGAATTTTCATGATAATCGTCCAGAAATTACTGTCTGTCAAATGATAATTGCAAGATATAGAAATCAAGGGAATATTAAATAAATAAGTGGGTTAGATGGTTTGAAAGACCCTGCGAGCGGCGTGATCTGGGGGGGCGGTTCTGGCTTGGGGGCCGTGAGGTGGTGGCGGGCAGATTTCTGGCGGAGAGAGCGGAATTTGGATGGCTTGAGTGAGAAATTTCACTTGCACCATCCCCAGATCTTCGCAGCTCCCAAAAACCCAGAAAATAAAATCAAATTTCAAAAAATTTCTGATATTGGGCGTGAATATCAGACCAGATCAGTATGGTCATATAGGCTGTGATATAATCAGCAATGGCATTCGTATTTCAAAAATGTAGTCAACCGGCTGATTGAAGAATGGTTATTTCCGAGCCTTTTCAAAAAAAACACCAGCCAATATGGATAAAAGACCTTAAAGGCTGGTGTCTGATTCCATGCTTTGATGTTTTTAAAATTTATTGCTTCCCGAAATTACGTCTTGAAACGTTGTCAATTATAAACAACTCCATAGTTTGCAACAACAAAGTAAGCGTTTGCTTCAGTTGAAAGAGCCGGACAGTATTCTAGATTCACCCATAAATGAGTTGTTCCATCCGGTAACAGAACATCAGGGATATAGATTTTAAAATCATCTGATAGTGTTGATAACACACATGAAGATGGAGGATTATTTATAAAATCAACACCGGTCAATTTAAAAAGTATTGTCATCGGATATGCCGGATTATACTCATATAGAAGATCCGCCCAAAGCGTTAGTGCCCCGTTGGCATAGGAAAGATATGGGATATGGAGCAACAAACTTCCGTTTAAAGTTGCAGTACATGCTGTTGACGTTGGTACCCGGTTTAATCTAAATACCCCGCCTCCCGCTGTGCCCGCGTATAAAACATTTGTATTGATTGCAAGATCACTCACAGCCCTGACCGATAAGCCAGACATCTTCCAATCAGGAAAAGCAGCCCAGGTTGCTCCTTTATCAATGGACCTGTAAACGCCAGAATAGAGATCACTTACAAAAACTGTATTTGGGTTGACAGGATCAATTACTATTGAAGAAATATAAGGGTTGGGGGAATTAAATCCTGTATTAAGAGGTCCTGCCCAACTTACCCCGTCATTACTACTCATCCAGATCCCACCGAAAATCTCACCAGCGATAATGTACCCCGCTTGCTGTGGGTCGATTGCCAAAGCTTCAATATTATTGCTGCCGAGAGTGCCAATCCGGGTCCAGCTTGCAGCACCATTGCTGCTTTTATATACACCATTGGTGGTAGAAGCATACACGATGTCTGCATTACGTGGATCAACAACCAGTCTCCTCACATTAATGCCGTCCAGAGCGGAAGGCATTGGAGAGAAAGTCATACCACCATCCAGTGATTTGTAGATCACAGTCCCTATAGGAGAAGATGAAAGAAATGTCCCCCTATCCTTAGATAGGCCCGCATACACAATGTTTGGATTGGAAGGGGCAAATGCCAATCCCCGAAACCCTTGGCGCTTGTTTGGATCGCTTGCATTGGCATCAGGCTGTCTGAGCACTTCACTGAAATTATTTCCGATGTCACTACTAATAAGGATGACTCCTTGATGTTCATCAGAAATTAACACGATATTGGAGTTTGTCTGCTTGGTTATAATGGTATCCCATTCTGCAAACGTTGCGTCACCATTAGCAACGCCGACCCAGTCTTTCCCAAAATTTAAGCTTGCAAAAGGACCGCTTCTTCCTATCGCATAAACTGATGTAGGGGCATCGGCAGGGATATGGACGATATGGATATAGGCCCCTGAGCACCCCTTGCTCCATTCTTCCCAAGTTTCTGCACCGTCAAGTGAACGAAAAACACCACCACCATAATTGTTTGCATATAATACAAAGGGATTGTCGGGATCGACGGTAACATCAATCGGAACCCCTGCTCTGATGCCTGGCGGCCCCCAAACAGGACCGCTATTGCCTGGTATAAAAAAGCGGGACCACGTAGTTCCCCCATTTTCGCTCCGATAAAAGGCGAAACTGCTTCCAGCATAAATGATATCTGGATTGGAAGGGCTGAAATTTATAGTGGTCATAATATCTTTCGAGATTACCTTCGTCCATGATAATCCCCCGTTTATTGTTTTGAATAACCCGCCGATAGGATTGCCGGTAGACAGTTCGGAACATGCGTTGTTGCCTGCAGCTGCAAAGAGAATTTGCGGGTTGGTGGGATGCATGCGCAAACTCCCCACATAGAGATCGTCGATGCCATTATTTACTGCTGCCCAGGATTTCCCCCCGTCAATGCTCTTTAATACGCCCAAACCTCCGCGTGTGCCATTACCGCAGTTCGAGTTAAACGCCTCCCTGTCGAAAATACCGGTGGACAGATAGAGAACATCCGAATGGTCCGGATCAATGATCAGATATCGGGCCAGGCTGTCTCCCTGCCAGATAAGCCCCCATGTTGCTCCGCCATCTGTTGTTTTATAGACACGGCCCTTTACGCGGTTGAATTCCCTGCCTTGTATGGTTGTCGGTATCTCCGCCTGGGCATAGACAATATTTGAATTGCCCTGCTGAATGGTAAAACCCCGGAAGACCATTCCGACTTCACCGTTCAGGGCCATACCATTTGTTTTTGAAGTCCAGGTGGCGCCTCCATCCGTGCTTTTATAAACCCCGAACGAGGATACCTGCCCGTTCGTTCCGGCCCAGATGATTGCAGGGTTATTCTGGTCCACAGTCAGGCTGAAGATATTGACGGCATCGCCAGTGGTTCCAGATCTGATACTAATGCCGTCATTTGTCTGATTCCATGTCTGACCGCCATTATCACTTCGTAGCACTCCCGCATAATTATCGGTAACATACATGATACTCTTGTTTTCCGGATGGATACGCACATCGTAGCCAAGCCCTCCAAGAGGGCCGCCGGTGCTTTGCCACGGGGTCACGGAAAGGGGTTCATCGGTTGCCACCACTACATCGTCAAAATATACAGTAGAATTATCGAATCCTTCAAAGGAAATTGCACCTGCGGTTAGAGGGATAGGGTCCGTGAAGTCAATCTGTAGAAGTCCATCAACATAGACCTTTATGTTGCCAGCATTACCGACTATCTTAACTGTGTACCATTGATTGACATTGTGCGCCCCGGAAACATTCACCAATTGTGGCTGTGTATCACAAGGATACGTTTTACCTATATACACCCCTCCCATATTGAAACCGATAAAATAACGATAACATCCTTGACAGCGGTAGTTAAGGTGTGTGCCAGAACCAGCGGTCATCAGCTTAACCCTTAATGTCAAACTGTAATTTGTCCAGAGAGTGCTTCCGGTACTTGTAAAAGAGTGCTGAGAACTGCTCAAAACAAAATTACCGTCATCATACACAACTTGCCATCCTTCCTGTAGTTGCCAGCGATCGGCATTTCCGCTGCCGAAGTCGTCCTGAAAAATGATGGTCTGAGCGAAACTGTCGGAAGCGACGAACAGTACAAAAAATAATGAAAACATCACCAGCGTGGTCTTTAAATTGCGTTCTCTGGCCAGATTCAACATGATTACCTCCCAACCGTTAGGCTCTTCCGAGCAAGTTCCAAGTCGTTTATCTCAAAACCCTTGGCATCTATCCAGTTTTTATAAGACTTACGAAAAATCAATTTGGCGGTGACATGGATTGACCCGCACAGATCTGTAGGCACACCAAATCCATATCGTGAAATGTCGGCTCCGTAGGCGGGAATCCTGTTGTCTGATTCGATAAATACAGGACGCCAATGCGGCGCCGGATACTCGGGCTGGAAATGTCTCTGCCCCCGGCCATCGGAATAGGAAATTGTATCTCTCAGCACCTTGGCAAACCCCTTGCCCGGCAAACCCGCATAGTTACCCTTTTCAACAGACCCAATTCCACCCCAAACCGGCACCCTATCACCAGAAATCAAGGGCAGGTCGTGCCCATTTTCACCACTGACTTCCACCAGCAGGATCAGATTCCGCATGGGATTCCCCGTGGGGTAATGATGTCCTGCTTTGACGTTCTTAACCGTAGCTATCACAACCAGATCACTCTCTTTCAGTTCAGCCTGGACATCAAGGTCAATCGCTTCCGTCATCAAAACCCGATCTCCGACGCCGTTAAATACATGTGAAGGGATTGTCTCCGGACTGCGATTAACACTTCCTTCCTTTTCGAGGGCAAAGCGGGTCGTGATGCCATCATGTGTCATATGACAGTCTTGACAATGGACATTCTTCGCGGCATAGGCGCTCTCAGCCCATTCCTCAAATTCGGAATACATCAGTACATTCCAAAACTTCCCGTGATGACAGGGCGCGCAGTAGCGGCTCTCTTTGTAGAGCGGGTGGTAACTGTCATCGCCCGGGAATACGTCGTCATATTGTCCGTAAAAGAGCTGATGTCCCTCAGCAGGTCTATTGAACCGGAACGACAATGTCCCTGGATATCCGCCGGTGCTGTCGATTCTGGCCTCATCAATTTTGTGGCAGAGATCGCAGAACACGCCTTCTCTCTCAACCCCGCGCGCTTCTCGGGGATCGGAATTAAATGGGTTATTCAGGGCCATTGCAGGCACATGACAGGTGGAGCAATTCCCGTTGGAATTTGGGAAATCCAGCTTATAACCCGGCCCGGTGCTCATTTTCCCGTTAATGTCGATCCCGCTGAAAAAGGCTAAAAAGAGGGGATTAATCGCAGAAGTTCCATGAGTGCTATTTTTCCATTGATCGGTAAGTTCCGCATGGCATTGCTGGCATGGCTTGATTTCAGGTTGGCCGTCTATCAACGATTCATATAAAGAGGGAAGCCATGCATACTTTCCGTTGTCACCCTTATGGATGGGGTTTAATACGATGGAGTATTCCGTGCCTTCGGCCGAAACAGATTGTCCGCCGTTGTAATAACCATTTTTCCATGCCGTGATGTGCTTTGAAATTACAGCGTTATCAATACATATCTTGAAATGACCGGTCGGGCCGGTCAAGGCTGAAGAAGAAGTCCCTTGAAGACGCACAGTCGCTTTACTGATGGGGTGTCCTTGGGGATCAACCACAATACCTGAAAACTGTATCGCAACGGCAAAAGCAGTGAATAGAATCCATTCGAAAAAGAGCATACAGAAAAGGCTTAAGAAAAGTACCGGAGCAAATACATTATGTGCTGCAGAGGTGCTCGAATCCCCAAACTTAATCATAGATAAACTTTCTGGTTCATTGATGTTTTGTATGGGTGATCCACCCGAAATATCTAAAACCATATTTGAAAAGTTATGCTTTCTTGCATATATTCTTGAGTCCTTCCATCTTTAAGAATACGGATGGTATTATTGAGCATTTTCAAGTCGTCAGATGTTGCGAATAGGATAACGATACATGAGGTCGGTACATCATAGGTGTTTGCCACACGAAACAGCGAGGAGCCAAGATGGCTCCTCGCTGTATCTAGTGGGTAACCAGGTTGAAATCTGGTCTTGATCGTGTTAGTTTTTCGGTCATGAAAGAAACAGAACTCATCCAAATTGCGTTGATGCTGACACCCCCATGGAAGGTTGCGGAGTGTCAATTTGATGTTAACCATAAACGTCTGGATATTTATCTGGACTTTGCCAAGGGAAGCCGATTTTTCTGTCCTGACTGTGGACGAGCAGACTGTACGGTCCATGACACTGACCAAAAATCCTGGAGACATTTGAATTTTTTCCAGCATGAAACTTACATGTACGCTCGGGTCCCCCGTATCAAGTGCAGTAACTGCGGTGTCAGAGTGGTCAATGTTCCCTGGGCCAGAGAAGGCAGCGGATTCACTCTGCTGTTTGAAGCCTATATCATGCTTCTGGCGCCTTCCATGCCTGTAAAACGAATTGCCGAACTGGTTACCGAGCATGATACCCGCCTGTGGAGACTTGTCCAGCATCATGTAAATGAAGCAAGAGATGAGGCTGACTACTCCGATGTCAAACAGGTCGGAATCGATGAAACATCCAGTAAGCGAGGACATAATTACGTTACCCTTGTTGTTGATCTTGAAGAATCAAAAACCATCTTTGCCACAGAAGGCAAGGATAACGCTACCATTGGGCGATTTAAGGATGATCTCATCGATCATGGCGGCAATCCTGAGGCAATTGATGATGTCAGCTGCGATATGTCTCCAGCCTTTATCAAGGGAATTAAAGAGAATTTGCCCAATGCTCAAATCACATTTGATAAATTCCATATTATAAAAACTCTCAACGAGGCAGTGGATGAGGTTCGCCGTCAGGAGCAAAAGGGGCAACCTGAGCTGAAGAACACCCGATACATTTTCTTAAAAAATCCAGAAAATCTCACAAGTAAACAGTCTAATCTACTGGAAGACCTCAAGCTCAAAGACCAGCCCTTTCAAGGTAGTACTTATTTCTTTTTTCTGTTTGCGAGCAATTTTGTCGTAGAAACATGAGGAGAGTTCTTGTTCATGATTCTTTTTAACGCCGGTTTCTTCGGCCCGCGAGGGTGCTTTTTGAATGCCGACAGTTTAACATTTGAAGCAAGTACCTTGAGTAATTCGACGAAT
>Ga0268283_1000235_pt1 | contig 46776 bp, 40 predicted proteins | sample saktaG_13_FD_190140 | JGI IMG/M metagenome (GOLD analysis project Ga0268283, IMG submission 190140) | Saline water microbial communities from Sakinaw Lake, British Columbia, Canada - sak_2013_06_06_36m | ecosystem: Environmental > Aquatic > Non-marine Saline and Alkaline > Saline ...
AAGAAACATGGCCGCAAAGCCTATAGCTTGTTTAAGTTTGGACTTATCTTTTTAGCTCATGCCCTCTTGAATCCTTTGTCAATAAACGATCTTGTGAATTGTATTAAAATTTTGTCATGTACTTAGACTGCAATTATAAAAAAGGGGGCAATGCTGTTCTCCTCAAACATTGAATGATATAACGGCAGCAGTACACTTATTCTCGGGTCTTTTATCAAAATCTGGTTGCAATCTCCAAATTCAGTTTGGATTATTTCCTGAAATTCTTTATAAATTGCCCGGGACCAACCTGAATTTCCAATATCACCTTGCATTTCCAGAGTATCGTCCCATTTCCCATGAAGTAAATCCAGAATTTTCTCATTGAACCATCGTATGCGGTCATTTTCGAAAAAACCTTTAGGGTTGGAAGGATGAGGAGGTATGATTTCTTTCCCAAGATGCAAGCCCAGTATGTGCAAAACACCTGAAAGTGCCGACGTCCCACTCCGGTGCATTCCCAGTATAACAATGCACTTTTTCATTTTTCAACCATTAACCAATTAATGAAAAATATTGTCTGACCAAACAACGATCAGTATGTTAACTTGATAATTGTCTCTCATAAGCCTGAATAACTTTATTCCAATCATACTTAATCCTGATCTTCCTGATGTTGTTCAGGATCCATTCCGACTGCCTATTTTGGTTTTGAAAGTCTTTTAATATTTCGCAAATCTGGCCAGAATTGCTAAAAAAACAAGCATCTGCTCCGAGTACCTCCCGGTTGAATGGGTTATCATGGGCACAAACCGGTGATGAAGCTGCCATGGCTTCAAGTAAGGATGGGTTAGTTCCGCCGGATGAATGACCATGGAAATAGAATGATGCGTAATACCGGAGATTATTCAAGGTCTTCTTTTCAAAAATGGGACCTAAAAATCTGATCTTTTCGGAGGCATACGTTTTTAAAAGCAATTTTCCATAACTGCTTCCGATATGTCCGATGATGAGCAGCGGTATTTTGGCATCTGACTGTAATACTCCACGAATAATTTCTTTGAGATGATTGTCGGATTGCATACGGGAGATGATCAGGAAATATTCCTTTGGTCTCACATCGAATGGAAATAATATGGAGGGATCCGGAGTATTAAAAATATCTGCGCCATAAGGAATATATATGGGGGAAACCCTATAGGAATTCGCAAGGTAATCTTGAATGACTTCTGAATCAGCAATGAGCAGGTCGCTGCTTTTTACAGCCAGGTTTTCAGCATATTTTAAAAACCAACGAACCGGTTTGGAATATTTACTGCGCTTCCATTCCAGTCCATCCATGTTGGTTGCAATTTTTGGTTTATGTGGTAAACAACGATTCCATACAGAGCTGCTGGTGTAACCTAATTGCAGAATCACATCAAAATCACGTTTTCTGGTATCGTGAATACATTTTAAATCATAAAGGAACTGACCTGGAGTGCCTATGTAGGTTTCGGGGTTGAAACAATGAATAAGATTTACACCGTGCCATCTAGGCTCCTTGAATGAATGATTGTGAGGGTTATATACCCAAACTTCGTGTCCCAAACGAACCAATCCTACAGATAGATGTTCGGCAAATTGTTCAAACCCACCATAATGATTTGGAATTCCGCGCGTACCCAATATTCCGATTTTCATTGTTCGTTGTTTGTCTGTCAGGCAAGTAGATTAAATTTAATCCGGAACTGATTGAAATTGCTTAATCAAAAAATTGGCTGCACAACGCATTGGTTTTGTAATACGCCAGGAAAAGGAGGATAAAAGCCCTTTAATGATGCCATCCCGCTCTTCAATTGCTAACGCGTTCAGTCTGAGCTCATCCATTCGACATTTCAATTCTTCTTCTTTTTGTTTCAATTCTTCCTGTTTTCGTTTTATCTCCTCTTTGTTTTGATTCACCTCTTCATTTATTTGTTTTAGTTCAAAATCTTTCTGATCTATTTGTTCAAACCGGAGATTAAGGGAGCTGAACAAAGCATTAAACTGAGGATCAGAAATTTTTCCTATCCATTTTTTATAAATTTTCTTTTGAAACAGAAGTTTTTTACTTTGATCAAAGTGCACTCCCGAACTATTTAAGTTTCGGTATATACCACCAAGATTTTTATCAAACACGAAATCACTAAGAACAGCTGCCTGAAGCAAAAAATCCCAATCTTCAAAAATACTTAGTGCAGGATCAAATGTGCAGCCCATCCTGATAATTTCCGATTTAAACAACAGGGCATTGATGGGAATATAATTCATCCAAAAAAGACGTTCAAAACTGAAGTTTAAATCATATAACCTAATTCTTACACCAAGTTCATTTACCATTTCAACCGAGGAATAGGCTGCCAATGCATCCGAAGAGGAAAGCTGATGATATAACAACTCCAGATGACCCGGAAGGAACAGATCGTCTTCATCGAGGAAACAAAAGTATTTTCCGGTAACAGCTTTTAATCCTGCATTTGCAGCATCAGGCCGGTTAAGATGCTTATTTTCTTCTACTACCTTTATATTTAATCTGGAATCCCAGCTATCGAGGATGAGTTGATTTGTTCCCTGGGCATCAACGACAATAACCTCCAGAGCCGGATAGGTTTGTTCTGAAATTGATTGAAGCGCCTCCTCCAACTGAGGTCTTCCCATACTCCTAACAATGATCGAAATTAATGGCAGTTGATCAGAAATGACAAATGACTGTTTCTTGACCTTTGGGGTTTCTGTTCTTGTATTAAGTTGTTTAAGAAAATAGGCCTCGGCAGTGTCAATTTCCGGCCCCAAAGTGTAGGTTCTGTATATGTGAAGGGCATGGATGTGACGCTTGTAATCCTGAACTGAAAGCTGGCTTTCAAAACAATCCATTGCATCATTCAATTGTTCCTGAATATCGGTTATATCCAGGAGTAAGTTGGTTTTTTGCATCTGCCCCACTTCAAAAGATACCAGGGTCACGGCCTTTCCATACCTTTGAGCAGCTTCAGAACCTCCCTTGTGGAGGGCAATATGATCAGGATGTATTTCGCTTTCAGCCGGCAGGTAAATAAAATCCGGTTGTTCCTTGTCGATAATGCTCCGGAGATGGTTAATAAATTGTTCATCCATTGAAAGCCCCCGGTCAGGGTAATCCAGGAATTCAGGTTCTCCATAACCCAATATACCGGCAGCTGCAATGGATTCACCTTTCCGTAACCGTCCATAATCCCCCCTTTTCTGAGCATCTGAAACCGGGAAAGCCCCATCGGTAACAATAATCACTCTAACCGGATTTCCATTGGCAACATGTCTTATAATCGCACCACCACAACCAAATACTTCATCATCGGGATGGGGTGCAAATACAAGCACTTTGCCATTCCCAACAGAATGAGCTGCATGGTAAGGGATGAACTTGTTTTCCTGGTTTTGCATTGAAAATTATATTAGTCCGTTCTTCGGACCCTATTTATGCTATATTCTGTTGTGGCTAAAACAAATCAGCATCAGCCATGCTGTAAAAAATATGTTCTTGGGCGTAATTAAAATCCAGTTTGTCATAAAAGCTTCTACCTGAGGGAATTATTCCCAATGGTTCATCTTTTTGTACAAAGCCGAGATTGAGCAGATATTCCGTAATGAAGTGATGTTTAGGCAACCATGCCCTGATTTGCAGCAGTCCTTGATTCAGTAATTCAGTTTTAATTCTTTGAAATATTTTATCAATTCCATCAATCCTTGGTAATGAGAATACATCAACCACTGTAGCTATTTCATTTTGAACTACAATGACTGCATAGGCAATGATTCTACCTGTCGGCTTTTTATAAACATAAAATTGATATTGGTTCTCCGGATGATCGAAAAACCTCCATTGGACAAACGACCGGTTTCGCTTTGCTGAAAAGGGGAAAAATGGCATTGCATGATTCCAGAGTGCATCGAATTCTTCACCTGCTGAAGTGATTTTTCTCACACTTCCGAATGAAGGCATTCGTTTACCTTTCAGAGAAACGATATCGGACCAAAGGAATGCGCCCCCGTCTGCTACAGAGTTATACTGCAATAAAAGGCTTCCAAGCCTAAATGCTATCCTGCCGGGAAATCCATAATGAAACACTGATGCATGCTGACCTCCATACACATCAAAAAAATGTTCACCCGTTTTTATAAAAAGCCCCTTACGTCCACTCACGGCTTGCCTGTATTTGGGATGTGTCATATGATCAACGAGCTGAGTAAACAGAACGTCCTTGCCATTCCAATTGGCATTGTATGGAATGCCGGAATACATGGCTAATGGCTTATTTTCTTCATTGAGACACAACATGATCTGCCTGCTGAATGGATTATCAATGAATTTCCAACGCCACATTCCAACTGTCATTTTTTTATGGAAGGTCAACTCCCATAATTCAAGTACATTTTGTTCATCAGCATGGCAATACGGACGGATCAGGAAGTTTCCCTGCGTTGTTTCTAACCTTTTTTCCATTTCCATAATTTCAGGGATGCATTCATTTCCGGTTCCCTTAGCCGGGTATAGTAGGTTCCAGGGGCCATTCTTTCCCAAACTGCCTGAGGAAACTTAAAGGTTTCTCCTTTAACATCAGCCTGTGAAAAGGGAACAAAGAAAGGATTCAACCCAATCTCAATATAGTTCTGTCGGTCATCATTCTGTTCATTGAATCTGAAAACCGGGGGTTCTCTTAGTAGGCCGAGATCAGTGATATCATCTGGCTTCCATGTTGAATCATCGATTGCCGGGTATTGAAACCTGACATTCTTTTTTCGAAAGATCTCGTGGGACTCCTGCATCCTGCGAGGCTTTTCCGACGATGGTGTTTGATCCCAGTAATGAATTACAGTGGCATCAGGAACACAAACGATGTTCAGTTTCTTATTTAACACCTTCACACACAGGTCAGTGTCTTCATAATACAAAAAATAGGATTCATCGAATATTTTCCCCTTTTTAAAAAACCGTCCGTCATTTTTTATCAGCATGCATGCACCAACAAGAAATGGTTCAAAAAAGGGCACTTCTTGTTTCCAGAACCTGTCGAAACGGAGGTTCCAGTAAAAGGAAAACAATGTTGAATCCAATGCATTTCTGCCGGCACTCTCCATCCCGGCATGTACCCACCATGAATATCCGAGTGCAGGAGGAAGCCTGAAGGTCTGCTGATCATCCCAGTAAAACCTTGGACCGGCTATTGCCGCATCAGCTTTTTCCGCCCCTTGAATTAGTTTCTCAATACAACCCTTTTCCGGCAAAGTGTCAGGGTTAATTACAAGAAACCAGTCGGTTGTGCAATGTTGTGCTGCTGTATTCACAGCACATCCAAATCCCACGTTCCCAGGCATTGTTAATGCCCTGACTTTATTGAACCGGTTGACCAAACGCTCCAATCCCTCCTCATGGCTGTTATCGGCAACTATAATTTCTTTAATACAGCCTTCCGCATCCAATACATCAAGCAATTGTGGTAAAAATCCCAATGAAAAGTAATTGACGATTATGGCCGTTACATTCATCCCCTGATTGCTTTAATTAAAAATCCATGGGTCAGCAGGGACCTTTCATTGCCAATCCCTGAAGCAACAATTTTTGAGATAAACGCCTTACCTGCCGGGGTGGGTTCAGTCTGTTGGCATTCAAACAATACGATGTTAAAACCAGCATCTCCCAATGCCTTCCGTATTGAATTTTCGGTAAACCATCTTAAATGTGTGATGCAGGTGATCCCCCAGGGTAGATAATCAAATTTTGATGCCGCAAGATCAGCGACCAGGGTCCAGTGCCCGGCATTGGGAAGACTCAGGATCAAATGGCCGCCCGGCTTTAGTATCCTGAAAAGGGATTTCAGTTGTGTCCATGGATCAAATAAGTGCTCAAGAACATCACCACAAATTATGCAATCATAGTTTTTATCACATACAAATTCTTCGAGGGAACAAACGTATACTTTATCGTAAACTGAGCTGGCCCTGGCAGCCAGTAAACGATTCAATTCCAAACCTTCGATTTCGATTTCCGGTCTTGTTTTTTTTATGGAAACACCCAAGCTTCCCTGTGAGCATCCTACATCAAGTAAAATCCTGATTCCTTCCGGAATCAAAACCAGAAGATCCTCCCTTGAATAATTATCTGAGTCTTTGAATGAAAATGTGTATGAATTCCTTAGTATTCCAAAACGACAGCCATCAGTTGATGAATTATACTTAATAGAGTTCAGTGTATTAGGATCCGTGAAATGATTATCAATATACTTTTCTGATACAAGAACACAGGAAGGATCAAGCTTGTTTACGTCAATTATTTCAGGTCGGATGTTTTCAGAATAAAAATTATTTAATTCCTCAAAGGTAGAGATGTTGAAGACCGGAAAAAAGGGAGAGGCTACCTGTGCGGCACATTGACTTTTGTTCAGCGATGGACCCACAGCCTCATATCCCAAATCGATCAGTTGCATTAATTGAATAACCGTGCTGGCGCTCATCATGAGAAGGGGATCTCTGACAATCAGTGTGTATTTTTTTGGGTGAGTAAAATAAGCGCTTATTTCATTCAGACCATATTCACACCATGTGAAATTAACCTGTTTACTGAGTAGAGATTCCCTTAAATATCTTTTACACAAATTAAGGGCATAATTTAGTTCAAAATATTCCTTCTCAGACTGCTGGCTGGGCCAAAGCACCAATAAAGAAGAGGCAGTGCAGGTGTTCATTGGGCGTGAATATTCGAAAAAAAAGATTTACAATACATAATTTGGGTAATGTGCATCATCGCTTCGCATGAATAATTGTCTTGTTCTCCGAATGGCCGTTTGGAATAAATTCGTCACTAAAATTTCCCATGATCTTCACCGTTCTGAATCCCAGTTTTTTCAACACCTGCCGGAACCATTCAAAATTAGGTTTCCACCAAACAGAAAAATCATCTTTTGGATCCTCCCCTCCTGTGAACAACAATATGGGCTGATGGTCATTTGTTTCAAACAGATGCTGTGCAATGACAAGCGTACCAGAACACATTTTGGCTGCAGAGGCAAGGCTTTTTAAAGGGTCTATTGTGTGAAGCAACACATCACCTAAAAACACCCAATCGAAAAAATCTCTACCGAGTTTCTGAGTTGAAAAGTTACAAATGCTGACAAACTTTCGGTCTGGATATAATCCTAAAACCCGGCTGCAGAAATCAAAAGGCTCCCTGAGCATTAAGTCGTATAACAGGTCTGTACTAAGGTTTTCCGGTTTTTGAAATGTATACGCTGTAGAATATTTTTCAGCCTTATATATCAGGTCAGTAGTTATTTGCCCGGGGAATCTGTCCAGTTCCTGTAATGACGGTAATTCTGTTGCGGTAACCAGGGCTCCGCGCCGGATAAATTCAAATGAAAAAAAACCATTGGCTGCCCCAACGTCTAAAACCGTTTGCCCCTGCATCCGATCTGGAAAACAATAAGCCCCGAGGTGTCTTCTGAAATCGAACACACCGGGGGTAATTATATCATTTCCCAGGTCAATGGTATGATACCAATATAATCCCCTATTTACACCTATATTCAGGGCTTCACACCTGTCATAGAAAAGATGCTGCCTAGCGGTTTGTAGATTATTTTGATCCAATCTGACACTTTTACATTATAACATCAAGGTTGCAAAATAGCAAAATTATCCTTTATTTAATACACACGCGTAAAATAACAAAAAGAGTCGCCCTTTTGAGGCGACTCTTTTTTAAAGAATCTGTTAGAAACTGATTCCCTTACTTATTATTCACGATCACGCGCTTCACAACCTTGTAGCTGTTATTCCTGAACACGACCGTATACATTCCATTCGAAATCGGACGGAGGTCGATCTGTGCGTCGAATTTGCCAGCGGTGGTGGCCACGTTACGCAGTTCATAGATCTGTTCACCAAGCTGATTGTAAACAAGGATGGTGAAGGTATCATCAACCGGGTAGGTGATCGAGGCAGTAAAGGCACCGTTGTTCGGTACAGGATAGATGTTGAACGATGCCGATGCAGGAAGTTCAGGTACACCAACCACTTCAACCCACACTTTGTTGGATATCGGGGATGAACAACCATTTAAGGTAACCATCACCCAGTACCATCCGGTATTGTGTGTTACAGTGTAGGTCTGTTGAGTCTCACCCGGGATGGCAGTACCATTGTAGTACCACTGGTTGCCTGCAGGAGCGCTGCTGGTAAGTACCATGCCATTCTGGGTAACTGTCGGAGCTTCCGGTATCGGGTTGACTACGACAGTGGTATTGGCTGATGCGGAGCAACCGGTTGCATTGACTGCGAGCAGGGTATAAACACCTGCATTGGCGGCCGTTACGTTGGCGATGGTCGGGTTCTGCACTGCAGAGGTGAATCCGTTGGGTCCGGTCCATGCATAGGAGGCCATACCGGCGGGTCCGCCAACCAGGTTCAGGGTTGTTCCGACGCAGAGTGGTCCGTTGTTCGATGCGGTCGTTGCAGGTTTTGCATAGATGGTCACCGAAGTTACAGCATAGTCCTGACAGCCGAAAGCATTGCTGACAACCAGTACATAATCACCGGTAGCGGCAGCCGTTACATTGGCAATAACCGGGTTCTGAACGGCGGAGGTGAATCCGTTCGGGCCTGTCCACAGGTAGCTGGTAGCACCGGCAGGTAGTCCGTAGAGATTCAAAGTTCCGCCTTCGCACATCGGTCCGTTGTTCGCTGCCGAAGCAACCGGGGCAGCATAGATGATCACGGTGGTCGTAGCGGCCACTGAGGTACATCCTGATGCGTTGGTCACAACGAGTGAGTAAATACCCGCTGCTGCGGCCGTAACGTTGTTTATGGTCGGGTTCTGTACTGCAGAGGTGAATCCGTTCGGTCCTGTCCAGGCGTAGGTTGTCATTCCGGCAGGTCCGCCTACCAGGTTCAGGGTTAAACCTTCACACATGGGTCCGTTGTTCGATGCGGTGGCAACCGGTTTGGCATTGACCACAACCGTTGTTGTAGCAGCCAGTGAGGTACAACCCGATGAATTGGTCACGATCAGGGTATATACACCTGCGGCAGCTGCCGTTACGTTGGCAATGGACGGGCTCTGAACGGCAGAGGTAAATCCGTTCGGTCCGCTCCATGTGTAGGTGGTCATACCGGCAGGGCCTCCTGTTAAGTTCAGGGTGGCGCCCACACAAACTGGTCCGTTGTTCGTTGCAGTGGCAACCGGCAGCGCATTGATCACTACAGTGGTAGTTGCGGCAACTGAGGTACAACCCGATGAATTGGTTACGATCAGGGAGTATACACCGGCAGCAGCAGCTGTTACGTTGGTGATGGACGGACTCTGAACAGCAGAGGTAAATCCGTTCGGTCCTGTCCAGGCATAGGTTGTCATACCGGCAGGGCCTCCTGTTAAGTTCAGGGTGGCACCCACACAGATAGGTCCGTTGTTGGTGGCCGTGGCAACCGGTTTGGCATTTATAACCACTGTGGTATTCGCGGTTCCTGTGCAACCGGTAGAATTGGTCACGATCAGGGTATATACGCCAGCTGCGGCAACCGTTACGTTGGTAATGGACGGGCTCTGAACTGCAGAGGTAAATCCGTTGGGTCCGGTCCAGGCATAGGTGGTCATGCCGGCAGGTCCGCCTGTCAGGTTCAATGTAGTGGTGGCACACAATGGGCCGTTGTTTGTTGCAGTTACACCCGGTAACGGATTCACGGTTACGACTGTTGGTGTACTGGTAGCTGAACAGGTGCCATTTGACACAGTAACTGTATAAGTACCACTGGTTGTTACCGTTATCGATTGTGTGGTAGCTGCAGTTGACCACAGGTAACTTGTACCTGTTGATGCTGTCAGAACAACTGAACCACCAGTACAGAAGGTGGTTGGTCCGTTCGGTGTAATTATTGCAACTGGCAGGGCAATGACGGTTACAGTGGTCGGGGTGCTTGTTGCTGAACAGGTGCCATTGGATACAGTAACCGTGAAGGTTCCACTTGTGGTCACTGTGATCGATTGGTTTCCTGTTCCATTTGACCATATGTAGCCTGTTCCGGCTGATGCTGTCAATACCACCGAACCACCTGCACAGAATGTGGTTGGTCCACCTGCTGTGATCGTTGCTTCTGGTAATGCATTGACAGTTACTGTTGTCGGCGAACTGGTTGATGCACAGGTACCATTCGATACTGTGACTGTATAACTGCCAGCTATTGTTATGGTAATCGCTTGCGTAGTTGCAGCATTTGACCATAAATAGGTTAAACCTGATCCCGCAGGAGCTGTCAAAACAACAGAGCCTCCGGCACAGAATGTAGTCGGTCCGCCAGGTGTGATGGTAGCAATCGGAATCGTTTTCACCAACACGGTCGTTACGGTACTGGTGTTTGAACAGGTACCATTCGATACGGTAACGGTAAAGTCACCACTTGTAGTTACGGTGATCGATTGTGTTGTTGCTCCGGTTGACCACAGATAGTTTGTTGCGGCTGATGCTGTTAAAACAACTGACCCTCCGGTGCAGAAGGTTGTAGGTCCGCTTGGGGTTATGGTTGCAGTTGGTAATGCATTTACGGTAACTACGGTCGGTGCACTGGTTGTTTCGCAGGTACCGTTCGAGACGGTCACGGTATAGGTACCTGAGGTGGTCACTGTAATTGATTGCGTGGTAGCAGCCGTAGACCATAAATAGGTTACCCCTGTTCCCGCAGGAGCTGTCAAAACAACGGAGCCTCCGGCACAGAAGGTGGTCGGTCCGCCTGCTGTAATCGTAGCAACCGGGATTGTTTTCACCAAAACGGTCGTTACGCTACTGGTGTTTGTACAGGTACCATTCGACAGGGACACTGTAAAGTCTCCACTCGTAGTTACGGTGATCGATTGTGTTGTTGCACCCGTTGACCACAAATAGTTTGTTGCGGCTGAGGCTGTTAAAACAACTGACCCGCCGGTGCAGAAGGTGGTTGGGCCACTGGCTGTAATGGTTGCCGTTGGCAGGGCATTCACTGTAACAACCGTTGGGGTGGCAGTACCTGAACAGCCACTCTTGGTTACCGTGAGTGTATATGTTCCACTGGCTGCCGTTGTTGCACTGGCAATGGTTGGATTCTGTAAAGCAGAGGTGAAGCTATTAGGACCAACCCATGAGAATGTAGAACCAGTTACGGATGATGAACCGGTTAAAGTCAAAGTAGAACCACTACAAAGTCCGGATCCAGCATTGCTTGATGCAGTTGCGGTCGGGGACTGATTTACAATAACAGTTGTAGTAGCCGTACCAGAACAACCACTCTTGGTTACAGTTAAAGTATATGTACCGCTGGCAGCTGCTGCTGCATTGGTAATGGACGGATTTTGTAATGCAGAGGTAAATCCATTGGGACCAACCCATGCAAAGGTAGAACCAGAAACAGTTGAAGAACCTGTAAAATTGACGGTTGAACCACTGCAAATTCCTGAACCTGCATCGTTTGAAGCTGTTGCTGTGGGCGTTTGATTAACCGTTACTGTTGTCGTAGCAGTGCCTGAACAACCATCTTTTTCCACCGTAAGCGTATATGTTCCGCTGGCAGCTGTTGTTACACCGGAAATTGTTGGATTCTGTAAAGGAGAGGTGAAGCTGTTTGGACCGACCCATGCGTAGGTAGATCCAGTAACACTGGAGGAACCGGTTAAATTGAGTGCAGAACCAGAACAGATCCCTGATCCGCCATTACTTGTAGCAGTACCGACTGGTGTCGGTTTTACAGTAATGGTAGCCGTTCCGCTCATATTGCCTGCATCTGCGCTACAATTGGCATCCGTCAATGCTGTTGGTGTATACGTCTTTGTAGTCGATGGTGTGACACTGGGTGTATATGGATTTGTACTTGTGGTAGCCGTGAATGTTTGACTGCCATCTGAATAGGTGAGATTCCAGGGTGCAGTACCCGTAAAGGTGAAGGTGATATTCGTTGAAGTACTACTGCAGATCGAGGTTGTTCCGCTAAGGACAACGGTAGGTTTTGCATAAACTGTCACAAGACCTGACGGTGCGGAAGTTACTGGTGAAAAAGTAGTACCGCTGGCTGTCAGGGTATAGGTTCTTTGTCCTGTACCTGATGGAACAACATCAAGGGTTGTAACATAAGCGATTCCTCCATTTGCTGTCGTCGTTTTTGTATGGGTTTCTCCGCTTGGAGTGGATACCCAAGTCCAAAGAATCAGTTCAAGATCTGGTATCCCAGTAGGGGAAACCGTTAAGTTCCCAGTCAAGGTTAAAGTTCCTCCCTGACAAATAGTAAGTGGAAGGGCTGTTGTTGATGCAGAATTCTGGGCCATAACCTGGGCACCAAGGAACAAAAACATCAATACCAGCAAAAATCCCTTCAGTTTAATTTTGATCTTCTGTAGGTCGTAAATTGCTTTCATAGATTTGTTATTTGGTTAAAAATATTATTCATATGTGGGAGAATATATAGAGTTTTCAGTCGCATAGTTATAAATCATTAATCCTGCGTAAGTTATAAAAATACTTACTTTTTCACTACTAAAATGTAGACGAATATATTGTAATCATTGGGGTTATCATGCATATATTTCAATTATTTTTCATGTTTTTGAGAGAGGTCCCAGTTACATGACGGATTTCTCGTATTTTTATAACATAAAGTAACCCAGAAGATCTTTTTGTACATGCATAGATTACATTTACATCTAGAAAAGCCAGGAATTTTGCAAAATTAGAAAAAATAAATCCTTTTCCAACATAAATAATAAAAATTTTATGTAATGGTCATATTATGAATTCACCCGCTAAAACGATTAAACTGATGATTGCCGAAGACCAGGCCATCATCCTGCATTCCCTGATGATCTTGCTCAATTCGCTTCAGAATATTGAGGTCATCGGAACTGCATTAAACGGGGTTGAACTCATGGCCCTGCTTGAAAAGGATAAACCCGATGTCATCCTGATGGACATCAACATGCCCAAAATGAACGGCATTGAAGCAACCAAGATCATTGATGCGAAAATGCCCTGGGTAAAGGTGATCGCCCTCTCCATGTACGACCATCCGGTCTATATCAAGAAGATGTTCAAAAGCGGCGCCAAGGGATTTGTCTCTAAGAATGCGACCAAAATGGAGCTGGGCAAAGCCATAGATATGGTTTATAACGGGGATATTTATATATCGGAAGAGATTTCAAGGATCCTGCTGCGTGAATATTCAAACACAGCCGATTCGGATGAAAATGCAGATTACACCTCCCTAACATCCCGCGAAATAGAGATCATCCAGTTGCTGGCCGACGGATTATACACCAAAGAGATCGCCGAAAAATTATTTATCAGCGATAAAACCGTGGAGCGCCATAAAACCAACATCCTGAAAAAATTAAAACTCCGCAATACCGCCCAGCTCGTTAAAGTGGCGATCACCAAGGGGATCATCGTAAGTTAACGGGGATGGTAAATGAAATATAGTTTTACCTGCTTCATGCTGCTCTTCAGTCTCCTTTGGACCCTTCCATCCCCGGCACAAACTGAAGAGGAGACCAAAGCTCTTCAGGATCTATTTCAAAAGGGAAATAACTTCATAAAAAATGGCGATCCGAAGAGCGCCATTCAGGAATTTAACGAAATCATCCGTCTCTATCCCCGGTTAGCAATTGCCTATTATGACCGGGCCATCGCCTATGATCAGCTGAAGAATTTTGTGCAATCCATTGCCGATTACTCTATTACACTGCTGATCAACCCGCGATATTCCGAAGCCCACAACAACCGTGGGATCGCCTATGCCAATCTGAAAGAATATTATTCGGCCATCTACGATTTCTCAGTGGCCATCACCCTCAACATCCGGTTTGCCGAGGCCTACAACAACCGGGGTTATTATAACTGCATGATAGGCAAATATGACAAATCGATCCCCGATTTCGACCGGGCCATCCATCTCAATCCATCCTACGGTTATGCTTACAACAACCGCGGATTTGCCTACTTCAATCTGAAAAAATATGCACAGGCGCTGGCCGACTACAACACAGCCATCGAAAAAAATCCAAAGAATGGCCTTGCATTCTATAACCGCGGCAACTGCCACCAGTTAATGGGAGCCAACGACAAAGCCTGCCTTGACTGGCTAAAAGCCTCCTCCCTGGGAAACAAAGAAGCCGAAATCAAAGTAAAACAACATTGCCAGTAGAAAACCATCACTCCATTACTCCATTACTTCATTACTTTTTTCCTCATCTCCTCCAACCCCTGATTCTTCACCCCAAGCCCAATCAGGTGATCAATATCCGCCACGCACCGCATGGGTTCATTGAGATAAAAATAACACCAGGCGCGCTTTTCCCACGCCTCTTGCAGTCCGGGCTCCTTTTCGATGATCCTGGTAAAATTATCAGCCGCCTCACGGTATTTCTGTTGCCTGAATTGGTTCTGAGCCATGAAATAGTAAAACTCCACCCGCTTGATGGTTGCCTTTCGCTGTAACTCGGTATACCAGGATTGGTAACGCTTTGGAGATAAACTATCCATTTTTCTATAATCATTCAGGATTGTGGCTGCCTCCTCATACCGTTCACGGTCTTCAAGATTTTTGCATAACCGGTCGATGTTATCGGTGAAAAGGGGCTTTAATCTGAAAACCTGCAGTGCGTAGGCAATAACACTGTCGGAATTTCCTTTCATTTCATAGGCCAGGCTTAAAAAATACTCCCGGCGGCTCTCCCAGGGACTCGGGTTTTCTCTTTTTAACAGGTCGATGGCTTCATCGAATCTGCCTTCATTGAATAGATAACGGGTCTTGAGTATCGCAATGGGGACCCCTTCAACCGAGATGGTGGGTATGAATGGGAATCCGGCCATAAAAACTGAGGAGGCCAGTGTAAGATTCCCTTTCTCCACCTCGTATTTGACATACGCCTGGAGCTGAAGCGACCTGAAGTTCAGGTAGAGCAGGTAGATGGAGGAGAGGGTCATGAGCACCATAAGGATGGGCAGAAAGAAAGACGTGACGCGTGACGCGTGACGCGTGACATGTTCATTCTTTTTCTCTAAATCAACTTTACTCGCTCCAAATAAATTCAATTTTGGGGAAAATGCAATTCCAATGCCCAGGAAGATGGCGAACAATGACTGGATTTCGGGCCGGTCGAAGGGGAAGTTAAAGAAGGCATCTACGCTGTAACACAGCAGGCCAAAGGCCGGGATAAAGAGGTATTCATAATTACTTCCTGAGGAGGGACCTTTAAAAAAGGCGTACAAAAAGGCCCAGCCCACGCCAATGAAAAGCGAAAGAAATAACAATCCACCCAAAATGCCTGTTTCGGCGGTGGTTTGAACAAAATCGTTGTGGTTGTAATAATAGTAAACATAATCAGGGGCAGTCTGGTTTTCATATTTCAACACGTTGATCTTCCAGTTTCCGGTTCCCACCCCCAGCAGCGGTTCCTCCCTGATCAGTTTTACCGATCTTCGCCAGCTTACCGTGCGGGTACCCGCTGAGGCATCCTGATCGATGGTTGACAACCGGGCGGTGATCCTGTCCTTCAGGTTAAAATTCTTCACGGTGGGGAAATAATGGCTCAACCCCCTCCATCCCACGTAAAAACACAGGGGAATGAACGCCAAAATGACCACGCTGAACAGGGCCGTTTTCCACCTTTTTCGGTCGACAAAAATCCGGATGATGATGAACAGCACATAGGCGACCGAAAGCAGCGCAAGTCCAACATAAAATGCCCGGGAACTCAATGGCATGAGGGCAATGATGCCGGCAAAGGTGGCGATCAGACCAAATATTTTCGCTAATCCCCTTCTGAATGACCACAACCAGAGGGCGAAAGGAAGTTTCACAAACAGGGCCGAAGAGAGGATATTTTTGTTGGAATAGTTGTGTTTTACCAGGTCGGGAAATGCCCTGAACAGATCGAAGAAATTCGGATATTTTTCCATCAATTGCCCCATCTGATAAAATACGGTTGCAGCATCAGCAAGCAGGAGCAGGCTCATGCCTATGGCTAGCAGGGTCAAATATTTTTGATGGTCCCGCAGAAAGGTTGCGATGATCAGGACCGCACTGAATACAGTAAAGAGCTTGGTAAAGGAGAGAAGGGATTCGGCCGGGTTTACAGCTTTAAGAAAGGAGAGCAAATTGACAGCAAGGAACAGACCATAAAGAAATCCAAGGCGCGTGCTAAAAAATACAGAGAAGATCCTGGAAGGAGGCTGCTGTTTTTGGTGAAGTAATAAAAAGAAAAAGGCCACCAGGTTGAGGATGGCCAGGGCCAGGAATTTAGTGCCCGCCGAATCAAAGGCATTCAGCCGGGGGGTGAGTACCGTGATAAAGCCATAAGCCAGCAGGATCAGCGGGTTGAACAATCCTGAACCCCAGGTCAGAAAACCCTGTATGGAATGATCCTTTTTTTTATTGGCCATCTTCGCACTCAGGACTCAATATATTTCATATACACCTGCCTGATCCCCTGTTCCAAAGTATAAGAGGGGATAAACCCAAGTGTTTTCAGGCGTGAAATGTCCAATAACTTTCTATATGTTCCATCGGCTTTGGAAGGATCAAAAGCAATCTCGCCCTGGAAACCGAGGATTCTTTTGATGAGGAAAGCCAATTCAGAAATTGTCTGGTCGATACCGGTACCAATATTCAAGAACGTGACGCGTGACGGATTGCTTGGCATGTGACGCGTGACGGATTGCTTGGCATGTGACGCGTGACGCGTGACAAGGTCCTCGATATCCATTTCTTCCATTATTTTTACACAGGCAGCGGCCATGTCGTCGACGTGCATGAATTCGCGGAAAACCTGGCCGGTACCCCAGAGCGTGACGGAAGAAGGCGTGACACGTGACGCGTGACGCGTGACGGAATTATTCATTGATATTCCGTATTTTGAAAGGACCTTTATCATTTCCTCTTCGGATGAATTTCCATTGATTCCTTCAATGGGTCTTTTCTCCAGGTCTTTCCGTATCGCTTGCCAATCGCAGGTTTCAAGGCATTTGCCCAGGTGGATTTTTCGGATCAGGGCCGGGAGGACATGGGAGGTTTCGAGGTTGTAGTTGTCGTTGGGACCATAGAGGTTGGTGGGCATCACGGAGATGAAATTACATCCGTATTGCCGGTAGTAATTCTCACACATCTTGATCCCTGCGATCTTGGCGATGGCATAGGGCTCATTGGTCTGCTCCAGCAGCCCAGTGAGCAGGTACTCTTCCTTTATCGGCTGGGGACAATCTTTCGGATAGATGCATGAGCTTCCGAGGAAAAGAAGCTTTTTCACACCGGTAACATAACTCTGGTGAATGATGTTGTTCTGGATCTGCAGGTTTTCATAGATGAATTGGGCACGGAAGGTGTTGTTGGCCATAATGCCCCCCACTTTGGCAGCGGCAAGGATGACATAGTCAGGACGCTCCGATTCAAAGAACTGCTCTACATCCTGCTGCCGGGTAAGATCCAATTCTTCCACCTTTCGGAATACAAAGTTGGTATACCCTTTTTTAACCAATCGCCTGTGAATGGCCGAACCCACCATCCCGGTGTGCCCGGCAATATAGATCTTCGAATTTTTATTCAAAATAATTCAGGGTGTTGAATCCGTTCTCTTTAAGAAATTTTTCCTTTTGCATGAGCCTGAAGTCCGATTTTACCATATCTTTCACCAAACTATCCAGGTCGTATTCCGGGGTCCAGTTCAGTACACTCCTGGCTTTGGTTGCATCGCCCAGGAGCAACTCCACTTCGGTGGGTCTGAAATAGCGGGGATCGATCTTAACCACCTCTTGATGGATCAAATGGCTGTACTCCACTTTTTCACTGGCGATGATGGTACCCTTCTCCTCTGCCCCTGTTCCTGCGAATTCGATGATCAGTCCCAACTCCCCGAAGGCTTTGGCGATGAAGTCTCTTACGGTCGTCGTGGTCCCCGTGGCAATTACATAATCATCAGGTGTGTCATGTTGCAATACGAGCCACATGGCCCTGATATAATCCTTGGCATGACCCCAGTCGCGGCGGGCCGATAAATTCCCCATGTAGAGTTTATCCTGCAGTCCGAGGGCAATTTTGGCCACGGCCCGGGTGATCTTCCGGGTCACGAAGGTCTCCCCCCGGATGGGCGATTCGTGGTTGAAGAGGATCCCGTTGCAGGCAAAGAGGCCATAAGCTTCGCGATAATTCACCGTGATCCAGTAGGCGTAAAGTTTGGCCACGGCATAGGGGCTCCGGGGATAAAAAGGGGACTGTTCATTTAAGGCCGTGTATTGATGTTGTGCGCCGGGTATATTGTTCCCGGAGATAAGGGAGTTGCCGTAGAGTTCGGAGGTGGAGGCCTGGTAGATTCTTGTTTTCTCAACCAGTCCCAGCAACCTGATTGCTTCGAGCACCCGCAGGGTTCCCGTTCCGTCGGCATTGGCGGTATATTCAGGCGTATCGAAGCTCACCTGCACATGGCTCATGGCGGCCAGGTTATAGATCTCATCCGGCTGTGTCTCCTGGATGATCCGCGTAATATTCATCGAATCGGTCATGTCGCCATGATGCAGAAACAGGTTCTGATTCTTTGCATGCGGATCCTGGTACAAATGATCGATGCGGTCGGTATTGAAAAGCGACGACCGCCGCTTTAATCCATGTACGACATACCCCTTCTTGAGCAAAAATTCTGCCAGATAGGCCCCATCCTGCCCCGTAATCCCCGTAATAAGTGCAACCTTTTGTTTAGTCATAAAAGAATTTGTTTTTTTTGGTCACGCGATACGTGTCACGCGTCACGCGTTTTACTTTTTCTTACAAAACTTTTCGTAATTATTCACCGCATCCTTATCCCCCATCTCAATGGCTTTCTGAAAATCAGAACAGGCAGAAGCAGTAATTCCCAGCATTTGAAGATTAACACCCCTCAAATTGATATATCCGGATTTTGACTGGTCCAAGGTGATGGCACGATCAATGTCATCAAAACTAGCTTGAAATTTATTTAGGTAAAAGTAACAAAAAGCTCGATATTCATATGCTTGAGCTACCCCTTGTTCCCTGTCTATAAATTCAGAAAAATATTTAATAGCATTATTATAATCTTTCCTGTTAAATAATGCAACGCCATTCTCAAAGGGTCCCAAATTCTTTTGAATTTTGTTTCTGATGGTGAGACTAGCCTGCTGTTTATATATTATTTCAGATACCTGTTGCTTATTTTTGTTATTCAGTTCAATATGATCATCCAACACCTTCAAGGCTAAGGGGAGATTTCCTTTTGCTTCGTAAGTGCTGCTCATCAGGCTAATGTTACCGGAGAAATAAGGTTTTAAACTATACACTTTTTGAGTATATATTAGTGCGCTGTCAAATTGGTTCATCTTCAGGTAGGCCATTGCTATGAAAAACTCCTGCCGGGTGTCGTAGGGGCTAGACCGATCCTTTTTTAAAAGATCAATAGCCTGTTGATATTTCTCCTCCACAATCAGATAACGAGCTTTAGTAACACTAATTGGCTCACCTTCAATGTTGATATCTGGAATAGCCGGGAATCCGTTCAAAAACAGCTCTGAGCTGCTAGTAAGCGTTCCCGCATTGAGCTCCTCTTTGGCGATTCGTTGAAGTTTCAGTGACTCAAAGTTTAGATAAAAAATGTAGCTGGACCCAACCAACATGAAGAAAAAGGTGGCAATGAACATGACGCGTGACGCGTGACGCGTGACAGGAGTAAGCAAATTCGTGACGCGTAACCCGTGACGCGTCACGAATTGGGATTGGGGTGAGAAGGCGATCCCGGCACCAACATATATTGCAAAGAGTGAACAGATTTCGGGGCGGTCAGCAGGGAAGTTGAAAAAAGCATCAAAACTATAACAAAACAATCCGACTGCCGGGAAAAAAAGATATTTATATGTGTCTTCGTTCGCACCTTTCTTAAAAAATGCCTGAAGAAAATTAAAACCTATCAACACGAAAATAGCTAAAAACAATAAGCCACCAAATATTCCGGTGTCAGCGGCAACTTCAATAAAATCATTGTGGTTTTTGTATAAGTATATGTAAGCGCCAGAAGTTGGTGTCTCATACTTCAGCTCTTCAACCTTCCAGTTTCCTGTCCCAACGCCAAGCAGAGGGTTTTCTTTAATCATTTTAAATGATCTTTCCCATCCGCTGGTTCTTCCTTTTTCCCCATGACTGATTGTTTTTAATCTTGTCACAAAATCAACGTAATAATCAGCGTATACAGGATTTTTTGCTTGATAAAGTTTGCGCGTTCCCGTAAACAAAAGGAAAACTACAAGCAATGTGAAAACAACTCCGACGAATATTAGTAGAATTTTTCGTTTCTGATTTTTTCTATAATATTGAATAACAATAAATGTAACGTAAACAATTGTTAAAAAGATTGAACCTAAATAAAAAGTACGAGTACTTAAGAATAAAGTTGAAAGAAGAGCAAAAAAAATAGAAATTATTCCGATACTCCGAAGCCAGCGTTTTTCAAAAGTCAGTAGCCAGAGGGCAAAGGGGATTTTTACAAATATTGCAGCAGATAAGATATTCTTATTTGAATAAACTGATTTTATTGCACCCATTGTTGGACCTGTTCCAGCTAAAATCGATGTAACAATGTTGTTATACACCGTAACTGAATCGACAATCAACAGTAAACTCATCGCAGCAGCCAAATGCTTTAAATACCGAGGATCACTTCTTAGTATGATAGAGATATTATATGCTGCAGAAAAAATTGTAAAGAGTTTTGAAAAGTTAATAATTGACTCATAAATATTAATGGCCTTTATAAAGGATAACAAGCTAACTATGAGAAAAAGAAAATAAACAAAACCAATTTTGTTTTTAAAAAATGACAGATGAGGTTCTTCATTAATGCGCATTTCTTTTTGAGAAATTATAAAAATATATGCCAGTAAGTTTAAAAGCGAAAAGGAAAAAAATTTGGGACCCAGTGAATCGAGGGTATTCAAATTTGGGGTGATCACAGTAATAAAGCCGTAAAGCAGAATAATCAAACTGTACGAAAACTTTATAGATGAAGTCGTCTGCCGGGTCTTCTCTGTTTTAATTTGCTTTTTATTCGGTTTGGTCATCTATTCAGCATTGAAATTGTTCATGATTTAAATTTAATTCTTGAAACTATCGGGATAATAAAAAAATAGTATAAAAATGCACTTGGTTTATTTATCAATGTTCGTAAAGTAGTAATTTTAATGATCCATTTATTTTTAATTGAAAAGAAACCTCGTACTTGAAAATTAATTTCAATATTATTCTTTTGAAACAACGAAATAACCTCTTGTGTCCATTGCCCCTTTATAATTCCATTTAAATAATTAATTGGTGAATCAATTGATGTTGCAACTCTCAGGAAATTAACCTTTTTTAGATGCGCTCGCTTGCTTCCGAATAACTCAAACATCCACGCATTCTCATTTTTATTTAATAATGATAAAATGACTTCCTTCCTCCACAGGCCTGCCTGCATGCTGACTTTATAATCCGAAAATTGATCCACCATGAGAAGTCCCTGATGATTGGATTTCTTTGAACAACCTGGGGGCCCATTTACAGTTAAATATATCGCATCAATTGAATCATCTTTTTCCATAAGTCGAGAAAGTTCATCAATCCGATTGCTGTCAACTGTCTTTTGAATAAAAAAGTCATCCATGAATATTAAAACAAGTTCTGTCTCAATTTTATTAAGTGTATTGATTAAAATCTGAGCCCAGGTTAACCTTCCTTTTTCCGCTATTGATGATTTTGTTGGGGTCACATTAAACTTTTTAAATTTGAAATCTTTATTTTCTGTTGTTAAATAAATATTCAAATCTTGATCGTTCCAGAAATTTTCATATAAAGTAAAAAAAGGTATCCAACAATCTTCAAATGAATCACAACTGGTAATTAAAAGAGAGAAATTTTTCATTTTAGTTTTATATTCTGAATTAAATCAGATTGCAGAAGCATGTTGCTGTATCCTTTGTTCCCAATCAATAACTATGGTTTGATAAGCCAAATTAATTTATAATTTAAACCCGGCTGTCATAGCATCACCATAAAACATTTTCACGGTATCCAGGGAATAGGTATCAAGATCATAACCAACCATGGCTAACTTCTTTAGAATATCATTGGTAACAGTGATTATTTGACAACTTACAGAATCTGCATGAAAAATATTCAGCAGTTCTCTTGGGCTTGCCCAGATTAATTCTGAATTCGGATTGATTTTAATCATTTCAACAGCTGCCGCCAAGAGTGGAATCGGATCAACACCTGTGTCGGCAATACGTCCGGCGAAAACCGAAATGTATGAAGGAACATCAGAATTCAGACTTAACACAACATCTCTTACCTGTGCAAGCGTCATTAGTGCCGTTACATTCAGTTTTACTCCATTATTACTTAAATCTTTAATTATCCTGCACGTTGAAAGACTTTGCGTATTTGTAACTGGTATTTTTACATAAACATTTTCACCCCATGTTGAGATTTTCATTGCCTGACGATACATCTCGTCCAAATCATCAGAAAATACCTCAAAGGAGATGGGTTTATCCCTTACCGTCTTTAAAATATCGATGGCAAACGATTCATAATCTGTAATTCCTGCTTTCTTCATCAAAGTTGGATTTGTCGTAAGACCCTTTATAAAAGGTTTCTCATACATCTCTATCATTCCGGCTTTGTCAGCCCCGTCAGCAAAGATTTTCACTTTAAGCGATTCTAATTTCCTCATGGTTTTATGATTTAAAGTGTGAATAATGTTCGTTAGAATTGATCATTTCAACTGCCTCCATGAAACTTGAACAAACGAAATCCGGTTCTACATATTTTTCGTCATACTGATAATCAATCAAGACTGTTTTAATACCAGCATTTTTTCCGGTTTCAATGTCTCGCCACCTGTCGCCAATGATGTATGATAAACTTAAATCTATGTTCCATTTCTCTGCAGCACTAATAATCATGCCTGGTTTAGGCTTCCTGCACGTACAATTATCGGAAGAATCGTGCATGCAGCAATAAACATCGTCAAGTATCAAATTTCTTTGTAGAAAACTATTCATTTCCGAAACAAGTTCGGCACTGGTTGTTCCCCTTGCCACATCGGGCTGATTTGTTACTAGTATGAGAATAAATCCATAGGCTTTAAGTTGTTGAGCACCCTCCTTGACTCCATTGATAATTTCCATTTCAGCCATGCATTTTGGAGGATAGGGTTTCCCGTCTCTAACGACAGGTTTATTCAGTACACCGTCCCTGTCAAGGAAAACAGCCTTTACTTTTGAGTTGATTCCCATTTTGTTTGTCTTGCTTTCAATTTTGGATGAGAAACAAGCAAATGCCATACAAGAGCCTGAAATGCCTCTGTATGCGGTGTTATTGTCTCAGCATTTACTGTTGGAATTATTACAGCTGCATCAGCAACTTTTGCCGTATATCCTCCGTCCCTCCCAACAATGCCGACAATTTTGGCATGAACCTCCTTTGCAAGTTGTAAAGCTTTTACAAGGTTAGGGCTTATGTTTTTTTCAATATTTCCGCCCCCTACTGAAAGAATAAATATCGCATCATCTTTATTTATTTTACTGATTTTCAGCCACTCTGAAAAAACCGTATCCCAACCTTCATCGTTAGTTCTAGCAGTCAGCTCAGAGACGTTGTCGGTGGGAGCGTAAGATTCAATGCCGACAATTTTTCTAAAATCATTTACGGCATGAGATGCATTCCCGGCACTTCCTCCAACTCCCAGAAAGAATAATCGGCCGTTGTTTTCTCTCACCTCAGCAATAATTTGCGCCATTTTCTCAATAACGTCATCATCGATTTTATTAATAATGGCAATTGCGTCATTCAAATGTTGTTTTGAATAGGTCATCATGGTTTTTGGGGTTTTAAAAAGTTTGTAAGCTCGTGAATACCTTGAAATGAACCAATTTCATAAAACCGTTCCTTTATCTCAAATCCAAGCAGTTTCCCTGAATTTGCGAGATCTTCGTAAATCTCCGCCAGATCAAACTTTGTATCTTTGTTATATGACTGGAAGTGCTTTTTTTGCAGAATGCCCAAACCATAGTCAATATATTCCATGTTTGATGCAAATTGCTTTTTTGAATATTTTTGAATCTCATGATTTATAAAAACCACATTGCTTTTATCAAATTTGTTATCGTTTTTAAATACAGTCATTAATCCTTCTTTATTATTTTGATAAAATGCATTTTGAATTGCCTTATAATCTGTATTTAAATATGAATCGCCATAGGTTATAAAAAAGACATCGGGGAGGTAAGGCAAGGCCCTGTTAATGGCGCCTCCTGTTCCTAATAATATTTCCCCATCAAATGAATAGGTGATTTGTACATCATTTATTCCTTTCCAATTCTTTATTACATCTATTATCAGTTCACCGAGATGCCCTAAGCAATAATGAACATGAGTGATCCTTTGTTCTTTAAATAAATTTAATTGATGCAAAACAAAAGGAGATCCGTGGATCGGTAATAAACTCTTTGGAAGAGATTCTGTCATAGGCCACAGGCGCGAGGCCAATCCACCTGCAAGTACAACAATTGGCAACATCATCCAAGCATCACTTTTGTACCTTCAAAATCAAATCTGAATCTGACCTCTTGTAAACCTGCGAGCTTCATGGCATGTCGCAATTTATTCCTGTCAACTGCATAAAAAAGTAAAAACCCTCCTCCTCCGGCACCAACGAGTTTACCTCCATTTGCACCGTTTTTCAAACCTAACTCATACCATTCATCAATTTGGGGATTGCTCATGCCCTTACTCCGTTTTTTCTTATGCTCCCAGTGTTCATGCATCACCAACCCGAACTCTTCAACCCTGCCATGCTCAAGTAACTCCATACTTCTGTATCCCAGCTCCTTGACATAATGAAGATTTTCAATCATCGCCTTATCATCGGATATTGATTTTTCTTTTTGGTCTTTGAGTATGGAACTTGCACTTCGGGAGAAACCGGTGAAAAACAAGAGCAGGTTGTCTTCAAGGTCGTAAAGGGTATCAGGTGAAATATTTAAAGGGGACACTATGACACGTTCATCTTTACAAAAAGTGAATTTAGTAATACCTCCATATGCAGCAATATATTGATCCTGTTTACCAATAGGCTCCCCAAGCCGGTCAATTTCAATTTCACACGCCAATTCTGCAATTTCATTGGTGTGAAGCATCTGCTTATGGTAATAATGGAGCGCTTTAATAAGGGCAGTTGTAAAACTCCCTGAAGATCCCAAACCGGTTCCTGCAGGAATATCAGCGAGTGTAGTAATCTCTATTTGAGCAGGATTTTCATTGAAATCCCTTAATGCTTCCCTGATAATCCTGTGCTTTACCTCCTCAATTTTCGTTACATTCTCAATATTTGAATACTTCAGATAAATACCAGGTGAGAATGGCTTTGTGATGGTAACAAATACATATTTGTCAATGGCTGCTGACAACAAAAATCCTTCGTTATTCCGGTAGTAGGATGGCAAATCTGTTCCACCACCTCCGAAAGTAATTCTTAAAGGGCTACGGGTTATAATCATATCCTGACTTGTTATAGATCGTATTAATAACTTTTAAATTTGCAATCGCATCAGGAATCCCCGGAACCGGATTTCTGTCTTCGCGGATATCTTTAAGAAACTCCATAAATTCAATATTCCATGAATCATCAGATCTGGGGTACTCCCAAATGCAAGTTTCCGGCGGTCCCATTTCAGGTAACATTTTATAATAAGAAAGGCGTTCTGTTCCATAGCTTCCTCCCAGTCCACTGATATCAAGTTTCCCATGTTTCCCGTACACTTCAAAACTAAATAAATTTTTCCATTCAGTGCAGGTTGCCTGCAAGAAGGCTGTTTGTCCGGTTGCTGTGCGAAGGATTAAAAATGCATTATCATCGACTGGCATATCCCAAAAATAGGTACATGCGGCACCTTCAGACATTGTAAAATCTCCTAAAAACATCCTTGAAAGGTCAATCAGATGAGATCCCTGGTCAATTAACTCGCCACCTCCTGAAAGCGAAGGGTCTGCCCGCCATTCTTTGTTATAACCAATCCGGCCACCATGACCATACCGTCCTCTGATAAACATGAGTTCTCCCAAAACCCCGGACTGAAAAATCTCTTTTGCTTTTCTGAAGGATGGATGATACCGATGATTAAAGCCAACCCTTACTTTACATTTGTTCGCGATGGCCAGTTCATTTAATCCGTCTAACTCCCGGAAAAAACGACCAGCCGGTTTTTCAACCAAAACATGTTTTTTATATTCCAGGCTTTTTCTGATAAGTTGAGGCAAAGCATTATGCGTGGCAGCCAAAATGACAATATCAAAATCTACGGATTGCAACAATTCTTCGCCATTTTCAAAAAACGGAATTCCTCCATGTTTTATTGAAAATCCCTTTGCTGTATTCAAATTGATATCAGCACATGCAACCAGTTTAGCATCTCCCAGGGCCATCGCTCGCTTATTCCCTATAAGACCGCATCCGATAATCGCTACATTCATTTTTCTGTTTTTGTTCATTGTTTTAATCTGTTTTCCAGGTCTTTCCCCGATCCTCAGGAATTATTCTTCGTAAAGTATAAATATCTGATGAATTCAATTCCTCAACATGTTCAGGAAGCGATTCCCATGGGTCCCAAACAGCACTTATCAATTTCCCGGTGATGCCATCGCTCATAGAGGAGGCAAGAAAAACAGCCAACTCTACACCACGGCTTATCGGGGCTCCTCCGCTCTCTTTTTGCTTCAGGGCTCTCTGGTAAAAGGCATTTCCGACTTTTCCCGGACCAACAGCGAGAATTTCATCAAGCATACGGGTATTTAAAGCCCCTGGTGCCAATGCATTCACATCAATGCGATATTCCCTGACCTCTTCGGCCAATGTCTCAATGAAACGAACAATCGCAGCCTTTGATACTGCATACGCACTTATCCTTGGAAGTGGATTCGTTGCCCCCCCCCCTGATAATTGAATAATTTTACCATGCTTTTGCTCAATAAAACCCGGTAAAACAGCCCTAACCATCAGCACAGAACCAAAAATATTAATCTCAATTGTCCGGATCCATTCATCCCAATCAACTTCATTTATTACACCCTTTGGACCATAAATTCCGGCGTTATTTACCAATATGTCAATTTTTCCGAATGTGCTTAACGTAGTCTGAACAAAATCATTGACTTCTGCTTTATCAGAAACATCGACCTTAACAGCAAGAATTTTTTGATTATGCGAGGCAAGAAGATTAAGCTCACAGGCTACTTCGTTAAGCAATGATTCATTCCTTGCACAAATGGCGACATTTGCACCAACCCTGATATATGATTTTGCAATCTCTAAACCAAAGCCCTGATTGGCTCCTGTAATTATTGCTACTTTATTTTTTAACACACCTTTCATGATTATTGCTGGTTAAGCAGGGACCCCTACTGTAAAATATTGAAACCGGGAGTCTTTTGCAATTTGCGATAAGAAATGGTTTGCATCAATGATGATCAGATTATTGGTGACCTCAGCCATCCTATCAGGGTCAATTTCTTTATAAATTGGCCATTCTGTTGAAAGAACTAAAATCTGTGCCCCCTTGAGTGCCTCCACCTCATTATCAAATACGTTTACCTTTCCTGACCAGCTTTCAGGAAGATCCTTAACAACAGGGTCGTGAACATTGATGCTGGCCCCTTGCATTATAAGCCATTCACACAACTCAACCGCCATTGAACGACGTAAGGTATTTGTGCCTGGTTTATAGGTTAATCCCCAAATTGCAATGCTGCATTCTGACAGTGATGAACAACAAAGTTCAATTTTTCGTTTCGTCCAATTTTTATGTTCATCATTGCTGAATTTTACAGCATTCAATAACAGACTCTTTAACTCGAACCCTTTACTGATTTTTGTCAGATATGAAATGTCCCTCGCAAGAGTCCCCCCAGCGAAAGCTGCTCCTGGAGAAAGATATGCTTTGGGGCCAATACGAATCTCAGACTTCAGTCCACGCTCAACCTCCCTGGCATCTGCACCAACTGATTCACAAATTGAGGCCAGTTCATTGGCAAATGTCACAGAAATAGCAAGAAACGCATTAATGGCATGCTTGGTCATTTCTGCAGATTCGACACGCATCCATTCAATTCGTGACGTGATTGGGCTTAGTAAATTATGGATAATCATCCTGTCACGATCTTTTCGGACTCCCACAACAATGCGGTCCGGATGAAGAAAAATATCAATGGATTTACCAAGGCGTAAATTTTCGGGCATACTGGCAAAACCTAAGTTTTTATCAGGATAATTCTTGGAAGCTATGGCTTCCAGCCGTCGAACTGACCCGACAGGCATTTGTGATGAAACTAAAACGGTTGTTCCAACGGGTAAATGCGGCAAAGTCATTTCTATTTGAGAAATTACAAATTCAACATTTGCAACATCCTCTTCATCAACAGGAGTATCGTAAGTGATCCAAAGAAGATCGATATCCGAAACCGCATCAATTATTCGGTCAGTAAACTTAAGATTATTATTATTTAATCCCAGCTGTATTAAATCATTCAGTCCTGGTTCAAAAATGGGTGCATTCCCTTTAGCTAATTCCTGAATAATGTTTTTATCAAAATCCAGTCCAACAACTTTATTTCCCAATGAAGCAATACATGCAGCGGTAACACTGCCAAGATGCCATAATCCTTGTACACATACTTTCATAACTGTTTTTCAAATTACAGAATTAATAAATATCATTGCTCAATTAAATTATCTGCTTTTTGTTAACCATGAATTTTTTTGAAGATACTCTAAAGTTTTTATTATTCCCTCCCGGATTGTAACTTCCGGCTGCCATCCTAAATCCCTGATCTTTTGACAATCCAAAAAGATAAAAGGATTATCACCCACCCATCCCCTGTCTCCGCCGGTAAATTTTAATTTTGGACTGACATTCATATGCTTGGTTATCCAATGAATGCTATCGGTCACCTGGCAATACTCATCAGTCCCAAGATTAAAAATATTCACGCGCTCTTTGGCCCTTTCCAACGCGATCAGAATGGCCTTGATGCAATCCTGAACATACAGGTATGATTTTTTTTGCTTTCCATTACCCAATACGAGCAAATTTGTATCATCCTTTTGCAAACTTTGGCAAAAATCAAAAACATGACCATGCGTGTACCTTTCACCCAATATGGATACAAACCTGAATATCCAGGACTGAATGCCATAGCCTTCACAGTATGCCTGAATTAACCCTTCACATGCAACTTTTGAAGCCCCGTATAATGAAGTTTGTATTGGAAACGAAGCATTTTCAGGAGTAGGAATGATCTGGGCTTCACCATACACTGATCCTGTTGAAGAAAATACGATTTTTTTAATGTTGTTTTTACGCATTGCTTCTAAAACATTATAAGTAACAATGGTGTTCTGTTCAAGGTCTTTGAAAGGATGTTTTAATCCATCTTTTATATCTGCATTGGCGGCAAGATGAAAAACAATATCACAACCTTCTATTGCAGATGAAATGGAATCTAAATCCAAAAGATCGCTTGTGATCAGTTTAAATTTATCGTGCTGAAATGCCTGCTGCAGAAATTCTTTTTTCCCTGTTGACAGGTTATCATACCCGATCACTTCAACTCCAAGACTAAGCAGTTTGTCAGTCAAATTACTTCCAATAAACCCGGCTGCACCAGTTATAAACGCTTTCATTTTTTTAGTTTTTTCGTATTCATAGTTGTACTTTATCTATCGGGAATTGGGAATATTGACAATCTATATTACTAATCGAATTATATCATGTTTAACTTCAACTTTATATTGACTGTTTTTACTTTTAACATAATTAGTCAATTCTTTAATTGTAGGATAATCACCTTCCCCAACAAAACATCGGGCATCATCAATCAGAATTACATGCTTTAAATTCACATTATTCAAGATTGCCTCCAATTCTTCAAATATAGGGCATTCTTTGGCCCCTTTTGAAGTTACTCCTCCTGAATAATGTCCATCCAACCAAAAAATTACAGGGTCACTGATTTCCATTAATATTTCCGGAATAATTTTTCCGCTATCGCCTTGAACTATAGTGATATTTGCGTCATTTATGAACCGCTTCTTTGCTTTCATGATTAGAATAGAATCTATCTCAATCGAGATGATCCTTGTAAACTTTTTCTTAAGCGCTTCAACCATATCACCAAAATAAGTTCCTGTTTCAATTAAGGTTGAATACTGGTACTTCTTTTGATATTCAATAATTTCATTTTGCTTAACAATGTGAGGCGGCGGAATTGGACATCCATTTTTTCGCCATTTTCTAAGTTGCTTTTTCCATAATATTTTTTTCAAATTGTTTAATACAAATTGAGGAACAATAAATCTCAAATAATTTTTAATATCTTCTTGCATATTGTTAAAATTTTACTGTTAGAGTTTTTTATCAACCAAAACTACTGTCAGACCATTCATAATTTGTTTAGGAAATAATTTCAATTTGAAATGCCGAATTGCGGAGTTTAATAAATAGTTAAGAAAGTACCACTGTTTATTAATCCTGTTAACACCCGGTAACTTATTATAAAGTCCGTAGACTTTTGTGATGGTATGCAATCTCCTTGAGGATAATTGATTATTTGATAAACGATAACTTGCCAAATCATAAGGTACCAGAAATGCTTCTACCCCCTTTGATAATAATAACAGCCACCAAATCGTGTCATCATATGCATCTTTATTCCATATCGAAATAATATCGTCTGTTAGAAGTTCTCTTCTTATTACTACTGTCAACGCATATATTCCTCTTTTTCTTAAATATTGCCTGTAAGTGAATGATTTATTTGTTGGCAGAAGAATGCTTAATCGTCGTCCGTCCTTTTGCAGTTCACGGCATAAGGTATAGGTAAAATCTAGATTTCCAGCCTCCATCTCGCTGATTTGGATTTGGAGCTTATCCGGGTGCCAGAGGTCATCTGCATCCAGAAATGCAATATACTTTCCTCTGGCAGCCTTAATTCCGGTATATCTGGCATGAGCGGGACCTTTGTCATCTTTGTTTACAAGGAGTTTAACTCTGGCATCTGATTCAGAATAATGATTTATGATTGTGATTGAACGATCATCAGACCCGCCATCAATAAGCAACAATTCCCAATTTGCAAATTTTTGCATCAGGACACTTTGAATCGTACCCTCAAGGTATTGTTCCGAATTGAATACCGGAGTAATAATTGAGACAGTGACTCTGGAAATTGACATATTCAATTATAATATTTAAAAAACCTTCTTTTCAGACTATTAACCAATTTAACATTAAAAAGAATTTCTATAGCTTTCCTGAGATAGGGATTAACATACGAACGAACAATAGCTTTCATATAAGGATCCCCTAACGTTCGTCTCATGATAAATATCTCATTGCTATGCTGTAAATTAACCCTACTTGAAATCCCGCTTAAATTATATTTAGTCAGACAAATATCAACAATTTTAAACGCAACAACTTTACGGATGGTAGCAAAGAATATTTGATCAGAGGAATATTTAAATCCTTCATCATAACATCCCAACGATTTATAAATGTTTTTTCTTACCAATATTGATTGGTGCGGCCAAATGCTTTTTGCAGTAGGTTTAAATATATATCCATTATTATCCTCAAGATTATATGCATATTGCGAAAAAACAACGATCTGTTCTGTCTTGAATTGACAGAGAAAGGAATTATCAAACACTTTTTTGGCGGGCTCAGATAATAAATCCCCTGAGTTTAATACCATAATCCATTCGCCGGTCGCAGCATTAATCCCCATGTTTTGAGCCGGGAATACCCCTTTTGCTTTGTCTTTTAAATATAAAAGACTTATTCTGGGTATTTTCCTAATTGAGGTATCTAATATTTCGTTTGTATATTTTTCATTCCCTCCATCGACAATAATAATTTGAATAGGAATAAGGCTATTTTGAATAATTGAGTCCAAGGTTATCTTTAACGCTGATTGATCATTAAAGGTTGGTACAACAATTGAGATAAGAAAATTTTCGTACATTACATTAATTCATGTTCAGGCCACATTAATTTAGAATACATTAAACAAATGTCAAAGTAAATTGATAAAAGTATCGACATCGTTACTTCTAATAAAAGATGCATTTCGTGATAAAAAACTGATATCTTTTCCCCACCAGGGTTTCAGTTCAAGTTTTTCAATTATTTCGTTAGAAAACCTAAACCTGATATGCTTGGATGGAACTCCGGCAACTATTTCATAGGGAAGAACATCCTTTGTAACAATGCTTCCAGCTCCAATAACAGCCCCATTACCGATCGTAACTCCATCAAGGATAAGCGCATTTGTTCCTATCCATACATCATTACCAATAACAACAGGCAGGAATTCGGTGTAATAATTTTTATCAGAAAAAGTTAGCTTTGTAGGAGCATTTATACTATAAAAAGCTGGATGCGTGGATATCCAATTCATTGGATGTTTCCCCAATCCACCTATTTTTACATTGGGTGCAATTGAACAAAAAGCACCAATCCGGGTATTTGAAATCTGCCCCCCCGATATATAGGAAAATCTTCCTAAAGAAGTATTGTCTAAGATTGCATTTCCGGATAAACGATTATACTCAGAAAAACTACAGTTAGGATATGCAAATGTGAAAATTCCTGCTTTGAACCCTGGAATTTTAAGTTTACAGATATGCCGCCGAAATAAAATCCATAAAATACGTCGAAAAAAACTTCTCATTAAAAATTACTTTTTACACGGTCCATATATAATGAAGGCGGGTTTATTCCTTTACAAATCCAATTTATTCTTCATTTTATCAAATTCACTAAAACTTAAACATTCAAATACATCAAGATAACTTCCCTGGCTCAAATTATATATTTTAATATTACATTTTTCCGAGGATGCCTTTATTGTATAATAAATATTCCACATTCTATGCATCAATGAAATAATATCAAAATAATTAAATCCTATCAGTACATCCATCGGATCTCTTTCATCTGAGTAAAAATGTTTTGAATAGTCAGGACTTGCCAACCAATCATGGTCAAATCCGAGTAATAATATTTCATTGAACCCCATGTAAAAAGCAACCTGAATAGCCAATTGTGCGGTGGTTTGATAAGCTAAGGTTTTGTGATCAAGTAAAAATCGGTTATTACCCCATATTGCTGACTCATAACCAGGAAAAACATAATGTACTAAATCAGGTTTTGAGATCTTTGACAATTTATTATAAGACGAATAATGCAACCAATAAGAATGACTGTCAGTGCCTTCAATGCTTTCAATAAATGAAGATTCCGACCATCCTCTAGAACCATAGGGTTCACCAATGCAATGGGCAATTATTTCAACCTTGTCTTTCCAATCTGCTTTTTCAAAAGAATTCATTACTATCACTTTCTTTCCCTCAAGTAGCTTCAAATCAACTGTTTTCAAAGATGGACCGTTACCTAAAATTATAATCTGTTCTCCGGCGAATTTGTTATCCCATACCCTATTACGGTTGAGAATTCTTTTAAATCTAAAATAATTAATACTATTGCGATTAGATTTCAAAAAATCCAAAATGATCGGAGGTGTAATACTGCCAATTATTTTTTTTCTTCGGTCCATCCTTTTTAAAGTCCTATTTTTAGTTTCCTGAAGGTAATTATCTTTTTCGATGATATGGGACTACTCACTGAACTAATTCCAAGTAAAAAAAATATAATGGGCATCCCTGTAAAAACAGTAGTGGAAACGAATAGTTGAATATAAATCAGAAAAATGATCAAACTAAATTTTTTTATTACAAATGGCCTCAAATTCAATCCATATACGTTAATCAAAAATAAAAATGTTCCTAGAATCCCAATTTCAAAAATCAATTGTAGCAATAAACTTTCAAGTCCCCTGTAAAAGCCAATAATATGTCGCAAAACTTCAGGGGAACTTGTAAGCCCCCTTCCGATACTAATCGTAATTATAGTTAAATTACTTAAAAAAATACTTAAGAGTGACATTCGATCTTTAGCTGAGCCTCGATCATTCCCCGACAATCGGTGAATATATGAAATTAAAGTATCTCCAAATTCAGATATTAAAAATGGAGACAATAGTAAAATAAAGAATATTATTATCAGTTGATTTTTTTGCTTGCTTTGAAGAAATTCTTTGAGCATGATTAAAAAAGCGATAATAACCAATAGTCTTGACTGCGATATCAATGTAACTATAAAATTCAGGGAGGTGGAAAAAAGATAAACATTCTTCCCGTTCGAAAGCAAAATTACGGAATATAACATACTTGTAATAACAAAAGGCCCTTCGATTGCATTTCCAAGCGAAAATCTGAATATTTCAACTACTGTTTTATTTCCTAATAGTTTATAAAAACTGTCAATATTAATATAATTCTTTAATAGTAAATAATAGAACACCAGTGTAACAATATTAAACAAATTTACCCCATAAGCCAGGAAAATAAATATTTTATTATTCTTCTCTTCGGCCTTCAAATAAGCACCAAGTTTATAGAATGCAATACACCCTAATAAACTTAAAAATGTTGTCAGATAATAGTTAAATTTTGATATAGGTGAAATTAGAGAAAGCAAGATGATGTATATTATAAAGAAAACAAAGAGACGAAAATTGAATCTGGAATGTAGAAATATGAAAATTAATACTGGGGCAATAATAAGTCTTAAACTGATTGAAAATATTTGAATGAATTTAGGAAGCAGCATTTGTGCACAAAACAGAGTTGGTATGATAAATAAAAAAAGAGCAATGCCCAAATTTTTACTAAATTGTTTGTTCATTTGTAATCGCCCTGTAAAACTAAATTTTTCTACCATGGCATGCGATAAATTTTACTGCTTACGAACCACGAAAAAACAAAAAGTAAAAAAAACGACAGACTATATGCCAATGAAGCACCAACAGACCCAAATCTCATAATTAAGAAGTAATTGGCTGGTATGGTAATCACTCCTACAAACAAAGTGACAAAAGCCTGATAATATGTTTTTTCTGCATAAGTTATGTAATTTGTGACCATAAAGTACATGCCTTGAAATACGAAACCAGGAATGATGTATACACATAACTTTAAGGCAGAATAGAAGTTATGATTGATGAACAAGTTGAATATGAATGGTAATAAAAAGTAGAATATTATCCCAGAAATTGTCAAAACCAAAAAATATAAGTAAGTTAATCTAACGATTTTTGATTTTACGTCCAAGTTTTCTTTCTTTAGATTATTGTACAACCAGGGAATATAAGCACTGTTAAATGAAACCGTAAAAAAGCTGATGATGCTTCCAACTTGCACGGCCACGGCATACAATCCCACGGCCTTGATGTTTTCTAATTGTAGAAGAAAAACCCGATTGGTCAGGATTATCATTGCAAAACCCAATGCATGAGGAATAAGACCGCTGCCAAATTTGATGGCGTGTTTAAAAAAATTATAATTAAAGGAAAAAATAATTTCCCTTCTTACAAAAAGAATAATAATTGCTACGAAAGCAATAGAAAGGGAGGAGGTTATTTGAGCAATGAGCCTGCCTTCCCATTTGTAATGAAGAAAAACGATAAGAAGAAAAGAAATTACAAAATTAAAAACCGATTGTGAAATCTGAGTTAATCCATAGTTTAATGGTTTGACTTTAACTTGATTTATTGTTAAAAATATCAATATTATAAATTGGGTAAAACAATAAAACACACATAAAAGCATCCAGCCTGTATCAATGCTTGTATATTTGAAAATTATATCCCTGAGTAATATACAAAGCAATGAACATATTACAGCACTGACAGTACTAACAATAACACAGGTTCCGATATAAGTTGAAATATTATTCCTGTCATTGTAAAATTGTCTTGCAATCGCACCTTCCATATTTATTCCAACGAAAGGAGCAAGAAAAATACTGACAGCAGAGAACATGGTTAAAATACCATATTCTGAATTTGATAAATATTTAGTCAGTATTGGTAAAAGAAGAAATGGTATTGATGCGTTTAATAAACTTGATACCGTATATACCCCAGAGGTTCGCAGCAATGACGACTTTGCAATTTTTCCTAATTGCATCATTTAGGTTCCTCTTAATTTCTTTCTGATTGCCAATTCACTTTCAAATATTTTCTTAACTCCATCACCCAAATATTGTTTAACTGAACTAATTTGTTTGAACAGTTTATCCATCCCCTGAATTTCCACACTTGAAGACTGATCCGTTCCCCACATTTTATGATCCAATGTAATATGACGTTCAATTACACTTGCTCCCAAACTAACTGCCAAAGTAGTGGAATCAAGTCCAAATTCATGACCACTATAACCAACTAAACAATCATATCGGGATTTTAACATTGGAATCACCAACAGATTTAATTCTTCGTTTTTTGCAGGATAAGAAGAGTTTGTATGCAAAAGGACGAATTGTTTGGAATATTTGATTAATAAATTCACCGCTTTGTCTATCTCCTCCATTGTACTCATCCCTGTCGATAATATAATTGGCAAATTTGTTTTGCAGCATTCTATAATTAACTCATTATTTGTTAAATGCGCTGAAGGTATTTTAAGATATGGAAGCTCGTATTTTTGCAAAAATTCCAAACTGTCTATGTCCCATACCGATGCACTCCAATCAATCGGCTTTTCTTTACAATAACTGTCAATGTAATCATACTCATTTCTTTCGAATTCAACTTTATATTTGTATTGAAGATATGTCATCCTTCCCCAGGGAGTATCTTTTTCTACATTTTTTTGATGCTCAGGCGTAGATTTATCAGGATTTCTTTTCTGAAATTTCGCACAATCCCAGGAGCATGAAAAAGTGGCATCGATTAATTTTTTTGCGATTTGTAAATCGCCATTATGGTTTATCCCAATCTCGGCAATCAAATAGGGCTTTGTCAGTTTAGAGAAATCAATCATATTTTCATTTTTTTAGGTTACTAAATTAAAAGGTATTACCAACTTGTCCAGCCCCCATCAACCATTAAAATTGAGCCAGTCATATATGCAGAATTATCTGAGCATAAATACTCAATCAATCCGTTAAGCTCACTTTTATCCATCATTCGCTTCATTGGCGATAATTTCTTAAAGCGATCTTCAAAATCCCTACCTTGCTTATGTTTAACACCATGTGGTATCACGCAATTTACCCTTATGCCAGGGGCCAAATGAACTGCTAGATGTCGAGTTAATTGAGGGACCGCAGCCTTTGAAATAACATAACGGATATCCTTTTCTTCACCATTATATAATACAGGATTTGCTGATACCACCGAATAAGTTGAGGCAAAGTTGATAATACCTTTTGCCATTTTCTTGTTGCTTTTTGCAAAAGCTCGGCATACAGAAAATAAGGATATTGTATTTACATTAATAAATTGAGCTAATGATTCTAATGAAATATCAAACATTGATTCCCTTTTTTTCCCGGCAACTACATGATCATTAATGGCAAAGCAATTGATCAAATATGATGCATTGTTTTTTTTAAAGAAATCTTTTACAAACGCTTCGTCTGTTAAATCATGCCCAATTGTAAAATCAACTTCAGTTACTGTAAAACCTTTTTTATTTAGATGTCTCGTTAGTTCAGTACCAATTAAACCACGGGACCCCGTTATTATAACCTTTTCCATTGTTATCTTGATATTTTTGAGATTAAATTTTTAAGAATATTGGCTTTTTGCTCGGCTAATTCCAAACTTCTATAATTTGTTTTAAATTGCATCAACTTGGGTTGTATCGCTTCTGCAACAGGGCATAAACCCTTGTAATAGTCAAGTCCTTTGTAGACCTCGGGGTACCTTTCTTGATATGCTTTATTTTGAATGACCGGTTCAAGATAAGGGATGCTCCAAGCGCCATATATACCATCACCCCCAGCTTCTATGTACATTCTTCGAAAATCCTGCCAGCTTATGCCTAACTTTTCTTTTCCCTCATAAATTACGCCTAATGTGTAATATGAGTTTGTACAATAATCCGGCGTTTTCTGGGGAATTAAAAAGTTGGTTTCATTCATAATTTTAATAAATATTTCAGCCGATTTTATTCTTAAATCAATTAAATGATCAACCCTTTCCAGTTGTGCCAGGGCTATTGCTGCGTTAAATTCCGGCATTCTGTAATTCCAGCCCAATACATCATGCCTTTTATAGTCGGGATCCTGAAATACTTCCTGTTTCAGTCGTATTCTCCCCTCTTCGGCTTTAAGGTTTTTAAACCCATGCCCACCAACTTTTCTTACCATTTCGGCATATTTCTCATTATTTGTAATAATCATACCACCTTCTCCACATGAAATGTGTTTTGTGTTTTCAAAACTATAGCTTGCCATATGGCCTATGGTTCCTGTCAGCCTGCCTCGGTAGGTACTTAGCAGACATTGTGCATTATCTTCAATTACAACGAGGTTGTGACGGTTTGCAATAGCCATTATTCGATCCATTTCAGCCGGGAGCCCGTAAATGGAAACAACGATAATCGCCTTGCTCTTTGGAGTTATTTTTTTTTCAAGATCTTCCGGATCCATTGTAAATGTATCGTGATTTACATCAACAAATACCGGGACTGCGTTAGCGTGAAGTGTTGCTGTTGCATCCATTATTACAGTGATTGCTGGCGACAGCACCTCGTCTCCAGGACCAACACCAGCCGCTTCAAGTGCGGCATGCAGCGTGGAGGTTCCAGAGTTAAGGGCTACTCCATATTTAACGCCGAATTTTTTTGCAAATTCCCGTTCAAAGGCCTGATTCCAATTACCACCGGTTGCTGACCAACTTTCGGAATTGAGTACTTTTTCTAAATAGGCTAATTCATTGCCTAAATATTTTGAGGGGTTGACTAAATTTGACATTTTCTGTTCTCCTTTCAATTTTAATGTTGTTTTCATTTTTTGGTTATTAGCCCATTGTTGTTGCCGAAAGAAATTGATTTCCTTTAATTTTGGCTCTTTATCTATAATGTCAATAATTTCTTCAAGTTCCAGATATACTTTAGATTTATTGCCTCTTTTAGCGACTTCCCTGAAAAATGTGAGGTCTTCTTCGTAGTCAAGCGTCATTCTAATGTCATTGCGGTAATATTTTCCAGGAACATTCTCAAGATTTTCGACTTTGAACAAGCCCGTATCGGTGAAATAAACCCACATCATTTCCGTGTCATCTGAATCTTTAATTTCACATACTTTTTTAAGTGCACTTACTTTTATTCCATATGTGAAAGCTCCGGTAACCAATCCCCCATCCTGAATAAAATCAGAGTTTTTTCTCTCAAATTGTTCAAAAGCAAGATCAATTAAAAATGGTTCACAGAATGTGTCATCACCATCGGCGGTACAAAAGAAATCGATATTAAACTTTTCAGCAGCGCCCTTCCAGCGTTCCAACTTGTCTTCTTCTGAGCCCCTGAAATAAAATATATCATTTCGTTTTGCAATTTCAATAAGATTATCATCCTTCCTGTTATCTGTTGTGCATAAAATGATACAATCGACCTTTTTTGAGTGCTTTAGTCTTCGAATCAGATATTCTATCGTCGACAATCCTTCAATTTCAAGAAATGCTTTTTCAGGAAGCCTGGTTGAGCCATTTCTAACTGTAATAAAAATTGCTTTCTTCATGTTCTAAGAATGTTAATTATTTTGATTTGTTAGTCAAGTTTGTTTGAAAAGCTTTCAATAAAATTTCGGAAATCTCTTTGATTACTCCCTCTCCACCTCGTGCAAGGGTTACATGTTTCGAAATTTTGAGAACATCGGGATGGGCATCGGCAGGGGCTATAGGGAACCCGACTAAACGCATTGCCTCCAAATCATTTAAATCATTGCCGACATATAACACCTTTGTTAAATCAATGCAGTTTTTCTGACAGAAAGAGACAAGGTCATGCACCTTATCGGTGCTTCCCTGACAAACTTCTATTTGTAACTTTTTAGCTCTTGCTGAAACCACCAAATTGCTCTCCGTACTAAGAATGATTTGTCTGAAACCGGCCTTACGTAACTGTGCAATACCCCAACCATCAGCCCGATTGACAAACACAGCTTCAGTACCGTCCTGAAATATAAGCACACGGTTATCGGTCATGACACCGTCGAAATCGTAAACAAGCAGATCAGGAGTAAACATAACGGTTTAAGCATTTAATAGATGTAGAATTGAATTGCATTTTCTAACGTCCCTCATGGAAAAGCATGGTGGCAATGGTTTTTAAAACTATCGCCACATCAAGAGATAAGGAGCGGTGCTTCAGATAATAAAGGTCATGCTGAAGCTTTTCCATTGTATCTTCCAGTGAGGGAGAGTGATAGCTGCCTGAGATCTGGTCCCATCCTGTAAGACCGGGTTCAATTAATAAGCGTGTTTTGTAAAACGGGATATGACGCTCCAGTTCAATAACTATCTCCGGACGCTCAGGTCGCGGACCAATGAAACTCATATCTCCCCTCAGGATGTTTAGCACCTGGGGTATTTCGTCGAGGCGTGTTTTGCGTAAAAAAAGGCCAAATTTGGTTATCCTGGTATCATTTTCCATGGTTGGAGCGCCATCGTTACCGATTATTCCCATGGTGCGAAATTTTATCATTTCAAATTTCTTTTCATTTTTTCCAAGACGGATTTGTCGAAAAAAAACCGGGCCGCTACTCGTTGACTTGATTGCAATCCCAATCAATAGCCAAAACGGAAGAGTGAAAACAAAAATAATACATGAAATGAAAATATCAAATATCCTTTTAAAACTTTGATAATTATCTTTACGCCCCTCTTTCAGATTTTCAAGGAACCAATTCTGCCCAATGGCCTCGATTGGTATTTTCCCGGTTATCTTTTCATAAAAATCGGGATAATTAAAAAAATCAATCTTATAAGGCAAACAACTAAACAAAGTGTTTTCCATCCGTTCACTGTCACCGAAATCATTACAAACAACGATTGCTTTGATCTTATCCTGTAATATATTTTCGATAAGGTTGTCTAATTTACTGGGATCCCTGAAAACCGATGTTGGGCTGTACACACTCCCTGGATTTTTTTTTAACTCAGAAAGCAGATTATCGGTATAATGATTGGAACCAATTATGGCAAGGTTTACCTGTGGAATGACCCTGAAAACAATGGCCTGATAAAAAAGGCGCCAGCCAAAAAACAGAATGGTATAAACTATAACAAAAATAGCAAGATTGGTTTTTGGAGTTATTGTTGGCTGAACAACCAGGTAGAAATATATAACGGACATTATACTACTAATGAGGATTGCGTTTAGAGCAGCCCTGACAAATTTCATATCACTGGCTTTGATATTCAGGTTATAAAGGTTTGTTATGTAAAAAATGAGAATCCAAATAACAAATACTATCGAAAAATTAGGCCAATGTTTTACAAAATTCATTATGGCATCTTGCTCAGGATAACGAAATATCACTGTTAATAACAATGCCAAATGAAGAAAAAGGATATCACCCCCTAAAAGAAGTATTTTCTTTAACATTTTACTGCTTTTTTTTACACTTCATTCCTAAATTTCAATCAAATATATATTATTTCTTGCTGGTTTCATTTTGAGTCATTCCTTTCATCTCTACTGAAAAAGCATATAAGAGTGACAATGCAAAAAAAACAAAACAGATTAACCCAATTTTATTTATGGAAATCCCAAATTTATCAATTACAGTACAATTAAAATCCTCAACAATCATGACTGGTCTATCCAATTGTAACGATTCTTCAAGTTTTAATTTTCTTTCCAACAGTGCAAGAATATCAGAAGAAAACGATTGTTTGTTGGCATTTTCCACAATGACCTGCCCCCGTTGGGATTTTTGTTCAATCACGCTTTTTTGAAGAGTATCTAATTTTTTTAACTGGACCCCTATCTCGTCGATCATATTGCTAATCGCAATCTTTGAATACTTTTGTCGTTCCTTGATATATGTATTATCATTGATGTAGTTAACAATTCCATTTCGAATAGTGTCAAGGAAATCTCGCTGTTCCTGAATGTCGTCCTTATTTGAAGATCTTGAAAAATCAACTGTGATCTTGATTAGTTTACTTTTAACAAGGCTGGTTGTTTTACCTTCAATATCCCACCCAGATGCAATCAATACATTTTCAATGTCAAAATCCCTTATCCTTTTGCCATCTACTTTAGAAACATTTAATTTTTTTTCAATCGTATGATAATCCTTTTCCTCAACAGAATATTTGATTGATCTTACCACTTCAAAAACATCCTCATCCGATAAGCTGGTATTGGCTATCATGTATGCACTATAATAATTCTTTTTGAGTAACAGAGATAAACCAATACCCACAAATAATCCAAGACTAATTGCAATGATAAAAATTTTAAAATGTTTTCTGAAGAACAGAAATGTATTAATCAATAATTTATACAAATCGATTTCATCTGAATTTGCGTTTTCCGGTGTAGATTTAATGTCAGACATTGTGGTTGGTTTTAATGGAAAAAAGATACTGGGAATATAGCTTCGCCCTTCCGGTCACATAACCGAAGAGCTGATTTTGCGCGAAATTAGCAAATTTTTCAATGATAACGCCCCTCCCGATGGATAAAATCCTGTTCATAAGCACCTAAAAATTAAGCGGTTCCTTACACAAGAAGCGCTGAAATCCTGGAACATAGCTGGTTAAGGAAAACGCCCGTTAGGTCAATAAATCGTGGCACGTGACGCGTGACGCGTGACGCGTGACGAAAATTTCATTACTCCATTACTCCATTACTTTGTCACTTTTTACCTTGTTACCCTGTTACCCTGTTACTTTTTTCTTTCTGTATATCAAAATCAATGGTCCTGTAAACAGAGTTATTGCTGATGAATTCGGGGATGAACTCCTTCATCGCACGCACCACGGCACGGCGGTTGCCGTCCTGGTATAGTTCAGCAAGGCTGTCAACCATTTGCTTTGCATCACTGAAGGGATAATCGCGCACTTTGGCGATCATGATCTTGGGATGGTGGGTGGGCATCGTCCGTTCTTTGTCGTTGAGCAACTCCTCGTATAGTTTTTCTCCCGGACGCAGACCGCTGAACAGGATCTTGATCTCCCGGCCGGGGGTGAACCCGCTCAGCCGGATGATGTTTTTAGCCAGGTCGAGGATTTTAACCGGCATGCCCATGTCGAAGATGAATATTTCCCCGCCCTTGCCCATGGCCGCCGCTTCAAACACAAGCTGGCAGGCCTCGGGAATGATCATGAAATAACGGGTGATCTCCGGATGGGTCACTGTAACGGGCCCCCCGGCCAGGATCTGCTTTTTGAAGGTACGGGTCACCGAACCGTTCGATCCGAGTACGTTGCCAAAGCGGGTGGTGATGAAGGCTGTTTTATTGCCGGGCTTGCTATTCAGGCTCTGGATGTAGATCTCGGCCATTCGCTTGGTGGCTCCCATCACATTGGTGGGGTTCACCGCCTTGTCGGTGGAGATCATGATGAATTTCTCCACCCCGGCCGCTGAAGCGGCGTCAGCAAGGTGGCAAGTCCCGAACAGGTTGACCCGCACCGCTTCGAGCGGGTTGGCCTCCATGAGCGGCACATGCTTGTAAGCTGCAGCATGATAGATGAGGTGGGGCTTCACCCTGCTGATGATGGCCCCAACGCATCGGGCATTGCTCACATCGGCAATGATATATTCAAGGATCACGCTTTGGTGATATTTGCGCTCCTCCAGCTCCAGCTCCACGGCGGTAAGATCCTGCTCCAGTTCGAACAGGGGCGTTTCGGCCTGGTCGACCAGTACGATGCGGGCCGGGTTAAAGTAAAGCAACTGTCGCGACAGTTCATGCCCGATGCTTCCGGCCGCCCCGGTGACCAATACTGTTTTGCCAAAGGTTTCCTTGAGCACGGCCTGGTTATCGAGCCTGATCGGATCGCGCTGCAGCAAATCTTCGATGTTGAGATTCTGGATCTGCTTCAGGTTCAGCTCGCCATTGATCCAGGAGTCCACGGGCGGCACGCTCTTTATGTGGACATCCAGGCTGAGCAACCGGTTGAAAATCTCTGTCTTCTGCTCTTCGGCAATGTTGGGCATGGCGAGTATAATCTCCCTGATCTGGTGCTTGGCAAGGAATTCATTGTTCACCCGAATGGGATTGTAAATACTGGCGCCCTGGATCGATTTGCCGATCTTCCCCGCCATGTCGTCCATGAATCCCACCACCCTGTAAGGCGATGATTGCAACCCCGAAAGGGTGTGCATCACGCTGATACCATCCTTCCCGGCGCCATAAATCAGCACATTCAACTTCTCAACCTTGTTGGAAGAGGTGATGCTGTAATAGGCCAGCTTGATCGACAACCTGAAGGAGAGCAGAAAGAAGAGGGCCAGCGGAAAAAAGATGAGCAGCACCGAGTTGGGGATCAGTAGGTGATATTCGGTTCCAAATATCGAAACAACATGGCCAATGTTTCCGAGCAGTTGTAACCCATAATTGGTGCTTGCCAACAGCATCACCGAGATGGTAATGGCCTTCGCAATGCGGATCAGGTCGAACTGGCTGGTATGGCGAATCAGCCCCCTGTGCGTGGAGGTAAGCAGCAGGGACAAACTGCCCAACAGGGTTACCGCCAGCATCTGCAGAAGAATGTGGTATTGCGAAAGCGCCGCAATCACGAAATCAAACCGTAGGATATTGGCCAGGACGATGGCTGAGTTAAGCAGTACAATGTCGATCAGCACCACGATCCAGCGTGAAACGATGATGTCGGAATGACGGAGAAAAAAATGCCTTATCACAATTACCAATGACTAATTACCAATGACCAATGACTAATTACTAATGACTAATGTTTTTTTTGTTTTCACAAAAATATAAAACAGTGATAACATAAAGATGATGGTGACACTGAGCAATATCATCCAAATGTACGATAATTGATTTATGGATGCAAGTATAATTATATTTATTATCAGCTGAACAAGAACATAACTCGAAGAAATGAGATACGTTTCGGTAAACGTGGTTACAATAAAAAACTTAACGTTTCAGGTTTTACGTTCTTGTGACCAGAAGCCATTGCCATACCGGTAACACCTCTATTCCCGGATGGTCGGGAAGAATGAAATCGTCGCTGCTGAGCGTCAGTAAAAGTCCTTGTTTTAAGTTATACATGGCCATTGCTTCCTCTAATCCCTGGAACTCCCGCTGAGCGTTGGTTGCATTCACCTGCCAGGCTACCTGGATGGCTTCAACGACCCCAAGACCCTCTTTGACCAAAAAATCACATTCCTTTTTGCCCGAATGATAATAAATCTCTTTCCCGCGCCTGAGCAGTTCCAGGAAAACAATATTCTCAAGAACGCGCGCCTTGTTTTCAGAAAAATTAAATCCCAACCGATGGACAACTGCCTGATCGATGGTGTAAACTTTTTTCGGATTCATTACCTGCTTCTTCACCGAATAATCAAATTTTTTCAGGTAAAAATAGAGGTACGACTGTTCGTAATAGTTCAAATAATCTTTAATGGAACTCAGGCTTTTTACCCCGGAAATTTCCTGCAGGGTTGAATAAGAAAACAGTTTCCCGATATTAGAGGCAAAATACAGGCCTATTTGTTTTATTTCATCGACCTGGGTGAGCCTGTACCGGGAGATGATATCGCGGTATAAAATATCCTGGAAATAAGCATTGATCAGTTCGGTATCATGCTCTTTTACAACAAGCGGAAATCCCCCGGTTTCAATGTAGTTGTTAAAATCTTTCAGCAACAGCGCTCTTGATTTTGGGATTAAACGGTCAAGGTTGTAATAATTTCCAATAAAACGGAGGTATTCGGAAAATGAAAAAGGGTAAAGCTCAATCAGTTTGTTTCGCCCGGTAAGGCTTGTTGAAATTTCAGAGCTGAGCAGTTTGGCATTCGAACCTGTCACAAAAATCTTTATCCCCTGCTCAAACATCCGGTTAACAAACTTTTCCCAGTTGCCTATATTCTGAATCTCATCCATAAACAAAACCGGTTCTTTCCCATACACTTCGATATGAAGGTTATATATATCCTCCAAGATTGTGATATCGGCAATGATCCGTTCATCATCGAAATTGAAATAGCAATATTCCGATTCATCCAGGTTCATTTTCTGCTTAATCAGGAATAACAAGGATGACTTACCGCAGCGACGTATACCGGAAACGATGACTACCTGGCTGGTTTTTATATATTTATCCAGCTCGATATCCCGATGGATCAGATGCTTTCTACTATTAAAAACATCTTTCTGATCGAACATGATCTCTTTAAGCCGCTCTTTGTTCATTGGAATAAAATGATAATCATTTGTTATCAACGAACAAATATACATATATTTATTCGTTTACAAAGAATAATAATGATGGAAAAAAGGTTGCAGGTTTCAGGTTGCAGGTTCAAGGTTTTTTCCCGTCAAGCCTTTGTTTCAAATCAGATTATGTGTATTTTTGCTTTAATATTTCATGTAATTTTAAACTTGTACTTTAAATATTCATGTATATCAGAAAGCAGAAATTCAGGGAATCAGACCATGAAAGCCTCTTCCTTTGGGGTGCAAGGCAAACTGATCTTCTACAGTTGCATTTTGCAACCTATTCATAAACAAACAAATATCGATCATAAAAAACTTGTTGGCACCACATATGCCAAAACCATCATATGAACAATATTCACCGCTGCTTTAATCT
>Ga0268283_1000236_pt1 | contig 46657 bp, 41 predicted proteins | sample saktaG_13_FD_190140 | JGI IMG/M metagenome (GOLD analysis project Ga0268283, IMG submission 190140) | Saline water microbial communities from Sakinaw Lake, British Columbia, Canada - sak_2013_06_06_36m | ecosystem: Environmental > Aquatic > Non-marine Saline and Alkaline > Saline ...
TTTTATTCCACAATGCCGGCATACCAGGGTTCGCATAGACGTCCTTTTTTACGTCTACGTATTTTCCCCCTTTTGGGTGGCATCAGTTTATATCAGGAAGTGGTATCGGTTTGGTTCGGGGCGGAAACTTCAAAGGCCATCAGCCAGATGAACCTGGTCCGGCAGGATCCCGATTACCCCTCCATTCCCCTGCAATTCGCGAAAAAAGATCTGAAAAAGATGTTTCAGCTTACCATGAAACCGGGTGAAAACGGACTCTACCATATCGGGTTTCAACCATGGAAAGAGATCCGCAATCACTTTTCAGGAGATCTGTGGATTGACAGGAAAACCCTTGCCCTGGTGAAAATTGACCTGGCCATCGATGATGCGGCCCGGCATCCTTTTGTCCCTATATTCAAAGTTGACCGCCTGAGCAATGTGGATATAAAAATCAGCCATACCTTTAAAAATGATGGTATCTCCGAAAACCTCGATCATATAAACTTCAGTTACCACGTCACCTATAAAAGCGTGAGGGAAAACCCTGCGGACATGGACCCGTCGGTTATTTCCCGGGAGATCACCACCCATGGCATCCTTTGTTTTTATGACTACGACGATCCGTTCATTATTCCCCGTTTTGAATATGATGCCGGGTATGATGATTACAGGAAAATGTCGATCATCCCGTTCAATAAAACTTTCTGGGACAACAACAACACCCTGATCCTCACCGCAAATCAAAAAGAGAGCCTCGGCTTCTTCGCGGATAGCGGGCTGCTGGTCAATTTCGGGGATGGAAATTACGGAAAGGATTTTCTGACCCTCACCCATTACGATTCAACCTTGTATGAGAATTGCTATACCTTCTGGGATCCCGTTAAACGGTTTTCACTGAACAGGAGCCTGCCCCAGAACAAGATCTACTCGCAGAGGCAGATCAACAGCAGCATTTTAACCGACCAATACAATCTTGACAACCTGGAAGTTCAGCTGCTGCTCGATGTTACCCGGACCGGCGATGCCTTTTCCTGCAGATCCTATACTGTTTTTGACGAAAAAAAAACACATTTTCATCTTCCCGATGAAACCAATACAAAGGCTTTCCTGAATATCTTTTTCGATCTCTGTGAAATGGAACGGAGGAAAATGGAAAAGACACTGAACACAGTGGATTACACCATCAACCAAATCGATTCCGTATACCGGGCTACCTTAAAAGGGATGGATCAGATAACAGCCAAATACCTGGAAGAGGCGAAACTGGGTAAAAATAAAAAAGCCCTGATGAAATGGAATGCCTTCGTATTGGAAAACCTGGACATTGATAACCTGAAACTTTTACAACAATAGGTGCAGGTCATTCATCATTCCGCTGAATAAACTTCAGCCTTTGGTATCAGTCTGAACTTTACATCCGGAATCTCCTGTTCTATCCTCGACGACATGTTCTGTTCCACCTGCCTGGGATCAAAATTTGTGTGTGCATGCTGATTTATTGAATGCAGGATGTTCTTGTTGAATGCAGCTTTTATTCCCTGTGAATCATTGTAGGCTTTTTCCATCATTGCAACATCCTTTATCATATCGAATCCGATCAGCAATTGGTCGTCCGGATTCATCCGTGATTTTAAATTGCGCAGGAAGGAAATTTCTTCTGTCCTGGTAAGATTTCCCAGTGTACTGCCGAAAAAGCAGATCAGCTTGATTCCTTCACAGGGAATTTGATCAATACGCTTCAAAAAATTGGCGAGGATGCCGTGAACCCTGATGCCGGGATATTTTTCTGATAGTCTTCCGGCTGATTTTTCAAGGGAGATTTTACTGATATCAACAGGGATATACGTAACTTCTCCGATCCCGTGCCCGGGTATTGCATCCAGGAGAATGGATATTTTTGAACAATCCCCGCTGCCCAGCTCAACTATATTATTTAAAGTCAGGCCGTTTACAATCCGGGGACCAACCTCCTTCAGTATCGATTTCTCGATTCGGGTCAGATAGTATTCAGGTAAGCCGGTAATCTCTTCAAAAAGCTCAGAACCTTTATCGTCATAAAAAAAACGGCATGGTAAATTTTTCCGGGGAGCGGAAAGACCAGTTAAAATTTCAGACAGTATTTCCGGAATCCCGGTTTCAACAGGGTTATCCGGGTCGCTGCTCCATTCGAACCACCCTCCGTCGTATACCGATACCCGCGGCCATCCCATCAGCCAGGCATTAAACCAGGCTTCGCTTCCGCGCCACCCGGTGCCGCAGTAAAAAGCAAGGTGTTTGTCGGGAGTAATGCCGCTCTTCATCCAGTTTTCCTCTATTTCATGATATTCACGGCTTGTCTGGTCAAAATTCCGGTAATTCTCCATGTGATAGGCATCCGAACCGCAGTCGGCAAAAATGGCACCGGTGATCCTGCCTTTTTTCTCTATATAGTTGTAACCGCTTACTTCGCCAATGAACTCCCTCCAGCTTCGCACACAAACCAATTCCGCTTCCGGTGAGGCAATGATTTCCCTGGCTTCCGGGGTATCCACGGCCAGCTCAGGATGAACGGGTATAACGGCACCAAAATCAGGGACCGGAGTTTTGGGTTCATCATAGTAAGAGATTTCAAAACCTTCATCCTGCCATGACTGAAACCCTCCGTTAAGGACACGCACATCTTTCACCCCGGCATACATCATGACAAAGGCACATCTCAAAGCTCCTATATCGCCTGCTGCACTGCCGGGAAATGGATCATTGTTATCCGGCGACATGAACTTGCCATACATCACCACGGTGGTATCGGCGGTAATGCCATGCGCCTCCAGTGCTTTTTTAAGCTCCTGCGGGCTTCTCCTGTTCCATGTTTCCGGCGCTTCTATGGCCAGGGTGTCCATGTCGATTGCCCCGGGGATATGGCCGCCCAGGTAGGCCTCCCGGTTACGGTAATGCGCATGAACAACTACATATTTTTCGTTGTGGTAATACTTCGGCCGGTTACCTGTAATCAGCATCTTTACCCATTCAGCCGGGACCAGTTGCCTGAACCGTTCAAGCTGCTGTATTGGAAGATCAGGATTCCCCGTCCATTCACTTAAAAACCTGTTATAGACAGAAACATGACCATATCCTGATTTTCTGAACCGGGTGGCAACGGCCACTGCATCGGCATCATTGTAACCATAAACGACAACATGGTGTTCGGGAAAGATCTGCTTATGCCTGACCGTTTCTATCCAGTCAATGTACCTGGTCCATTTTAACGGCAAACTCCTGGCATGGGTTATATGTCCGCCGCGGGATTCGTTCTGCAACTGCCAGCCATTATAAGCATCAGAAGGCCTCACGTCGATGATCCTCGGGTCAGCCTTATCAACAAAGCGCAGGAGTTCACTTGTTGAGATTTCATCAAAAGAAATCATGCATGGTCAGTAATTATAGTAAAGTATTATCAAAAATACAAAATTGCAGGAAACAGGCCATATTGTGACCTCCTGGATGAAATTAAAATTAATTCTTTGCCAGAAAAGGGATCCCGATGGTGATATTTATTGTATTTAATCCTGAAAACTCCAAGGGGTGATTATGTTGTTGATAAGTTCAGGATGTTTAATATATTTGTCTCAGTAACCGGTGTGATGTATAGGAAAGGAAAAACCCTCCTGTCCGATCCGGAAAAAATACTTTGTCCCCTGTATGACTAACCAAATCTCATTACCATGAAATCTGTTGCTGTACGAATAGTATCTTTAGGAATGATCGTTGCAATCATCCTGTTGTTCCTCGTTCCTTTTCAGGGCTGCAAGAAACCGGAAACGGTAGAGCCTGACACCGCAAGAGTGTATAAACCCAATATCTACATCTATCCGCAACAACCGTTGAATCTGAAGGTTAGGGTGTCATTTCCAAAAGGGGGGAAGATGGTGACATCAATCCCGGCTTATGACAATGGGTGGGATGTACACGTTGATGCCACTGGAAAAATTGATGATAAATATGATTACCTGTTTTACGAAAGCGACCAGCCAAATGATTGGCAAACCAAGACAGGCTGGATTATTGAGAAAGAAAAGCTAATGAGCTTCTTTCAGAAAAACATGGCTGAATACATGTTTAGTCAAAAGGAGATTAAGGACTTTACGGATTACTGGATACCAAAATTAACAACCTTCAGATATTACCTGATCTATCCTCAGGAAAAAACGATCATAGAAAAATTAATCCAGGTTGATTATTCCACCCATCCGGATAATTCTTTGAGATTGTTTTATGCGATCAGGGGAACCGATAAAGTAGTTTCCGTCGGACAGCATGCAGTTTACCACAGTTTCAGGCGGGCAGGCTTTTTTACAACAGAATGGGGAGTCATCATCCGGCAATAATTCTCCTATCTTTTCCTGTTCAGCATGTTCTTCACTGACCCGAAACTGATGGTCCTGCATATCTCCCGGATCATGTCGGTTTGTTTGGTCTCCGGGCTGATGAGTCCCTCCCGGAGCATGAGGGCGAGATAGTCGTGGTCGAGGGCGCCGAAATAGGTGCCCAGCACGCAGCCCGTGGCACTCAAACCGCAAAGGAACACGGTGTTCACCCCACGCGCTTTTAACAGGCTGTCGAGGCAGGTTTTCGCGAAGGCATCCTGGTACTGCTTGATGACTTTGGGATCACTGCCGGCGATGGCCACTGATTTTGGATATTCAAATCCTTTAGTACCCGGTTGCGGCCCCCGCAATACATCATGATGGTAAATGCGGATCACCGGCAGGTTGTTTTTGTGAAAAAGACCGATCGCACTGTTGATCGTATCCAGTGCCGTTTTTTTATCCCCTTCCGACATGTGCGGAAGGTAATCGTTCTGCAGATCGATGACCAGCAGCGCCGGGTAGATCTCCTTGCCAAGCTGTCCGGCCGAGATCTTTTCCTGGGCCTTCAACATGGAACAGGTCATGCAAAAACAAAGCACCAGGGTGACGGTTAGATTTTTCATAAGCTTTGAATTAATGTTTGACTCTGCGGATAAATGTATGAAAAAAATACCTGCAAAAAAACAGCGGTCTGCCAACCGTGAAAATTTGTCGCTTCACGATTTTCCCTACTTTTGCCAAAAATTTCTACCCGATGAAAACGCCCGCAGGCACGCTGCTTTTTTTCCTGATCGCTACCCTATGGGTTATAACATCCTGTAAAAAAGAGGACAATCTCCCCACGCAAACGGTCAGTGTAGCCATACTGGCCCAGGGCACCACCTTCGATGATCTTGCATTTCTCCAGAACAGTAAAACAGGGCTCGAGCGGGCAAAAAAAGATTTCGGCTTCGAAACCGCCTATAACATCGATACCACAACCGACAACTACATCCAACGGCTTGAATATTATGGCATCCTGAATTTCGACCTGATCATCGCCGTGGGGTATATGTGGAACGATGCCGTGGTGGCGGCGGCTAAAAAGTACCCCGGGTCGCGGTTCATCCTGGTGGATGCTCAATTGTCGGAACCCCAGCCCAACGCCGTGAGCATTTTGTTCGATGTGGACGAGGTTGCCTATCCGCTGGGCTTTTTATCGGCATGGTGGGCCAGCAGTCACGACAGCCAAAACCCGGCAGTGGGTTTCGTCGGGGCTCTTGAGATCCCGGCGATCAGGCAGTTTACCGAACCCTACCTCAACGGGGTGGAACGGTTCAACCTGGAATACGGAAAATCAGTGGCTCATCATGGCGCTTATGCCGGATCTTTCATTGATTCGGGGTTGGGCAGGCATCTTGCCGACAGCCTCATTATACTGGGCTCCGATGTGATGTTCGGGGTGGGCGGACAAACCGGGAACGGGGCCCTCCTCCAGACCAAAGAACTTGGGATGACGGGCATCGGGGTCGATGTGGATCAGTATTACTCCTTTCCGGAGGTTAAGGATGTCCTGGTCTCTTCGGCCATGAAAAGCCTGGACAATGCCATTTATGCCGTAATTAAATCTTTCATCTACAACACCTTCAACGGCGGCAGCATCTATACAGGGAACCTTGAGAACCAGGGCGTCCAGCTCGCTCCCTGGCACGATTACAACGCACAGATACCCGACAGTGTAAAACTTGCCGTTGACCACATCAAAGCCGGCATCATCGACGGCAGCATCTCCACCGGCTGGTAAGCGGTCTGCGTCCCACAGCGGGCCAATCATAATTCCTGATAAAAACCTCCCGGATCTCCGACTTTTTCCTAATTTTATCCATTGAGCTTCTCATTAAACAAGCCATCCTATGAAAAAAATTTCCCGGGTATATTTCGGCCTTCCTCCAACCATGCTGGCTGTTGCCGCGCTCACAGGTTTTCGTGATACACCTCCCGTCCGGAATACAACACATCCAAACATCCTGCTGATCATGGTCGATCAGATGCAGACCCCGCCCGAGGGATACGGATCCAATGCGGGCGCAGTCCAGGAACTGAAGGAGATCCTTGGCTTCCGGTCACTTTCCACAGGCAATGCCTACACGCAGTTTTTCCCGGGCTTAATGCGCCTGCGGCAAAACGCTGTTTTACTTAAAAAGAACTATACCGCCTCTGCCGCCTCGGTACCCAGCAGGTCCTGCATCATGACCGGCCAGTATTCAACCGTTACAGGCGTTGACCAAACCGACGGGCTGTTCAAGACGAGCGAAGATGTGCCATTCCTTGATTCCCTCGGCGCCCCTACCCTGGGCGACTGGTTCCGTAAAGCAGGATATACCACCCACTACTTTGGGAAATGGCACGTTTCGGAAGCCGTACCTCCCCGTTACCTCGAACCCTGGGGCTTTTCGGAGTGGGAAAGCTCCTACCCCGAACCGCACGGCGGAACGGCCGACAACCTCGGGGTGTACCGCGACGTAGTGTTCACCGACAACATCACCGGCTTTCTGCATAACCAGGGAGTAAATCCCTCCGGAACCCCGTGGTTTACGGTCGCCTCCCTGGTCAATCCGCATGATGTAAGCTCCTGGCCTGTCAACTGGCAGGTACCCGATACCAATGGAGTGGTTCCCTGGGTTGATTATCCACCCGCGCTGTTAATTCCCGCCATGGGAGACCAGAGCCTCCTGGGCATCGTTCCCACCTGGGAAAACGGACAGCCCGTCAATAAAAATATCCGGGTTGACCTGAACCCCCAGGGGTTTCCACAGGAAAACAGCGCACTTCCGCCAACCTTTGGCGAGTCGCTGGCCGACAAACCAAGCTGCCAGCAGGACTATTCCATTAAATGGGGGCTGGCATTTGGTGCCAATACCGATTGGGGCTTCAGCCAGCTTGGCCTGAAAAAACATTCACCCTTGCCTTTCCAGCTCCAGGGAAGCGATTACTCAGACTGGTCCCTCCGGTACATGCAGTTCTATTTCTACTGCCAGTACCTCGCCGAACTTCAGATCCGCCGGATCATGAAAACCCTTGATGAATCCGGTCTTACCGGCAACACCATCGTCGTGTTCATGGCCGATCACGGGGATATGCTGGCAGCCCACAGCGGCATGATCCAGAAGTGGTACAACGCCTATGAAGAGTCGGTCAGGGTGCCGCTGGTCATCTCCTCCCCCCTGGTCAATTCAAATAAAGATGTGATCCGGGAGATCGTTCAGCCGACAAGCTCCATCGATCTTGTGCCAACCCTGCTGGGGCTGGCCGGGTTCAAGGCCGATTCATTGAAAAACGCGGTGGGCGGAGTTAAAGGTCATGCCACCACCCCGAATTTCCCGGGAACCGACCTGTCGGCCTATATCAAGGGCACAAATACCGGCCCGATCATCGGCCCTGACGGGAAACAGAGAACCGGTGTCCTGTTCATGACCAGCGATATGATCACGGAACTCGGCGACTCCGGTAAGATCAGCCAGTACAACTTGTTTCTCAGCCGGGTTGATTCAACGATCAACCTGGGATATTCCCTCCTCCCCGGCACGGTGCGCCAGCCCAACAATGTGAGGGCCTTCTGCACCGGCGACTGGAAGATCGCTCAATATGTGGACCCGAATGGGATTGAAAAGGATCAGTGGGAGCTCTATTGCCTTGCCAATGATCCGATCGAACTGATCAACCTGGATGATTATTTGACCGGCGAGATCCGCGACGGCGTGAGCGTTCCAGGCATGACAACCGATGAATTGCGGTTGAAAAATGCAGCGCTGAAAAAGGAACTTGCCTCGGCACTCGGTGTGGCCGATCCAAAACATGCCCCTAAACAATTCACGCTGTCCCAGAATTTCCCAAATCCCTTCAACCAGCAAACGGCCATTTCATTCTGCATCCCCGAATCCGGGAAGGTACGACTGGCGATTACCGATTTGTCAGGAAATGAGGTTTTGGTATTGGTGGACCAAACACTGGCGCCCGGCGTTTATAAATACACCGTGAAGGCCGACCGGCTTGGCTCCGGTATCTATTTTTTCGGGCTTGCCTATAACCAGCAACTGCTGGTGAAGAAAATGATCGTGATGAAATAGGACCGGCCGACCGATCTACCGTCTTGCCTTTGAAGCTGGACGGCTTAACGCCCATTTTTTCACATTCGATGGCAGCCGCTTGTTCCGCAGTTCATTGGCCATGAAATCAAAATAGGGGAAGGCGTGTTTATAGAACATCCTGAAACCGGGACAGAGATAGTTTAACCCCGGCTCCCCGTCGGGTGTGTTTACGATGCGGTTTTTTGGACATTCCCCGTTGCAGATGTCAAGGAAACCGCATTTTATGCAGTAGGCCGGCAGCGTGTCACGCTTGTCCTGGCCAAACTGCTGCTGAAACGGCGAATTCATCATGTGCTCCATCGATGTTTCGTTCAGGTTGCCAAGTTTATATTCGGGGAAAACAAAATGATCGCAGGCGAAAACATCCCCGTTATATTCCACAACACCGGCATGGCCGCAAGTCCTGGTCGAAATGCACACTGCAGGGGGAACCCCCATCAGGTTTTCAAGTATGCAATCGAAAGTAAGCACGAAATACTCACCCACATCGTGACGAACCCATTCATCAAATATCCCGATCAGGAAATTCCCATAATCAACCGGGTCAACCGTCCAGTCGGTAATCTCTCCATTTTTTAGGATGCCGGCAGGCATGATCCTGGGTTCATCCGGTTTCGCCGTGCCATCGATCCGTTCAACCACCGGGATGAACTGCATGTATCGGCTGCCAATGCTTTTTAAAAACCGGTATACCTCCTCCGGGTACCTTGAATTATAATCATGAACCACCGAAAGGGTGTTGAATTCAGTCTTGTGCCTGACCAGAAGTTCCAGCCCTCTCATGCATTGTGCAAAACTGCCCTGCCCGTTCCGGTATACCCTGTAATGGTCGTGGCAATGTTCAGGGCCATCGATCGAAAGCCCTACCAGGAAATGATGGTCACTGAAAAAACGGCACCACTCATCCGTCAGCGTCGTTCCGTTGGTTTGCAAAGAATTTTCGATCACCCGGTCCCCGCCATGCTTCTGCTGCAACTGGATGACCTTTTTGAAAAAGTCAATTCCCCGCATGATCGGCTCACCGCCGTGCCAGGCAAAAAGTACAACCGGTTCCCGCGACGAATAAATCATTTGCGTAATATAGGTTTCAAGGAGTTTTTCACTCATGATCCTTTGATGCGGATCCCCGGTAAAGAGTTTTTCTTTCTCAAGATAATAGCAATAGGTGCAATTCAGGTTACACGCCGATCCAACCGGTTTGGCCATCAGTGAGAAGGGAAGCTTCCTGGAAACAGATACATTCATCAAGAAAATGGGATTTTAAATAACATTGCATTAAATATACTAATTTATTCAAAAACGTAATATCTTTGATATAGAATTCGTCATTCGTCATTCAATGAAGTCCCTCCTCCTTCTCCTCTCCGTGCTCCTCACCCTCCCGGCCCTTTCCCAGCCTGGTAAGCCCCCGAAAAAGGTTATTCTCTTTGAAAACCATGCAGAATATCTCATTTTCAGGATCGCCGAAGGACAGAAGCTGAGCCTGACGCTTAAATCGGGGATGGCGGTGACCGGCAAGATTTCGGAGATCCGCGGTGATACCATCGTCATCGGCGAATCGACACTCCTGGCAGCCGATATTGCGGAGATCCGGAAAACCGTCTCCGGGAGCCCACCTTTCGGGCCCACCATGAACAGCTCAGCCGGCTGGTACCGGGCCGATACCTCCGCGTGGAAGATCGTCTGTCCGCCACCGGAGGCCTATACCAGCAGGATATCTTACCATTCATACCTCACCGGGCAACAGCGGAACCTGAAAAAGGAAAAGAATGAAACCTATAGTCCCTTCCTCTACAAAAATTTCCTGAAAATAAACCTGTTCAAACTGGCCCATCTGGAGGTTGCTTTTTCTTACGAACGGGTCATTGCACCCAAATGGTCATGGGAAACTGAGATCAGCTGTATCTTTGGGTTGCAGGACGCCAACGCCTACTACCAGTTCAACTATCCCCTGTACAATTACAATGGATTTTCGGTAACCACCAACCCGAAATATTACATCATCAGCCCGCGGGTATATGTTGGCATGGTATTCATATACCGTTACCTGTGGTTCAATCAGGTGCGCACCGGGTGGCCCGACAAGGTCGACAACGGAAATCTCCAGGATCAGTACCGCAACGATTATGGCATCAGCCTCCGCATCGGGATGATGCGCCGTTATGGGCCTTTCGTTGCCGACTGGTATGTAGGCGGAGGGATCAAGGTCATCAGGCTGCACCAGCTGGTGTATGCCCATTACCTATACCACGACAGCAACACAATGCATTGGCGGCACGAGGATCATTCCCCCGATGTGTACGACCGGAATCTACTCGAACCGGTTATCAACGCCGGGATCAAAATCGGGTTCGGCTTTTGATGATTTCATGACCTGTAAGGCAGTGACAGGCTGGGCCTCATGGTCATTGGATCCTATACGGGGATTGATTTTTTGAGGTCAGAATAATGACGGTTTCCTCTTAAGCTTTTTTTTTGTCACGCGTCACGCGTCACGTGTCACGATTTTTAACTACCTTTAACCTGTCGGATATAAAGATCCATCTTTTGTAAAACCTGGTTCCTAATACCTTGCACCATGAAAAAATTTACCCTTCTGCTTATTGCAATGATCTCCTTTGTCACATTCAAGGCTCAGAACTGGGAATGTGTAAACCCCTTTCCGCCGGCCTGGAATCTCACAGGCGTGCATTTTCCTGATGCCAGCCATGGTTACGTGGTGGGCGATTTTGGTACCATCCTCGCCACAACCGATGGCGGCACCAACTGGACACCCCGGGTGTCGGGCACCAGCAAACAATTGAATGCGGTCTGTTTCCCCACCCTTGAGTCAGGCATTGCCGTCGGCATGGATGGTATCATCTTAAAAACCGAAAACGGAGGAACCGATTGGGTCTCCGTGAACTCAGGCGTGACCGGTCATCTATCATCCGTCGTTTTCACCAATGCTACAACAGGGTATATCGCCGGCTGGTATGGGGTCATCCTGAAGACCACCGACGGCGGATCCCATTGGAACGCCCTGAACACCGGGGTGACGAAAACATTACTGTCCATCTGCTTTACCGAGGCGAAAACCGGCTTTGCCGTGGGCATGGATGGAACCATCATTAAAACAACTGATGCGGGACTCACCTGGTCCCCGAAAAACACGGAGTCGGATGTGGAGCTCACCTCGGTTTGTTTCCCCGGTCAGAACACAGGGTATGCGGTGGGTAACGTGGTATTTTATAAACACCCCGAAGGCCCCGCAGCCGACACCAGCTATATCTATAAAACCATGGATGCAGGCGAAACCTGGGTGCTGCAGAATAAGATCGGCCCGGAACACTTCACCCTTCGCAGCATCTATTTCACCGACTTCAACATCGGCTATGCGTCCGGAACCTACGGCTCATACTTTAAAACCGTTGATGGGGGCTTCAGCTGGCTACATGAACCCAATCCCGCCACACTGCAGCTGAACGCTGTTCTATTCATCCAGCAGGGGCTGAATCACACGGGATATATCGTCGGAAGTGAAGGTCTCATCACGAAGACCACCGACGGCGGAACAACGTGGTCAAAGTTTATTAAAGGGAGTGAAAGCTGGTTTTCGGCCATCAGTTTCCCGACTGCCCAAACCGGTTATGTTGCGGGAGAAACAGGAACGATAATGAAGACCACCAACGGGGGTTCCAACTGGGAGCTCCTCAATACCGGCATCAAAAGCAGGTGGCTGAAATCCATTACATTTTTCGTAACCACCGACCCGGAGACCGGGATTGCGGTCGGCGACAGCGGAACGATCCTTAAGACAACCGACGGAGGATCAACATGGCTGAAAATCTATACCGATACCTATGAAACCCTCAGGGGAGTCACCTTTTCCGCCACCCCGCAAGGGGACAGGGGGATTGCGGTTGGCACAAACGGAATGATCTTGCGTACGATAGACGATGGAACGCTCTGGTATGAAATTCCTTCAGGGACGAAACAGCATCTGAATTCCGTTGATTTCATCGAACCCTCCACGGCTTTTATCGTCGGGGATACCGGCACCATGCTCAAGTCCACCGATGAGGGTATCACATGGTCACATGTGCTGTCAGGGACTACCGAAACCCTGCATTCCATTTATTTTCCGGATCACACGACCGGATATGCAGCAGGATCCAACGGGGTCGTTGTTAAAACCGTCGACGGCGGCACAACCTGGGCTCCGGCAGCCAGCGTGCCGACCACGGTGATCTTTGCCATCTGCTTTCCCGATGTAAACACAGGTTATGCTGCAGGGGGTGATTTTTCAACAGGAGGCGTTATTGCAAAAACAACCGACGGGGGTGCATCATGGGCAACCTTGAGTCCCCCGAACATCAATATGATGAGCGCAGCCTTTTTCACAGATGTCAATACAGGCATTGTCGCCGGCTACGGTGGCGTTATCCTGAAAACAACGAACGGAGGAACCTTTGTTCCTGATATACCCAAAGATAATCATGGCCTCATCGTTTACCCGGTTCCGGCCGGTGATCACATAAACCTTGTTGTACCAGAACACATTACCCTTAAAAACGCCAGGATCACAGTCTGTGATGTTCACGGCCGCACCTTGCTTGAACAACCCGTCCTGAGCTACAGCACACAGATCAGCCTCAGCGGGTTCTGCAGCGGGATTTATTTCATAAAGTTCACCAGCGAAAATGAAAACCTGACCTCGAAAATCTTAAAACAATAATTTGTCACGCGTGACGCCCTTCACCCTGTTACCTTGTTACCCTGTTACTCTTTTATCCCCCACGCCATCAGCGCCTTCCCATGCCTGAGATATAGCACCCTGTGATCGATCACCGGGTGTGAGAAATGCTCCTTCGTCCCCTGGATCACAGGGAACCTGCTTTTCAGCTCCAGTCCTGCAGCACCTGTTCCCACCAGGTTCATTTCGCCTTTTTGGTTGTAGTAGTAGAACATCTTCCCGTCAGAGATCAGGGCACCAGTTCCGCACTTCAGTGTATCGGTTACCCGACCTGTGGCGGCATCCAGAATGTACATCGATTTTTTACTGTCGGTGCAGGTATAGATCAGGTTTCCCTGTTTGATAAATCCGCCCATATAGTTATCGATGGCCGGGTTGCGCCAAACCTGTTTAATGCTGTCACCGCTGGCCGAAAGGGTGAGCCTGACTGCTCCGTTGCCATCACCTGCAATATAGAAGATCGTTCCGTCTTCATACCATACGGTATTGCTGTGGGTATCGCCGTTTCCGGGCGCATGCTCGGCAACCGGGATATTTACCTGCGGATGGCTCCACAGGAGCCTGCCGTCGCGGCAATCGATGCCCATGAGTTCATAGGCCGTAAAGGTCACCAGCACAGTGCGTGAAGGCAGGTGGATGATCAGCGGGGAGTTGTACCCCGGCCGTTCCCCTTCACCCTTGCACACCCACACGATTTTTCCCGTAAAACGGTCAAGGGCGACTACATTGGTGTCCTTCCCTCCCGGGACGAAAAACACGAGGTTCCCGTCAACGGCGGGCGATTCGGCATGACCAAACAAGGGCAGGATATTGTGAAAACCCCTCCTTCCATCCACACGCCACTTTTCACTGAAGGTTTCGCGGTCGAGGCATATCAGGTCCCCCAGCCCGGTACTGAGGTAGATCGCCTCTTTTGTGATGGTCGGGGCATTGCGGCATCCCACGTAGTTGGTCGTCCACTCCTTTCCGTAAGGCATCTTTAACAGTGGCCGGCCGTCGGCCGTAAAAACAAAAAGGCAGGCGGTTGAGTCGAGGGCGCCGCAAATATAGAGTCTCCCGTCGAGAACAACCGGCGATCCATAGCCGTCGCCCACCTGGTCGGTTGACCAAAGGAGTTTGGGGCCGCCATCAGGCCAAACGGCCAGGGCAGAAGGTTCAGGATAGATCCCCTTGTGTTCGGCGCCGCGCCATTGGGCAAGTGCCTGGGGAAATGCGATGACTGGAAGTAACATGATCAGGCCCAGGAATACCAGGGACCGGAGAAGAGGGAGTTGGTTCGTCATAGCAAGGTAGTTTCAGATAATAAAGGTAGAGATGTTTTTAATATATTGCATGTTTCGTATTTTGTGGGAGGATTCATCGAACAGGCGGGGGGCGGGGATTTTACAACGCACTGATGGTCACAAACCAGGACTCAGGCCTTCTGAATTTACTAATTTCCTAAATTGCAGATAACGAGGTGCTCTCCGATCTTATTACCCACCGTTTCAACCGTATCCTGCCCGATATCGAATATCCAGACATTCCCGGCATTCCATTTACGTGCGACTGCCGAAACCAGGCCTTTTCTTACAATCCACATCTGGGGAACAATGCTTTCACGGCACAAAGTCTCAATTGAATCTGCCCACCCCCGGTCATTCAGTTCCAGCGGCCCGATTTCATCAATGACTATGAGCTGCTTCTCCTTTGCCTGTTCAGCCTGCAAGAGTTCGTGCCCCCTTTTAAGCCCTTCAGGGTTGAAATAAAAGGGACCGGTTTGTATCCAGCTTTCATGCTGAATCCTGGTACACAATTCAACCTCAACTCCGGTGGACAGGTCTGAAAGCCGGAACCCGTTACGTTTCCCGTTATCATCGATCCCGGGAGCTAAAAACCCGGCGATGGCCAAACCCTTTTTTCTCAGGTCATGAACAACCTGCTGCGCAAAGGTGGTTTTCCCCTCTCCGATCTCCCCGGTAATGATGAAGATGGTGGGCCGGTTCAGATCCTCTTTCTCAAATAACTTCAAAATGATCTCGGCCTTTTGAAATAACATGGAAAAGGAAAGGGACGACTTTTTAAAGATCACTTTTGACCTGGGCATCGTGGCAATCATCTCAGGCAAGGCAGCAAAGGCAAGTCCCAGGGATTGATAAAGGCTTGAGAAACCCTTTTTAACCATGATGGATTTTATCAGTGGATTTCTCAGTTCGACGCTGATGGCAGCATATCCCGTGATTACAACGACAGCGCGGTAAATCATTTTCAGCCCGACGATAAGCCCGTCGGTACTGAAAAAGTTATCTCCCGTAAAACCGTTCCACAGGAAGGCAGTGGCTATGGTAATGACGATAAACTGGGCCCAGAGGAGCGTGTTCCTGAACCGGCGCATGGCCCGTGTATAACGGAAGATGCAGAACCCTATATATCCCACCGGGAAGATTATGGCCGCGGCGATAAAATCCGAATTGATCACCACAAGGCTGCTGATTACTGCCAAAAGATTGAATATCAGGAACAAAAGAGAATAACGTTGGCCCTGGTTCTGTGGAAAGGTCAGGCTGCTTTGCTGCAGGACTAAATTCATCTCCTCCAGGGAGTCGGGACGATTACGCAAATAACGGCGCCCCGACCGGTAGCCAAGGATGGCCGCGATCATCCCGACCGAAAAATAAATGACCACGATGACCATCACGGCATATTCCGGGCTCAGTTGGTTTAAATTAACCTGCTTTACGCCAAACCGGTACAGCGCATCCAGGATGGTGATAAAATCAAAGCCATACAGGATCAGCCAACCGACCACCTTTTGTAAAAGCGTGCTGAATACGGCGAGGGCACCTCCCAGAAGGTAGGAAACCAGGTTTTTCCCAATGATAAAGATGACAAATTCAAGAATCAAGGCCTCGGTCAATATGCCGATCATGGGCCCGAGGATCATGGCACTGGGGGAGATGGATTTCATCAGGGCGCAGATCACACCCGCGCGCCATATAAGGCCGGTTTCTTTCCATGTCTGGAAACAGGCAACCAGCAGGTAGACCCCGGCAAATGAAAGGATGGCTCCTGTAAGAGGGATTCTGAGATTGTGAAGGAAACTTCCAACAATGATTTCAACGGAGGCCCACACACTGCCCACCACAGCTGCCTTCAGCCATACCGACCTCAGGGGCTTGTATTCTGATATTTCCAAGTCGTTCGTTTGAACGGCCGAAATTACAGAAAATTTCAATCCCCTGAAAACGGTTAACCATGTTCAGGCCTAAACCCTGTAACCTTGTTACCCTGTTACTTTGTTACTTTGTTACTTTGTCTCGCTCTTCCGTTCCAGTTCATCCAACCGGTCGTTTGCCGAATGTACCATCATGGTAACACGGACAAATGGACCCGCAAGCAAAAACAGGGCAACGGAGGTGATTAATCCCAGCCAGTTAAAACAGATGCTGTTGGCAATGATTCCGGTCAAACCTATTAAAGCGGCAATGATACCACCGGGGATACCCATCGGGCATCTGAGTTTTTTCTTTTGTTCCATTTTCAATACATGTTAAGTTTGTTGATTAACTCCTGTTTGGCAGGGACTTCCCTGAATACGATTACATCGTTGATTAAAAGGGTTGGTACTGTATGGATGCCTAACTTCAGGCTCCGGATCATACCAATCGGCGCATTGGCCAGGGTTGTTTTAAGTTCAAACTTGTCGCCGAATTCAGGTAAGACTTCTTTCAGCAATCGTTTGAATGGTTTACAGTTCGGACAAGTGAGCGTGTAAAACATCTCAATTTTGATGGGTGTCGGGTTATCGTTCATTAAAATAATTGTTGCTGTCTCAATGGCCGGCAAAGATAGGATATTATAACCGGGCTGAAACGCCGAAATTAAAAAGACCCTGGCAGCCAAAACCAATTTCAAGGAACCCGCCTATATCCTTCCCCACCCGGATCCCTATCCCATTAAGTTGGAATCCAAAGGCCACTCCTGACGAAACGTCATCGGGCTTATTGGTGTAATTATTACGGAATAACATGTAGGTAGCACCAACTGCAATCCCTGAATACATGGTGAACAAAGGTCTGCGGATATAGGTGAAATCAACACGCGGCATGAACGACAGGAACATGCTGGAGGTGTATGAGGTCGTTCCTTTATCGTACCTTATGTCGAAGCTGCCGGGATTATAAGTCACCAGGGCCCCCAGCTGGATAAGCTTTGATAAGCGGTACTGGTACTGAAAGGCAAAGGCCCCGTATCCATTGACCGAAATGCGTAAAGCCGTATCTAAGGGCACGATAAAGATTGAACTTGTAGTCACCAGCATGGTAAGGGCTATTTGATTAACCGTGGTCATTCCATAGCTTATACGGACATCATTCCGGGGAAAATCGCTGCTCAGGTCTGCCTTCTGCGCCATACCTCCGGCGAAAAGAAACAGGACCAGGCAAATCAGGAGGATAATTTTTTTCATACTCGGTGTTTTTGGGGTTAGTGAAGTGCAAGATAATAAAAAACAAGGCTTTTCCCATTGGTATTAATTATTATCTTGTTACTTTGTTACCCTGTTACCTTGTCACTTTAAAATGCCCTACACAAGAACCCCTGGCCCCCTTCTCTTCTTCGCCCTTTGCCTGGCAATAGTCAATTCCTCCTGCAAGACCCTGAAAATAGAACGTCCTGCCGAAAATTACCAGCCCGTCTCCTATTCCCCGCAGTATTCCTATATAAACATCCCGGTTGAACTGGAGGTAAAGGTGCTGAAGAAGCTGATAAACAGGGAAATTTCCGGGACCATCTATGCCGATACCAGTTTTGAGGACCACGACCAGGATAATCTGATGTTAATAGCCAGGAAAGGCGACAGCATCGATCTGAACATCAGCCGGAACCAGCTTTCGTACCGGGTGCCGTTGAAAATCTGGCTGCGGAAACGGTTCAGGGCCGGCCTCCTGGGCTTCAGCGTGACCGATATCAAAGATGCCTCGGCCGAGGTTGCACTGAAGTTTAAAACTTCGGTAACCATTAACCGCGACTGGAGCGTTTCGACCGTGACCCAATCCGACGGGTATGAGTGGATCACCTCTCCCCAGGTCATGATCGGCGTCACACAGATCCCGCTGCCCTTTATCTCCGATCTGCTGATCCAGTCGAATCTTCAGATGGTTGCAAAAGAGATCGACAAATCCATCAAACAAACCCTCAGCATCAAAACGTTGATGAACGATGCCTGGACCCGGATGCAAAAACCAGTTCTGCTTTCAACCGGTTATCCCCTGTGGATGAAAATAATGCCGGTTGAAATCAGTACGGTTCCGTTTCACGGGACTTCGGCGTTTATCCAGCATACCGTTGGCCTCAAAGCCCTGGTCCAGCTATCTTTTGGCGACGAACCTGCATCTTCCGTGGTCGAAACGATGCCTCCCCTGAAGATTACCAGCGCGCTGCCCGAGAAATTCAATATCAACTTCTCCATGGATTTTCCTTTTCCCTATCTCAATCAGCTTGCCCGGACCCAGTTATCGGGTTACACCATGGCCTATAAAAATTACAAGCTGACCGTAAGCGATGTGGCCCTGTACGGACAGGGGGAGTACCTGATTGTAGCCGTTGTGGTGGACGGAAGTGTGAAGGGGACCATCTACCTGAAGGGTATTCCTGTTTTCGACAGGAATAAACTGACGATACGGTTTGAAGACCTTGATTTTTCCTTCGCCACCCGCAATGTACTTCAGAAAACGGCCTCCTGGATGTTCCATTCAGGCCTGCTGCAGAAGATGGCCTCGAATCTTGAATTTCCGCTTGAAGATAAATTGAAGTCAGCACGGGATGAGATCGCTGCATACTTCGAAAAAAACCAGTCGTTAAGCTATTTCAGGATCAAAGGCGAGATCGGAAAACTTGATCCCGACAGGATCCTCATCTCACCCTTATCGGTGAGGGCCTGCTTTGTATTTGAAGGGAAAGTAAAGGTCAGCATCAATCCGGACTGATATGAAATTTTTGTTTTCTTTAATCTCACTCTTTCTCATACCTGGTTCGGCAATTGGTTTGTATACCGTGTTGGGTGCTGTTTTTAGCAATCAAGAGATTCATCGTTACTGCAAACAAAGGAGGATGTGTGGAATACTCAGGAGGTTTCGGGGGTAAATTCGGGAACCTGCTTATTACGATGGCGCCCTATTTCCTTCCGACATTCTCTATCATGGCAGTCCTGTTCATCCCCCTGGTGAGACCTCAAAATATTTTTTATTACCTGGTATTTATCGGATTCACCCTGGTATTTCACATCATGAACTCGGTCTCCGGAATCTGGCCATTTTTAAAGACCGTTTGTCTATCATCCTGGGATATATATTATGATCTTATTGCCAGGATGATTTCGGTGACCCTGCTTTGAGATTGTCCGAAAACATTAATGTTTACTCATGGCGTCATCAGCGGTGGCAAGATCTGAGCCGGCACCGGCAAAACTAGAAAGCCTTGCCAGGGAGTTCTTATCTCCCAGCATGGTAAAAGTTACCCGGTTATCCATAATAAGCTGGTTCCGGAAATTTTCCAGGTCACTGATTTCAATTTGCATCAGTTTCTTTTTCTTAGCCGTTTTGTCGAGATAGGTATCGATTTCAAAAGCTGCCTGCTCCAAAACAGCCTGACGCGCCGACATCTGGTTGATAAAATTAGCAAATTCACGCAGGTTCATTTCAACCTGATAGGGCACCTCAGATTCATCCTTATTCGCCAAAAATTCAGTGAGCATCGCCTCAGTCGATTTCATTTTGTTAATGTTACTGTTTAAGAAATTACTGTATTCCTGTAAGGCAACGAACGTAGGCTTTAACTTCTGATCCGTATAAAGGGGATGGTATCTGAGAATGGCTGATGCGGTATCGATCTGGCTCACCACTCTTAAGGTAAATTGTTCAAAATACCTGAGAATCTGGATCATTCTTTTGAGCTGCAGGGTATCCCTGGTAAATTCATTTCTTAATTGAATGGATTGTTTGCTCATCGCCTGGGTTTGATCAGGTTCTGCCATGGCCGTCGTTCCTTTAACCAACGCTTTGTTTACGGGCTTGTTGAATAGGGTTATCATTACAATAACGCCGGCAGCGATCAGAATAAAAGCGGCGATCAGAATTTTGGTCTTTGATTTCATCAGCGGTTAGTTTTTTAGGTAAAGCACTTTACTAAAGTACAAAGAAAGGCGAAAAAGTTGGTGGATCCCGCAAAATTTAAATTTTCTGTCACGCGTCACGCGTCGCGTGTCACGATCTTACTTCATTACTCCATTCCCTTGTCACCTTGTCGCTCTTTTTTACTTTTTCGTACCTTCACCGTATATACATCAGAAGCAACACAAAACATGAGGCCGGAAAATCTTAAGGAAACCATTGGGTGTATCAGGAACGGGGATCGTACGGCATTCAAAAAACTGGTGGAGATGTATCAGCAACCTGCATTCCGGCTCGCCTTCAGGATCCTCGGCAACGAAGAAGAGGCGAGAGACGCCGTCCAGGAAAGTTTTATCAAGATCTGGCAAAAGATCGGTTCGTATGACTCCTTCCGAGAGTTCCTCCCCTGGATGTACCGGATCGTTGCAAACACTGCGGCCGACCGGCTGCGGTCCATGCGCCGGCATGTAATGGTCCCGATCGACCTGGTCGCTGAAAAACTCATAACCCTGCAGCAGCGCGACCCGGGAACCCCGGCCGATAATCACGACCTGGCTGTGCTGATCACAGGACTTGCCGGAATGCTTCCTGAAAAACAGAAGATGGTCTTCATCCTCCGCGACGTCGAAGGAATGTCATCGGAAGAGGTGGAAACGATCACGGAACTTACCGCCGACGCTGTAAAAAGCAACCTTTACCATGCACGGAAGAGCGTCAGGGAGCGGCTTTTTAAGATACTTGAAAAAGAAAGGAGCATAAAATGAATTGCAACGACCTCCCCGAAATCCTGGAAAGGATGATATTTGAAGATGTTCCGGCTGATGCCGGCTTCATGCAGCATATGAATACCTGCGCCTCGTGCAACCAGGCATACGCGGATGCCATGAAGGCCCGGGAGGTGATGAACCTGGTCCGCAGTTCGGAACCGGTGCTCCGTAACCCCTGGGAACTCACCGGGAAGATCATGGCCGCCGTTCCGGAGAGTCCGGAGAAGGCATTCACTGTTCCGCTGCTTCTTACGCGCCTGCTTGCCGCCGCTTCGGTTGCCCTATTCCTTTTATTCGGATACGAGCAGTACGGCATCGTCATAAAAATCAGCACACTGGAAAAACAATGTGCGGAGATCAAACCCGATTCCCGTTATTCAGACCTGCTGCAACAGGCATCAATCCTAAACATCAGCGAGGCCGGGATCTCCTTTTCAGAGCTGGAGAGACTCCTGCACAACCGAAAGGGAAGAAACCCGCTGTCAGCTTTAACTATGAGTAAACAACAGGATAAAAGAAATAAAAAATGAAAACACGATATTTGTTTTTCGGAATGGCCATGCTGATCATGGTCCTAAGCGCCTGCAGGGAGATCACTGTCAGGACCATTGTGAACAACGACGGCACTTTCGTGCGCATGATCACCGTTACGGGCGATTCGAATGAAGTATTTAAAATGGATCTCCCCTATCCCCTTGACACCTCATGGGCGATGACATCAAAAAAGGATACGGCAGGCAAAGAAAAGTTTATCGTTACCTATACGAAACATTTCAGTAACAGCGAAGAACTGGAAGCAGAGACCGGCCGTGATACAAGCTGGAAAAAACAACTGGTGCGTCACCTCGATATCCGTAAAAGATTCGGATTCTTTTATTCATATATCGAATACAGGGAGGTTTACTCCGCCGCCAATCCCTTCACCCTCCTTCCGTTTAAAGACCACCTTACACCGGAGGATATGGAATGGCTTACCCGGCGGCATCCCATTCAGAGCCCCTCCGACAGCATAAAAAGCAAGGCTGCCGAAGATAAAGCATTGAACTATATTGTTGAATCGGCCACGGCCGAGGTCGAAAAGATCCTGGCCGACGGGATCCTGAAACTGAACGATCCGCGCCTGGATGCGAAAAGAGTCCCTGAATTCCGCGATAGCATCAGGATCGCCCTTTCGACGGATAAAATGAAGGAAGGTGTGTCGTTTATTGATGCTTACCGCAGGTGGACCGGCAACCCCGCCGCCGACCGCCTCAAAGAACTGCAACCGCAGTTGTTCAGTGCCTTTGAAAAGAAAACAAAATTTCTCGAAAACCTTTTAATGATGGAAGAATTCCATGCAGAGGCCGTATTGCCCGGACTTATCACCGCCACCAACTCCTCCGCACTCAGCGGCAACCGCGTTGGCTGGGATCTCTTCCCGATGGCCTTCCTGCTTGAGGATTATCCGATGACAGCCGAGTCAAGGGTTATCAATATGTGGGCCTTTATCCTTACGGGAATTGTTTTACTGGGACTCGTTATCCTTCTGGTAATAAAATCCCTGAAAAAATAAACCTCTTGTCACCCTTTTACTTTTCCCCCACCTGGACCACGTTCACACAACTCTGTGTCCCTGAAGCAGTCCGGGTTGCCACAATACATGCATGGTTGCGGTAAACCATGTGAACAGGACTGCCGTAAACACTGCGGCCGCCTGCTATTGAACCCGAGGGGTAATGGTATTCATTGATCACCGCTGAATTTTCGGAACAGGACCAGGCAGTGCTCCCGTTATCATTAAAGGTAAAATCGGAAACTGGTTCGGAATCATTCATATACGCCACACTGGTCAGGTAGCGATCGGTTTGCCTGAAGTATCCATAGTTCCCGACACAGAAATATTCGCCATTCGGAGACATTTCCATGACATCAGGGCTAAATCCTCCGCTCGCGTCATAAACATTATTATGTGTGGTAATTGTTCCAGAGCTGCTGTATTCAAAATAATCCAGTTCCGAGCTGTATCCGTTCCGTGTGCAGGCCACCAGGGCATTCCGGCCGGGAACCTTCCGCATGTAATAAGCGTCATATGCATCTCCCCCCTCGGCAATAAAGGCGTTCTGCGACAGGGAATAAACCTGTAACGGTTTAACATCAGGAGCATCTGAAGTCTGCGAACAGATCAGGAACCCAAGCCCGCTTGAAACTACCGAAAACAGTTTATGAGGAAAGGTGATCACCCTTTTCAAAGCCAGGGTGTTGCCATCCAAAACCTTCAGGGCATACTGGTCGGGCAAATAGAGCTCAAGACCGGAACCGTTATCTCCCAAGTCGGTGAATCTAACTGCACTTCCAACGTCACCGGATGCAATGATGGTTCTGTTCTGATAATCATAGATGATCGTGCGGTTGGAGAATACAAGGTAAACCCAGTTGTTTTGCGGGTGTTGCATCATCTGGACAGGAACCCCGTCAAAGAACATTCCGATATCGTGGTTCAGCTCCCTTATATTGCTGATATTGTAGTTTCCTTCACTGTTTCCGCCCAGCACATAGAACTGTGCCGTGTAGAATGACCAGGGCAATGTCATGGTGATGGTGGTGTCACTCTGGATTGTTATATGGCCTGCGGTAATCGTACTGTTAAAAGGTTCGCCCGGTTTATCGTTATACCTGCAGTTCACCTGGTAGAAACCAAAATCGTCACCCTGGTATTTTGACCATCGCAGGGTAACACTGCTGCCCGAGAACTCGGGCGGATATAAATAGACTTTCCGGGGACCGGTCATGTCAATATGGTCGACTTTGAAGGCGTTGTACCCATCCCTGCCCTCGGCTTTTACACTGATGACATGATGACCCTGTTTTAAAGAACTGGTCGCAAAATCACTGAATCCATCCGGATTGATGGGCGTTGAAGCAAGATAACCGTCAAGGTCGCTGCTCCACGACACCTGGCTTCCCTCTTTGTAATTGCTGGCTTTCACCCTGAAAACTACCGTATCACCCGGGGCATAGGCACAGGGAATATCAGGCAGTACAAAGGAAATCTCGGGAATAAATGAGATGGGGCCGGTATAATTGATGTCAACCGTGACATTTTGAACATCGCCCTGCCCCAGGGTAATAATCGATTTCCCGGTTACATTTCCCGATTCTGCATACACCTGGTACTCTCCTGAAGGGATTCCTTCGATCTTGGTCAGTCCGTATATATCGGTCATTACATCTGCCGTAAAAGGTACCGTAAAAACATGCACATTGCTCAGGGGTTCATTGTCATAAAGGACTTTGATATACATGGTTGCAGTTGCAGAGGCATCATCCTTTTTTTTACAGGAAAGCATCGTACCGACTATTACCAGCAGAACAATGACAGGCAGCGCAGAAGAGGTGATTTTTTTCAGGGATATCATGGCAAACAAGTTTTTTGAGTAATCGGCCGCATCAAAATGAACAAACAGGAATAAGCATGAATAACGCCTCAAAATTATCAACTTATATAGAACTACATTTGTATTCTTATTAAAAATTATAACCTATGAAAAAAATTCTTGCCGGGATATGCATGCTTGTTGTTCTGCTATCCTTCAAAATAGATAATGGAGAGCCGTCAAAGGAAAATGGAACCCTGACTGTTATTGCAAACTACAGTGACGCCTACAGGTCAATAAACCAGGCCGATGCGGGATGTGAAATATATGCCATCAGCGAAGCCGATCTTAAATCGACCAAATATGATGACCTCAAAGGGGTGATCGAAAGGTTCCAGGGGTACAAATACGATTATTTGCTGTCAATCTATAATTCAGTAGATCCTGCCAGGATTGGCAAACTGCGCGACAATTTTGATACATTGTCGGATATCACCGCCAGATATATCAGCGGATTCAGGAAATTACCCGTCCTTGTAAGGGCTGTAACAAACGCGGAAGGACACGCAGCATTAAGTTTAAGACCCGGCAAATATTACATCCTGTTTGTTTCAGGTACTGTAAAGAGCAATAACAACGTCGAATCCAAAGGCAATGTTGGTTATAAAATCGTGGAAATCAAATCACCGATGGAGACCGTTCAGAAAGTATGTTTTCAGAAGCAGGATATGACCGGGATCATGATGGCGAGAAATCTTTCCGGATGTTAATTTTGAGAAGCGTGAACGGATGTGTCAGTTGAATGAGGGCTTTTCCTATTCGGGAATGTTGTACAGCCTGCAGATCTCTTTGTACGACATGCGCTTCAGCTCCTGTTCACTCCTGTATCCGGGTGTTCCTGATTTTAAGGCAGGTATGGTACCGGGGATGGCAATAAACCTGAACTTATTGCCGGCGGCGAGCGGCGCCCCAAACATGTCGGAGGTGAATTCAATGATTCCGTACTGGCTGATCAGGAAGCTCCAGTTTGCACCGACAGCATAGGCCGGCAATGGGCGTACAGTAGTTCCGTCATAAAGGTCACCGGCCAGCCACGCATAGGCAAGCACAACGCCGCCCTCAACAATGTCCTGGGTCAGATCGGGGGCACTGGCTTCGAAATACCAGTCACCCGAACTGCCCGACCAGGCTGTGGGTGAGAACCATTCGGAATAATAGACCGTGGCATTTTTTCCGTCGACTCCCGGGGGTCCCTGTAGCCCGTCCTTTTGACATCCTGCAAACAGAAGGGCTGCCATGGCCGCGAATAAAAATAAAGTCCTGAAGCTTGTTTTCATATTATCAGTGTTTAATGAACACCCTAAAGGTACCATAATTATTGCAATAAAATGTCACGCGTCAAGACCTCCTGCTCTGTTACTCTGTAAACAACCTCCCTGAAGTCTATAAAGACCGGATAATAAAAATTCGGGACAAACTGGGTCATCAGGATCATTATCAGATCTTTTTCGGATCAATAAAAAAGTAGGTGTTCCCTGAACCGACCACCAGTATGAATTCACTGAACCGTGCCAATCAGGCCGTGTAGTATTCTTCTGTACGACAAAACCAAATCCAAATCCCATCCCCTTCATTAAAGGTCCTAAAAAGTCATCGTCGGGCATGCGCTCGGTGGTGAGGTGATCTGTCGTTATCATGTCGACCGTTTCCCGCTTCAGGAGCCGTATACCCCGGTATTCTCCATCTTCAGGGGAATGAAAATATTCTCTTTAAAAAAAGATCAAGGGGTTTGCCTGATCTGATCGAGGCCAGTAACAAGCTCTTTTTCGACTCGCGCGCATCATGCCGGAGATGGATCATCCCGGCATGCATGGGCTGTACAAAAAAAAGAATCACAAGCAAGATGACGGTTACTTTTTTCACAAGAAATTTTGAACTGCATACTTGTGAATGTTTTCAAAAGGGATTGTCTTTATGAAACTTTGCGATATAAAAACACTACTTTTCCACGATTACTTTGATAACCCTAACCTTTTCTTCATCATTGACTTTAATAAAATAAATGCCGGGCTCATAATTTCCTGTATTGATCTGAATCGGGTTTGAACCGGCATTTTCTTCAAGAATTACCTGCCCCATGGTATTAAGCAACTGAATGTTTGCACTTTTTATATTGCTGATGTGAATCACATTTCTGGCGGGGTTGGGATATACGCTGATCCTACTTTCAGATAGTTCAGAAACACCGGTAAAATTAAAATCCGTAGCCTTTGCATTCAGTATCTGCCCTGACTGATTGTCGATTAAAAGCACGATTGCCTTCATCTCCTTCACATTGTATTCTTCAGGAATGGTATAGCTGAATGTATACTCATGTGTACTGCCGGCAGCGATAACGTCCGGCAGGCTGTTGGCCTCACCGGTGAAACCACCCAGTATTTCACGGGCTACGTAATCATAATACATATTTGCCGCCGGTACGGGATCAGTCAGGTTTTCAAATCCACCCATCGGGATGCCCCCACCCGCATAATAGTTTGCCTGATCGTAACCAACAGCAGAGTCCTTGTGAACATTATTTTCTGTCAGTACCAAAGCAAAGCGGAAATCACCTTTGAGCGCGGCCGCAAATGTGGCCGTAATATCTGCCGTCAGCATACGGTTTTCATCCACATCAGCCTGAATACCCAGTATGGCAAAACCAAAATCGCTGATGCTGGCATTATAATTATTAAACGCATCCTGTGGGTCAATTGCATATTTCCTGTCGATGACCAAAGAGGGGTAGCCGGGTACGAGTGTGAGAATACCTTCATTATATACCGCATTTTCCATGGGATCGCTGTTATGAACGGCTATAGGGATCATGCTTTCAGGATATGCTTTATAAATGGAATCCATGTAAACAATGCCCCTCACGCACCAACCGCACCAGGTACCGGCAGCTTCTTCAATTACAAGGTTGCGTTCAGGAATAAACGGCACTGCCTGCACATTGGCCGAAAGCACATTGTTGGTTGAGTCGTCATCGGATCCCCCGTTAATTTCCGATATCCATACTTTAACGATGTATGCACCTATCTCGCTCATGGAGAAGGATGTAGGAACAGTAAAATCAATCGCTTCGAGGCTGGCGATCGTGTCATTTGTGAATGCGTCGGTAATCGTATCGCCATTGCTGATCTGGTAACTCATTTTATACGAGGTAACAACAGTTGCCATCGTGTTTTTGATCGATCCTTTGATATTTATTTCAGTATTTTTTTCAAAATACCCGGGTACTTTTATGTTGGTTAACGCCAGGTCAATGCCTATGAATGGTTTGATTTGAATGCTGTCCACGCCAAGCTCAGTCTGGTTGTTTGACCTTCCCCTGAAAGCCAGGTAGATTTTTTGGCCGGAATATGCCGTAAGATCACAGTTGCGCAATGTCCAGGCAGCAGTGGTTTCATGATAGGTGTTCAATTTTGTGAAGTCTTCAATCTTATTCCCTGTTGTTGACACCAGCACTTCAAGAACTTCATCCTCGCCATCGTACATTGCTTTGCCCTCCCACATTGCAAAAGCATGGTTACTCACTTCAATGGGTGGCGTTATCATCCATTGATCCACCGGGCCACCGGCTGCGTATGATGTGGATGCGGCATAATTATCTTCGCCATTCCAGTTCGCCATCTTCCAATCATTCCAACCATTCACAGGCGTTAATGTATCATTGTCAATCAATGTCATATCGCCCTCAACATAATGCTCGAAATCCATATAATAGTAATACTCCTTGCTAAGGTCAAAGGTGGCAGAAAGGGTATCGTTATTGTTTATAGTATCTTGCATGTTGTTGGGATCAGAAACCCATACCTTAAGGCCATTTGTGCCTTCGAGTTGGATTGTTGCGCCAGCCATCTGTTTTGGAATGGGGAAGGAGAAAACCGTGTCCGAAAGAAATGCGATATCCAGGCCTGTCAAGTCCTCCGTGAAAGGGCCAGATCCATTCAATGTCCAATTAATATGGGCGCTCGTCAGGGGGGCTGAACTGTTATTTCTCAATGTAACTGCTGCATGTATTTCCTGCCCGTATGCAGCGAAGGTTGCAGTAGCAATGGACGTCAATGCTGCATCAGGGTACGATTTCACCTCTGCAACTGAAATGTTATCAATATACAAATTCCACCCAAAAAAAGTAACGTTACGGAAAGCAAGATAGATCTGACCCGAATACCCTAAATCAGTGAGGTTGAGCGTATGCGTCACCCAGTTAAATCCATTTTCTCCGGCAATCTGGAAAATTGGGGTGAACTGGTCGAGGGCTGTGTCTGTTGTTGAAACCAAAACCTGGTATCCGTCAGGATAAAGTGGTGAAAATGCCTTTGCATCCCAAACAAGGTACACCGGACCAGCCAGACCCGGATCAATCGTAATGGGTGGCGTGATCATCCAGTCATCGGCAGTATAATTCCCATTGGCCAGATAGGATGTGCTGGCAGCTACATGGTTGCCAGGCTCCATTTCCCATACAATCCAGTTGGAAGTTGGCCCAAACATGACTGTGTCCATAGGTATTAATCCATCATGATCAATAAATATCATATCTCCGGGAGTGAAGTTTTCAAAATCCTGTTTATAAATTTCGTTGTTGGTTACCCTCTTATAGTGCTGCCCTGAACTCGTTGGTTGCACAAAAGGAAAAATTGCTTTATGCCGTTCTTTCTGACATTGTTTGTTCCCCGGCAAAAAATTTGTTTGTGCGATCCCATTCATAGCAACAAACAGAATCAATAAAGTTCTTATTACGTTCATGATTTTTAATTTAGTTGTTTAACATGGCTGATAAGTACCTGTCAAGGGGTACTCGCCAAAACTAAATCTTATTCAATTCAAATGGTTTGAAAAAGGGGGAAACCTGACTGGGACAATAAAGGGACATGCCTTTTAATTATTGGGATACAGCTGCTTAGCAAGATGCAACCAAACCGGAGTACACACTACTTTGTTTAGTATTTCCCCAAAACTGTATTCAGATTCTCGTCGGTGCCGGTTAAATTCAGTTTCTTCCTCAACCGGGTCCTGGCTTTGAGTATGCTTTCGTAATTCAGGTGAAGTATATCTGCAATTTCCTTGGAGTTCATGTTCAGTTTAAGAAAAGCACACAGCCTTTTCTCATATTGTGTCAGGTTTGGAATATCATGGAAAAGGTTCCTGAAAAAATCGGGATGCAGCAGGGTAAATTCTTTTTCAAAGGCATCCCACAGGTCCAGCTTTTGGTTTAGCCGCAATTCTGAAATGATATCATTAAACACATTGGGGCTTTCGGTAACAGGATCACTGCCTTTAACTGTTAATATATCAATTACTTTATTGATAAGCTGGTTCTGATTGGTAACATGAAGCATTTTATATGTCACCTCCCGTGTCTTTAGCTCTATTTCATTCTGAAGTACCAGCTTTTCGCTTTTTAACCGTTCATTCTCCAACTGCTTTTTTCTTGCCTTGAGCCTCTGAAGAAGGAAAAAAGTTGTCGCTATGCCTATCAGGATAATCAAACCAGCTATAATCAGCAACAGGTTCATCTGTTGTTTTTTATGATTCATCTGATTCAGTTTGATTTCGTCCTGGTACCTATATTTGATCTCAAGCATGTCAATTCCGTTGGTACGTTCATGAAGCTTTATCGAATCTTTAACAGCACATATCTTATCAAAATAAAAACAAGCGCTGTCCATCCTGTGCAGATTCAGGAATTGATCTTTTAAACTTTGATACGCCTCCTGCAGCTGATAATTATTATGGGTCAGTATGGCATAATGGACGGCCAGGTGCGAAAACAGTTTTGCGCATTTAAAATCGTTCCTCCCGATATATCCCAGACTTAAACTGTTATATATCCAGGGAAGGATTCGTACGATGTGATAATCCTCCGCAATTTTCAAACTCTGATTCAAATATTGAAATGAACTGTCATACAATCCCATAATATAGTAATCAGAGCCGATGTTTAAATAATTGGTTGCCAGCCATTCCTTATTATTGGATGTCTTATTCATCGCTACTGCTTTCAAATAGTAGGAAATGGCAATGCTGTCCTTTTTCAGGGAAGAATTGACCATTCCAATGTTATTATACGCTCCGGCTACTGACGAGTAGGCATGGAGCCTCAGATAGATATCCAATGCCCGGTTGTAATATCTATAAGCTTCATCATACGACCATGCATCGCATTTCATGTTTCCGATAAGCATATAGTTGTGGGCAATAAGGATGCTGTCGTTGGATTCTCTTGCAGTTTCAACCGATTTTAGAATAAAAACCTCGGCCAGGTCAAATTCAGAGTCAGAAAAAATTTTCGCAATCTGGTAATTCGAATAGGCAATGCCCCTTTTATAGTTGATCCTTGATGAAATATCCAATGCCTGGCGCGCATAATGCTCCGATTTCCTAATATCGACCGAACTGTACTTTTCAGCAAGGTGAAGGTTAACATCAATCCTTACTGTATCCGGCAAATCCTTTTTAAGCTTCTTTTCCAGGAGTATAATACTCGTATCAATCTGTGCCACGCAGGTGATTTGAATGCAGGTAACCCATATTGAAAAAACAGTTATTATAATTCGTCCTGATTTTGACATAATTCCTTGGTTTTCAATATAATTTGCAAAAGCAAAGTTAAATTTATCGGGGTAGTACTGCAAGTTAGAAAGAAAATCGATAACTTATCTTTCTGAAATATCGTCTGTGCTTTATACTGGTAAAGCCAGATATTAGGGCTACGCTTGGCATGAATGAATGGATTGATCACCACATAACATTGGTGGTCAATGTGTTTTGATGGTCAAATTAAACCGGTGGAGGATTGACAATCGTATCGTTTTCTCAAGCTTAATGCGAAAAAAAACAAAAAGTGATATCTTTGTTTAAAAGTTACCCTGCTACCTCATTACTCCATTACTCTGTTACTCCATTACTTCATTACCCTGTCACCCTGTTACTTTGTTACTTTATTACCCATGAAAGACCAAATCATCAAAAACCTCCACGATCCCGAAATGCTCGAGATCCTGTTCCGGAAAGATAAAACCGCATTCATGCGCGATTTCAATGAAGCCACCCGCGGCATTGACACCCCCCTCGTAAAATTCTGGCAAATCAGGTTTAAACCAACAGAGCAAATCCGGCAGCACCCGGCACTGAAAACGGGGTTGGTCGTTGTGGCCGTCATCTCTGTCATTTTAGCCCTGCTAGCGCGGCTGCCCCTGCTCCTGACGAGCATGAACCCGGAGAATTTCTACCTCCGAAACCTCTGCATCCTCATCTTTGCCGGGCTTACAGCCTGGTTCATCATTAAAAACAGGATCACTGGCTGGAAGAACATCCTGGTGCTTGCCCTTCCTGTCATAGCGCTTACCATCTATTTGAATCTGTTGCCTGAAAAACAGACCGATACTACCATATTGGCCTTTATCCATGCCCCGCTCTTCATGGCATTCATTTTCGCACTGACCTTTGTTTCCCTCGATTTCAGAAACACTGGAAAAGTCTCCGGGTTTATCCGTTATTGCGGCGAACTGGTTGTCATGACCGGATTACTGGCGATAGCCGGGGTACTTTTGTCGGCCATGACGATCAATCTGTTTGAGATTATCGGGATGAAAATTGGCCAGTTCTACGTGGAAAACGTGGGGGTCCTCGGTGTGGCTGTTTTACCAGTGATCGCAGCCTGGCTCATTGACATTTATCCTGGTATTACCGACAGGATCGCACCGGTCATAGCCAGGGTCTTTACCCCTTTGGTTCTGCTTTCGGCCGTTGTTTACCTTGTGGCCATCTCTGTCTCCGGCATCAGCCTGTCGGAAAACCGTGAGTTTCTGCTGGTTTTCAATATCCTGCTGGTGGGCGTCATGGCCATTATTGTCTTCTCCCTCTCCGAACTGGATAAATCAGATGTCAGGAAACTGAACGTCATCCTGCTGTTCCTCCTGGCAGTGGTCACCCTGCTGATCGATCTGTTTGCCCTGGCCGCCATCATTACCCGGCTGTCGGAAGGATTTACCCCTAACCGCACCGTCGTATTGGTTTCCAACATCCTGATACTGGTCAACCTGCTGCTAGTTTTGCCTGACCTTTATCTTGCAGGTTTCAGGGGAAAACCGCTCGACCGTGTCGAAAAGATCATCAACCGGTATCTGCCCGTGTATTTCATTTACAGCATCGTGGTGATTTTTATATTTCCGTTGATTTTTTCAATCTCGTAAGCACCTCACCGCAAACGCATTCCCCCTTGCTGCCTCATACTTTGATACACTCAGGTTGAAATTGTTCAACCCTCTTGCCACCGCCCTTTCATTGCCGGATATGGTAGAGGTCCAGTACATCGACCCGGCATATAATCCGGTGGTGAATGCCCAGATGTTGTTCAGGTAAAGTATCCCCAGTTGGTGAGATTGAAAACCATTGGGCGACTGTATATCTGCTAAAAAGCCTCCTGCCAGGCCCGGGCCGCTGTATGCAGAAATCAGATCATCCCATTCAACTGAGGTGGGAACGTGCCAGCCAGGCGGACAGAGGCCCTGGGAGGCTGCGACAGGATCGTACCGCATAAGTTCGTCCCACTGGTAGAAGGATGAGTTATGCATATATTTTTCAGAGATGCAGTTATCTGTCTGGAATGTAAAAGCATTAATCTCCAAACCATAATCCAGATTCTCTTTCATCCAACATTGAGTTCCGATCTGAACCGTCCGGTATATCTTATTGTCCCTGATGTCTGAGAGATTGGTCCCACATGTGAATGCAGCGTCAGGCTGTACAAGGATTGTCTTTGTTTTACTGGCACTGCATGCCAGTACATTTGTATAGGAGTACAGAATGGTCTTTAAACCGGTTCCCGCGGCGGACGGAGTAAACACTCCGGTTGCCTGATCAACTCCCTGACCGGAAAAGATTCCTCCCAACGGGGTCCCGCCTTTCAGTTTAAAGGGTTTGGAACTGATCGTTGTGACCGTATCAAAGCATGTAGTGAAAGTTATATTTGGAGCCGGTGAGCTGATTAGGATGATCTTACCCGAACTTGACGGATTAGGTATGACACAATTCAGACTCGAGGTCATGACACATCTGACGCTATCATTATTGACCGGATTATAGGCAAAGATGGATGAGTTTATCCCGGAACCGGTACCGTTGACAATCCAATGATAAATGGGAGATGTTCCGCCATTTCCGGGAGTAGCAGTAAAAGTAACTGCCGAACCCTGACAGAAGGGGTTGGATGAAGCCACAATGGTGATCCCTGCCTGCAAGTTGGCATTCACCACCATTGTAAGCGGGTTTGACAGTGCCGGATTCCCTGAACTGCAGGTTTCAGAAGATGCAAGTGAACATGTTACCACATCACCATTGACCGGAGAATAGGCAAATAGCAAATTATCTGGTCCCAAATTAACTCCATTCACTTTCCATTGATATACCGGAGCGGTACCACCATTAACCGGAATTGCTGTAAAATGAACAGTCTCTCCTGCACATACCTGAGTAAAATCAGAAGTGATCGTCACCGATGGAATGATGGGTGTTACTACAGTCATTTCCAATGCGTCTGTTATAGCTGCTCCGGTCCAGTCACTCATACAGTCGACCCTGGCCAGCCTTCTGTACCATGTGGTTTGCGTAATGGATCCCGGTGAAAAAGAAGGCGCATTGCTTCCTGCGATATCACTGAACCCGTTCATTGAACCGGTTGTTGATTGCTGCCATTTATATTCCAGCGTTCCGGTTTGCCCTGATGGAAGTGTGACATTCATCAAAGGAGCGGGGGTAAAACTGCCGCAACCAGTCTGGCCGTAGCCAATGATACCGCTATTGGCTGGATTTGAACAGGGAGGCATGTAGGTCCATGTAGCAGTGGAAGTTGTTGAGTTGAAACCGAAACATTCTGCATACACATTGTCTGTTCCGGGGGTTGTGCCGGTACGTGCGTAGCAGTACAGGGCATTTCCGGTTGCATCGGAATAGGCGTTACCAGTCATATTGCTGATCCCGCTGATGTTAAAATTCACAAGCACACCGGCAACCGGGTTTGAATAATTATCCTCAACATGAGCGGTAAAACAGATAGTTGAAACATTAAGTTCACCAGTGGCAGTGGCCGGTGTGATGGTTACACTATTGACGGTTCCTACAGGAGCGAGGGAACCTCCGCCCGGATACCCGTATGAGTTGGCGAGATTCCAGCCATAAACAAATAATCCGAAAGGGTGAAGGCTGTTAAAGGTATGTGAACCGGTGCTGACAGGTAACCGGGCCCCGAAATAACTGCTTGTGCCAACCTGGGTAAAGGCTGTGTTCGGGATCAATAGCCCATCCTGATAAATTGAATTCACTGCATAATCAGGTGCAACTATATTCACCCAGTTTGCTTCAAACCCCTCAATTGTGCAAAGGGTATAAGCAGTTAAAAACTGTTCTCTCGGGGGAATCAGCATCATCAGCGGATCGCCGATTGTATTTCCTGAACACATTTGTCCTTTGGCGAACTGAGCCAGGAGTGCCGGACTGGATGTTGTTATTAAACTGGCCACCGACAGATTTGTCTCATAATAATCCCCTGCGTTAATGGTAGCAGCCAATGAGCCGTTGATAGTAATTTGATTCCCGTCATCAGATGAAACGATCCTGAAAATATCTCCACTTTCATCTCTACCTGCAAGAGGGACCGTTATATAGTTCTTTCCCCATGCATAATAGGGAAACATCTGTTCAACAACCTGGTCGCATGCCATGCATGTGGGATCAGGGATATTGACACAGGTGTTTGAACCGAAAACAGCGACGGGATGACTTGACTGTATCCTTGATCCGGTTATATCTTCATTTGTCACATGGGCTTCAACATTTATAAAAGTCTGTCCCTGATTCAGGGTGATATTGCTTGTAGAATTCGTCCAATGGTTATAAATTGTCAGAACCGTATTGTCTTCGGTAGCGACCACACTGAAATGAGAGTCATGGAAATCATTCAATGAGGTAAAGGTAACAACCCGGTAATCTGTTCCCAGTGCATTTACGGGTAATGCGAGGAAGGCGGCCGTGCTGCCAAAATAATAATTTAACCCATAAACCGATATCGGATCATTGCTGGTAATTCTGATTCCTTTATTTTCTGTACCTCCTTGCATTATGACCGATGAGGGGAGTGTAATTTGGGTGATTACCCCGGGGATAACTGTAAAATTTTGGTTTACGCCGGGAATAGCAGACCACACTGACCCATCCGTTGAAAATGCCGAAGAGATGAAAACTGTTATTACAGGTGAACCAGCATTGGGTGCGAAAGCGATCCAGAAATCAGTACCTGCATTGGTTACTGTTTGTGATATACAGAAGAATGGGATAAATAGTAAAAAACCAGTAATAACGATGATTTTCATCCTGGCAGCAGTGAATAACAGCTCAAAGTTAAACTAAAATGTCAAACGTTGAACTTCAGGCGAAGATCAGTTTACCGACTTCAGGTTTTCCACTGCTTCCGGAGCAAATTGCAGCACCGGTTTAATGATATCGCAGCTTTGAAGCGTATCGCATTGTCCGCAGGTGTTGAAGTTCTTCGACGAAGCACACCTCCTCATTCCGCACTCAGCCCAGTGGCCGATCTTGTTCCCCGGTTCCCTGCAGCCCGTGCAGTTGATCATTTCGGGTGTGATATCCGGTGCATGATACTGCACCCTCCATTTTTCAGCAGTCTGCCGTCTTAATTCATCGTCATTTGAAATGGTCGCGATCCTGGCATCGCATGAGGCACAATTCAGGCCACAGCAGGAGATAAGTTTTTCCATATTCTGATTTTTGGGTTGGAATCATCTAAATTACCGAATTATCTTTTATCTCGTACACCCAAACGTGAAATGCTGAAAAATATCTTATCTTTAAGGCATCAACCCCTGATTTCGTATTCCTTCAGTATTAGAGCCCGTAACATCAAACTATTTTTGAAACCCTTAAACTCTTCTCCCCGTGAAAAAGTTTACAGGATTATTACTTACCGCGATCTTTTTGGCTTGTCTCATACTATTTTTTTCCTGCAAAAAAAAGTCGCAGGATGACGTCATGCAGAGCAACTTTCGTGGTACCGTCGGAACATTACTCAACCAAAAATTTGGCCGAAAGCATACCAACCGAAGTGGAATCAGCTTTGTCCGGCTCTTTTATAACAGCAACATCAAAACGGTCAATCCATTAACAGGGGTTTATTCACAGGTGAATCAGGGAAGCGGAAACAGCGATCTGCTGCAAGCCTTCAGCGAATCTAAGATTGATGTGACCAATGTTTTTTCAGTCAATGCCGGGCTTTATTTCCAGTACTTCCTGCTGAACCGGCATTATTCCATTGAGCCCCGCCTGGCTGTGCGCTGGCAGTTTGCAGGGAAACATGCTTTTAGCCTTGGTTATGGCAAACACTCCATATCGGAGGATGTGGGAGTTTACCTTATCGAAATTCAAATCAGCCCGGAAGTTACTACTCCCTGATTAACAGCAATGGGGGGTACTTTAACGAAACATTCATAAATAAGGGCACGGGGCGCTTCAGATTAAAAATCTGCTCAATCAGAAACCCGCTACAGGTTATGTTTACAACGATTTCACCCAGGCAGTCGAGAAGGTCGTATCGATCGGGATATTGCCGCTGATAAGCTACAAGATCGAGTTCTAAAACCCTGCTCACCCCGACCCCATCAAAAGGTCCCCCACTGATTACCAATCTCCTCAAGGTTATTTACTGTTGTGATAAATCCATTTGGCCCCTTCCCAGAAAGCTTTGATAGCAACCTCCGCATGCACCGTTCCTTCCGCAGGTTTCGGGATCATGGGGGGCCACTCCTGGTATTCGATATTGGTCAACCCGAGATCTGTAAACCTCTTTTTAGCTGCTGTAAAGTTGCCGAACAGCACGCAGTCATCATTCTTGCAGTGCCATAAAAGCATCTTCGATTTTGGGGTCCATCCCGTATAGGAATTATTTTGGGCAAATATCTGCATGGCCTGGCTGGCCGGATTCCGGAGGGAATCAATAAAAGCGTCGGTAAAGATCTTTTTCAGGATCTTGTCGGGAGGCATTTTTTTGTTGACCACCTTCTCATCATAGAATCCCGTTGTATACTGTGGAAGATCAGTAAGATATGGAGCCTTCAGTACGATATCATAGGCAAAAACCTTTGGATAGATTGCATTATATCCCACGACCACCATCGGTAAAAAGTAGGGCTCCGGAAACGCTGAATCGGATAGCATAAGCGGCAACATGGTCCCAGTCAGGTCATAGGGCCCCGACAGGCAGGCCACTCCATTCAGCTTGACATTCCGCGCCTCGAGCTCCCTGGCGGCTGCCATCGTTACATATCCTCCCTCCGAGTACCCCATGAGGAAGGTCTTTTTATTCCAGAATACATAAGGATTCTTAAACTCACTCAATGATTTGATGGCTCCCTGCAACATATCGGCTGTTGAGGCTGCCAGTCTTTCCCTGACACAGAATGGATGGCGCTCCCCCACATCATCGCCCATCCCCTGGTAGTCGGGCATTACGATGATCCATCCCATGGTCGAGGCCATGATGTCGGCAAGAACCGCTTCAGGATATGAATCGTATTCACTGTATTTTGCAGTCTTCCATTTCGATGGCGCCAGTTTTTTCAGGATCTGCGTCGCATGGTTTAATGAGATGACCGGAGCATATACCCTGCCTGAAAAAGGAACCGGAGTGACCATCAGTCCGGTCAATTGGATTTTTTTTCCATGATTGTCGGTGGAGTAATATTTGATCACATCGTTCCTGACCAGGTAAGGAACAAATCCTGGTTCCATCCTGGTGGCTTCATATAAAAAATCGTGGCAGTCGAACTGGTCCTCTTTATCAGGCAGCAACATCACCTGGTCAACGATGTCCTGGTAATTCAGCAGGGTCGATTCTGTCACCTCAAACTCTCCGCCGGTATTAACAGGGTTGTATCCATGGTTGTGATCCTTGGTGCACGAATTCAACAGCGTTGCAATAAACATCACGCCGGATAATGCAACAACTTTCATAATCCGGTTGTCTTTCCGTTTGTTCAGTTTTTTGATATTCATTTTTTATTTTTTTAATGCGTCAAATCAAATGCGTACGCTTAAAAGACAACGGAACCATCAAAAAGGTTGCAACAGGCAACCCGGTTTTTTTAGCCTGAACTGCCAATCGCAATAGAACCTGAGGAAAATACCACGATCAATTCTTAACAGCGCGAACAGTGAATCCATAGCCCCTGCGTTTTCCATCAATAACAGCCCCCGCGGTTTCGTTGAAAAGTCCGCAGTTAAAGCCGCTGTAATCATCCGAAGGGGTAGATGTCCAGAACAGGCCCATGGTGCCCATCATCTCGAACTTTCCGCTGTAAACCCTCAGGCCGCCCGGGAGCGCGGTAAAACCTGACTGGTTGGTAGCACCGGAATTCGGAGAAGACCAATGCGTGGTTCCGCTCTCCTTGAGCTTGCCACCGGCCACGGTATCGCCACCCAAATAGGTGACCAAAGTTTGCCAGTCGGCTTGGGTGGCCACATGCCAGCCTTCGGGAGCTAACCCGCGGCTGTCGCTGGCAGCAAACCAGTTGTACAAAAATCCATACGTGTTTCCGGTATTTACATCGTTGTTGTAATTGCACAACGCACCTGTTGAATTGTTTGAAAGTTTATTCCACAATGAGTCAACCGTTTCATTCTTGATCACGTCACCATTGCGATATCTCGTGGTTTTCAGGTTTTCGGCCAGCCACACCTGGGTGCCAATAGTTACCTGGTGGTAAATATTCCCATCAATGTCTGTGACCGTGGTAACCGGGTCAGGTTGGGGATCGGTTTTCTTTTTACATCCGGTTGAAAACAATAAAATTATACCCATTACCAGGAACAGGTGGATGAAAATTTTGTTTTGCTTTTCCATAAGAAGTGATTTTACAAGTGAAAGTTATTGATCGGGCAGGATCATTTTTTTCGATGCTGGGTTTGATGAAGTGACCAGAAATAAAGGGGTTTTCACCAAAAAGATCCATTAAATACAAATTGCAGGCCAGAAAGGCTGAAAAAAATAAATCAAAGGTGCTGCAAAAGCTATTTGCATGAGAATGTATTACTTAACAATTCATTTTTCATCTTGGCAGCCTGCCCGGGCAAGGGTTTGCGTGTGAGTTATGTATGAAAGATTATAAAAAACGCGTAGATACGCGAAAATACGTGAAATTTTGTATTTTTGTTTAGCAATGAGGCTAAATTGATACAGGATGGAAGGTGAAGACCTGTTGCCCCGGGCTGATGAACCGATGGCGGAATACCTGAACTCCGACAGGTATCGTAAATCCATAGCAGAGCTAACTTTTTCAGACTTTCAAGGTCAGGAAGAGGCAAATTATGCTTACTGGCGGCGCCTGACTCCCTCACAGAGAATTGAGTTGCATACCATCATGGTTAATTCTATTTATAAAGACACCCTCACGAGAAATACTGGCAACCAGGTTTTTGAAATTGTTTTTACCATGAAATCCATATGACTATTTTTAATGAATTTCATCAACGGTTCCTGTTTGAATTAATGAAACATGAAGTTGAATTCATTGTTGTCGGAGGATTATCAGTTGTTTTCCATGGATACATCAGAACTACCGGAGACATGGATTTATGGCTTCGTCCGACAAATGAGAATAAATTGAAATTACTGCCGGTTATTACAAAATTTGGTCTTACTCCAGAATCAAAAGACCAGTTAAAAAACAAGGATTTCACCGAAATGCTGGCATTTCATTTTAACAACCCTCCTGATAAGATCGAATTTCTCACTGCTGTTTCAGGGCTCAAATTTGATGATGCATTCGTAAATTGTGACCATTTATCAATCGAAAATCACAATGTCCCATTCCTTAGTTTTGAAGATTTAATTATCAATAAAATGGTTGCAGGAAGGCTTAAAGATAAAGCCGATGTCGAAGAATTGCAAAAAATTCAACGCAAAAGATAACCGTTTTACGACAATTATGGTACTCCCGAAACGATGGGAAATCGCAGGGAGGAAAGCTATTTCCCGACTCCGAATACAATATCAACCACAGGCAATAAATGCCATTGAGGTCCGGCGGGATATTTTCCAAAACATAATTTATAACCTGCTTCGATGCGCAGGCTCTCTTTTTTTGAGGTGTAGGCCAAAACTCCCTTGTTTTCCATAAAATAGTTTTGCCGGGTGCCGCAGAGAATGAAGTTTTCAAGGCTGAACAGCCACCCGAACCGGGGAACAAACTGTCCACGGAAATCGAGTCCAAGGTCGAATTCAGGCTGGTTATAAAACACGGCAAGCCTGGGGTAAATGATTGGAAGGTCGATGGTGCTCTGCGGGTCCAAAGGCCCAAATTTAACTGAGAAGGCAATCCCGGCGTGAGCCGTAAGCAGGGCATTTCTGAAAGGCCCCCAGGAGGCCAGGAACCGGTTGGAAACAGCAAACATTTGGGGGATGGAAAATTCGGGGGAGATTAGGCCGCCGGTCCCTTTTGCAGCAACCAGCCGCATGGCCTGGGTTGGATAAAAGATTCCATGTTCAGTGGCCAGTCTGAAGCCTGAATATTCACCCCAGCCCACTTTCAGCTTTACCTGCGGCATCAGGAAAAACAGGATGGGATGGGCTGAAATTTCAAGCCTGTTGCTGATGCCGTAACGCGAGGCGGTAAATAATCCGAGTTCCCACCGGTGTTTCGGAATGTTGCAGGCCGTGCCGTCGGTCCAGTAGTTTTTTGCCGGGGGATCCTGCGGAAACAATGAATTACAGAAAAGAAAACCGGCCAGGAAAAGCAGGATTTTTTTCATTTTCCACCTCCTTTCACAGGCAATTTAAATAACACGGATACCGGGGCATGATCCGACTCCATGGTTGCTTCCTGGAGGGTAACCACAGAGTTTTGGACCCACTGGCCATTGGTAAAGAGATAATCAAGGGTACGATCCCAGAAATGGCCGGGGCGGGTGGTATGGGTAAAATACCGGAACTGGTTGTTTTTGTATGTCTCTTCGGAAACCGCGCATGTATAGTCCGCATACAGGGGATCCAGAAAATGTTTTTCCGGATCATAGTTGCTTCCCTCCTTGTGCAACGGATCATCGCCCGAAGCATGAAATGATTCCCAGGAACACATATCCTGAATGCAGTAATCGGTCGTATCCGATCCGGGAGGCAGGGTATTCAGGTCGCCTCCTGCCACGAACCATCCATCGGCACCGGCAATCCGGTCCAATTCGTCTTTAAACTGCCGGATGTGCTGCTGTTTAATCTCCAGCGTTGCAGTGGCCGAGGCATGAACATTTACTGCGTAAAAGTTGTTCAGACCCGGAATCCCAATGCGGCAGGTCACCATGCAGCAACGTTCATAAAAGTAACGGGTGAGTTTATCCTGGTCTGTACGCAAGGCCAGTTGGATCCGCTGTGCATCGCTTATTTTCCAGCGGCTGAAGATGGCGTTTTCCTCATCCATTCGTCCCAATCCATCGCTCGGGATAAACTGTGATTTCCATTGGGATCCACACACCGCGTAGTTGAAATAGGTATGGTCGAGAAGCCACTGAACCTGGTCAATGTAGGCCGAACGCTTCGATTTGATATCCACCTCCTGAAGCAACAGAATATCGGGTTTCACCTGGTTGATTTTATCGGCAATAGCCTGCAATGATCCATAAATCTCTTCTTCTGTCAGAATAACCCTTTCTCCGCAGGCATCGCCGAACCAAAGGATGCGGCCTGCCCCAAAACGGATATTCCAGGTCATAACGCGCACTGTGGTAAAGGTATCTGCCACCGGGGTCATCGAACCGGCAGAATAATATATTGCCGTTTCAGTGTCATCAAAATTGGTAGCCAAAGGTTCGCAGGAGGAGAGGAAAAGAATTAAACAGAAGCCGGCAGCCGAAATGAGAACCTTCAGGCAATGGATGTAACGAAAAGGAGACTGGCTCATACAGGTATTTAATTAACATGTTTGTAAAGATATAAAATCATGAAGGAAAAATAATATGAAGAAAAATTATTCCCGCCGGGCCTGAGCGTTGCGTGAGAAACGGGTAAAAATCAGAGCGAATACAAGAAAAACAGCCCCGCAAATAAAGGCATTTCTTACTCCGGCAACATTCTGGATCAGCGATGGATGAGCGTTGCCGCCGCCGGTAGTAAGGGAAAAGATCATCTGAAAGCTCAAACATAAAATCTTCAGGAAACCTGGATTGATTTCTTTTAACCTGCTGTTTCATGGCCTTAGTGGGGACTTCATAACGTGACGCAAGGTCATAATCAACCATTACCTTCTTTGCCCTGAAGGTAAATATCATCGTTTCGTAGTCGGACTTGATAATTTGCGTTCTCATGACTTTTTATGCTTAATCCTGTAAAACCTAAATAATCTAAAAAACTTGTATATATCATTGGGTTCTCCTATTTTTACAATTGCATAACATTAACATTTAGAAACCTGATTATGTCGAAGTTTCAGGAACTCTCCTCATTGATCTGGAGTGTGGCGGATGATGTGCTGAGGGGATTGTTTAAGCTGCATGAGTATGGGGATGTGATCCTTCCCTTTGTGATTCTGCGGAGGCTGGATTGTGTGATCGAGCCGAGGAAGGATGAGATTTATAATCACCCCCGCAATTACATCAATGCGTTTTCGAAGAACGTTTACGATATCATTGAGAATTTCCAGCTCGATAAGCCGGTGGAAAAGCTGCATAATATCTTGTTTTCACTCTTCTTCATTACCGGCATCACCACCTATATCTGGATCCTCAACAACAGCAAGAAAGCGCAGAGGAAAGGCAAGATTCAATTGATCAATGCCTGCGGATTATTTAAGCCCATGAAAAAAAGCCTTGGGAGCAAACGCAAGGAGATCTGCAGCGAGCAGCAACAACTCATCCTGGATACTTACACCGGCTTCGGTGAAACAGAGATCTGCAAGATCTATCCAAATCAGTTTTTCGGGTACACCAAAGTCACCATGGAACAGCCCCTGCGCGATTACGAACGCATCCCCATGGGCACAAACATAGACCAGTATTACCAGCGCGAAGTCAAGCCACATCTGCCTGGCATCTGGACGGACCGCAGCAAAAACAAAACCGGGTACGAAATCAACTTCACCAAATACTTTTACAAATACAAACCCCTCTGCAGCGTCGAAGAAATCACCAAAGATTTGCTGGAACTAGAGAAGGAGAGTGAGGGGTTGATGAAAGTTCTTTTAAGGTTGGATGGCTGATTATCTAATTGTATGTGTTTTAATTGTATTAGGCAGGTGAAAGGAGAATCAATGTGGGAAAAAAGAAAAGCATAACCGTTCAGGGGACCAAAATATTGGTAATTGGTTCAAAAGAAAATGATTACATCTCGATCACCGACATTGCCCGGCACAAAGACGCTGAGCATACTGATACGATCATCCAAAACTGGATGAGAAACAGAAACACCATTGAATTGTTGGGCTTTTGGGAAATTATTTACAACCCTGATTTTAAACCCCTCGAATTCGAGGGGTTTAGAAACCAGGCGGGGCTAAACAGTTTTGTAATGACACCCAAAAAATGGATTGAATCAACGAAAGCTATTGGGATCACATCAGCGTCAGGAAGGTATGGAGGCACTTTCGCCCACAGAGATATCGCACTTGAGTTTGCATCATGGATTTCAATTGAGTTCAAGTTGTTTCTATTGAAAGAATTTCAGCGCCTTAAAGCAGATGAAAATAACAGGTTACAACTTGAATGGAATTTACAACGCACACTGGCAAAAGTGAATTACCACATCCATACTGATGCAATAAAAGAAAACCTGATTCCTGCAGAATTAACCAAACATCAGATCAGTTTTGTGTATGCCGATGAGGCGGATATGCTGAACGTGGCGTTGTTTGGTATTACCGCCAGGCAATGGCGTGATAAAAATCCTGAAACCAAAGGAAACATTCGGGATGATGCAACCATAGAACAATTGGTGGTGCTTTCAAATTTGGAAAGCATCAATGCCGTATTGATTCACCAGGGAATGAAACAGGCGGAACGGCTACCAAAGTTGAATAAAATTGCCATTACACAGATGAAATCATTAATCAGCAACCTGCAATTGAAAAAGTTGAAATGAGCAGAATCATCAAACAAAATATAGCCAATTCAATAACAGCGGGGGGACTTCAGACTGAGGACTTTGGAGGGTGGATTTGCATGGAGCTAAAAATTTAATGAACTTGGATATTAATTCGTTACGGCTTATCTTTACATTTTGATAAATTAAATATCTAGAATCCTGATTATGTCGAAGTTCCAGGAACTGTCTTCGTTGATTTGGAGTGTGGCGGATGATGTGCTGAGGGGGTTGTTTAAACCACATGAGTATGGGGATGTGATCCTGCCGTTTGTGATTCTGCGAAGGCTGGATTGTGTGATCGAGCCGCGAAAGGATGAAATTTATCAACTATACGAAGAGTATAAGACGAAGGTGGATGACCCCTCCCCGGTGATCAGGAACCGCATCAAGGCTGAGTTTTACAATTGTTCCAAGTATGATCTTTCGCGCCTGAAGCAGGATCCGAAGAATGTGTATATCAACTTCCGCAATTACATCAACGGGTTTTCGAAGAACGTTTACGATATCATCGAGAATTTCCAGCTGGATAAGCCGGTGGAGAAGCTGCATAAGAACAACCGCCTGTTCCTGCTTGTCGAGAAGTTCAGCTCGGTGGACCTGCACCCCGATGTGGTGGATAACCATACCATGGGGCAGATCTTCGAGGAGCTTCTGCGGAAGTTTTCCGAAATGAGCAACGAGACCAGCGGTGAGCATTACACCCCCCGCGACATCGTGAGGCTGCTCGTCTCCCTGGTGTTTTCCGGGGACAGGGAAGACCTGCAGGGAAAAGGCAAGATCCGATCGGTGTTCGATCCCTGCTGCGGCACCGGCGGCATGCTCACCATCGGCAAGGACTGGGTGCTCGAGAATATCAATCAGCAGATAGAAATCAAAATTTACGGACAGGAACTCAATCCGCAGACCTACTCCATCTGCAAATCCGACCTGCTCATCTCGGGCGAGAACCCCGACCACATCAGGCTCGGCTCCTCCCTGGGCGAAGACAGGTTCACGGGCGGGAAGTTCGACTACATGATCACCAACCCGCCCTTCGGCGTATCCTGGAAAAGCGAGGAAGAGTTCGTGACGGGCGAAGCGCAGAATCCCAACGGAAGGTTTTTCGCCGGCACGCCGCGCACATCCGACGGTTCCCTGCTGTTCCTTCAGCATATGATCTCCAAGATGGAGGAAAAAGGATCGCGCATCGGCATCGTGTTCAACGGCTCCCCGCTGTTCACCGGCGATGCCGGTAGCGGCGAATCCGAGATTCGCCGCTGGATCATCGAAAACGACTGGCTGGAATGTCTCGTGCAGCTGCCCGATTCACTCTTCTTCAATACCGGTATCACCACCTATATCTGGATCCTCAACAACGCGAAGAAACCGGTGCGGAAAGGTAAAATTCAGTTGATCAATGCGAGCGGATTGTTTAAGCCCATGAAGAAATCCCTTGGGAGCAAACGCAAGGAGATCTGCAGCGAGCAGCAACAGGTCATCCTGGATACTTACACCGGCTTTGATGAAACAGAGATCTGCAAGATCCGGCCCAACCAATTTTTCGGGTACACCAAAGTTACCATCGAACAGCCCCTGACCGAGGACGGGACCGTGAAAACTGACAAGAACGGCAATCCCAAATCCGACAGCTCCCTGCGCGATTACGAACGCATCCCCCTGGGCACCGACATAGACCAGTATTTCGAGCGTGAAGTCAAGCCACATCTGCCCAACAGCTGGATGGACCGCAGCAAAGACAAAACCGGGTACGAAATCAACTTCACCAAATACTTTTACAAATACAAACCCCTCCGCAGCGTCGAAGAAATCACCAAAGACCTGCTGGATTTAGAGAAGGAGAGTGAGGGGTTGATGAGGAATTTGTTAAATTAATCAAACGATAGCTGAGCGGCATTTGCAATGCCGCTCGAAATCTGGCAGAAATTGCAATTCTGCATTGAATTAAAAATTAGTACAGGAAAATAACAGAAGGATATACAACATGCCAACAGGTTACCAGATAAAAGATCAATCG